>Ga0065721_10050398_pt1 | contig 20563 bp, 19 predicted proteins | sample Mesricmetagenome_FD_59108 | JGI IMG/M metagenome (GOLD analysis project Ga0065721, IMG submission 59108) | Mesophilic microbial community from rice straw/compost enrichment Sample: eDNA_1 v2 (version 2) | ecosystem: Engineered > Solid waste > Grass > Composting > Bioreactor | place: USA: Davis... | reverse complement strand
CGCTCTCGTCGATGACGTAGCTGCGGCCGCCGTGTTGCCACACCGCCAGCCGTTTGCGCTCGACGACACCGAGCACGAGGGTGTCGGGCAGGAGGCGAACGATGCGCGCCTCCCTCACCCAGCCCACTTGCTCGACCCGCTGGCGCACGGCCTCGAGGTCGAGGCCGATCAGGGGCTGGTCCTGGTAGATCTGGGCCGCGCGCAGGATGTCGGGCGTGGCGTATTCCGAAGCGCCCTGGACGTGCACGGCCTTCAGCTTGAAGCCGAGGCCGGCGAGCTGCGCGCCGGTGGCCGAGGCCACGGAAGCCCCGAACTTCTCGGCGCGATGGCCGGTGGCCATCGTCACGACCAGGGCGAGCGTGACGACGCCGCCTGCGGCAAGCAGGGCGCCCCACGGCGAAAGCCCGACGCCACGGGCGGCGCTGAGCTTGGCAGGCGAATAGGACGCCCCCGGCTTGCGTGCGCGGGGTCGAGATTTGGAGCTAGCGGGCGTTTTGGCCCGGGGCTTCGCGGCGCCTTGCGACTCCCCCCGCACTGCCGCGGGCATACGCATCCTCCGTGATCCAAAGCACTAGACGATCGAAATCCATGCCCTTCAGAGCCGCCTGCTCGGGGACGAGCGAGGTGGGCGTCATGCCGGGCTGGGTGTTGACCTCCAGAAGGACCAGAATGTCGTTAACGTCGTCATAACGAAGGTCCGACCGGGTAACGCCTCGGCAACCCAGGGCGGCGTGGGCCAACTCCGCCATTTCCATCGCTTTTTCAAATATCTGAGAAGGTATTTCGGCAGGCAGGACATGGACCGAACCGCCCTCGGCGTACTTGGCTTCGTAATCGTAAAATTGTGAACGCGGCTGGATGTCGGTGACGGTCATCGCCCGCCCGTCGATGACCCCGACGGCGAGCTCGCGGCCGGCGATATAGGGCTCGACCATCACCTCTTCGCCGAAGGCCCAGTCGGGGGCGGCAAGCTCCGCCGGCGGGCGATTCGCGCCTTCGCGGACGATGAAGACGCCGACCGAAGATCCCTCGGCGTTGGGTTTCACCACATAGGGCGGCGCCATCACGTGGTCGGCCCCCGCGACGTGGCGGTTGAAGAGGCCGCCGCCTGGAACGGCGACACCCGCCGCGGCGATCACCGCCTTGGCCTTGGCCTTGTCCATGGCGAGGGCGGAGGCGAGCACGCCGCTGTGGGTATAGGGAAGGCCGAGGGTCTCCAGCACGCCCTGCACGCAGCCGTCCTCGCCCCAGGCGCCGTGCAGGGCGTTGAAACAGACGTCGGGTTTCAGGGCGGTCAGCACCTGAGCCAGGTCGCGGCCGGCGTCCACATAGGAAACCTGGGCGCCTAGCCGCTCCAGCGCCGCGCCGCACTCGCGGGCGGACGAAAGGCTGACCTCCCGCTCGGCCGAAAGACCGCCCATCAGCAGGGCGACGTGATGACCCGCGAGGCTCACTTGGCGGTCTTGCGGAAGTCGATATCGCTGTCGGCGACGGCGTAGACGAAGGCGGTCCAGACGGCGACGTTCTGGGCGAGCTCCTTCGGGTCGACCTTGTCGAGGGTGTCGTCGGCCGAGTGGTGCAGGTCGAAATAGCGGCTGGCGTCCTGCTGGAGCTCGACCACAGGGGTTCCGAGGCGCTTGAGACCTTCCACGTCCGCGCCGCCGTCCTCGGCCGGCTCGCGGGAGATCATGACCTTCAGCGGCCGGGCGGCGGCGACGAACGCCTTCATCGCCGGATGGTCCAGGCTGCCGGCGGGAAGCTTGGCGTTGAAGATCTCGCCGGCGCCAAGGTCGCTCTCGCCGGCGACGACGATCTTGCCGACCTCATGCTTGTGGGCCTCGGCATAGGCCGCGCCCGAACCGCCCTGTTCCTCGGCGCCCCACATGACGACGCGGATGGTGCGGCGCGGGCGTTGCGGCAGGTCGGAGATCAGCTTGGCCGCGGCGGTGGTGATGCCGATGCCGGCGGCGTCGTCCACCGCGCCCGTGCCCGCGTCCCACGAATCCAGGTGACCTCCGATGACGATGACCTCGTCCGGCTTTTCCCGGCCGCGAATCTCTCCGACGACGTTGTACGCCGGCGCCTTGGCGCGATAGGTCGAACTCATGGCAAGCTTGATCCGCACCGGCGCGCCGCGCGCCACCATGCGCTCCAGCAACTCGGCGTCGGGCGTGGAGAGCGCGGCCATAGGAATGCCCGACATGGCGCCGCCGCCCCCGTGCGGCAGGCGGGTGTCGTCGGTGGAGATCGAGCGCACCAGATAGGCGACCGCGCCACGCTTGGCCGCTTCGACGCCCGCGCCTCGCGCCCTCACGGCGTTTCCGTAGCCTTGGATGTCCTGGGTCCGGCGCATCTTCTCGGTGACCACGGCGATCTTGCCGGCGAGCGCGCCCGGAGGCTGGGCGAGCATTTCGTCGAGGGTCTTGAAGAGGACGATCTCAGCTTCCAGGCCGCCGGGCGGCGTCGGGGAGGAACGGCCAAGGCCGAGGATCTGCAGCTTCTGCGGATAGGGCGCCACGACCTCGGCGCTTTCGGGGCCGCGGAGCCAGGATTCGGTCTCGAAGGTCTCCACATGGACGTTCTCGAAGCCGAGAGCCTTGAGCTTGGCTACGCCCCAGTCGCGGGCCCGGTCCATGCCCGGCGAGCCTTGCGGCCGGGCGCCGACCTCGGTGGTGAGCGACTCGGTCACGTCCCAGGCCGTGCTGTCGGCCAGGGCCTTGTCGCGCAAGGCGATGGCGGTGGCCTGCAGGTCGGCGGCATGAGCGGCGCTGGAGGCGAAGACGGCGGCGGCGGCCGCGAGCAGGGCGATACGCATGTCCGGCGCGTGCCTGGGCCGCAGAGTCCTGTCAAGCGCCCACTGATGCTGACATCACGTTGGCGAGAGGGAGGCGCCATCCTTCGCGGCCCATGGAGGACGCCATGCCTGTTTCGACCGCCCTAGACCGCCTTCCCAGACCCCCTTGCGCCCAACTGCTGGGCTGGAAGGTTCTCGACGCCCGCCCCGAGGACGGGTGGATCAAGATCGGCTTCGAGGGCCGCCAGGAGTTCTGCAACCCGGCCGGATTCATCCAGGGCGGCTTCCTGGCGGCCATGCTCGACGACACCATGGGTCCGGCCGTCTTCGCCCACACCGATGGGGCGCTCTACACCGCGACCATCGACATGAGCATCCACTACCTTGCCCCTGCCAGGCCAGGACCGATCATCGGCGAGGCGCAGGTCGTGCAGCTGGGCAAAAGTGTCGGATTTGTGGACGCGCGCCTCACCGACGAGGACGGAATGTGGCTGGTTAAGGGCGCGGCAAGCGTTCGACTGGTCGCCACGCATAAGGCGCTAAGCCTAGAGGCGCGTCCCAGCGCCGCATGACTCGAACCTGTTTCGCCTCAAGCGAGAATACATTCACCACCCACGCTAGTATTTAGCTTAACGAATGTATTCGTAAGTGAAATTAACCAATAGATAACCTTTTAAGCTTGCAAGCGCCACATCACGGCGTTACGCCACCCTCAAGTTTCGCGTTCGCTCGGGAACGCGAGGAGGGCTAGCAATGAACTTCAATCTCAAGGCGCGCAGCGTCGCGCTCGCCGCCGCGGTCGTGCTCGGCGGCTCGGCTCTGGCGAGCCAGGCCTCGGCGGCCACGGTGGTCTTCGGCAATATTACCGGCTCCTGGTCGGCGGCCACCCCCGGCGGCGCGGCGTCCTATTCCGGCAACGGCACCGACAACGCCAAGGTGAAGTGGGGCACGCCCACCTCCTGGTTCGGCCCCAAGAGCGGCTACACCTTCTCGGCCAATTCGCCGGTCAATGCGGTGCTGCCGGGCGTCGGCGACTATGGTCCCTTCACGATCGGGACCTTCACGCACAACAACTGGCCGATCACCGGCTCGTCGATCAGCTCGATCAAGCTGACCATCGCGACCGAGATCATCATCGATGGCCTGAGCCAAGGCGTTCACACCTTCCAGTACCTGTTCAATCACTGGGAGACGGACAACGACGTCCCCGGCAAGAACGGCGTCTGCGCCAACGGGCAGAAGGAAAGCGCCAGCATCAACAAGAACGGCTGCGCGGATCGGGTGAAGGTGAATTATCTCGACACCTCCTCCACCTTCAATGTCGGCGGCTATGTCTACACGCTCGACTTCGCGGGCTTCCAGGACGACGGCGCGTCGGTCACGGAATTCTGGACGAAGGAAAAGAAGGACAACTCCGCGCAGTTCCTGGCGAACATCAAGCTCGTCGGGCCGCTGTCCTCGCCCGTGCCTGAGCCCGCCACCTGGGCGATGATGATCATCGGCTTCGGCGCCGTGGGCGCGGTGGTCCGCGGTTCGCGCCGGCGCGTGTCGCTCGCCGCCTGAGGCGGGCCAACAGTTCTCCAGTCGCGCCGTCGGTCCCCCGGGCCGGCGGCGTCTTTTTTATGGATCGACGAACTCGATCGAGCCGCCGGGCATGGAGACGATCGCGGCCGTGCCGAGGCCCAGGCGCTCCCAGAACGCCATTGGTTCTATACCGAGCTGGTCGGACAGCCAGAGGGTGATGACCCGGCCATGGGCGACGATCACGGGCGCGCTGGCCTCCTGCAGGCGCTCGAGCGTCCGGCCAAACCGCAGGCGGGCGGCAAGACCGGTCTCTTCGCCCAACATCAACTCGTCGGGACGGGCGAACATCTCGGCGACCTGGCGTTCGAACTCGGCTTGCGAGACGAACGGATTGTGGTCGGCCTCCTGTTCCCGAAGGTCGATATCCAACTGAGGCGCGAGCCCCAACACCCCGCCTATGATGCTGGCGGTTTCCGAGGCCTTGGGCTCCGGACTGCAGACCAGACGGTCGGGTGCGAAGGACGCGAGCTTACGTGCAAGACTTGCGGCGTCGGCGCGGCCTTGGTCCGAGAGCGACCATTGCGACCTTGGCTGACCGGGCTCGATCTGCGGCGAGCCATGCTTGACGAGGATCAGCCGGGACGGCCGATGCGCTTGATCTCCCATTCGAGATCCACTCCGAGCTTGGCCTTGACGTCGGCGCGAACGGCCTCGCCGAGGCCTTCCAGGTCAGCCGCCGTAGCTTCCCCGGTGTTGATCAGGAAGTTCGCGTGCAGCGGCGAGAACATCGCGCCGCCATAGGGCTTGCCGCGCCAGCCCGCAGCGTCGACCAGCTTCCACGAGGAATGGCCAGGGGGATTCTTGAAGGTCGAGCCGCCGGTCTTCTCACGGATCGGCTGGGTGGTTTCGCGGCGGGCGGTGATCTCCTCCATGCGCGCCTGGATGGCGGCGGGATCGTCGGCGTGGCCTTCGAAGAGGGCGCCGGTGAAGATCAGCCCGCCCTCGGCGGCCTTGGCCGACTTGCGATAGGAGAACCCCATCTCGGCGTTGCTGAAGGTCACACGTTCGCCGGCGCGGGTCACGGCGCAGGCTTCCACCAGAACGTCTTTGGTTTCAGAGCCGTAGCAGCCGGCGTTCATCACCGTGGCCCCGCCGATGGAGCCCGGCACGCCGCGATAGAATTCAAGACCGGCGATGCCCGCCTTGGCCGCCTCGCGGGCGAGGACCGCGTCCAGCACAGCCGCGCCGGCGTAGATCCGCTCGCGGCCTCGCACCTCGACCTGGCCGAAGGCCTTTCCGAGACGGATCACGACACCATCGACGCCGCCGTCGCGAACCAGGGTGTTGGAGCCCACGCCGAGCGGCGTGACCGGCACGTTCTGATCGAGGCCCTTCAGGAAGGTGACGAGATCGTCCTCGTCCTCCGGCAGGAAGAGCACGTCGGCCGGACCGCCGACGCGAAACCAGGTGAAGGGCGCCAGGGCCTCGTCCTTCAGGATACGGCCGCGGACGGCCGGCAGCCGGTCCCGCCAGCTCACTTGGAAAGCGCCTCGAGTTGGCCCGGAAGGGCATGGGCCCAGACGGTGATGTCGCCGGCGCCGAGGCAGACGACCAGATCCCCCGCCCTCGCCTCCTCGGCGACCAGCCTGGCGAGCTCGGCCGGGCTTTCCAGCGGCAAGGCGCGGCGGTGGCCGAAGCGGCGCAGGCCTTCGACCAGGCCATCGCGGCTCGCCCCCTCGATGGGGCTTTCGCCGGCCGTGTAGACGTCGGCGACGATCACCGTGTCGGCGTCGTTGAAGCAGCCGCAGAACTCGTCGAAGAGATCGTGTAGGCGGGTGTAGCGGTGCGGCTGGACGACCGCGATCACCCGGCCTTCGGTCACCGCGCGGGCCGCCTTCAGCACCGAGGCGATCTCCACCGGGTGATGGCCATAGTCGTCGATGATCCGGACACCGTTCGCCACGCCCGTGGTGGTGAAGCGGCGCTTGACGCCGCCGAAGCTCGCCAGGCCCTTGCGGATATCGTCGTCGGAAACGCCGAGCTCGCGAGCGACGGCGATGGCGCCGGTGGCGTTGAGGACGTTGTGCTGCCCGGCCATCGGCAGGTGCAGGCTCTCAAGCCGCGCGACCTCGCCGGCCTTGGGCGCGAACACGACGTCGAAGCGCGAGCCGTCGGGGCCCATGCTGATCCGGTCGGCGCGCACCTCGGCCTGGGGATTGGTCCCATAGGCGATCACCCGTCGGTTCTGCACCCGGGCGGCCATGGCCTGAACCTCCGGATGGTCTGTGCAGACCGCGGCGAAGCCATAGAAGGGCACGTTCTCCACGAAGTCCTGGAACGCCTTCTTCACCGCCTCGAAGTCGCCGTAGTGGTCGAGGTGTTCGGGGTCGATGTTGGTGACGATGGCGCAGGTGGACTTCAGCTTCAGGAAGGTCCCGTCGCTCTCGTCGGCCTCGACCACCATCCAGTCACCCTCGCCGACCTTGGCGTTGGTGCCGTAGGCGTTGATGATGCCGCCGTTGATGACGGTCGGGTCGAGGGCGCCGGCGTCGAGCAAGGCGGCCACCAGCGAGGTGGTGGTGGTCTTGCCGTGGGTGCCGCCGATGGCGACCGAGAACTGCAGCCGGGTCAGTTCGGCCAGCATCTCGCCGCGATGGACGAGGGGCAGGCGCGCCTCGCGCGCGGCGATCATCTCGGGATTGTCGGCCTTGATGGCGGTCGAATAGACGACGGCCGAGGCGCCTTCGACATTGGCCGCGCTCTGGCCGATGAAGACCTTCGCGCCCAGCTTCTCCAGCCGCTCGGTGTTGGCGCTGGCCTTGGCGTCGGAGCCCTGCACCGTATAGCCGATGCGCAGCATGATCTCGGCGATGCCGCTCATGCCGATGCCGCCGATGCCGATGAAGTGCACCGGGCCGAGTTCGAAGGGGACGGGACGCTTGTTCATCTTTGAGCGGCGGTTCTTTCCACGAGATCGGCCAGGCGCTCGGCCGCGTCAGGTTTGGCGATCGAGCGCGAGCCGGCGGCCATCCGGGCCAGGCGCTCGGGATTGGTCAGCAGCTTCTGGAGCGCGCCGGTCATGGCGTCCACCGTGAGCTGGCCCTCGCGCGCGACTTCGGCGCCCCCAGCCTCGGCGAGCACGCGGGCGTTCTGGCCCTGATCGTCGTCCAGGGCGATGGCCAGGGGCACGAGGATGGCCGGCTTGCCCGCCACGGCGAACTCGCAGACCGATCCGGCGCCCGAGCGGCCGATCACCAGGTGCGCATCGCGCAGGCGGGTCGCCATGTCGCGGAAGAAGGGCGCGATCTCGGCCTCCACCATGGCGTCGGCATAGATGCGTCGGGCGGTTTCCATGGACTCCTTGCGGGTCTGCTGCTGCACCTTCAGGCGATGACGCAGGTCTTCGGGCAGCTTGCGGATCGCTTCGGGCATCAGCTCCGAAAGCAGGCGAGCACCCTGGCTGCCGCCGGTGATGAGCAGCCGGATCGAGCCGTAGGGGCTCGGCGGCGTATAGGGATGGTCGGCAAGGGCGCGGATCTCCGGACGAACCGGATTGCCGACGACGATGGCGCGTTCGGCCACCTGGCCGGGGGCCTTCTGAAGGACGGGAAAGGCGCAGGCCACCGCGCGGACATGGCTGGCGAGGCGCCGGTTGGCGCGGCCCATCACGGCGTTCTGCTCATGCAGCAGGGTGGCGCGGCCCTGGGTGACGCCCGCCAGAAGACCCGGCACGGAGGGATAGCCGCCAAAACCGACCACGACGGCCGGATCGATGCGGGAAAAGGCGGCGCGCGCCTGGAGCACGCCGCGGACGATGGCGATGCCAGCCTGGGCCATGCTGACCGGGTCGCCCCGCTTGAAGGTGCGGGCCGAGAGGCCGATGCGCTCCTCGGCGGGGAAGCTTTCGGCGAAGGCGGCGGCGCGCTCGTCGGAGGCGAGCACGATCCGCCAGCCACGGGCGATCAGGGCTTCGGCCAGGGCCTGGGCCGGAAACAGGTGGCCACCGGTGCCCCCGGCGGCGACGACAGCGATCTTGCGCATTGCGAGCCTTTAGGCGAACGCGCCGGCCTTGGCGAGGCCCTCGCCCTGGGAATAGGCGCCCGGCCGGCGCCGCGTCAGGGCAAGCGCCATGCCCACGGTGAGGCAGATCGCCAGCATGGACGAGCCGCCGTATGAAATGAACGGCAAGGTCATGCCCTTGGTCGGAATCATATTCAGGTTCACCGCCACATTGATGAAGGCCTGTTGGCCAACCAGTACGAAGAGGCCGGCCGCAGCCACCTGCTCGAAGGGATCGGTCAGTTTCATGGCGCGATAGAGGCCGCGGGTGACGATGAAGCCGAAAAGCGCGATCAGCAGCAGCGAGAAGATCAGGCCGTACTCTTCCGCCCCGACCGAATAGATGAAGTCGGTGTGCAGGTCGGGCACGTGGCGCTTCATCACCCCCTCACCCGGTCCGCGCCCGAAGAAGCCCCCCGCGGCGATCGCCTCGGCCGCGCGGTCGACCTGATGGGTGTCGGCCTTGTCGGGGCTGAGGAAGCGGTCGACCCGGCTGGCGACGTGCGGAAACAGGAAATAGGTCGAAGAGAGCCCCACGACGGCGACGCCACCCAGCAGCATCACCCAGGACAGCGGCACGCCGGCCATCCAGAAGGCGGCCCCGAAGGCGACGGTGATCAACACGGTCTGGCCGACGTCCGGCTGGATGAGCAGCAGGGCCACGGAGAGGAAATAGAGCCCGAAGGCGATGGAGACGCCTGGAACCCCCTGCCCCTTCTGCCCCTCGGCGAACATCCAGGAGACCAGGACGATGAGGGCCGGCTTCATGAACTCCGAAGGCTGGAGCGTGAACCCGCCGAACTCCAGCCAGCGGGTCGCGCCCTTGGCCGTGTGTCCCATGAAGGGCAGGATGACCATGACGGCGATCGCGGCCAGATAGATGAAGAACGCGGCGCGCCTGACGCCGCGCACGTCCAGCATGGAGACGCTGATCAGGATCACCGCGCCGGCCGCGGCGAAGACGCATTGGCGGACGGCGAAGTGGAAAGGATCGCCGACGTTCATCCGCGCGGCGGCGGCGGGGCTGGCGGCGAAGGACATCATGACGCCGACCGCGATCAGCGCGGCCACGGCCCCCAGCATCCAGCGGTCCGTGGTCCACCACCAGATGCCCAGCGGCGAACGGTCGCTGCGGGCGAAGGCGTGCGCCTGCTGATGGCGATGGACGTGACTCATGGATGTCTCCGCGGGCGCAGGGCCCGTAAGGAATCACATGCCCTCGCCGTGCTTAATTTTCCTTAACTGAGTGGCGGATAGGACGCCTCGTCGCCATCTTCCCCACGCACTTGAACAGCCAGGCGGCCTGGACGAAAAACCACAGATGAAGACGGCGATTTCGAGACTTTTCCTGACCCTGCTGGCCGCGGCCGGCCTGCTTGCCGGCGCGCAGAGCGCCACGGCCGCGGATATGGGCGACATCTACGGCGTCTGGCGCAACCCGAAGAACACAGTGCATGTGGAGATCAAGCCCTGCGGCGGGCGGGTCTGCGGCTATGTGGTCTGGGCCAACGCCAAGGCCCAGGCCGACGCGCGCGAGGGCGGCACGCCCAACCTGATCGGCTCCCAACTGCTGCGCGAATTCGCGCCGGACAACAACGGGGGCTGGAAGGGCAAGGTGTTCGTGCCCAACCGCAACATGACGCTGTCGGGCACGGCCAAGCCGGTCACCCCGACCAGCCTGGTCGCGCGCGGCTGCCTGCTGCCCGGGATCCTGTGCAAGTCGCAGGTCTGGACGCGGATCTCGAGCTAGACTCGCGCGCCCTTGGCGGCGGGCTGAGCAAGTTCCTGTACGGCCTGGCGGAAGGCCTCGCCGCGAGCTTCGAAGTCCGGGAACTGGTCGAAGGAAGCGCAGGCCGGCGAGAGCAGCACGACCGCGTCCTGACCTGAGGCGGCCGCGTCCGCATAGGCGGCGGCCGTAGCCGCGCGCAGGGTTCCGCAATCGGCGATCTTGGCCTTCCCCTTCAGGGTCTCGGCGAAGGCCGCGCGCGCTTCCCCGATGAGATAGGCCTTCTCGATGCGCGGGAAGAGATCGGTCAGGCTTTCGATGCCGCCGGCCTTCGGCTGGCCGCCTGCGATCCAGTAGAACTTCGGATAGCTGGACATGGCCTGGCGCGCGGCGTCCGCGTTGGTCGCCTTGCTGTCGTTGATGAAGCGCACGCGTCCGATCTGGCCGACCTGCTCCATGCGATGGGCGAGGCCTGGGAAGCTCAGCAGGCCATCGACGGCCTCCTGCGGCGTCAGGCCGAGCCCCTTCACCGCCGAATAGGCGGCCGCCGCATTCTGCCAGTTGTGACGGCCGGGCAGCGATCGGGCGCGCAGCAGGTCGGCGACCTCCACCGCGCGTTCGCCGGTCGCATCGTAAAGCACGCCCTGCAGGACGTAGACGCCGCGGCCCATGGCCTTGGACGCGGAGATCGGCACGATGGTCCGCCGATTGGCGGCGGTGATCTCGGTGCAGATGCGCTGGCCCCAGGGATCGTCCACGCCGATCACCGCGGTGTCGCCCTTGCCCTGGTTCAGGAGCACCCGGCGCTTGGCGGTGACATAGCCTTCCATGCCGCCGTGACGATCCAGATGGTCGGGCGAGATGTTCAGGAGAACCGAGACGTCCGGCTTGAGGCTGGAGGTCAGGTCGAGCTGGTAGGAGGAAAGCTCCAGCACATAGACCGCCCCGCCGTGCATGTCGTCGAGACCAAGCACCCCCTGGCCGATATTGCCGCCGACCCGCGTGTCGCGACCTGCGGCCGCGCAGATGTGGCCGATGAGGGCGGTGGTCGTGGACTTGCCGTTGGTGCCGGTGATGGCGACGATCTTCGGACGCTTGTGCTCGGGGGCGGCGTTCACGGTGCGGGCGAAAAGCTCGATGTCGCCGAGAATCTCCACGCCGCCGGCCTTGGCCTTCTCCACGGTCCAGTGGGGCTTGGGATGGGTCAAGGGCACGCCCGGGGAGAGCATCAGGGCGGCGAACTGCGACCAATCGGCCTTGGCCAGATCGACGAGGGGCAGACCCTCGGCCTCGGCGGCGGCGCGGCTTTCCGGACGCTCGTCCCAGACCGCGACGTGAGCTCCGCCGAGCATCAGCGCCCGCGCGGCCGTCAGCCCCGTGCGGGCCAGGCCGAACACGGCGACCTTCCTGCCTTCGAAGCCTCGGACCGGGATCATGGGCGCGCCTTGCTCCTTCTAACGCAGCTTGAGGGTGGCGAGGCCGAGCAGGGCCAGCATGACGGCGATGATCCAGAAGCGGATGACGACCGTGCTTTCCGACCAGCCGAGCTTCTCGAAATGGTGGTGGATAGGCGCCATGCGGAACACACGCTTGCCGGTCAGCTTGAAGGACGCGACCTGGATCATGACCGAGAGCGTCTCCATCACAAAGAGGCCGCCGATGACGCCGAGGACGATCTCGTGCTTGGTGGCGACGGCCACCGCGCCGATGCCGCCGCCCAGGGCGAGCGATCCGGTATCGCCCATGAAGATCTTGGCCGGCGGGGCGTTGTACCAGAGGAAGCCGAGGCCGGCCCCGATCATGGCTCCGCAATAGATGGCGACCTCGCCCACGCCCGGCACGAAGTGGAGCTGCAGGTACTGGGCGAAGACGTAGTTGCCGACGAGATATGCGATGAAGCCGAAGGCGGCGGCGGCGATCATGACCGGCACGGTGGCGAGCCCGTCCAAGCCGTCGGTGAAGTTCACCGCATTGGCCGCGCCGACGATGATGAAGGCGCCGAAGACGAGATAGAACCAACCGAGCGGCAGCACCGCCTGCTTGAAGACCGGGAAGGTCACGGAGGTCGAAAGGTCCGGGGTTTCCGGCGGGCTGGTCCCGTAGATGATGATGAGCGCCACGGCGGCGAGGGCGACGAGCGCCTCCAGGGCGAGGCGGACCTTGCCCGAGACGCCGGCGGTCGACTGCTTGGTGACCTTCGCATAGTCGTCGGTGAAGCCGAGGATGCCGTAGCCGGCGGTGACCAGCAGGACGGCCCAGACATAGACGTTGGAAAGGTCGGACCACAGCAGCGTTCCGACCAGCAGGCCGGCCAGGATCATCACCCCGCCCATGGTCGGGGTGCCGGCCTTCTCGACCACATGGCGTTCGATCCCGTCCTTGCGGATGGGCTGGCCCTTGCCCTGCCGGGCCTGCATCCAGCGGATGAAGCGCGAGCCCATGGCGACGACCACGAGCTGGGCCGTGAAGATCGCCATGCCTGTGCGGAAGGTCTGGTATTTCAACAGGTTCAGGAACGGCACATAGCCGTCCGCGGCGAGCTGTTGATACAGCCAGTAGAGCATCAGCCCGTCTCCCCCGAACGCGCGTCGAGCGCCTTCAGCGCGGCCGCGACCGCGCCGGCTCTCGAGCCGTTGGACCCTTTCACCATCACCAGATCGCCCGGCTCTACGGCCGCGCTGACCAACGGCGAAAGTTCCGCCGCCGTTTCCGCGTAGCCGCCGCGCCGAGTCGGCGGAAGGGCGTCCCAGAGGGATTTCATGAGCGGTCCGGCGCAGAAGACGAGATCGACCCCGGCCTTATCCAGCGGCGCGGCAAGGCCCGCATGGAAGGCGGGCCCATCGGCGCCCAGCTCCAACATATCGGTAAGCGCGACAATACGCCGCCCACTCGTTTGACGTGCGCCAAGGCTGGCGAAGGCCGCGCCCATCGAGACGGGGTTGGCGTTGTAGCTCTCGTCGATCAGGGTGAAGGCGCCGCCGCGCAGCCGCACCGACGTCTCCGCGCCGCGACCGGCCAGGGGCTCGAAGGCGGCCAGAGCGGCGATGCTGTCCTCGAGGCTCACGTCCAGGGCGTCCAGCATCAGCAGCACCGCCATGCTGTTGGGGCCCCAATGGAAGCCGGTCTGCAGGATCGGGAAGTCGAGCGCCTTGCCGTGCAGGCGGGCCTTGATCACCGCGCGGCCCGGCTCGGGCGCGAAGTCCACCAGCTGGGCGTCGCAGTCGCGTCCGGAGCCAAAGCTGCGCACGCTCGCGCCGGCCTTGTGCGCCTCCTCGGCCAGGAGGTCGTACCAGGCGTTGTCGGCGTTGAGGATGGCGAGCCCGCCCGGTTCGATGCCGGCGAAGATCTCCGCCTTGGCGCGGGCGACTCCCCGCTCGCCGTCCGCGAAGTTCTCGACGTGGACGGGGCCGACCGTGGTGATCACCGCCGCGTGGGGGCGGACCATCCTGGAGAGCGGCGTGATCTCGTCGGCGTGATTCATGCCGATCTCGAAGACGGCGCGCTCGGTGTCGCGGGGCATGCGGGCCAAGGTCAGCGGCACCCCGATGTGGTTGTTGTAGCTCTTCACCGAGGAGTGGGCCTTGCCGGCGCGTTCCAATCCCGCGCGAACCGCCTGGGTCACGCTGGTCTTGCCGACCGAGCCGGTGACGGCGCCGCGGCGGACCTGGGGGGCGCGAAGGCGAGCGGCTTCTCCCAGCCTTTCCAAGGCCTTGAGCGTGTCTTCGACGATAATGGAAGAGCCGTCGACAGGCTTGGTCACCAAGCTGGCGGCCGCGCCGGCCGAGAGGGCCTGGGGCACGAACTCATGCCCGTCACGGACGCCGGCCAGCGCTACGAAAAGGTCGTTCGGCTCGAGGCTGCGGGTGTCGATGGAGACGCCGTTGACGCTGAACGGCGCCCCTGAGAGGCGGCCGCCGGTGGCCCGGGCGATCTCGTCGGAGGTCCAGAGCGGCTCAGCCATGGGCGCCTCCCAGGGCCGCCGCGACCTCCGTCACGTCGTCGAAGGGATGGATGGTGGCGCCGATGGTCTGTCCCTGCTCGTGCCCCTTGCCAGCGACCACCAGCACGTCGCCGGGGCCCAGCAGGGCGACGCCGGCGCGGATCGCCTCGCGTCGGTCGCCAATCTCGCGCGAGCCGGGGGCGCCGGCCAGCACCTGGGCGCGGATGGCGGCCGGCTCTTCGGTGCGGGGATTGTCGTCGGTGACGATGGCGATGTCCGCGTACTGCGCCGCGGCCAGGCCCATCAGCGGGCGCTTGGCGCGGTCACGATCGCCGCCGGCGCCGAAGACGACGATCAGCTTGCCGTTGACGTGCGGCCGCAGGGACTTGAGCACGGTCTCCAGGCCATCGGGCGTATGGGCGTAGTCGACATAGGCCTCGCCGCCCTTCGGGCCGGTTCCCACCCGCTGCAGACGGCCAGGCGCGCCCTCCAGGGTCTCCAGCGTCGCCAGCACTTCGGCGACGGGTTCGCCTGCGGCGATGCAGAGGCCCGCCGCCACCAGGGCGTTGGAGGCCTGGAACGCGCCGGCCAGCGGCAGGCGCACATGATGGATCTTGCCGCGGGCCTCGATCTTCAGCGACTGGCCGTCCGGCGTCGGCTCGTGCTCCACAAGGCGAAGGCCCTGCCCCGCTTCCCCCACCGACAACACCGAATGGCCGGCGCAGACCGCCGCGGCCGCGAACGCGCCGTAGGCGTCGGAATCGGCGTTCAGCACCGCCGTCCCGCCCCGCGGCAACAGCTCTTCGAAGAGCCGCAGCTTGGCGTCGCGATAGGCCTCCATGCTGTGATGGTAGTCGAGGTGGTCCTGGGTGAGGTTCAGGAAGCCGGCGGCCTTGAGGGTCACGCCGTCGAGACGCCGCTGGTCGACGCCGTGCGAAGAGGCTTCCATGGCCATGTGGGTCACACCCTTGGCGGCCAGGATCGACATCAGTTCGGCCACGTCGGCCGCGTCCGGCGTGGTGAGGCCAGGCGGCGTGATCTGTTCGTCGAGGCCTGGCCCGGTGGCGCGCACGCCCAGGGTGCCCATGCTGGCGGCCTTGTGGCCGAGCCGGTTGAAGATCTGGCGGCAGAAAGCGGCGACCGAGGTCTTGCCGTTGGTGCCCGTCACCGCGACGACGATCGGCGGTTGCGCGCCCCAGAAGGCGCGAGCGGCCAGGGCGTACATCCGGCGCGGGTCGGGGGTGACGATGACGGGAACGGAGAGGCCGGGGATCTCGGCGTCGGCGATGACCGCGGCGGCGCCCGCCTCGACGGCCCTGGGCACGAAGTCCTTGCCGTCGACCTTGGAGCCCGGGAGGGCGGCGAACAGGAAGCCCGGCCGAACCTTGCGGCTGTCGGCCGTCACGCCCTGGATCATCGGGTCGTGCGCAAGATCGCGCTGGACGAGACTTGAAAGCGGGGCGGCCATCATTGCCCGTCCGCCATGGGTTCGGCCGCCTCGTCGCCGATCACCTTGATCATCTCGGGCTGGCGCTGCACGCCCAGGAACGGGGCGATGCGGTCGATCACCCGGCCGGCCGCCGGCGCGGCCACCCAGCCGCCGGTCGAATAGCCGTAGGTCTTGGCGTTGCCGTGCGGCTCGTCCATCAGGATCAGCACGAAATAGCGGTCCTGCTCGACCGGGCCGGAGGTGGGGAACACCGCTGCGAAGGACGAGACCTGGCGCTGGGTGGAGTAGCCGCGGATAGCCGGATCATACTTCTCGCCGGTGCCGGTCTTGCCGCCGACGGACAGGCCGGGCGCATTGGCGGACTTGCCGCTGCCGCCGATCACGTTGGCGCGCATGATCTGCAGCATCTGCAGCGAGGTCTGTTCGGACAGCACCCGCTTGCCCTTGGGCCGCTCGCCCGGTTCGAGCTTCTTGATGGTGAGCGGCACGAGGTAACCGCCGTTCAGCAGCGCCCCCATGGCCGAGCTCACGGCCAGCGGGCTGACGTTCATGCCGTGCCCGAAGGAGGTGGAGGCCACCGCGTCCATGTCCCACTTGCGCGGCGTCAGAGGGCGGGCGGATTCCATCAGCTCGACCTGAGCCGGACGGGTCAGGCCAAGCCCCGCGAAGTAGTGGCTCAGCCGCTCCCCGCCGATGCTTTCGGCGAGCTTCGCCGTGCCGATGTTAGAGGAATGCTGGAAGACCTCGACGAGGGTCAGGATCTTACGGGCGGCGTGATAGTCCTTGATGGTCCGATAGCCGAGCTTATAGGGCTCGCGCGCGTCGAAGGTCGAGGACGGCGTCGCCACCCCGGTGTCGAGGCCGATGGCCACGGTGAAGGCCTTGAAGGTCGAGCCCATCTCGTAGATCGAGGCGGCGGCGCGGTTGAGGCGCGAGTTGTCGCTGGCCTCGGCGAACCGATTGGGATCGAAGGTGGGATAGCTCGCCATTCCCAGGATTTCGCCCGTATGGACGTTGGTGACGATACCCACGGCTCCCTTGGGCTGGAACTCGGCCGCGGCCTTGTAGAGCTCGTCCTCCAGCGCCGCCTGGACGCGCAGGTCGATGGAAAGAGGGATCGGGGTCGTGCCGCCGCCGCCAGCGCGAATGGTGTCGTTCAGCGCCCGCTCTGCGCCCGCAAGGCCGACTCCGCCGGTGTCGGTGAAGCCGATCAGGTGCGCGGCCGTATGGCCGAGCGGATAGACCCGCCGCTTCTCGGGCTCGAAGCTCACGCCCGGCAGGCCGAGCGCATGGATGCGGTTGCGCTGCTCCGGCGTCAGGCCGCTGGCCACGAAGCCGCGGCGCTCGCCCGACAGCACCTTCTGCAGCCGCTGACGGTTGATGTCCGGGAAGGTGCGGATGAGGTTGCGACGAACCTCTTCGGCGTCCCAGATCTCGCGCGGATCGACATAGAGCCCGTAGTGCAGGAGGTCGGCCGCCAGCATGGCGCCGTTGCGATCCACCAGGTCCGCCCTGGCCGCCCCCACGGCCGGGGCGTAGCCGCCGCCGCGGCCCACATCCGAGAACAGGGCCGCTCGCGTCGCACCCATGGCCAGGATCAGGAAGCTGCCGGCGAAGAGCACGAGCACGAAGAAGATGCGGATACGCGTGTCGTCCTCGGCCTTGCCCGCCGCCCGCGCACGTTCGAACGCGTGCTCCAGCCCCCACACCTTGGACTTCAGCCAGCGCCAGCCGGGCGCTTCGAAGGTCGGATGAGCGAGACTCACGGCTTGGGCTTCCCGAGGGCGACTTCGCCCAGTTTGTCGAGGGTGGTTTCGTGCTTGGCCTGGACAGGCGCCAAGCCGAGGTGGGCGGTGGACAGCGCCTCGATCCGCGCCGGCTGTTCGAGGTGGGCGACTTCCGCCTGCAGCAACCGGATACGCGCCTTCTCCGCCTCGATCTGACGCTCGATGGAAGCGATCTGCGCCCGCTCGCTGCCGGCCATGGTCTTGGCGAGATAGACCGCCAGGATCATCGCCACGAGAATTCCGAAGGCGATGACGTCGACGAGGCGGAAACCCCGAATCTTGCGGTCAAGCAGGCTCATGCGGCCTCCTTCCACACCGGCGCAGAGGTGCGAACCCCCACCCTGAGCTTGGCCGAACGCGCGCGCGGATTGGCCGCAGTCTCGGCTTCGCTCGGCGCCCGGGCGCCGTTGAAAAGCAGGGTGAAGCTGGGCTCGGCCTTCGCCTCGACGGGCGGCGCGTGGCGCGATCCGCCGGCGGTCTTGCCCGAGCGCTCGGCGAAGAAAGCCTTGGCGATGCGGTCCTCCAGCGAATGGAAGGTCACCACCGCCAGGCGGCCGCCCGGCTTCAAGGTCCGCTCGGCCGCGACCAGCCCCGCCTCCAGTTCGGAGAGCTCTTCGTTGACGGCGATCCGCAGCCCCTGGAACGAGCGGGTCGCCGGGTGGACCTTGGCGCCCCGACGGCCGCCGAGGGCCCTCTCGATGTGCTCGGCCAGATCCAGGGTACGGGTGAAGGGCTGCTCGGCCCGCCGCCGCGCGATGGCCGCAGCGATACGGCGCGACTGACGCTCCTCGCCATAGACGAAGAGGATGCGCGCGAGTTCGGCCGGCTCGGCGGTGTTGACGATGTCGGCGGCGCTCGGCCCCTCCCCGCCCATGCGCATGTCGAGGGGGCCATCGCGCATGAAGGAGAAGCCGCGCTCGGCCTCGTCCAGCTGCATGGAGGAGACGCCGAGGTCGAGGGCGACCCCATCGGCCGCGCCCTCGCCCAACTCGTCCGCCATCTCCGAGAAGCGGCCATCCACCAGGCGGAAGTTCCCGCCCAGGCCTTCGGCGAAGCGGCGGGCGCTAGGATCACGATCGAAGGCCACCACGGTCGCGCCGGCCGCGAGGAAGGCGCGCGAATAGCCGCCGGCGCCGAAGGTGCCGTCGACGATCAGCTTGCCGGGCGCGGGCTCCAACGCCTCGACCACTTCGGCCAGCAGGACCGAGGTGTGGGGCGCGCTCATTGCCCGGCTCCCAACTTGGCTGCGCGTTGTTGCGCGCGCAGCTCGGCGAGACCGGCCCGCGCCAGTTCGCGCTGGGCGGCGCGATGAGCCTGGAAGGCCTCGCGCTCCCAGATCTGAAAACGATCGCCCAGGCCGACCAGGACCACCCAATCGCTGAGGCCGAACTGGTCGCAAAGCTGCTCGGGCAGGGTGATGCGGCCGGCGGTGTCGAAGCTCATCTTCGCCTGACCGCCGAGGACCGACAGCTCGATGGCCGAGCGTACGGGATCGCCGAACGGCAGCTCCTCGATCAGGGCCATGTAGCGGTCGAACAGGGCCTTGCCGCCCCCTTCGATGCAGTCGGCCTCGATGGACGGGAAACAGACGATGCCGTCGAAGGGGCCGGACAGGAGCGCGCGGAATTCCAGCGGCACGACGATGCGCCGCTTGGCGTCCACCTGTTTCTCGAAAGTCGAGAGAAACATCTCGCCAGCCCCACTTCACGGCCCCTCCTGAGGCCGTCGCTCCAACCCGTTCCTTCAGCCCCGCCGAACGCCGATACGGACGCCCGACCAAGCCTCAACGGACGCTGATTGGGTTAACATGGGATCAATTGGGAGACAATGACTCCGAACAGCGATTCTCCGGAATATCAAAGATGTTGATGAGCCGGCTCATCGACACCGAACAGCAATCCACAGAACATACCACGAACCCATTAAGTAATGCGGCGAAGCTTCCGCGCGATCGGTGGACGATGTGTGGAAAACAAGGGATCAGACGGCCTGTAAGCCGGGTTCTGTGCCGCCCGCGAACGGGCGCGACGATCATTCCTCTGGACCGCCCATTGCTGGACGGTTCTCGCGACCAACCCGGACGCCTCAGGCCTATGACGGCCCTGCCGCGAGGCGCGGCGTCCCTATTCGGTCTTGCTCCTGACGGGGCTTGCCATGCCGTGCCTGTCGCCAGGCCCGCGGTGGGCTCTTACCCCACCCTTTCACCCTTGCCCCGACCGAAGCCGAGGCGGTTTGCTTTCTGTGGCGCTATCCCTGGGGTCGCCCCCGGCGGGCGTTACCCGCCGCCATGTCATAGTGGAGCCCGGACTTTCCTCGACCGCCCGAAAGCGGCCGCGACCGCCCGGCCGTCTGATCCGCGCGGAAAGTGATGTCCCGGGCGGGCAAGGTCAAGACGGCCTGGGGAGGAGTTCCATCCCAATCGGTCCCATTGGGCGACTTGCCCCTCCGCGCGCCTGTGTTAGCGTGGCTGCGGACATCCAGCAGAGGCTGCCTTCGTGTGTGGCATTTCGTTCGGTTGAGAAGTTGAGGTTTCAGGGCCAGCGCGCCTGACCTTCGCCTGCGCCGATGCGGCGCGGCTCCCTTCCGCACGAATGGAAATCACGACATGTCCAAGTCCAAGGACCCGCGCACGCCTGCGCACCCCGAAACCACGCCCGCCGAGCGCGCCAAGGCGATCATCGAACGCCAACTCGCCCAGAAGAAGCATGGCGGTCCGCCGGGCTTCGGAAAGGCGGGCGGGGTTCACAAGCCCGGCAAGGGCGGATGGTCCCCTGCCCCGATACGCCCAGGCGGGCGCGGGCGGCGGGGGTAGGCGTACACAGGCGCTGCCCCCTACCCTACAGATCGTCTGCCCGGCCGCGTTTGCGTGCCGGGATCCATACGCACAAGCCTTACTGGCGATCCTCTGCGTCCATGGATGGCCGGGACCTCACGACCGGCCATGACGAGGTGAAAGGAGCCTTCTCTTAGAACTCCGCTGAGCCGCCGTCGCAGGGGACGACTGCGCCGGTGGTGTAGGCGCTGGCGCGGCTGGCCAGGAAGATGGCGACGCCGGCGATGTCCTCGGGCGTGCCGATCCGACCGCGGGGGTTCGACTTGGCGATGGCGTCACCGGCGCGGGCCAGGGTCGCGGCCATCATGTGGCTCTGGAAGGGCCCGGGCGCGATGGCGTTGACCAGGATGTGCTCGGGCGCCAGCCGCTTGGCCAGGTGCCGGGTCAGCATGATGCATCCGGCCTTGGAGGTGGAATAGGCGTAGGTCTCGAGAGCCGGCGGCTGGATGC
>Ga0065721_10050397_pt1 | contig 20570 bp, 14 predicted proteins | sample Mesricmetagenome_FD_59108 | JGI IMG/M metagenome (GOLD analysis project Ga0065721, IMG submission 59108) | Mesophilic microbial community from rice straw/compost enrichment Sample: eDNA_1 v2 (version 2) | ecosystem: Engineered > Solid waste > Grass > Composting > Bioreactor | place: USA: Davis... | reverse complement strand
TAGTCTTCTCACTGTCACGAGAGGTAAGGCGCGAGAATCGATTCGGAAAAATGGCCATCCCGTGAAGCAAAAATAGCCGTGAAAAAATGCTTTTATTTCTGACGCTTTTGCTTAAGGAAGTGCCATTCAGCTCCGACCTCATCTTTAACGAACGGACGAATGCAAACAGCAATTTTCGTCCGAAATGAACTTTAATTATGCTACCCATTTGACCAACAGGATAAACCTGGCCATCTACCGCTCGGATTAGCTCGTTCACATCATGATCTATCTCTATGCGTATGTTATTTCCAGAGACCTCAATTATTTTTCCTATTTTAAGTTCCTTTCTTACCTGAAAGACTTCGCTCATTGAGGTTCTCCTGTTTTTATGAACTGCGTTAGGCCATCAAAACGCCACCAACGATATTCGCATCCAGCAGATTCCGCCAGCGGCGTTGTTGATGCGTGATAGATTCCAAGCTCCCCCGCAACGTATACTCTGGCACCTATTTTTGGACAACGAAGCCAAGAGTCTAACGTCTTGTTAATCACCACATCGTTTTTGGGGACCTCCTTGACAAAAGCAATTACCGTTGTTTGGCTACGATCATTTCTAAGCGCACTTTCAATTTCCGAGTTGATATGCTCGTCACCGAAACTGTACCCGCATGTAATTAATGTATTTTGCTGACGGATTGTTAATGCTTTTCTAAGACCAAGGAAGAGACTTGCAAATGGATCTTTCTGTGTTTCCACATATTTAGTAGCTTGTGGATAAATCATTATACTGTCGGGACTTGACAGATACGTTGTGCCATAGCGCGCACGAACCAACCCCCAGCGGTCATCTTTGTGCCAATCAATCGATCCGTGCAGCTTATATAGATGATAAACATTTGTATCGGATGATGGCTCAGACAGAGCAGTATCGCCGCTCCAAAATGCCACTGATCCACCTAAAAACCCATCACATACAATTTTCTTGTGTAAGGCCAGCGAATCCTCAAGAAGGGTATCGTAATTAGTAGTAAAGAAATTAATGTTAAAACGACGCTCAAGATCCGTTTGATTAAGCAAGAGCGCTTCAATGAACTCATAGTGTCTTGTTATTTCAACAATAGGTCGTTCAGACGTTCCTACTTCTTCCTTGATGCCCTTTTTGGGATCTGGATGGACGTAACCGTACCTTATGATTTCGCCGATGGCGGTGATAATTTCCTTATACAAGCTTTTCAGTTGGTCCGTCGGGTATGTTTTCCCTCCAATGCACGCAGTTTTTGTTTTGGAACGCTCGGAAATAGCCAAAAGATCGCCCAAATGGCTCAAATAATGCTCCACATGGCAGTCGTCAGGCAAATCTGCTTTTATGAGAGATAGAACGACCTTCTCTGTTTCTTTTTCTCCATCATTGATTATTTTTTCCACCCTTTTAGTCAATGGGTACATTAATGGTATCTTGGAATCACAGCTTATTCCTGCACCAAAAAGCCAATTCTGTCTTGTCTGTGAGCCTAAAAGTTGCTTTATGCTCTCCAGCTTATGATCAAAAGCGTCCAAAAGACATCCTCACCATATATCGACAATGATAGTTGTTTATTTTTTCAAAACTTGTGGATGTGCACCCAACCCCCGCCACCTCTCTGGATGACAAGAAAAGAGGAGGACCTGATGCCTCCCCCCCGCATCAAACAGCACCCGCTTCATCTGCTCCAGCCTTTCCGCGTCACAGTGAACAAGTGCATCATCCAAAATTATGAGCGTAGGTCGGCCGGCGGCCTTTAGCAAATCTGCATACGCCAAACGACTAATGAGTCCCATTTGTTCGCGGGCGCCGAAGCTGAGGTGGTCTAAATGCGCGTTATCGGTGCGGCGGTTTAATATTTCCGGACGGAGGTTTTCGTCCACGGTTATGGTGGCTTCGGGGAATAATAAATTGAGGTAGTGGTTGAGGTGTTTTTGCAGGGGCGCTTGTAGTTGCCGAGTGAGAATTTGGCGCTTTTCCCGCAGGAGATTGAGCAATAAGTCCAGCGCCTCTGCGCGGCGTTGCAGCTGGTGGCGGCGTTGAAACAAGTGTTCGAGTTGTTGTTGCACATCGTTACGGGTTTCTTCCAGCCCTTGTGCGCCTAGTGTTTCCAGCTGAATTTGCAAGGTGGAAATTTCCACCGCTCTTTGGGTGGCTTCATTTTCCAGGGCATCGGCGGATTTTTTAAATCGCGTTATATCTTGTTGCAATATGACGGGATTGGCGGAGTCGATTTTTTGTTTGCGCTGTTCCAGGGAGTTTTGCAGTTGTTGTGCATCCGCTTTGAGCAGATTGAGGCGATCCAGGGTTTCGCGCTCGCGGGTTTGGCGGTCTGGCGATTGGATTTCCGCCTGGAGTCTTTGCCATTCCTGCTCGGCGCTTTCGCAGGCGCGCTGGCGCAGGGCCAATTCGCGTTGATGTTCGTTATCCGCCTGCTCTGCTGCTTTAAGTGCAGCCTCTGCGGTGGCGAGAGCGGCTTCTACTTCGCGTTCGTTGAGTTCGGAAGCGGTCGCGGGTAATTCCGCTAATTCTGTCGAGATTTTTTGCAGCTTTTGCTCTGCGAGTTGTACATCGCTGTGCAGTGCATCCACGCCTTGGGGTGCGAGGATTTCCAAGCGGGTTTTGTGCTGATCGATTTGGGCAGCCAGTTCTTGATTGAGCGCGGCGCGCTCTTCCGCTTCTGCGAGGGTGTGCACTTTCAGGCGTTGCAATGCGCTGTGGTATTCCCCTTCCAAACGCTCGCGATTGCGCAGCAATTCGTTTACGTCTTTGCCGCCAGGTTGTACGCGCAAGGTGCCCACGCCGGGAATTTCGACGGTGGTGTTTTGCAGCAATAATTCTTCGCCATTGCCGGTGACAGTATTTTTACCGATGGTGATGGTTTTGCCGGCATCCAGTTCGTACTGCAAGCGCGTGGCGATGGCTTGTTCCTGAATGCGGATTTCGTTGAGCTGGTTGTGGAGCTTTTTCAGTTGCGCAAGTTGTTTGTCATCCAGCGCCTGAGCTTGCAGTTGTGCACGCAGAGCTTGTAATGCGGTGTGCAGTTCGGCGGCGGTTTGGTGTTTGCTCTGCAGGTCGCGCAGGTGTGCATTCAGCCGGTCATGCTCCTGCTGCAAATTGCGGCGGTGCAATTGTTCGCGGGCGGTTTTTACAGCGGCTTTGGCTTTTTGGAATTCCTGCTCGGCCTGTTGTTTGCGCTGTTGCAGTTGTGCGGTGAGCTGTTGGCATTCCGCGTAGGCGCGGGCGGTTTTGGTTTTTTCCTGTTCGCGCGCGGTTAATTGTTGCGTGCGCTGTTCAAAGTCCCGCAGTTGTTGCAGGCAGATTTCCAGGCTGTTTTCGCAATTGCGCAGGGATTGCTGGTCGCGCTGTTGTTCGGTTTGCAGGGCTTGCACTGCCGCTAATGCGGCTTCCGCTGTTTTGGCTTGTTCGCGATAGGCTTGCCAGGGTTTTTGGCTGTCGTGCTCGTCGCGCAGGCGTTGCAGTTCGCCCAGGCGGTCTACGGCGGCGCGGTAGCGTTGAATTTTTTCGTCCAGCTCGGCGAGTTTGTTTTGGTAGTCCTCGCAGTCCGCCAGAATTTTTTGATATTGCCCGGTGGGTTTGCCGGTTTTGGTGAGCAGCTCGGCGCGCTGGTTTTCTACTTTATAAATGAGTTCATCGCCCGCGCTGGTGGTGACGTCGCCCAGGGTGCCGCTGAGTGCGGATTTTAAATGGTGGCCGGCGTGATCAACGGAGTGATGAATGTCCTGAATGCAGCCCTGCTCTACCCACAATAATCCGGGAATGCCCCAGTGTTCGGGCTTGCTGGCGCCGCGGGATGACATTTGATAGCCCAATAATTCCGCGAGTTTTTCTTCTGCTTGGTCTTCGCTGAAATGCTGCTGGCCGATATGGAGATCGCAGCGCTGCTTTTTGAGAAATTGTTTGCGCAATTTCCAGTGAGTGCCTTGCCAGTCGAATTCCAGTTCCACTTGCGGTGTGGCGGAGGAGTCGCCCCAGGGTTGCAGGTCGTCCACGCTGGAGGATTTGTAGCGTTCGAAAAAGGCGGCGCGAATGGCGCGCACCAAGGTGCTTTTGCCGGATTCGTTGGGGCCGACAAATAAATTGATGCCGTCGGTGAGTTGGTCGATTACCAGCGGTTGGCGGAATTGTTTGAATTGGTTGACGGAGAGGCGGGTGAGTTTCACGCGGTCGCCTCCCCTGCGGATTGCCCCGTTGATTGCTGCAGTAGGCCGGTGAGAATGGCCAGAGCTTCGCGGGCGGTGTCGGACGCGCTGCTGTTTTCCTGCATGTCCCGCAGGGTTTGCACCACTTCGCCCACGTAGCCGTCCGCGTGGAGTTCGGCGATGTCGGCATCGGTGGGATGCAAGCGCAGGTCGGCGAGCTGGTATTGCAGGCTGCGCTGGCGCGCCTCTTCAACGCTGAGGGCCTGGAGCAGGCGCTGGTGGTTGTGCAGGTCGATCTGGCCGCGCAGGGTGAGGTCCACCACGGATTTCTCCGGCAGTTGCGCCAGTTCCGCGAGCAGGTTGTCCAGGTCGGAGGCGACCGTCAGCGTTGCTTCGCGTTTGATCCATTGGTGTTGCCCCACTGGGCGCAATGCCACCACTGGTTCCGCGCCCGGCGCGGCAATATCCACGATCAGTACGTGGCCGGCGTTGTTGTCCTTAAAGCGGTCCTGCTCCGGCGTGCCGCTGTACCAGGTGCGCGAGTCGATTTGTTTGCAGCCGTGCCAGTCGCCCAGGGCGAGGTAATCCAGGCGCGCGCTGAGGGCTCGGGTGGGCGCGATGGGGTTGGGGGAATCCGCGGATTCCGGCAGTTGTCCGCTGACGCTGCCGTGAGCGAGGCCGATGCGCAGCAGGCCGGCGGGGGTTTCCGCGCTGTCGAACCAGTCGGTGAGATCTTGGTAGGTCTGCCTCTGGGTAAGGGGCGCGGGGAGTATGGCGAAGCCGGCGTCGGCAAAAACGCGCACTTCCGGGGCGAGCAATGCGTGCACGTTGGGCGGAATGGCGTTGAGGCGCCGGGCGCGGGTCCAGACGCTTTCCGCCAGGGCGGCGTCGTGGTTGCCGGGGATGAGAATCCAGGGGCCGCTGTAACCCTTCATTAATTGAAAGGTGCGGTGGATAGTGCGGTCGGAAACGGTCTGGGCGTCGAACACGTCGCCTGCGACCAGGACGGCGTCCACCTGCTCGGCGGTGGCGAGTGCGGCAATGCGTTCGATGGCGGTAAACCGCGCTTCCGCCAGCAGGGCTGCGTCATCTTCGGAAAAGCGCCCGCTGCGGGAGCGGCTGCCGAGTGCGGCGGATGAGTGTCGACCTATTTGCCAATCAGCGGTGTGTAACAAGCGTGGCACGCTGCAAGCTCCTCTGGGTTTTGTCTGTAGGAAAGGACAGCGAGGTTAGCAGCGATATGGCTGATTGGCTTGTGCGTATAACGCTTATTGGCAAAAAACGCCGGGAAAAACCGGGGTTTTGGGTGTGTCGCATGTGGGTGGATCCGGGCCGTTATTGTTATGTCGGCATCGCAACTGCGGGACTTCTGCGACGTGCCTGGCGCGTAAACGCGCCGCGATTTGGATCACGTGTTAGCGAGTTTCGTGCCAGGGTGGGCTTGGGTTGGGTGAGACGGCGGGATGAGTTAGAGGGAACGAGCTTGCGAGCCTTCCACCAGTTCTACTTTGTGGCCTTCTGGGTCAATAAGAACCGCGAAGCGCGCAGTTCCGGGGCGGGTTTTGTCGGTGTTGGTGGGAGGGACCAATATGCGGGTTTTGTCTTCGAGGGAACTGATGATGTTGTCGATGGAGTCAACCAAAAAACCGATGCGGGTATTTTGAGTTCCCTCCGCCGGGTTTTTCAGCGGGTAGATTTCAAACACCACACCGTTCTGGCTGGAGCAGAAATGTTTGGGGCCGGGACCGTGTTGTTCTTCGTGAAAGGTCAGCCCCAGCTTGCTGTAAAACGCTGCGAGCTTTTCCGGCTGTTGCGCGCGGATAACCAATAAATTCAACACTGCCATCAATTCAGCTCCTTGCCGGGATTATGTAATGCCCGCAAAGGTACGGACATTTCGAAATCGGCATTGTGCGCTTTGATTTCCAGCTGAATATCCAGAGCTTTCATATAGGCCAGCAGCGAGCTGAGTTTTATGTCACTGCGGCTTTCGAGGCGGGAAATCGCGGCCTGTTGGATATCGAGCTTTTCCGCCACGGTGGTTTGCGGCAAATCAACTAATGCCCGCAATTGCCGCAACCAGGGCACGATTTGATCCGACTGGCTTTCGTTTCGGGACATATACAGTTGCTGTAGACGCCGTGCGGCCATAGCGGGTTTTTTATAAATTTCGTCAGGACGCTCGCCATAAATATTGTCCTGAGTGTAAAAACCGAAACCGTGTCCGGCGCTCCATGAAACCGCAGTAGTGAAGTCATCAGATTCGATATCCAGCCAATAGATACCGTTCGGGTTATCGGGTTGATCGGCGGAGATTTGCAAAAGAGGCATCAAATCTTTCGCTTCATCGACAAACTGTTGAATGATCGTCATAAACACCTCACTCGAAACCCGAGCCGTTTCGGCCCAACTTTTCAAAAACAACGCCATTTCCAGGAACCGTGGTAATCCTGATGGCGCCCTTGCTGGTAATCCATGTGTTGTGGCCCCTGCTGCGATAACGGATCCAGTCCGGCCGACTAGGCACCTTTCTCGCGGCATCTGCCTGCGGCGGATACATACGACCATCATTTAGATGTTCGTCGGGCGCGTAGGGCACTCCACTGTAGAGATCCTCAATCCGGTTCAGAGCTTCCGTTATTAATTGAAAGGCTTCATCACCGCTATTTGCGGCAGGCGCATTAACCAGCCACTCCAAAAACAACCGGAATCTTTCCTGCTTTTCCCTCATACCCATTACACCAATATAATATTCCTTTCAGGGAATATATCAGATGTGCGGGGGAGATAAGAAGAGGCAAATGGAGGTTAGGGGCGGGCGGCGGCTAGGTTAAGGCGCCACGCTGGGTTCAGACGATGGATACCCGCAGGCACAGGCCGTACACGGAAATAGATAACAAAAATCGGATCATTGCCTTCTCCAGCAGCAAAAAAACGAGAAGCCGTCGGATAAATCTATGTTCATCAAACTATATGATAATTGGCGAACGCAGTACCCCTCACGCATCCCCATAATAACGAGATAGTTGATATGACTGGACCGAATCACTCCGCCCAAGGCTCACGGAAACAGCGAGCGTTGTCTGGGAACACCCTGAAAAAACTGACCGTTGCGTGCCTGTTGGCAGGTGCGGCCGGCGGCGCTTTGGCCGATAACCCGATTGTTTCCCACGTGTACACAGCGGACCCCTCGGCGAGAGTTTTTAACGACCGGGTTTATTTGATCACCACCCACGACCCGGATGGCTCCACTTCCTACGATAAGCTGCAGGATTATTTCCTCTGGTCCACTGACGACATGGTGAACTGGCAGGACCACGGCATTATTTTTGGCACTAAAACCCATACCACTTGGGCGTTTGGTGCTTATGCGCCGGATATGTTCGAGCGCAGAGGCAAGTTCTACATCATCTTCCCCAACGTCACTTCCGGCCTCGGTATTCTGGAAGCCAGCAAACCGGAAGGTCCTTATAAAGACATTAAAGGCTCTGCGGTAATCACCGCGCAAAACACGCAAAACGCGAACGTGCAGTGGTTGTTTGACCCGGGCGTGTTGGTGGATGACGACGATTCCGTTTATGTGACTTTCGGCGGTGGCGGTCCCGGTCAGGCGCGGATTGTGAAATTGCGCGACGATTTGATGGGGCCGGACGGCGCAGCGGTTACAGTAGACGCACCGAATTTCTTTGAGGCGTCTTATATCCACAAACGCAATGGCGTTTATTACTTCTCCTATTCGAAGGATTACACCGGCGGCGCGCCTACCATCGAATATATGACCAGTACAAACCCCATGCGGGGCTACACCCATCGCGGCACGGTAATTCCTCAGCCTTGGGATAATTACAGCGGCAACAACCACCACTCGTTTATTGAATATAAAGGCAAGCACTACGCCTTCTATCACAACCAAACTGTGTGGGCGAGCGGCCCGGGCAACGGCACCGGCAGTATTTATCAGCGTTCGGCGAACGTGGATTTGCTGATGTATAACGGCGATGCCATGAACCGCATTACCCCGACCCGCGCTGGCGTTCCGCAAATTAAAAACTTCGATCCTTTCCGCAAAGTGGAAGCGGAAACCATCGATCGCCAGTCTGGCATTGAAACCGAGCGTAATGCCGATGGCACTATGCACGTGCAGATGAATAACAACAGTTGGTATCGCATTTCCGGCGTGGATTTCAAAACCGGCGCGAGCATGATCGAAGCCAATGTGGCGGCGAGCACCGCGACCACCTTGGAAGTTCGCATTGGCAGCGAAACCGGTACTTTAATTGGCACGATTCAGGTACCGGCTACTGGCGGCTTGACGAATTTCCGCTCCGTCAGCGCGGCTTTGACCGGTGCTTCCGGTGTGAAAGATTTGTATTTCCGCGCGCGCGGCCGATTGAATTTCAACTGGTTCCAAGTGGTGGGCGGGCCGGAAAATTGCGGCACAGAAGATGGTTCACCGGTTTGCTGTGATATGAGCGCAGACGTGGATCGCAATGGCTGGGGTACTGAGTGGGGTCAAACCTGTAAAGTAGTGCCGAATATCACTCGCAATTATCAGCCGACTAACAGCGCAGATGTTGTGGCGGCAATTAACGTCGGCGGTTCAACCGGTGATTATTTCAATAATGTTTATTATCAGCCGGATGTGAATTTCACCAACGGTACCGTAAACGCCACCACCGACGCGATTATGGGTGCGAATAACACGGAGATTTTCAACACCGAGCGCTACGGTGATTTCACTTATCAAATTCCGGTTAGTGCCGGTACTTACGACGTGACTTTGCATTTTGCCGAGCTGTATCAAACGGCAGCGGAAGCGCGAATTTTCTCCGTGAACGTTGAAGGCAAGGACGTGTTAACCAATTTCGATTTGTTTGCGCAAGTTGGTCACGACGTGGCGTACACACCGGCGCCGATCAGCACCGCAGTGTCGGACGGTAATCTCACCATCACCGTTACCAAGAAAACCGACAACGGCACACTGAGCGGTATTTTGGTGAAAACTGGCGTGAGCTCATCGTCGAGCAGTTCGTCTTCCAGCAGCTCGTCCAGCAGTTCCTCTTCGAGCAGTTCATCGTCTGGAAATGCGGCGAGCAGCAGTTCTTCGTCTTCCAGCAGCAGCTCGTCTTCATCGAGCGGCACCACCTCCGGCGGCGGCTCTTCGAGCGGCGGTGCGACATCTCCGTGGATGATGTTGTTGGGTGGACTGTTGTTGGCGGGTCGAGTACGACGCAGAAAATAATTTTTATCTTTACAGCGGGGATGCTCTGTCATCCCCGCTCTTTCTTCCCAATTTAGTTTTTCATTCCTTCGCTTCTTTTTTCTCGTCCAACGTCACGATCTGATCTTCCTTGAACGCGTCCTTCAACGGTTGTGTGTATTCGCCGCGCCAACAGCGGGTGACGCGGAAGAAAAACATATGGCACGGCACCTGGGTGATAGGCAATTTGTCGCTGATGGTGAAGTCGGGTTTCAATTCTTGCAGGGTGACAAAGAACAAATTGATGTCGATGATTTTGCCGCGCATGCCGAATTCGTCTTGCTTGGTATCACGCAGTTCCACTATGTCGCCGATGCGCGCGCGGGAGAAGGTGAGCAAAATGATGGCGCTGAGAATATTCGCCAAAATACTCCAGGAGGCAACAAACGCCACCGCCACCAAAAGGGCGACAGATAAAATGCCGGCCCAGAGCGCGCGGATCGGCAGGCCGAACAGTTCGAGCAGGAAAAGAAACGCGCAGATCCACACCGCCCAACGCAGAAAGTTGCCGAGCAACACGGTAGCGGATGGCGGCAGCCAGTGGCGGTGCCGAACCAGCTTCATGCCCCGGGCGGCAAGGCGCTGTACCGCAAACGCGACAATGATAATAAGCAGGGCGTAAAGCAGTTGCATACCGACGTTGGAAATCATAAGGGGCCTCACGGATCTGAAGGTGCAGTAGTTTAGCGGAACCCGGTGCCAGGGCAACGCCCCGGTTGGCCGCGAGCGCCGGCGCGTGCCACAATTTCCTTACTCATGCCTGACAGAGCCTTGCCATGGACTCCCCTTTTCTTACCCATGCTGTCCTTTATCTCACCGCTGCGCTGGTAGCCGTTACCCTGTTCCGTAAATTGGGATTGGGCGCAATCTTAGGTTATTTGTTCGCCGGAACTGTTTTGGGGCCGGACGGGCTCGGTTTTATTCACGATCCAGAACACACGTTGCATTTCGCCGAATTTGGTGTGGTGATGTTGTTATTCGTGATCGGACTGGAACTTAATCCAGAAAAACTCTGGCAAATGCGCCGCCACATTATGCTGCTGGGCATTGGCCAAGTGGGTCTGTGCGCGGGGGTCATTGCGGCGGTGTTGTCGCCTTTGACCGGCATGCCCTGGGGAATTGCCATTCTGCTCGGACTGACCCTGGCGCTCTCCTCCACTGCTTTTGCCATTCAGTTGATGGAGGAGCACAACATCATGGGGTCGCCGGTCGGGCGCAAAGGTTTTGCGATTCTGCTCTTGCAGGACCTGGCGGTGATTCCCATTCTGCTGTTGGTGGGCGTGCTGGCGCCCTTCCACGCGGAGGGGCCGGTGAATCCCTGGTGGTACGGGCCGGCGGCGGTGGTGTTGGTGCTGCTGGTGGGCCGCTACGCAATTCATCCCCTGCTGCGCGCCATCGCCGAGACCGGCATCCGCGAACTCTTCCCCGCCGCCGCGCTGCTGATTGTGTTGGGCACAGCGCTGCTGATGCAGGCCACCGGCCTCACCATGGGCATGGGTGCATTTCTCGCCGGCATTATTCTCGGCAACTCCAGTTTCCGGCATCAGCTCGAGGCGGATATAGAGCCTTTTAAAGGGCTGCTGCTCGGCCTGTTTTTTATCGCTGTGGGTATGAACCTGGACCTCGATCTGCTGCTCCGCGAACCGCTGCTGATATTGGGTGCGGCGCTGGCGCTGATGCTGACCAAAGCAGGAGTGATCGCAGTGCTGATCCGCCTGAGTCGCGGTCAGTGGCGCGAAGCGTTTTTGCTCGGATTGATTTTGTCCCAGGGCGGTGAATTCGCTTTTGTAGTGATGAGTAAATCCCTGGATCTCGGCTTGCTGTCGGATGAGGTCGCCAACCGTGTGAATTTGGTGGTGGGACTTTCCATGGCGCTGACCGGTCCGCTGGTCATGGTGTACCGCCGCCTGGCGCGGCAAAAACCGGTAGAGGGCGAAGCTCCCAAAGACACCATCATCAACGACGAGCCGGAGGTGATCATCGCGGGCTTTGGCCGCTTCGGGCAGATTGTCGGCCGCCTGCTCGCGGCCAATCATTTGAAATTCACCGCGTTGGATCAAAACGCGGACAACGTCGAATTTATCAAACGTTTTGGCAGCCGGGTTTTTTACGGTGACGCGCGCCGCCCGGACGTGCTGCTCGCCGCCGGCGTGGCCCATGCGCGCATTTTTGTGATTGCTTTGAACAATCCGGCGGGAGCTGTGGCGATCGCGCATTACCTAAAGGAACATCACCCGAATATTCTGGTGATCGCGCGGGCGCGCGATCGCAGTCACGCTTATCAATTATTGAATGCCGGCGTAAAACACGTGGTAAGGGAAGCGCTGGAAAGCAGTCTGGTGGCGGCGAGCCACACCTTGGAGCACCTCGGTTATACGGAAACCCAAACCAAAAATATGGTGAATATTTTCCGCACTCATGATCAGAAATTACTGATGCAGGTGGCGAATCACCAAAATGACTCGGAAGAATTGATCAAAATTCTCGCGGAAGGCAAAAAAGAGCTGGAAAACCTGTTTGCGTCCGATAAACGTTCATAAAAAATTTCTGTCATAGAGGCCAACCACACTCCGGTGAGACCTGTACAGGCCAACGATACTCGTTGGCGGACCTTTCGCCGGAATCACAAATAACAACTACTGTGTGGTTAAAAATCGCCTTGCCACAAAATCCCCGCAAGGTTTGAATGGCCGACGCCATATCTGCGCGGCGCATTTACGGTGCCGCCATTACCCGGAGACTCTCTGCAATGTGGAAAAAAAGTATTTTATTCGGTTTATTGCTGGGCGCTTTCTGCGCCCAGGCAAAAACACCGCAATCACTACAAGCCACACAAACCACGGCCCACTTCAGTTGGTTCGCTTACGAAGGCAACGATGCTTTTTTTGCGAAAAAGCCAGCGGCCGAGCATTTTCAAAATCCAATTTTGGCGGGTTTTTATCCGGACCCCAGCATCACCCGCGCTGGCGATGCTTTCTATATGGTCACCTCGTCGTTCGCGTATTTCCCCGGTGTGCCCATTTTTAAAAGCACCGACTTGGTGAATTGGCAATCCGTCGGCTATGTATTGGACCGTCCGGAACAGGTGAATCTGCTCAATGCCGGTGTGTCCCGCGGCATATTTGCGCCGGCCATCCGTTTCCACAACGGCGTTTTTTACATGATCACCACATTGGTGGACACCGGCGGGAATTTTATTGTCACCGCCACCGACCCCGCTGGCTCCTGGTCGAATCCGGTTTTTCTGCCGGAAATTGACGGTATAGATCCCTCACTGTTTTTTGATGAGGACGGCAAGGTCTATATCACCCACAACGGCCCGCCGCCGGGTGAACCTTTATACGACGGCCACCGCGCCATCTGGATGTGGGAATACGATCCAAAAACCCAAAAAGTGGTGAAAGATTCCAGTCGGCTGTTGGTGAACGGCGGTGTGGATCTGGCGAAAAAACCCGTCTGGATCGAAGCGCCGCATATCTACAAAATCAACGGCTGGTATTACCTGCTCTGCGCTGAAGGCGGCACGGCGGAAGATCACTCTGAAGTGGTATTCCGCACGAAAAATCTGGCGGAGCCGTTTGTGCCTTACGAGAAAAATCCAATTCTCACCCAGCGCGATCTCGATCCCAAACGACAAAATCCCATCGCCACCGCCGGTCACGCGGATATAGTGCAGACCGCTGCGGGCGAATGGTGGGCGGTATTTTTAGCGACGCGCAATTACGACCGCGATTATTTCAACACCGGCCGCGAAACCTTTTTATTGCCGGTGACATGGAAAGACGGCTGGCTGACCATTTTGCCGCCGAAAACAGAAATTCCGGCGCAACTGCCAAAACCTAAAGGCCTGAAACCTACTGCCGATAGCGCGACTCTCACCGGCAATTTCCAGTGGATGGACGATTTCTCCAAAAAAGAACTCGGCTTTGAATGGAATATGCTGCGCACCTCGGCGGAAGTGCCTTATGTCCTCGGCGACGGCCCAGGTGTGCAATTAAAAGCCCGCGCGGTGAGCATGGCGGATTCCACCCAGCCCGCCTTTATCGGCCGACGCCAACAGCATCAAACCTATTCCAGCACCACCCGCTTGGCATTGCCGCTGGAGGACAATATCAAAGCGGGAATCGTGGCTTTTCAAAGCGAGCAGGCGCATTTCTTCCTCGGCGCAGTGCGCGAGAAAAATGGCTATCGGATATTCCTGGAAAAAGCTGCGCAAAGTCTGCCGGTTGAGGAAAAATCACTGCCGTTAAATAAATCTGCTGGCTATGTGGATTTTAAAGTTACCGGGGATAAAGGCTTAATCAGCTTCCACTATCGTCCCGAAGGCGAAAAAGCGTGGTTGCCGGTGGCGGAAAATCTGGACGCGACTGTGCTGAGTACGCAAAAAGCCGGGGGATTTGTGGGCAGTTATCTCGGATTACATGCCCGGATTGAGCAGGAGAAGAAAAAACCCTGAAGAGAAAAATAAAAAAGGGCCAACCTGAGGGTTGGCCTTTTTTTATTGAAAAGAACTTAGGCTTCGGTGGCTTCTGCTGCCAATTCCGCCACTGCCGCCAAACCGGTGGCGCGCACGACGATTTTGACGTTCTGCGCATCTGCGGTTTTCACCGCATTTTTCACTGCCACATCCGTTACCAAATTAGCGCCCTGCTCCTGCGCTTTCTGGCGCAGTTGTGCGAGCACGTGTTTTTTGCCCTGCTCCAGCGCTGCGCGAACTTTTTCGCTCTTGGTGCCAATAAATTTGCCGTCGCTGATCATCTCCGGCGTGACTTTGAGATTCAGCACACACTCGGCTGCAACTTCGCTGAGGGATTCCACAATGGTGTGCTCACTCGCGGTCTTGGTGGTCAGGATTGCCGCTGCCGCTGGGCGTGGACGCTCCGGCTGCGCGACTTCTGCAACGTGCTGAGTCTGCACTTCCTCAACGTGCTCCGCCTGCACCTCTTCCACACGCTCGGCGTGGACTGCTTCTAGCGCCTGTGCTCGCGCAGTAATTTCCTCCGAGGCTGCGGTATAGCGGCGCTTGTTTTTGGACTTGCCACCTTCGTGTTCGAACAAACAGTGGGGGCACACATGAATCGCCCGATAAACACCCCCGTTCATAGGTTTACGGCAGTTCTGACAAAGCTTGTTGAGGAATTCCATAATGTTTTCTGCCTTGGTTAGCTCGAAAAGTGGGCAAATAGTAAGCGCATTGGCTGGGATGCTCAAGGTTTGGGTTTTCAGAAGGAGAACTTGCTCGGAATTTGAACGGGCCAACGTCGCATTATGCGGATGAGTGTGACAATTGATGACAGCACAAGGTGGTTCGATCGCGCTAATGGGGATCAATTATATGTTCGATTGATCCCATTAACGTCTTCTTGCACAGCGGCGGCAAAATGTGAACCGCCGCAAAAAATGGTAGCCTTTGTCTAAAACCGCCATTCATAAGGCGGGGGCACGGTCACTTCGTTGATGGTGTTTACCCCCGCCCAGTTGTTATCCACCAGCCCGTAAAAATTGTTTTGCGCTTTGCTGGAATAGGCTTCCAAGTCGCCCAAATACGTTGCCGTACCGCTGGCGGTGAGGTTATTGCCAAACCAGCCCATGGGATAAAACGTGGCGAGCACCTTGGCGCTGTCGCTGACGTTAAAACTCGCAGCGCCGTGGCTCGGATTGCTGGTGACACCAAGCAGGGTCAAGGCACCAACCGTGGCATTGCCGGATACAGTGCCGCTGATCACCGTGGCGTGATCCTGAATCCGCGCGTTGCCGGTGACGGTGCCGCCCAATATTTTCGCGTAGGGTCCGACATAAACCGATGCAGGTGTGGCTGCAGGTGCGCAGCCACCGCCGTTGCTATGACGAACCGTGCCGGCGGGACAGGCATCGCGCTGGCCGCCGACAAATCCCTGCGGCCAGGCGCCCTGCACTTCGACCATATAGGGATAACGATAAATATTCGGATAAGGCGTGCCGTCGGACGGTTGCGACCAGACAATTTTTTGATATTGCGTGGGCGCCGCAAGTACTACCAGAAATACATTGGCGCTACCGTCCAAACAGAAATTCAGTTCGCCATCGCTACCACTTTGCAGCGGGCTGTAGCGCGGATTATTTAAGTTTGCGTCGGTGGCGACCAGGCCCCAGCGCCAACCGGAATTCGCCCCATTCTGCACCACACCGCGGAAGGAAATTTTGATCGAGTTTGCGCCCGCCTCGGGGTGCAAACGAATCACGTTGTAGCCCCAACGTTGCGGCGCCCAGTGATAGGGTGAGCTAAAGCGCCGGGTTTGCTGCCAGTTATCGCCAAGCGCTTCCAGCTGCGTTAAACGCAAGCGGCGGTGGGTGTAGTTGCTATTGTTTGCGGTAATAGCGCCGTAAGCGTTGCGATAAATAGCGCCCTGATCCGTGCCATCCGGATTTTGATAATCCCAGGTGACGTTGTGCATCGCCCACTCGCCAAACAGATCGTTTAATTCCTCGATATTCCAGCCCTGGCTGTACATCAATTTTTGGAACGGATCGCGCTGTCCGGCGGGTGCAGTGCTGGTCCACATTTCGTTAACCGCGTTCGGGCAATATTTATCTTTAACATATTCAAAGAACTGCCAATTGCAGTAGCGATTGCGGGTATTGCCGTAATGCAGGTGAGCGGAATTGGCGAGCATTTCTGAACAGTGGACATCGTTGCGAAAAATCTGATGCGGCATCCAGTTGGCGTGACTTTCATAAATCCAGCAGCCGGTACCGCCGCACTCTGTAAATCCGGGTGTAAGAGATTGCACCCCGTGCATAAATTCGTGGGCGAGGCCCCATTGATCATTGGCGGCGCTGGGACCGACCCACATGCCTGGAATACTGGTGCCGTTGTAATTCCAAGCGCCGCCCCAGAGCGGAAATTCATTGTCAAAATGCACCGTCGCTTTATATTTGGTGGCCGAGTTGCAATAGGGCTCGGGGAAATTAATTTCCGATTCGAAATATTTGTCCCAAATCATTTCCAGAGTATTGGCGGCATTTTGCGCGTTGGCCACAGAAACATTGGTGCCGTCGTTCCAGTAAAACGCAAAATGCTCACTCTCATAACGCAGTGGTTGACCATCGCTGCCGGCAGGCGGTGTACGCCAGGTCCCGCCGGTGCAATTGTGGGTGGGCGTGGTGGGGCAGCCGTGCGCCCATTCGGTTTGTCTGGTGCCCATTTCACAAGCTAATGGGGCGCCGCTTGAACTCGATGAACTGGAGGATGAACTGCTCGAACTGGAAGAAGAGCTGCTCGAACTGGATGAGCTGGAAGAGCTGGAGGAATTACCACCGGACGAATTGGAGCCGCCGCAAGCGGTCAAAAATACAAGTGCAATGATCAGATGAATTTTGGTGAACAAAGACATGGTGGCCCCGATTCTTTTTGTTGTCGGCACCCTCCAGAATAGTCGAGGCCGGTACGGGCTTCTTCAGGCTGGTTCACACTGTGTTGTCTGATACTCTCTTGGAGCTGCCATCCGTCCGTTATTTGTGAGTTCAATAACATTCAAAGTGGTTTAAATTCCATCAACGCAGTTCAAATGCCGTCGTCCTCAAACAAATCCAACTGGTACCCCACTTCCGTCATCACATCCTCCTGACGGATTAGACCACTTGCTCTAACGCCCAGCAGGCGAAATTTGCGCTCCAAATCCACCCGGCGCAAACACTCCCCCGCTGCCTTTCTTATGGCTACCGGGTCGGCGGTGGGCTCGGGAAGAGTGTGGTCGCGACTGATGCGGCGAAAATCGGTGTAGCGCATTTTGATGCCGATGGTGCGGGCGAGATAACCTTTGCGTTTTAAATCCGCCGCGAGGCGTGTGCACAGTTGCGTAAAAATCGGGGTTAATAATTCCCGGTCGTAGCGCGCGTGCAGGTCTCTTTCGAAAGTGGTTTCCCGACTGATGGATTTGGACCCCGAACCGGTTTCCAATGGCCTGTCGTCTTCGCCGTGTGCAACGGCGTGCAACCAATCCGCCGTGTTGGATCCGAAATGTTCGCGCAAAAATAATGTATCTGCATTGGCCAAATCGCCGATGGTGAGAATATTCAAATCATGTAAACGCGCGGCGGTTTTTGGACCTATGCCATTTACTTTGCCGACGGCCAGCGGCCAAATGCGAGTGGGGATATCGGCGCGGGTCAAAATAGTTAAACCGTCTGGCTTATCCAGCTCTGAACCCATTTTTGCCAATAATTTATTTTCCGCCACACAAATCGAACAGGTGAGCTGTGTCGCTTCGCGCACGGCTTTTTTAATGCGCGTGGCGAGCTCCAGAGATGCTTCTTCGTGCTCGCTTAAGTCGATATAAATTTCGTCTATGCCGCGGTCTTCAATCCGCGGCGCGATTTCCACCACGGCTTTTTTGAATAACTGCGAATAGTGACGATAGGCTTCAAAATCCGCCGGCAACAGAATGGCATCCGGGGCCAACTTGGCCGCCTTCATAGTGCCCATGGCGGAAAATACGCCGAGAGCGCGAGCTTCATAAGTCGAAGTCGTGACCACGCCACGACCGACGTAGTCGCGCAAGCGCGAGTAGCGCCGCGTGCCGTCCGGCTGATCCACCGGCTTATGCACCGAACGACCGCCTACCACTACGGGCAGCCCGCGCAATTCCGGGTAGCGCAGCAGTTCAACGGATGCGAAAAACGCATCCATATCCAGATGGGCGATACGGCGAGGGGGAGATGCTTGGGGCATGGCTCAGGCTGTGACCAGTGAAGAGCCGGATTTTACATCAGTAGGACGCGCCGGGCGCCCGGCGCGGGCCAGTGGTCCGTTGAAAGTCTCCAACAGACCACCAGGGAGGGACGTTATTCGACCAACTCGAGGGAGCCGAAGGAATCCGCGTTCAAATAACCTTGGTTTTGCTGATGGCCAGAGGTGTTCACCGAGCTCATAAAGTGCTCGCGGGTGCCGTTGCCATCATTGTCGATATAGCTGGGCGTAAAGCCCATGATTTTGCCTGCCTCCAGGGTCACACGGGCCGCTTCCTGTTCGCTCAGCACGTAACCGTTGTGATTACCGTAAATCTCGATCTGGATCTCCCAGATATGACGGGTGCCCTGGGTGTTGATCTTGGCGTTGATATGGCTGGCGATCATCGCCGGGTCGCCGCCGTTGTCAACGACTTCCAACTTGTGGTTGATGTGGTAGGCGAATGCGTTGTGACTTTGATTATGCTGACCACCGCTCTGGTCTTCGTCGATGAAAATTTCGACCGTATCGTGCTCCCAATACTGGCCGCTGGTATTGATCACATCGTCAGTGATATCGAGCAACAGATAGAGATGCTCCGGCGTCCACATGGCCTTGTATTTACCAGTGAAATCTGCAGGACTACTCGGCTGCTTCAAATTTTCAAAGCCTGTCCATGCAACCGTCATTTCCATCCACTGAGCGTCGTTCCAAACCGCATCGATCATGCCGTCGATCACCGGAGCGGTCGATGCTTGTTTCGCCAGATAGTGATTATCCGCCGGCAGCACAGCGCTGGTATCGCCAGAGCTTGAAGACGAGCTGGAACTGGAAGACGAAGAACTGCTGCTGGATGAAGAGCTGGAACTCGATGATGAGGAAGTTGAAGAAGCGCTGGATGAGCTACTGGATGAACTGCTGCTGGACGAAGACGAACTGCTGCTTGATCCGCCGCCCTGCCCGCCGCAAGCCGAAAGCATTAGTCCGAGGCTGGCAAAGCCCAGAATTTTTAAGCAGCTCTTTGGAAATTTAATCAGTGAAAAGTTCAGAATCATGGTTAGTCCCATTAGCAAATTCCAACAATGGAGGCGGACATCAAATCGACCCACACTCCCCTAACCCGCAGAATTTTACTGGAATTTGCTACTTGATTAACCCAACCAAGTCGCAAGCTGGAACATCAATATGACAAATATCCTGCTTTGGCTCGTATCGGCTGCGCTGTTGTTCAAATATTTCACATGTTCCCCAAGATCGTTCACTCGGCAAACGGCCTATGTGCAAGCATTATTTCCCTGAAAATTTATACCCTAATGGCCACTTATTGATCGATGCTTCTAATCGATGCTTCTGTATAAGTGTGCTGCACAACCCATGCGCGTAACCGATCAAGCGGACAGCAAGGGACTGCGAAATTTTGCGCGATAGGCACTCGGTGTAAGAGTGGTGATGCGTTTAAAAAGATTGCGAAAAAATGCTGGCTCGCGATAGCCGACCGCCGCCGCAATTTCGTCGATGGGCATTGCGGAATTTTCCAAATACTGCTTGGCGTGTTCGATACGCAAATGCTGCAGATAATCCATGGGCGCGTATCCCGTTGCATTTTTAAAACGTCGCTTGAAGGTGCGTTCACTCATGTGCGCAAGCTGCGCCAACTGCTCCATGGATTCCGTATCGCGCCAGCGATTGCTCAACCATGCCTGCACACGTGCGATTTCCGCATCACCGTGACTGGTGTCTTCGATAAAAGTCACATACGCCGTTTGACCGTCGGGGTGCCGGCTCAACAGAAAAAACTTGGCCACCGAATTCGCAGTGGCCGGACCGCTGAAACGTTCGATCAAATAGAGGGCCAAATCCTGCCAGGAGCCGGATGCACCCGACATCACCAGATTTTGCTCGCGCCCGGTAATTACTAAGGTTTTATCGATGCAGAGTTTCGCATTGGGATAGGTGCGGCGCAGGATGGCGGCGTAGGCCCAGTGACAGGTGACCGATTCGTTCTCAAATAATCCCGTTTCCAAAAGCGGAAAAACGCCGGTGCAGGCTGAACATAAAATAGCTCCCGCTTCATACGAATGCCGCAACCATGTGGTAAGCCGCTGATATTTCCCCGCCGGCCAGCAGTCGTTCGGCAAAAACAATGAGGGCACCATAATAATGTGCGTTTGTTTCACCTGTTCATAAGTAGTTTGAATGTCCAGTGCAATACTGCTCATGGTCATCACCGGCCCGCGCAGGTCTCCCACCAATTGCGGCCAAAACCGCACCTTGCCGGGCGCGACCAGATGAACCATGTTGAGCACGTCGTAAAGACTGATCACCGTCGACGCTGCCGCTTCCGGCAACACCACCAAACTGACTCGAACATCTGTTAAGGATTGGTTGTTTCGCGACATTTTCCTATCTCCATAGCTCCATCAGCAGGCCCGGCAT
>Ga0065721_10050396_pt1 | contig 20571 bp, 16 predicted proteins | sample Mesricmetagenome_FD_59108 | JGI IMG/M metagenome (GOLD analysis project Ga0065721, IMG submission 59108) | Mesophilic microbial community from rice straw/compost enrichment Sample: eDNA_1 v2 (version 2) | ecosystem: Engineered > Solid waste > Grass > Composting > Bioreactor | place: USA: Davis... | reverse complement strand
AAGATTGTCTGTTAAATTGGTTGTGTCCATCTTGAACGTGATTAATTTTTAGATTTCTGTGGCTGACCTAAAAAAGACATGCGTAGATCAGCCCCCAAGCTTCAGACCAACAATAAGACAGATATTCAGCAGTTTATTGGACATGCCGCAGGTGGGGATTCTGTTTCCCGCAAGTTCGTTTGTGTACCGTCTTACACACAAGCGTCACGGTAACGCCAGACCCTTTGTCACTCCGAGCGACTATTTCTTTCGGACCCTTGTCACGACGAATACAATAATGATCGCCAGGATGACCATCAGAATCATCGCTGTGTAAAATCCTGCGCTGAAGATATCGCCGATAACCTCACATCCGCCGAGCGTCATGACCATCAGCAGAAACAGAAAAAAGTTTACAAGTCTCATAATGTGGGTAGTTAAACCGGCGAAGTCCTATTTGACCTTCAGTTTTGGAACGTTTACATCAGTCTTCTTTAGCTCAACCGGTGTGGATCGTTTTCTGATCTTCATATTTAAAATCTCCACGCCAAGTGAAAACGCCATCGCGAAATATATGTAGCCCTTAGGAACATGAACATGCAATCCCTCGACGACGAGAACAAGACCAATCATCATGAGGAAAGAAACAGCCAGCAGCTTCATCGCAGGGTGACGGTTAATAAAATTGCTTATACGTGTGGCAAAAGCAAGCATCACGCCCAGCGAAATCAGGATGGCAATAACAATAATGACAACATCCTCAACCAATCCAACGGCAGTTAGAATAGAATCAAAAGAAAACACTACGTCCAGCAAAATAATCTGAACGATGGCCCCCCCGAGGGTCAGGGTTTTCACTTGCTTCAAGTCTTCTTCCTCCCCTTCCAGCTTCGCGTGAATTTCCGAAGTGCTCTTATACAAAAGAAAAAGACCTCCAAGGATGAGAATAAGATCGCGGAAACTCAGTTCAAAATTTCCGAAGGTCATGAACGGATCCTTCAGGCCAATGATCCAACTCACGGTGAACAGTAGTGCGATCCTGACAAACAAAGCAAGAATAATCCCGAGGTTTCGCGCCTTCTTCTGGTCTGCTGCCGGGAGTCTGTCAGCGGTAATGGATATAAAAACGATGTTATCCACACCAAGGACGATTTCGAGGAATGTCAACGTCAAGAGACTGACGAGTCCCTCAGCAGTAAGAAGTGCGTCCATACTTCGCAGCAATTATTGTTAAAGCATCCATGCTCAGCAGTCGAAATACTTTTGTTTAATCCCCTTTAGAGGACGCTGCTTCCCCACGAGCCGCGCGTTTCTCTTTCTTACGGAAATAACCCCTGAATAGGAAATTGTGCTGCAGAGCTTCCATGTTCTCGTCCAACTTGCGCGAAGCTTGCTCAGCACTCTCAATGGTAGCCTTCAATTGGTCTGCTGCGATGGAATCAGTGAAGAGTACGCCGACCGGGCTGTCGTCGCGATTGATGTTTGATGCAAGGCGGTCGAGTTCCTTTGTGACATCACTTGCATTCCTGCTGACATCTTCAAGATTCGCCAGCGCCTCACGGAACGTGTTGGTATAAGAGGTATCTGAAATCAACGTCGGAAGTAAACCCGATCCGCTTCGCAGATCGCTGATTAACGCCGAGAGTTCCTGCGATGCACGCGCTGTATTGGCTCCAGTGGCGTTCATATTAGCGACCGCTGTTCGTATTTCTCTGGCAATTCCCCCGTCGTTCAGTAACTCGCCCACGACACCCTGGCCCTTGCTGATGCGCGAAGCAATTGTTCTGAGATCTTCAGTGATACTTCTCGTATTCTCCCCCACGTCCCGCGCGAGATCAAATAGATCTTGCGTGTCAGTCGGCGACACGGTGGCAAGTGTATCATTTTCAGAAACGGTGGTGGATGATTTTCCTGGTCGGATGACGACGATCTTGCTACCTACAATTCCATCGGAGCCGATCGATACGATTGCGTCGGATTGTATGAAACGATTTTGATTTTCCTTTAGAGCTAATGTTACGACTACCTTACCTTCCGACGCAATACGCACGTTCGATACCGTCCCGATCTTTACGCCTGACAACCAAACATTGTCACCAGGTTTTAGTCCCTCGACGTTCCTGAACACAGCGTTCACTTCAAAAGTGCGGCTGAAGATGTTGTTCTCCGTGCCGATCAAAAATACTGCGGCGAGAAACAAGCCAAGGCCAACGATGACAAAAGCTCCGAGTTTTGTTTGTTGGACAACTTCTTTGCGTTCCATGGTCAAGAGATTTCGTTTAATAGTTAAAAAATGGTTCCAGTTCAGGGTCCTTGGTCAACTTGACTTCATCGAAGGTCCCTTCCACCCGGTTCACACCACCCGCGAGCGCCACCACCCTGTCTGAGGTGTGCTTCGCGCTGCTGATGTCGTGTGTAATTATAATGGACGACATCTTGTATTTCTCCCGCATGTGCAGAATCAGTTCATTGATCTCCATCGCTGTGATGGGATCCAGTCCCGCAGTAGGCTCGTCGTATAGCATGATCTTTGGCTTTAGGATCAAAGTCCGCGCTATGCCCACGCGCTTTCTCATACCACCGGATAACTCAGCAGGCATCTGATCTACCGCATGAGCAAGTCCTACATCCTCAAGTGCTTCAATCACAAGATCGTTGAGCTCCGAACGGTTTGTAATACCAAAATTCCTTTTGAGAGGAAACTCAAGATTCTCCCGAACGGTCATCGAATCGTAGAGCGCGCTTCCCTGGAAGGAAAAGCCCACCTGAAGTCGCAGGTCGTTAAGTTCTTTCAGGTTAAGATCGAAGACATTCTTCCCAAGGACCGTGATGGATCCTGAATCAGGTCTCATCAGGCCGACCATGCACTTGATCAACACGGACTTGCCTGTCCCGGACCTTCCCAGGATAACAAGATTCTCCATCTCGTAAAGATCCAGGTTCACACCCTTCAATACCTCCCTGTCTCCGAACGACTTCCACACATCGCGAATCGAAGCCATCACCTTGCGATCTTCCTTTGTTGCCGTATTGTCAACGGAATGAGTTGCCGTATTCATTGGCGAAATAGGTTGATGAACTGTAACGAGATCAGGTCAATAACAAAAATGAGTATCATCGAAATGACGACGGCGGAGTTTGCAGCCTTGCCAACGCCGGTCGTTCCCTTGCCCGAGTGATAGCCTGCATAGCTCCCGACAATACCGATTGCAAATCCAAAAAAGGCCGACTTAACCAAAGAAGAGAAAACATCCAGGTACGTCACATTCACCGAGACCTCATAGAAATAAAGTTGAAAGCTTGTCTTGTTGAACATGTTCACGGTCATGAACGAACCAAGCAACGCAATGGTGTCGGCATACAAGACCAGGAGGGGTAACATAAGCGTTGTGGCCGTTACACGACTGACAACCAAATAAGAAAAGGGACGGGTTCCCGAAACTTCCATGGCGTCAATTTGCTCACTGACCTGCATGCTTCCCAACTCCGCGCCGATGTTAGACCCGAGTTTACCGGCGCAGATAAGACCGGTGATCAATGGACCAAGGGAGCGAACTACTGCCTGCGAAACCAGGGACGGAAGCCACGACTCTGCCCCAAAGGATGCAAGCGACGGCCGCGACTGACGTGTAAAGACCACGCCGGCAATGAAAGCTGTAAAGCCTATCAGAAACAACGACCTGTTTCCAACTTCATAACACTGACGAACTATTTCCTTCCATTCATAAGGAGGCGTGAAGAAACTCTTCACCACCCGAAAAAGGAATCGAAAGATGTCTGCTGCACGCAAAAGGAATTTTTGTACTTTCATCCAAAGAGGCTTTCCTGCAGGTGGCATTTTTCTATAAACATGCCCGGAGCGTCCTGCGGTCAGACAGCAGTATAAGTCTCTATTCCAAGCTGAGTGTAGAAATAATTGCGCACTGTGCAGTACTGTGCAGTACTCAGACTGTGCAGTACTTCGACTGCACAGTCTGGGTCTGGTGCGTCTGAGTACGGTGCAGTACTTCCGCTGCACGGTCTGAAGTGTGGTGCATCTGAGTAGTGCGCAGTCACAGTTCTGCGGTTCAGATACGGTAATGCGCAGTGTAGGGGCACGACATTTTCCCTCAGGAAATGCGACAATCCATCCCGGAATGAAGAAAATCTTTGGCAGGATCATCAAGGCACTCGTCTGGATCGTTGCGTCAGTGGTGATCCTGCTCGTCGCCGTAGCGCTCCTCATTCAGATACCTTCCATACAAAATCGAATTACTCAAAAGGCAGTCTCCTTCCTTGAGGAACGTATCGGAACCCGTGTAGCATTGGGACGGATCGCGATCGGATTTCCAAAAAGCATTCGACTCTTCGACATTTACCTTGAAGACCGGGCGGGCGATACACTAGTCTATGCCGGGAGACTATCGGTTGATACAGACCTGTTCGCGCTAACGAGGAAAGAAATTCAACTCAACACCATTGAATTAGAGAATACAGCAGGCTTTGTATCTCGCGCGGCGAGCGACAGCGCCTTCAATTTCTCCTACATCATAGATGCATTTGCTACTGACTCAACAGCGGCACCAGACACACTCGAACAAGAATCCTGGAAGATCTCGCTTGAAACCCTTCAGCTTCAGGATATCCGACTCCGATTTGACGATTCGCTCATGGGGAACTTCGCGTCTCTGTCACTCGGCATGTTCGAGCTGGACATGAGAACGTTCGACCTTGAAAGCAGTTCCTTCGACGTAGCCGAACTGGTTCTCGAAAACAGCCGGGTCACATTCAGGCAAACACAGCGACCCTCGCCAGACAACGAAACTGATGCGCAGCAATCGGAAGATTCAGTGGCATCACCCCAGTTTTCACTCGACCAACTCTCACTAAAGAATGTTTCATTTGAATACGAACAATCGGCGACTGGCGTGTACTATGCGGCCGACGTCGGCGATTTCAGGATACTCGCCGACAAGATAGATTTTACAAGCCAGGAAATAGCCCTGAACCGCCTCACCCTTAACGAAAGCAGATTTGTTGCGCGTATCGATACCGTGGCGTCCTTGCCAGCCGATACTCTGGCACCAGCAGATCCAGAGACAACACCTTGGAAAATCAGTCTGAGTCGACTTGATCTGACTGACAATTCCATCGAATATACCGTCGGCAGTGGGCCATGGCCGGAGGGAGTTTTTGCCCCTAATCACGTAGTGATCGCAGGATTCACGGCAGACATTCGCGACATTGTCTACGACACAAAAATCATCAGCGCAGAGATCAGCAATCTGGCATTCCGGGAACGCAGTGGGTTTCAATTGCAATCTACGTCTGGCCGGATCAAGCTGGGCGACAACACAGCAACCGTCGATGACTTCAGTCTTCTCACCGGCCATAGCAGACTCAACCTTGAGATAGACGCGAAGTATGCCTCTCTTGCTGACATTTCCGAAACGTGGCCCAAAACACAACTGACTTCTACCATCAACGATACATATATCGGCGTCGCTGATCTTCTTTATTTCAACCCAACCGTACTCGACAGCCTGCCACTAAATGTGCCCCCAGCAAGCCGATTGCACATCGACGCTGCGACGCAAGGAAGCATTGACAACCTTCGAATCCGACATCTCAATTTTCGATCGCTTGCCGATACTTATGTCAACGCTTCAGGCTTGATATCCGGGTTGCCGGACACTGATAAGCTGCATCTTGATCTTTCGCTCGAACAGTTTCACACCACAGCCAAAGACATCGAAGGGATATTAGCCGATTCGCTCCTGCCCGACTCTATTCAAATACCAGCATCCATAAACCTCACTGCACGATATGTTGGCAGCTTGAAAGCAGCCGACTTTTCAGCAAGGCTCACTTCCGATGCAGGTTTGGTGGAATCAAAGGGCAGTATTAACCTCGACTCGACATCCTCGACGCGTGGATCCAACGTTTCATTAAACGTCGAGGACCTCGATGTCGGAGGAATCCTGGGTAAGCCGGATAGCGTGATGGGAAGTCTCACAATGCACGCGACGCTTGAAACACACGGCCTTGCGCCTGAAGAAATGGACGGAAAACTACTTTTGGAAGTCGACGACTTCTCGATGAACAACTACCATTACCGCGACTTGAAAGTTGAAGGCACGATTGCTGACAAGATAGCTTCCGCATCTCTTATCTTGGAAGATGACAACATCGACCTTGCCGTAGATGCGTCATACATTTTTACAGAGGAAGTACCTCGTTATGACCTGACGGTCGATTTAAGGAAAGCGGATTTCCATGCGCTCAATCTCACGACAAGACCCATTCAGGGACGCGGAACTCTCGACGTGGACCTGGCAACGTCGGACTTCCGCGTATTGAACGGGAATGTTGGCATCAGGAAAGTTGCAGTATTTGACGGCGATGATCTCTACGCGGTTGATTCCCTCCTGTTCGCCTCACTTGACCAGGAAGGTCGGTCGGAGATCACCATAGACTCCGACCTGTTCAGCGCACGTTTCGAAGGATCGGTGAACATCTTCGGTCTGCCTGGAGTCATGAAAGAATACTTCAATTCGTACTTCTCGCTCCATGATTCCCTCGACGTCGCAGACGCGCCTCCTCAACATTTTCGCTTCAACATTGAGTTGAGGAACACAGACCTTATCACCAATATTCTCATACCGGAACTTACAAAGTTTGATCCCGGACCAATACAAGGCGAATTCGACAGTCGCTCTCGCACACTTGACGTCAGTATGAGTATCGATGCCATCCAGTACGGCAATATCGGAGTGAAGGCATTTTCGTTCACGACCGACTCCGATCAAGACGAATTTCGATACAACTTCGACATCGACAGGATAACGGTGGATTCAACACGGATAGATGGATTGGCTCTCCACGGAAAAGTGAGCAATGATGTCATGGCAACAGAGTTCATTGTCTTTGACTCCGCTGACCATGACAAATACGTTTTGAGCGGGAACCTCAAGAGTCTGGACAATGGAACCGAAGTGCGACTTTCCCCCGACGGGATTATACTCAACTATGAGCGTTGGTTGGTACCTGAAAATAACTTCATGCGTTTCGGTACAACGAAGTTCGTCGCTCAGCAAGTAGAACTTAGCAAGGGGGATGAAAAGATCATCATTCATTCGGACGAAACAGACGGATCACCTATTACCGTCGGCTTCAGAAAACTCGCGTTGGAGTATCTTACAAGCATGGTCGCCGAAGAGCGCATCGCTACCGGACTGCTTGACGGCGATTTCAAGTTGTACACTTCCACCGAAGGGACGGCCTTCGCTTCTGATCTCTCGTTGACGGACTTGAAGTTGCGTGACTATCCCTGGGGTGACATCTCACTACATGTCGAGCAGGATACTGAAAACAGGTTTGATGTAGCTTTCGCCCTCAGCGGTAATGAGAACGACGTAAAGATTGATGGTTATTATGTCGCAGGAGAGGCTCCCACTATGAATCTCAAGGCCGCATTCAATCGATTTGATCTTCAATCCCTTCAGCCTCTACTGATGGATCAGGTACGTGATCTAAAAGGAAGATTGCAAGGCGAATTGATAGCGCGCGGGACGACCCAGCAACCTGACATCAATGGGCAATTGACCGTCAACAACACGTCATTCTTTTCAAACTTCCTGAATACCGCTTTCTCGGTCGACGACGAAACGATTGCCTTTGTTGACGAAGGAATTGCATTCGACAGATTCGAGGTTGCTGATCCTTCAGGAAACACGGCACGTCTCGACGGAGAAATCCTTACCCGTGACTATCGCGATTTCCGATTTCGATTGGACCTATCCACCGATAACTTCCGGCTACTTGACACAAAGAAAGGTGACAACGATATGTTCTATGGAAGAATAGACATCAACGCCAACGCCAAAGTCCGCGGTGATATCGAACTCCCCGTTGTCGATGTGACCATTGGATTCTCCGAGGGAACCAACCTCACATATATTGTACCCCAGTCGGAAGCATCGGCGATGCAGGCTGAAGGTATCGTGAAGTTTGTGGATCGATCATTCGAGTCGGATCCCTTTATGAAGGAAGTAGAGCACGAGTTGTCAGACACAGTGAAATCAACGTTCACCGGCATTGACCTGACAGCAAGGATTGAACTCACGGACCAGGAGAGCTTTACCATCATCATAGACCCGGTAACACAGGACCAACTTACCATGAGAGGAAACTCAACTCTCACGTTGCAAATGGATCCGACAGGCGACATGAACCTGACGGGCAGGATCGAAATTGAAGAAGGCACCTACAACCTTTCCTTCTACAAATTCGTCAAACGCGAATTCCAGATCGAAAAAGGAAGTTCAATCACCTGGTTGGGCGACCCGCTGAATGCGCAGATGGATATCCATGCAATTTTCAATCTCGAAACATCACCGATTGAGCTGTTTGCGAATCAGCTTGCAGGAACCGATGCGAGTCAGGCAAATCAGTACAGACAGCGATTGCCATTCATGGTTTACCTCGATCTGAGCGGCGAACTCCTTCAGCCTGAGATTGGATTCAGACTCGACATGCCGATGGCCAATCGCAATGCTTTCGGAGGAAGCGTCTACGCTCGACTGATGGACATCAACACACGGGAGTCTGATTTGAACAAACAGGTATTCGCCCTCCTCATCCTGAAAAGATTCATTTCCGACGATCCATTTGAGAATCGTGCGGGCGGAGGTTTCCAATCAGCGGCGCGCACAAGCGTCAGCAAGATTCTGTCCGACCAGCTCAACCGACTCTCACAAAATATTAAGGGCGTAGAGTTGAGTTTCGACGTCAAGTCGTACGAAGACTACACGTCCGGCCAAGCCCAGGGTCAAACGGAACTTCAGTTGGGAGTCTCAAAATCGCTCTTCAACGATCGGCTTGTCGTAAAACTCTCCGGAAACATTGACGTCGAAGGTCAGAATGCCAACCGTCAACCAAGTGACTACATCGGCGATCTCGCGCTTGAATACAAAATCACATCTGATGGCAGATTCAGAATCACAGGATTCAGAAATAGTAATTACGACATGATCGACGGTGAGCTGATCGAGACAGGCACCGGCCTGATTTATGTAAAGGATTACAACTCACTCAGCGAACTCTTCAAAGCCAATGCACCCAAAAAGAACTGATCAGGCTGCAACTGCATCGATGAAGAATCCGACGTGGTGGTTGGCTTGCATTGTAGTATCTATACTTCTGACAGGATGTTCAGCTCTAAAGTTTGTCCCCGACAACGAAGTGCTCTACACTGGAGCCGAGGTGGACATCGTCCCAGAAGGTCGCATTCGCGCAAAGAAGAGAATAAAAGAATTACTCGACGCGAACCTAGTCCCCAAGCCAAACACGACTGTCCTAGGGATGCGCCCTGGACTCTGGTTCTTCTACAAGGCAGGTAATCCCAAGAAGAAAGGGTTGCGTCGATTCATCAAGACAAAACTCGGCCAGGCTCCTGTATACATGTCGGACATCGAAGCCGATCAAACCGCCGAAGTTCTTGAGGCACACCTAATCAATCACGGTTACTTCTTTTCGGAAGTCAACTCGGAGGAAACCGTAAAAGGTAAAAAGGGCACCGTGCGATATATTGCACGGGTCTATCCACCCTACCGACTTCGTGAGATTGCTTTCCCGAGGATGGATACTCTGTTTACAAACATTGACAGCGTAAAAGGGGATTCATACCTGAGACCCCGCCAGCGCTACAACCTTGAAAGACTCAAGGCTGAACAAGAGCGGATCGAAGAAGCCCTTGAGAACCTGGGATTCTTTCACTTCGACGACAGGCACCTCATCTTTGAAGCGGACAGTACCGTTGGAAGGCGGCAGGTCGATCTCTTATTGACACTTGAACCCGGAGTCCCGGAAAAGGCGAAGCAGATCTATCGCATAGGAAGCGTGAATGTCTATCCCGATCACGTGATCTTTGGTGACACTGCGCGATCAAAGCCCGTTGGTATAGATGTCGATGGCCTTAACTACATTGACCACACCAACCAGTACAAGCCAAGAACCATTACCAAAGTAATCAACTTCCGCCCCGGAAATATCTATCGTGCAATCGACAGAGAGTACACCCTTCGACACCTGATGAGTCTCGGGTCATTCAAGTTTGTCGACATTCGATTCAAAGAATCCAAAGAGGATTCCCTCCTGCTCGACACACACATCTACCTGACCCCTCACTTGAGGAAATCCATTCGAGGAGAGATCCAAATGGTATCGAAGTCAAACAACTTTGTTGGTCCAGGATTCTCATTGAGCTTCACAAACAGAAACTTTCTCCGCGGTTCGGAACAACTCCGGATTACGGCCAATACGTCATACGAAGTTCAGGTCAGCAGGCGCGTGCCCAATCCGGTCAATGCTTTCGAGTTCGGCATTGACTCACGACTGACAGTCCCTCGTATTCTTTCGCCGCTAAAAATTGATTACCCGTCGCGGCGATATCTGCCAACCACAGAACTTGGACTCGGTTTCAGGCTTCAGCAACGGATTGGATTTTTCCGGTTAAACTCGTTCAACCTGTCAGCCGGCTATACATGGCGTGAAAACACGCTCAAGACTCACGAACTCTATCCCATCGACATCAGTTACGTGCAGCTCGGCCATCAGTCGGAAGAGTTCAACGCTCTTCTGCGCGAAAATCAATTTTTGGCTGGCTCGTTTGAAAACCAATTCATTATCGGATCACGGTATACCTACACGCTCAATACGCAGATAGACCAAACCAGGGAGACCCATTTTGGAGAGCGTGAATTCGAACGCTCGCAGTTCTATTTCAGTGGAACCGTCGACGTTGCAGGAAATCTTATGCATCTGGTTCAAACAGGATTCAGGCACAACCCTGAGGGAGAACCGGAAAAAATCTTTGGTAAGCCATACTCCCAATTCGTAAGAGGTAAGGTCGACTTCCGCTATTACTACAACCTCGACAAACGGAACAAGATCGCCACCCGCATCATCGTCGGCACAGGGTACGCATACGAAAACTCTGTAACTATGCCCTACATCAAACAATTCTCAGTAGGAGGTTCGACGAGTATTCGCGCATTCCCTGCAAGAACAATTGGGCCAGGGACTTTCAATATCTTTGAGCGCTTGCCTGCAGAGGGTGAAACAGAAACACCTACGCAGCTATTCATTGACCAACGAGGCGACATAAAACTCGAAGGTAACATCGAATACCGATTCGATATAGTGGGTTTCCTCAAGGGAGCGGTATTCGCAGATGCCGGAAATATCTGGCTCATGAGACCGGACGAATCCAGACCGGGTGGGACATTTCATAGGGATGAGTTTCTCAAGCAACTTGCTGTCGGTACAGGCTTTGGCCTTCGTATGGACTTCAACTTCTTCGTCTTGCGATTCGATCTTGCCTTTCCACTCAGGAAACCCTGGCTCACGGATGATCCGTGGGTGATCGACGACATAGCATTCGAACGTCCGGGATGGCGAAGCGACAATCTTGTGTTGAATATCGCAATCGGTTATCCGTTCTAATCCCCATTGGTCGAATTCTGTGTATGAATTTCCTCCTTTTCGCCAGCGCGTAACATCGACGTTGCGGGGTATGAGTTTGAATGACACTACTGCAATTGACAATAAGTACCAAACAACTGTAAAGACGATGAAAAGTAGCTTTTTGTTCTTACTAGGTTTTGGAATGGGCACGGTTCTCGGTATCCTCGTCGCCCCCGAAGCAGGAAAAATCACAAGACGCAAAATCAGAGACGAGGCAGACAGGATCATTGATCAGACACTGAATAAAAAACGGCAACAAGAAGCAATGAATCGTCTGACATCTAGAATGGAACCAGCAGGAACCGTTGTTACGGAATCGAGATACACTAACTAAGAAGTCAGCGTTATGAATTCATTCTTCTATAGAGCTGCAGCCACTATTGTGGCACCGTTCCGCTACGCGGAGCGTGAGGCGAAACTAATGAAGGAATACGTCAAGGAAGATATTCAGGCGTACGTCGCAATTGCGTTGAAGTTGATGGTTGCAGGAATTGCAGCGATGCTTTTTCTTCTATTCATCAGCATCGCTGTGGCAAACTGGATCAATGCAGCCATGGACAGCAACATTGTCGGTTACGCGATTGTCGGAGCTTTTTACCTGGTCGTGGCTGGCGTGATGTATATGCTCAAGCTTGCTGACGACAAAAAGAAACGAGAGGTTGTCGCACACAGGCGCGCCATGTACGGCAAGCCTGTCCATTCGTGATAATGTTAGGAGCGACCGGTGCCTGAGCGCTTATTGACTTTTCCACCGGGACGTCTGTGAAATTTCCGTTTCCCCGGCTTGTTGTTCTTGGGGCGATCAGACCTGGATTGAAACACAGGTCCGGGGCCAAACTCCTCTGGCAGTGGCAATTTCTGAATTTCACTTCCGATCAGGTTCTCCACGCGCAAGAACTTCCGATAGTCCTTTTCATTTACGAAAGTGATCGCTGTGCCGGTTCGTTCAGCGCGTGCGGTGCGGCCAATCCGGTGGACGTAATCCTCGGCATCATGAGGCGTGTCAAAGTTTACAACCAATTCAATACCCTCAACATCGATTCCACGGGAAAGAATGTCAGTACCAATCAGCATTTGCAGTTTCCTGCTCTTGAACTGATTCATAATGTCCTCGCGCTCCGACTGATCGAGATCCGAGTGGAATGCTCTCACTGACATGTGCAGACGAGCAAGTTCCCGACCCAGCTTTTTAACATTATCCTTACTATTAGCAAAGATGATCGCACTCTTGTAGTCATTGTCTTTTAACAACTTGACAAGCAATGGCAACTTCTGCGGTTCATGAACAAGATACGCTTGCTGCAGAATACCAGATGCCGGCTTCGAGATAGCAATATTCACCTCTTTCGGATCCTTCAATATCGCTTTTGCCAGCGTTCTGATCTTAGGTGGCATAGTCGCAGAAAACAGGAGTGTCTGTCTGTTCTCCGGGAGCTGCTTAATGATCCGAAGGATATCGTCATAGAAACCCATGTCAAGCATTCGGTCGGCTTCGTCAAGCACAAGGTGCTTCAGATGACTGAAGTCCACCCTGCCCATCGCCAGCAATTGAATGAGCCTTCCGGGAGTAGCAATAATAATGTCGGCTCCCGCCTCCATAGCTTTTCGCTGCTGCTCCCAGGTGGCTCCATCACTGCCACCATAGACAGGGATTGAACTCACACCGAGGAAATAACCAAACCCTTCGACCTGCTGATCGATTTGCAGCGCGAGCTCCCGTGTCGGAGCAATGACGAGTGTGTTCAGGTGACGGCTGTGCTCTTGTTCCTGGGCAATCTTGTTTAGGAGCGGGAGAGTGTATGCGGCAGTCTTGCCCGTGCCTGTCTGGGCGCAGGCGATAATGTCGTGATTGTTCAGAATGATCGGAATTGTCATCTCCTGAACAGGAGTAGGCTTCTCATAGCCCATAGATTCCAAGCCCTCAAGGAGTCTCGGATCGAAATTAAAATCGTTAAATGTCAAATGCGTGCTTAATTACTTGATAAACCGTCAGGCCACAGGGTGGCCTGATACAAAAATGATCAAAAAAATTGTATCATCCTTACGATGGACGGCACTTCGTTCATGAAAACCGCATTTCAACGGGAATAGTTTTCCCTTTGGGGAGCGAAAAGCTCTGTAATCGTTATCGGAACCCGAAGTAGGCCTTTGCGTTCCCGTAGCAAATCGCTTCAACCATACCTCCAATGTGGTTCAGATCATCGGGCAATTCCCCTTTTTCAATGTCCTTTCCGAGCAGGTTGCAGAGTATCCTCCGGAAGTACTCATGCCTCGGGAACGACAGGAAGCTCCGGCTATCTGTAACCATACCGACAAACCGCGATAGAAGCCCCATATTCGAGAGCGCATTCATTTGGCTCTCCATTCCGTCTTTTTGATCCAGGAACCACCAACCGGAACCGTATTGCATTTTCCCCGGGAACGATCCATCATTGAAGTTTCCAGTCATGGTCGCGAACAGCGCGTTGTCAGCCGGGTTGAGGTTATAAATGATGGTCTTGGCCAGTTGATTTGTGTTGTCAAGATTGTTGAAGAACTGCGACATCTTTTTCGCCTGCGGAAAATCTCCAATGGAGTCGAAGCCCGTGTCTGGACCCAACTCACGCATCATACGTGTACTATTATTGCGGAGCGCACCAACGTGGAATTGTTGCGCCCATCCTTTTCCGTGATACATTCTTCCCAGCGCAGTAAGTACAGCACTCTTGAATGAATGCTGGTCCGCTATGGAAAGGGTCTCACCCGCGCGTAATCTCTTGAATAGATCTTCAGCGCGATCTTCAGCATCGGGCTCAAAGTATAAGTGCTCAAGCCCGTGGTCAGATGCGCGGCATCCAAGACTGTCAAAAAAGTCGACTCTCACCTGCAATGCAGCAACGAGGTCCGCATACGAACGAATAGTCTTACCAGACGCTGACTCGAGTTTCTCCAGGTATTCCACCCAGGCTTTGTGGTTCTCGAAGCCGTATACTTTGTCAGGACGGAATGTAGGGTACATCTTGAACCCAGCATCCTGCTTGGCAAACTGCTTGTGAAAGTTGAGGTTGTCGGTTGGATCATCTGTTGTACACACAACCTCTACACGCATGCGGCGAAGTAGATTCTGCACACTGAAATCCTTCTCCTGAAGCATCGCCGTGCACCTGTTGTATATATCTTTTGCACTCGAAGGGTCGAGCAGCCTGTCTACGCCAAAGTAATTTTTCAGTTCGAGATGCGTCCAATGATAGAGAGGATTGCGCATCGTATATGGAACTGTCTCCGCCCATTTCAGAAACTTGGTCAGAGGATCAGCTTTACCGGTACAATATTCCTCCGCCACTCCGTTCGTGCGCATTGCCCTCCATTTGTAATGATCGCCCTCCAACCAGATCTCAGTGAGATTCTTGAACTGCCGATCTTCGGCGATATCCTGGGGAGACAAGTGATTGTGATAATCAATGATCGGCATGCCGGAGGCATGTTGATCATACAGGTACCGTGCGAATTCATTCTCAAGAAGGAAATCTTCGCCGCAAAACGCTTTGGAGGTCCTTATCATATCAGGTTTATTTTGAATTCAACATACTTTGAATACCGAGTTCGAGGCCTCGCAATTCTGCAAGACCGCGCAACCTTCCAATTGCCGAATAACCCGGGTTGGTTTTTTTATTCAGGTCATCAAGCATTTGATGACCGTGGTCTGGTCTGAAGGGGATCATGTCATTTCGCCGTTGCTGCAGCTTGACCAACTCAGTCATGACTGCCGGCATATCGACATCCCCGTCGAGATGGTTAGCTTCGTAAAAACTTCCGTCAGCTTCCCGACGCGTGCTGCGCAGGTGTACGAAGTATATTCGGTCGCCGAGTCTTTTTACCATACCGGGGAGATCGTTGTCTTCGCGTACTCCGAATGATCCGGTACAAAAACACAATCCGTTGCTGTCTCCAGTGTATGCTTGAAACAATTGGACAGCATCTGCCTCTGTACTGAGTACCCGTGGAAGACCGAAGATCGGATATGGGGGATCATCGGGATGAATCGTGAGTTTTATACCAACCTCCTGGGCAACAGGTCCGATTGCGGCGATGAATGAATAGAGATTGTTTCTCAATCGCTGATCATCAATCGTCTTGTATTCATCCAGCGCGGCCTGAAACTGTTCCAAGGTATACCCTTCCTCGGCACCGGGAAGCCCGGCGAGCACATTCTTCTTTAATTCCTTGATGGTGTCGTCATCCGCTGAATTTATCCAGACCTCAGCTTTTGCGATGCGTTCGCGGGGATGTTCTTTCTCCGCTCCTGGTCTCTTGAGAATGAAAATATCAAAGGCGGTGAAGGCTATCGCATCAAAGCGCAATGCCTTCGATCCATCGTCAACAACGTAGTTGAGATCTGTACGGGTCCAGTCAAGTACAGGCATGAAGTTGTAGCAGACCGTCGTAATGCCGCACGCTGCTAAATTGCGCAGGCTTTGTTTGTAGTTCTCGACATACTTCTCGTATCCCGGCTTCTGTTTCTTGATGTCCTCATGCACGGGAACACTTTCAACCACCGACCAACGCAAACCCGCCGACTCAATGATTGTCTTACGGCGATTGATCTCCTCCACGGTCCATACTTCACCGTTCGCGACATGATGCAGAGCCGTCACAATCCCGGTGGCACCTGCTTGTTTTACATCTTGTAAACTTACTGGATCGGAGGGTCCGAACCATCTCCATGTTTGTTCCAGTTTCTTGTATCCTGACACTTAATTGTGAGTTAAAGTGGAAACCTGTTTAACATCAAACCCCGCAGAATACATTGAAGCCTCCGTCGACCGGAACATCGACACCCGTTACGAATGCCGACGCATCCGAACATAACCAGATCAATGTTCCAATTAGTTCTTCGGGGAGTCCGAATCGTGCAAAGGGTGTGTTATTGATTGCAGCCTGCCCTCGTGGAGTGAATGAACCGTCTTCGTTAGTGAGCAGCCGCCTGTTTTGTTCAGTAATGAAGAATCCGGGGGCAATTGCATTAACCCGTATTCCAGGTCCGAACTTCTTAGCCATTTCTATCGCAAGCCACCCTGTTAAGTTGTCGATAGCAGCTTTAGCTGCCGAATATCCAACCACGCGTGTGATCGGGCGGAATGAAGACATCGACGCAATGTTGATGATCGAGCCCTTCTTGTTTTTTGCCATCACATCACAGAAGATCTTTGTTGGCAAGACAGTTCCAAGCAGGTTCAAGTCAACGACTTTCTGAAACTGCTCAATGTCAAGGTCGAAAAAATTCTGTTCGGGAAGAATTGTAGCGCCCGGCATATTGCCACCAGCCGCATTGACAAGTATGTCAATGGTCTTGTGCGCATCTAGGATCTCCGCTTTAGCAGCGGTCAACTCATCCACGTTCAGTACATCGGCCTGAACAAACATTGCCTTCTTCCCTACTTCCTCAATCTTCTTAAGGATCGCATCGCCGTTCTCTTTCTTGCGTCCGAGTACGACAACCTGAGCACCGGCCTGTGCAAGTCCAACGGCCATTGCGCCGCCAAGCACCCCGGTACCTCCGGTGATGACTGCTACTTTCCCGGTAATGTCAAATAACTTAAGTGGGTCCACTATGTTTCTTAGTTTAATACCTAAGATCGCGAACATTTCTGTTCGCGATCTCCGATGCTTTAGTACTTGAAGACTTTACCACCCGCCATTACCTCTTGTGTCTTCTCATCAAACGTTGCCTTGGCACCAGTCCGTGACGCAGCCGTAGTCATGATACAAGCGATTGAGTGTTGATAACCAGCTTCAGCAGGAGCGTTGGGTTCCTTGCGGCTGCGCACGCATTCCATCCAATTCCTCATGTGCGCCGTAGTGGTATTGTCGCCACCGGTGTTTGCAGTCGCGACTGTGCGCACAGAAGCATCTGCAATGCTCATTTCGGGCAACAAGTTCGCCTGCATATTCATTGCTTTTGCATGACGTTCGCTCAACCCACCCTTAGGTGACACCATGTTGGTGTTGAGGTTCAGCTCGCCTCCGTTTGAATAGTATATTTCTTTTGGATCGTCTGCTCCGTTGTGCATTCTCGAAGAGAAGATGACCTGGAATCCTTCATCAGGCTTATCCGTCGGGCCGTAATCAAATACAGCTGTGAGTGTATCCCAGTTTCTGCGTCCGTCTTTCCAAACGTACACACCACCATTTGCGGCGACACTGCGCGGGTGCTTCAGACCTGAAAACCAATGCACGGTATCAATCTGGTGACTCATCCATTGACCGGGCAATCCCGATGAGTACGGCCAGAAGAGGCGATACTCAAGATGTTTGCGGGCATCGAACGCCTCGAAAGGACGGTTCATGAGGAACCTCTTCCAGTCAGTATCCTGTTCGCGCATCTGTGCGACGAGATCCGGTCTCCTCCAACGACCAGGTTGGTTGACGTTCCAGGTCAGCTCAACCATGGTAATTGGTCCAAACTTGCCCGACTTGATAAAATCAGCAGCAGCATGATAATTCTGTCCACTACGGCGCTGTGATCCGATTTGAATAATCTTCTTAGAGTCCTTGACGGCCTTCAGAGCGGCACGAGCATCTTCCATGGTCTCCGCAAAAGGCTTCTCAACATACGCATCACATCCTGCCTTTACTGCTTCGATGGTGTGAAGCGCATGCTGGAAGTCTGCAGTACTGATAATAACTGCATCGACTCCCTTCGCATCATAGAGTTCTTCGTTATTGCGATAAGCGTTTATGTCGTGTCCGAATTTCTCCTTCAACATCGTCTGACCTGCTTCGCGTCTGATCTTCCATATATCAGAAACGGCTACGATATCGAAGTTTTGTTGTTTGTGATTGGAGAGGAACGCCGGAAGCAGGGAGCCTCTGAAGCGATCGGAGAATCCGATCACCCCGACCCTAACGCGGTCATTTGCACCTAAGATGCGCCCGTAACTTTGGGCACTGAAGCCGGAGGCACCAACATATGCTCCGGCAGTCGCGAACGCTGCCTTTTTAATAAAGTCCCGTCTGGAGTTGCTCATGATAGTGTTGGATTATGCTTATTTCAGTTCTTTGATCTTAATGCTGCGGAACGACACGTGATCATTGTGATCCTGAAGGAGAATTCTTCCTTTCTCCGCCATTCCAAAATTTTCCCACTTCTCATACTTGCTGCGGGCAACGAGTGCATCATAGATGGGAGTGCCACGCTGGTACTCCACCACTTTATTGCCATTCAACCAATGTTCAATGCGGTTGTCCGGATACACTACGATCCGACCATAGTTCCATTCACCGATCTTCGGAGCATCGCGTGTGATCTTAATCGAAGGGATAAGATCATACAAAGATGCCAGTGTCCTGTTGCCAACTACACCCTGTTTCGCATCAGGATGTCGTTGGTCATCGAGTATCTGGTATTCAAGTCCAATCGTTGAACCTTGACCATCGGGGCCATCGGTTACAAAGTACTTAACACCACTGTTAGCACCTTCTGTAAGTCGAAATTCGAATTGAAGGTCAAAGGCACCAAACATCTCCTCGGTCACAATATCCCCGCCCTTGAGGGAAGGATCTTTGCCTGCTGACGATAAGACACTCAGAACACCCTCTTTGATTTCCCAGCCATGCTCGGGAAAGCCCTGCTTCTTTGCACCGCGCCAACCATTCGACGTCTTTCCATCCCACAACAACCGCACACCGTTGTGTTTCTCCTGCTCAGAGAGTGTGTTAGGGATGCGATTCACGACAAATATTCCGTCGGGAGCGGACGGTTTCAGATTCTGCGTCTGTATTCGGATGTTGCGCCAACGAATTGTGTTGCCTTCATCTTTCTTGTCACGGATTGAGTGTACCTGCAAGGCAATAAAGCCACGAGGAGTGAGATCATCTACAAGATGTGCAGTAGGGATACCGTTGACCCAGATTCTTATAACATTTCCGATGCACTCCAGTCGCGCTTTATTCCACTGACCAGGTTTGTAGGCTTCTTTGCCGGCGGGATTGTAGTCAAGCGGATAAAGCCATCCTCGACGGGCCTCGTCGTAAATTCCACCCGTCCACTTCCGGGGCGACGGGTCTATCTCAAACTGATAACCGTGTACCCTTCCATCGCGATAATCAGGACGGCTCTCACTTCTGAACTGAATTCCAGAATTCATTGCGGCATCAAGCTTGAACTCAAGCTCAAGGATGAAGTCGCCGTAGGTCTGTTCCGTCGCAAGGAACGAATTCGGCTCGCCGTGGACAGTAGTACCTACAATTTCTTTGTTTTTTACCTCGTACTTGGCTTTACCGTTGAGTTGCTTCCAGCCCTTGAGGTCTTTGCCGTTAAACAGGGATACCCACTTCTCTTGCGCAGGTGAACCGAATGCCCAGCACATCAACAGCACCAGGACCGCAATTCTTCTCTCTAACATTTAGATTTAGATATTAAACGAAAGTTGCATGCAACAAATGTCCACATGTTGACGAAAGTTGCAGCAATTGAACGCTTCAATATAGGAAGAAATGCATAAAAACAACGGACGAATTACATTTGCCCGTTGCCGTCACATACGAATGGCCCGGCGTTCTTTACTGCTTTGAAAACATGCCTCGATCAATCTGATCACATCCCTGGCCTGTTCTGGAGTAACTGCAAGGGGTTTACCTTCACGCAATGCCCCGAAAATATTTTCATAGAAAAGAAGATAGTTACCCGGCACTGACTCATACGGCCCAGCGATGTCTTTGCCATCAACAGTGGTCGTCAATTTACCCCACCATTCCTTTGATTCGACGCCCCACGAGTCCGACCCCGGAAGCTTACCATCCTTTAATGCCTGTTCCTGAGGATCGATTCCCCACTTGAGAAACGATCCATTGGTGCCGTGTAGTATGTACTTCGGGCCAGGCTCGCGTACGAGGTAGCTTGACTTCACGATGCAATAGAAACCATCGTACTCAAGACGAATGTCGAAGAAGTCGTCTACTTCGCCGCCGGTGCGCTGTATACCAACGCGGGCATCCACCCACTTGGGCATTCCAAAGAGCACTACGGCCTGATCGAGTGTATGGGAGCCAAGGTTGTAAAGAATACCCGTACCTGGCTTGGCAACTTCCTTCCAGGTATTTGCTTCG
>Ga0065721_10050395_pt1 | contig 20586 bp, 13 predicted proteins | sample Mesricmetagenome_FD_59108 | JGI IMG/M metagenome (GOLD analysis project Ga0065721, IMG submission 59108) | Mesophilic microbial community from rice straw/compost enrichment Sample: eDNA_1 v2 (version 2) | ecosystem: Engineered > Solid waste > Grass > Composting > Bioreactor | place: USA: Davis... | reverse complement strand
CGGCGTACCAGGGATGCGCTATAATCTCTCCAGTTACGGAGGCGGTAGGTTGATTTCTGAGGCTTCACACTCTCATTCTAAAGCCTGCCCGCCTCCGTGACTTTATCCCCTATTCATGCAACAAAGCCGGTGTTGACTACAAGCTCCTGGAAGAGCGAGGGATAATCACAGTATTTCTAACCTCGACGCCACCTGGAGGCCGGTACGGAATGAAGCTACTACGAAAAGCCCCCGCAGCATCCAACAGGCGTGACAAAACGTTAGGAAGAATAATCCGTTTTTTCGAGGCTGAGTTTTGGACGGAAAGCCCATTTGCCCGCTTACGAAGAACTATTGCGGCTTTAGCACAATCTATGCGCGCCTGCGGGGAAGTAGGCATCTATGGAACGGACCGAGAGTTATTAGTAGCTCTAATAATGCGACGTTTTCTTTATGGACTAATAAGTTGTACATCTTGCGTATCCTACTTCACCCATAATGAAATTGAGTCTGCCCTTACTGATTGGTTAATAGCTGAAAGCATTCCTGCAGAAGAGTTACAATTGATCGTTCGATCAACAGCCACGATGATTTATCGAGCTTATGGCGATATTACAAAAGGTCCTCTGGACGAGCAATTCTATTCTATCCCCGCCCCAGCTTATGCAGCAGACTTAGTCGAGCTAATGATTAGAACTATGAAGCTATATCGCTCTCTACCTTCAGCACTTCACGCTTTTGATGCGTTGATGATTGAGGAGAGCATATTAGAAAGACCCGTATTGGCTCGCTCCCTATTAAGAGACACCACAGGTGAAAATATAGCGGATTTAAAGCGTTGGTTAAGATCAGTAAGAATATTTATAACAACTATTCAGCCCGATCTAGGTATCTGGGACGGATGGAAATCCATAAACGGCACATCAGAGGATACTGCAGTAGCAGATACTTAAAAGATAGGGGAAGGAGCAAAACGAGAGAAAAACTCCTTCCCCAGGAATAACTAAGCCTTCGCGATCAACTGCCGCAGCACGTAGTGCAGGATGCCCCCGTGCAGGTAGTAGTCCACCTCGATCGGCGTGTCGATACGCAGCGTCAACGGAACCTCCTGCGTCTCGCCGTTCGCACGGTGCACCCGCAGCGTCACCCCCATGCGCGGGGTGATACCCGAAGCCTCCAGGCCTACCAGGTCGAACGTCTCAGTGCCCGTCAGCCCCAGTGACGCCGCCGAATCGCCCTCCTGGAACTGCAACGGCAGCACGCCCATACCCACCAGGTTCGAACGGTGGATGCGCTCGAAGCTCTGCGCAATCACCGCCTTCACCCCCAGCAGGTTCGTACCCTTCGCCGCCCAGTCGCGCGACGAACCCGTGCCGTACTCCTGGCCCGCGAAGATCACCAGCGGCGTCCCCTCGGCAATGTACTGCACCGCCGCATCGTAGATCGACGTCTGCTCGCCCTGCGGTTGCTTCACCGTCACGCCGCCCTCCACGCCAGGCACCATCTGGTTCTTGATGCGAACGTTCGCGAACGTCCCCCGCATCATCACCCGGTCATTCCCGCGGCGCGAACCGTACGAGTTGAAGTCCTCCGGCGCCACCCCCTGCTCCTGCAGGTACAGGCCCGCCGGCGACGTCGGCTTGATCGAACCCGCCGGCGAGATGTGGTCCGTGGTCACCGAATCCCCGAAGATCGCCAGAGGCCGCGCCCCCGTGATATCCTTCGCCACATTCGGCTCCATCCCGAAGCCCTCGAAGTACGGCGGCTCCTGGATATACGTGCTCTCCGGATCCCACGCATACACCTTCCCCGTCGGCGCCGGCACCTGCTGCCACAGCGGGTTCTGCGCCGTAAAGTCCGTGTAGTACTTGCGGTACGTCTCCGGGTCCATCGCCGCCGACAGCAGCCCCTCGATCTCCTCCGGGGTCGGCCAGATATCCTTCAGATACACCGGGCTGCCATCCGACGCCGTCCCCAGCGCCTCCGTCGTCAGGTCGATATCCACCCGGCCCGCCAGCGCGAACGCCACCACCAGCGGCGGCGACATCAGGAAGTTCGCCTTCACGCTCTGATGAACACGCGCCTCGAAGTTGCGGTTGCCCGACAGCACCGACGCCACCACCAGGTCGTTATCAACGATCACCTTCTCCACCGCCGCGTCCAGCGGCCCCGAGTTCCCGATGCAGGTCGTGCAGCCATAACCCACCGTCTGGAACCCGATCTGGTCCAGGTACGCCTGCAGCCCCGTCTTCTCCAGGTAGTCCGTCACCACCCGCGAGCCCGGCGCCAGGCTCGTCTTCACCGTCGGCTTGACCGTCAGGCCCTTCTCCACCGCCTTCTTCGCCACCAGGCCCGCCGCCAGCATCACGCTCGGGTTGCTCGTGTTCGTGCAGGACGTAATCGCCGCGATCACCACGTCCCCGTGCTTCAGGTCCGTCTTCGCCCGCTCATGCGGCACCACATTCGGATCCACCTGGTCCGGCGTCGGCCGGTTCTGCATCATCTCCCGCTCGGTCAGCGTCGCCGTATGCTCCGGCGAGTCCAGCGGCTCGTCGCTCGCCGGCGCCGTCTCCTCCGCCTGCTCACCACCGCCGCTCACCATCGGCAGCCCCTTGCGCCCGCCGATGCCCATCAGCACCTCAAAGCGGTTGCCCAGCTCCGAAAGCGGCTTGTTAAACCCGCTCTCCGCCACCGGCTTCTGCAGCAGCTCCACAAACTTCGCCTTCACCTCCGGCAGGTTGATCCGGTCCTGCGGGCGCTTCGGCCCCGCCACCCCCGGCTCCACCGTCGCCAGATCCAGCTCCAGAAGCTGCGAGTAGGCGATCTCGCCCGCCTTCGGCATCCCGAAGAGCCCCTGCGCCTTGAAGTACTGGCGGAACGCATCCACCTGCTCCTCCGAGCGCCCCGTCGCCGCCAGATACTCGCACGACTTCTCATCCACCGGGAAGAAGCCCATCGTCGCGCCGTACTCCGGCGCCATATTCCCGATGGTGGCCCGGTCCGTCACCGCCAGCGACGCCGCGCCCTCCCCGTGGAACTCCACAAACTTGCCCACGACCTTCGCCGCGCGCAGCATCTCGGTCACCCGCAGCACCAGGTCGGTCGCGGTAACGCCCGGCCTCAGCGCGCCGGTCAGATGCACCCCCACCACATCCGGGGTCAGGAAGTACACGGGCTGCCCCAGCATGCCCGCCTCCGCCTCAATCCCCCCCACACCCCACCCAACGATCCCCAGACCGTTGATCATGGTGGTGTGAGAGTCGGTGCCCACCAGCGAGTCCGGGTAGAAGACCCCGTTCTGCTCCAGCACGCCCTTCGCCAGGTACTCCAGGTTGACCTGGTGCACAATCCCGATGCCGGGGGGCACCACAGAGAAGCCATTGAACGCCTGAGTACCCCACTTTAGGAATTGGTAGCGGGGCGCGTTGCGCTCGAATTCCTTCTCCATATTGAGCTGGAGGGCGTTGGAAACGCCGCTGTAGTCGACCTGAACGGAGTGGTCTACCACAAGGTCCACGGGCACGAGCGGCTCGATGATGCCGGGGTCACTCCCCATCCGCTGCGCGGCGGAGCGCATGGCGGCGAGGTCCACGAGCAGCGGGACGCCGGTAAAGTCCTGAAGCACGATGCGCGCGACCACAAACGGGATCTCGGCGGTGCGCTCGGCGGTGGGCTGCCAGTTGGCGAGGGTGCGAATGTCGTTCTCGCTCACCCGCTTGCCGTCGTAGTTGCGCAGCACCGACTCCAGCACGATGCGAATGCTGACCGGGAGGGTGCTGACCGGGCCGACCCCGGCCTTCTCCAGCGCGGGGAGGGAGTAGTAGTGGCCGGTCTTGCCCCCGGCGTACGTGAACTTCTGAAAGCTGTCAAACTGGTTGTGCGGCTCTGCTGCTGCGGCCATAGTAGAGGCTCCTTCGCGTGGTGATGCGCCTCATCGTATCGCTGCCCCTGGTATACTTCAAATGAATAAAAAACATGAAACCCATGCAGAAGGCGCATACCTTCCGCATGGGTTTCGTTAGGTGCGGACGTTCCTGCCTTAGCGGTAGCCGTAGGATGCGGCGGGAGACTCGTAGGAGTACTGCGACGAGTACTGCCGGCCGTCCCAGCGCATCCGGGTCGTGGCTCCGTTCTTGTAGAGCGTCAGGTCCGGGGTGTCGCCGGTGACGTTCAACTCCGCCAGGGGCGTGCCGTTCGGGGAGAGCATCTGCAGCAGACCGCTGCCGTCGGCGTTCTCCATGCCGTAGTACACACGCCGGTTCTCATTCCGATCCAGCAGGATCAGGCTGGGCGTGTTCTGCCACGTGTCGAGTTGCAGGCGCAGCGTACCGTCGCGGTCGTACATCCGCAGGCCGGGCTCGCCGGAGCGGTCCACGGTCATGGTCGCCCGGACATTGCCACGGTCGTCGGTGAGGCGGAACTCGCGCGCCGTCACCACGCCCGAGGAGACCGGGGCGCGGGGGGCCGTATGCAGGCGCACGGCGATGTCCACGGCGGCGAGGACGATGGCAGTGGCAACGATGATACGGGTCTGGCTGTTCATTCGCATGGGGGCACCTCGCTTCTAGTGTTGCGCGCGGCGGAGGCGGAGGCGGTCGGCGGAACGGACGTGGGCGGGGCGTCGGCCGCGCGCTACTGCTCGCGTTACTTCTACTTGAATACCCAACAACGGCGGCGCAGGGTTTCTTCCCGGGTAGCTTTTTTCTACGGGATTTCGGAGGGGCAGATGGAGCGGCACCAGTTGGAGGCGTTCGAGGCGGTCGCGCGGCTGCGCAGCTTTACTCGGGCGGCGGAGGCGCTGCACGTGACGCAGCCGGCGGTTACGCGTCAGGTGGCGGCGCTGGAGAGTGAACTGCGGACCCGCCTCTTCGACCGCCTGGGCCGCTCGGTGCGGATGACGCCCTCGGGCGAGGCGCTCCACCGCTACGCCGAGCCGATCCTGCGGCTGATGCGCGAGGCGGGCGAGGCAGTGGCAGACATCGAGGCAGGGACGGGCGGACGCCTGACAGTGGGCGCGAGCAGCACGCTGGCGACCTACGTCCTGCCGCCGCTCCTGCGCCGCTTCCGCGAGGCGCAGCCCGCGGGGGCGCGGGTGGAGATCGCCGTGCACACCGGGGTCTCGGCGCGGGTGACGGAGATGGCGCGGGCGGGTGAGGTGGATGTCGGCCTGGTGACGGGCGTGGGCGAGGGTGCCAGCGGCGGTAGTCCCGCGGACGCCTCGCTGACAGAGTTGGTGCTGGCGGACTATGAGACGTGCGTGGTGGTGCCTCCCGACCACCCTCTGGCCGCCCGGGACGCCGCCGTGTGCCCAGAGGAGATGGCGGACCTGCCGCTGATCCTGATGGAGTCGGGCACCAACCTGCGCGCGTACGTCGACCGGCTGCTGGGAGCCGCCGGCGTGGAGGAGCAGGTAGCGCTGGAGCTGGACAACGTGGAGGCGATCAAGCGAATGATCGCGGCGGGTCTGGGGGTTTCGCTCCTGCCCCGGGTGGCGGTGCGCGACGAGGTGGCGTCGGGCCGTCTGGCGGAGCGAGCGCTGGCGAACGTTCCCCGCGCCCACCGGCGCATCCTGCTGGTGTGGCGGCGGGACAAGTACCTGTCGGCGGCCCTGCGTCGGTTCATCGCGCTGCTGCAGGCGGAAACGGCCCGCGCCGCCGGTAGCGCCTCCCCATAAACCGCGTCAGGCGCTGCCCCCGCTCCCGCTGGTGCTGTGCCGCTCCGCGAGAGCGAGCAGGAGCAGCGTGGCCTGACGCCCAAGGGGGGTCAGGCAGTAGCGACTCCGGCCGGCGGGACCCACTACTCCGGCGTGCTGCATCTCGCGCAGGTGGTGGTAGAGCGAGCCGGTCGTGAGGTTCGCTGCGGCGCCAAGTTGCGCCGCGCTGAGGACGTCGTTCTCCAAGAGCAGGCGAGCGAGCGCAACCTTCTGCGGCGAGGAGAGGGCGAAACCAAGGCGGCCGGCGCGGGCTTCACGCTCGCCCTCCCCGTCCCCTCCTATCAGACGCGCGCCCGTAATCAGGGCGGCGTCCGCCTCTTCGGGCTCTCCGCTACTGCCGCCCTCTGCCGCCTCTCCGGCAGGCAGGGCGTAGCCAAGGGCGACTACGGGCGCCCCGGTCGCGGCGACGAGAGCGCGCAGGTGGTCGGAGAGTTCGGCCGCGGCGCGGCCGGGCGCGGCGAGGACATCGGCGGCGGAGGCTACGCGGCGCGGTCCTCTGCCGTTTGGAGGCGCGGGAGAGGCGGTGGCGGCGCGCAGCGCGGAGACCTCGCCCCGCAGCCCCGCGAGGTCCGCGGCCAGCCGGCGCACCTCACCCAGAATCTCCTCCTTCGCCTCCCGGGCGGGGCGGTCCGCACTCTTTGCCTTCTTCTGCTTACCGGGCTTTCCCCCTCCCTTTGTACCGTCCCGGGCCTCCTGCGGCGGCTGCTTCCCGTCCGTATCGCTGCGGCTCATAACGCTGCCCTCGTTCCCGCCCGGCGACGGGCGTGGTTCTGGCATATTGTAATAACAAAGTTTCGTGACTGTCAATCCTCCTCTCTGGCCCGCCTCCTCGACGCCGATGCGGTAAAATCCCCTGGGAAGCCGTTCCAGGGCTTCCGGTCGGGACATTGAACGCTGCCCGCCTGCACTGCGGGCCTGACGCTGCAGGAGTCGATGCAATCGCCCATGACGACGCCCCCGCTGACCGCCGCTGACGCCCCGACGCCTCCCCCCGCCGTCGCGAAGATCCTGGTTGTGGACGATGAGCCCGCCATCGTGGACGCGGTGACCTACAACCTGCGCCTTCAGGGCTTCACCACGCTGGTCGCCGGGGATGCGGACGCGGCCCTGCGCCTCTTCCGCGAGAAGCAGCCCGACCTGGTGATCCTCGATGTCATGCTCCCCTCTGGCAGCGGGTTCGACGTCTGCCGTCTGCTCCGCCAGAGCGGCAGCCGCGTGCCTGTGCTTATGCTCACGGCGCGCGTGGCCGAAAGCGACCGGGTTCAGGGTCTGGAGGGCGGGGCGGACGACTATCTGGTGAAGCCGTTCGGCATGCGGGAGCTGATGGCGCGGGTCAAGGCGCTCCTGCGCCGCGCTGCTGCGCCCGGAACCGGCCCGGGCAGCAGCGGCCCGCCCCGGGGCGCGAGCGGCGGCGCGTACGTAGCCTCCGCCGCGCTGGAACTGGTGATCGACATCGAAAAGCGCGAGGCACGTGTTAAAGACACCTCACTCTCCCTTTCGCGCAAGGAGTTCGACCTGCTGGCTCTGCTCTCGTCCCACCCGGGCCGCGTCTTTGACCGGCAGACGCTGCTGGACCGGGTGTGGGGTGAGGACGTATACGTGGACGACCGGACAGTGGATGTCCACATCCGATGGCTGCGCGAGAAGGTCGAGCCGGAGCCGAGCAAGCCGCAGCACCTGCTGACCGTGCGCGGCGTGGGCTATAAGTTCCAGGGTTAGGGCTCGCGCGCACGCGCGAGCGGGAAAGGTGGGACACGAGACGATGCCCCCTCTTCAGGTGACGCTTCCGGCGGATGCGGTGTTTGACGCGGTGCTGCGCATCGATGCGGCGGGGCGCATCTCCGGCGCCAACGAAGCGGCGTGCCGTCTCTTCGGCGTGCAGGACTACCCGCCGCCGCCGGGCGAGCTGATCGGGCAGACCGTTCTGGAGGCGACGCACGTGCGGGCGCTCGCCGAACTGTGCTCCCAGGTAGCCACCGCAGCGCGCAGGGACGTCCCGCGCGAAATCGAGGCGCGCCTGGTCGGACCGCAGGAGCGGGTGGTCCGGGCGCGCGCTACCCCGGCCCCCCTGGAACAGGGGGGCGGCGTGCTGCTGGTGCTGGAGGATCAGACGGAACTCATCCGCCTTCGGACCGTTCGGACCGAGTTCGTGGCGAACGTTTCGCACGAGTTGCGCACACCGCTGGCCTCAATCCGCGCGATGGCGGAGACGCTGCAGAACGGGGCGATGGCAGACCCGGCGGCCGGACCACGCTTTCTGGAGACCATTATCCGCGAGGCAGACCGCCTGGTACGCCTTTCCGAAGACCTGCTGGAGCTGTCGCGCGCCGAGTCGGGTCGGCGCGAGAAGACGCGCTTCGACCTAGGTGAGCTCCTGGTGGACGTAGCGGCACGACTCGCGGCACAGGCCGAGCGGCGTAAGGTGGCCCTGGATGTGCGGCAACCCGATCAGGGGGGGACGCCGCTGCCGATCGAGATTGAGGCGGACCGGTACGAGATCGACCAGGTGCTCTTCAACCTGCTCGATAACGCCCTGAAGTACACCCCGGAGGGGGGGACCGTCACCGCGTCCTGCTCGCCCAAGGTGTCGGACTCCGGTGCGCCCCTGGTCCGGGTGACGGTGGAGGACACCGGCATCGGCATCCTGTCTCAGGACCTGCCGCGTATCTTCGAGCGGTTCTGGCGGGCGGACCGGGCGCGACGCTTCCAGGGGGGCGACGGGCAGGTTGGGGGAACCGGACTGGGCCTCGCCATCGTAAAGCACATCGTTGAGGCGCACGGCGGCAGCGTCCATGTGGAGAGTGAGCTCGGACACGGTTCTCACTTCGCAGTGACGCTCCCCGCGGTGCCGCCCGTTCGTCCCCCATTCTAATGATATAGTGGCAAATAATGGAACCGAACACGCAGCTAACCGACCAGCTGGCGAACATCAGTCCGGTCGTGATCGTCGCCGTCGTCCTGGGTCTGACCCTGGTGCGGATCATCCTGTCGAAGGTGCGAGACGGCTGGGCGCGCACGGTTTCTGAGACGTGCGACACGGTGAACTTCGTCCTCATCCTCGCCTTCTTGCTAATCCGCCCGTTTGTCGCGCAGGCGTTCTACATCCCGTCGGAGTCGATGGAGAACACCCTGCTCAAGCGCGACCGGCTGATCGTGGACAAGTTCTCCTACCGCTGGCGTGAACCGGAGAAGCGCGACGTGGTGGTGTTCGCTGCGCCGCTGAAGGCGACCGACGGCATCCCGAACCAGGACTATATCAAGCGCCTGATCGCCCGCGAGGGGGACACGGTGCAGGTGAAGCCGCCGCGCCTGGTGATCGACGGCGAGGTGATAGATCCGCTGGCGGAGGGGGTGAACAATACCCACGACTACCTGCGCTCCCGCCTGGGCCTGCCGTCCGATGTGCCGCTGAAGATCTTCCCCGACCACCTGCTGGTGAACGACACTGACCGGGTGGAGAAGGCGCAGCTTGCAGAGAAGCTGGGCCGCCCCGGCGCCAAGATCGAGATGACCCCGGGCCAGACTATTGTCAACGGCGCGGTGCTGGACGAGCCCTACACCAAGGAAGACCCGGACTACACCTACCCGGAGGACGGCGGGACGTTCCTGGTGCCCCCCGGAACGCTGTTCATGATGGGCGACAACCGCAACCACTCCAAGGACTCGCACATCTGGAACGAACTGGACAAGGACCGCGTGGTCGGCCGCGCCGTCGTGGTGTTCTGGCCCCCGTCCCGGGCCGGCGCGATCCGTTAGGAACGCCACCCCGCCCCCTCCTTCACCGATAGAAGGAGGGGGCATTTGCTTTTTACAGGGGCTGCGGGTCGCGGATAGCGCCGAGGAAGAGGAGCGCGCCCGTCGCATCGTCGCGGATTGCGACCAGGAACGGGCGGTCAAACGTGAGGCGCACCGGCGGCTCCGGGGCCGCCCGCGTGAGCGTGATGGCCGTGGCAGCGGCGGCCTCCGCGCCCTCCTCGTTTACCTCCAGGACCGCCTTGTGCAGCACATCCCCGATGAAGTCTCCTCCGAGCCCCATCGGGCTGAAGTCAGCGTTCGGGCCGAACGCCGCCCCCATCCCCAGGTCGGCCAGAGGCTTCTTCAGGGAGGCGCTGTACTCCGCCTTGAAGCGCGGCAGGGTCAAATCCACCTCGCGCATCCCGGCGCCGCGGCGCGTCGCCCGGTCCCAGGCGGCAGCGTCCCACTGCCCTGCCAGATCATCCAGCGCCACCCCCTCGTTTGGCAGCACGAAGTAGACCGCCAGCCGCCGCCCGGGCGCGTCCGAGGCCGACGTCCCCGGCTTCGGCGCCGGGCCGGTGCCGAGGCGCACACCGCGCCAGTTCTCGCCCTCGGTGTAGCCGAACCGTGCGGTCTGGCGCATCATCGGCAGAGTCTTCTCCTGCCCCGAACCGGTCGTGAACTTTCCGTCCTTGGTGGCAGCCTTATCGAACGGGAAGGTCCAGATGCCTTTAAAGTACACCGCGTTGGTGAGTACGGCGTCCGCAGCAGCCACGTCGCCCGCAGTGACGATCTCCTCGATCTTCCCGTTGGTCTCCTTCTTGACCCAGGCATTGATCGCGGGGGCGCTCATCGGGGACTTGACCGTGGCGTTGTAGCCCTTCTCGACGCGGCGGACGAACTCGGGGGCGAAGGTCACCCCCTGCCGCCCCCAGAGGGCGTTGGCGATGTTGACGTTCACCCCCTCGCTCTCGCCCGTGACCACGCGGCTCAGCGCGGCGGAGGCGGCGTTCGCCCGCTCCAGGTCCATGCCACCCAGCCCGAGCGTCTGTGACATCGCGGCCCGGGTCTGGCCCGCTGCGCCGTTCATCGTCATGGCGAGCGCCTGCGACAGGCTGACCGGCGAAAGGAAGACATTGCCCGCGGAGCTGGCCTTCACCTGCTCCCGGAACAGCGCGGTGCCGAACGCGCGCAGCGGCTCGTCCAGCGTCTTCGCCGCCTCGACCTCGGCAATGGTCGCGGACTGCGCCGGGCGCGTTGTGGCGACGCTTCCCTTCCCGGTTTCCGGCCCGCTCTGGTCGTTGGCGGCCGTAGAGGTCCCGGGCTGCGAGCAGCCCAGGATGGTGACTGCCGCGCCCAGCAGCGCGGCGAGGGTCAGGGTCCGTGTGTTCTTCTCCATATTCCTTTAGTTCCCGCAACGCGACGAAACGTTCACCTCTGCTCCTTCTGGCTACTGTATTCCGCCCGCTTCGTGCCATCGGAACGCTGGTCTTGGGTCGGCGGCGGGCACAATATGTCAACAGACAACCGACCACCTCTTTCGGCGCACTACCCCGTCTAGCGTATAACGTCTAGCGTATAATAGTCACTATGGCGTCGCGACGGCTGCGAATCTTTATCTCCTCTCCAGGCGACGTAGGGCAGGAGCGGCTGCTCGCCACCCGGGTGATTGAGCGGCTGCAGGGTGAGTTCACCGGCTACCTCGAACTTGAGCCTATCCTGTGGGAGCACGAACCCCTGCGTGCGTCCGACCACTTCCAGGCGCAGATCCTCCCCCCCTCTGAGTGCGACATTGTGGTGTGCATCCTGTGGTCACGCCTGGGGACACGTCTGCCGGCGCAGTTTCAGCGTGAGGACGGCAGCCTGTACGCCTCGGGCACCGAGTGGGAGTTTGAGGACGCCCTGCGGGCCTACCGGGAGAAGGGCACGCCCGACATCTTGGTCTACCGCAAGACCGCCGAACCGCACGCGAGCATGAGCGACGAGGCGGCGCTGATGGCGCGACTCCAGCAGAAGAAGGCGCTGGACGCCTTCATCGACCGCTGGTTCGGCAACCCCCAGGACTCATTCCGCGCCGCCTTCCACGCCTTCGATACGCCCGACAAGTTCGAGGCGACGCTGGAAACGCATCTGCGCCGCCTGGTGCAGGAGCGCCTGCCGAAGATGGTGGAGGCGGCGGACGAAGCCGGCGACGGTGCAGCGGAGGCCAGGGCTGCGCGGACAATCCGCTGGCACCGGGGGTCCCCCTTCCGCGGCCTACAGGCGTTCGATGTGGAGCACGCGCCGGTATTCTTCGGACGCACCCGCGCTGTGGCGGCGATCAAGGAGCGGCTGCAAAAGGGGGCGCAGGAGAACGGGTGCGCCTTCGTGCTGGTCTTCGGCATGAGTGGCTGCGGCAAGTCCAGTCTGGTGCGCGCGGGCGTTCTGCCCACACTGACCCAGCCGGGCGTGATTGACGGTATCGGCCTATGGCGCTACGGCATCGTCCGCCCCACCGACTCGCCCGACGACCCGTTCCTGATGCTGGCACACGGCCTCACCGAGGAGAAGGGGCTGCCAGAGCTAACTGGAGTGGGCCTGGACGAGCACGAAATGGCGGCGCTGCTGCGTCAGGCGCCCGAACGGGCAGTCGCGACCATCGCAAGCGCGCTTCGCCGCGCTGCCGAGGCCACCGCCGCCCGCGAGGGCCTGACCAGCATCCCGGAGGCGCGCTTCTGCCTCGTAATCGACCAGTTAGAGGAGATCTTCACCCTCCCAGACATCGACGACCGGACGCGCGAGGACTTCGCCGCGGCGGTGGACGCCCTGGCGCGCAGCGGGCACGTCTGGATACTGGCGACCATGCGGTCGGACTTTTACCATCGCCTCACGGAGGTGCCCGCGCTGGCTGCGCTTCGCGAAGGCGCGGGCCAGTACGACGTACTGCCGCCATCGTTTGCTGAGGTCGGGCAGATGATCCGCAACCCGGCCCGCGCGGCCGGGCTGACGTTCGAGTCCCGCCCCGCCACCGGCGAGCGCCTGGACGACGTGCTGCACGAGACTGCCGCACGCGATCCCGAGGCGCTCCCTCTGCTGTCGTTCACGCTGGACCAGTTGTTCGAACAGCGCACCGAGGGCGGCACGCTCACCTTCGCGGCCTACGAGCGGATGGGCGGGATGGAGGGGGCGCTGGCGCAGCGCGCGGAGGAGGTGTTCCTGGCGCAGCCAGAGCCGGTGCAGGGGGCGCTTCCGGCGCTCGTGCGCGGCCTGGTGACGCTCGGCCAGCGCGGCGAAGAGGTGGTCGCCGCCCGGCGTGTCCCGGTAAGCTCCCTGGCGACGACAGAGGAGCGGCGGGCGCTCCTCGACGCGTTCGTGGGTGCCCGGCTTATCGTGATCGACCGCGCCGACGACGGCCAGTCGGTCGCCCGCGTGGCGCACGAAGCCCTGATCCGCCACTGGCCGCGCCTGACGCGGTTCCTGGACGAGGACCGGGAGTTCTTCCGCGTCCGCGACCGGGTAGCGGGCGCAGCGACCCGCTGGCGCGAGGAGGGGCGTCCGGAAGAGTTGCTGCTTCCGGAGGGCAAGAGCCTCGCGGACGCCACCGATCTGCTCGCGAACCGGCGCGAAGACCTCTCCCCCGAAACTGCCGAGTTCGTCCGGGCGTCAAAGGCGCACGTTGAAGGACGCCGAAAGCGCCGCGTCCGTGTGGCCGCGGCGGTGACCGGAGCGTTCCTGGTCTCCGTGAGCGGGTTCGGCCTGTTCTCTTACGCCCAGTGGCGCGTCGCGGAGCGGAACAACCGGGTGGCTCTGGACGCCATTGACCGGCTGACGCACCAGATACCGACGCGGCTGGCGGAGGTGCCCGGCACGCGCCCGGTTCTGCGCTCCCTCCTGGAAGAGAATCTGTCGCTGCTGGACCGGCTGGGCGGCGCGCGGGCCGGGGCCGACCGCTTCGACAATCTCCTCCAGATGGGCGATATCTGGATGATGCTGGGCGAGACCGAGCGCGCGGGCGAGACGTACGAGCAGAGCCTGAAGCAGGCAGAGGCGGACGCCAAGAAGGCCGGCGGGGCGGCGGATGCGGCGGAGCGGGCTGCGCTGAACCTGGCCGCCGCACGAGCGCGCCTCGGCGACGTCCGCCTGCAGCGCGGCGACCCTGACGGCGCCCTCGCGCAGTACCAGGCGGCCCGCGATGGGTTGGCAGCACTCCCCGAGACCGGCCGGGCGCGGCGGGCGCGGGCCGAGGTGAGCGAGAAGGTGGGAGACGCCCACCTGGCCCTGGACGACCGCACGAAGGCGCTGGCTGCGTTCGACGAGAGCGCGCGTCTGGTAAAGGCGGCGCTCGGAGCGGGCGCCGACGAAAAGGACCGGGCGGCCCTGCAGGCCATCCTGGCCCGCGCGCACCTGAAGACCGGCGATGCCCGCCGCGCGGCGGACGACCTGGAGGGCGCGCTCGCCGCCTACGAGGAGAGCGGTGCGCTTCTGAAGGAGTTGGCGAAGACGGACCCGGTGGCGCAGCGGACGCTCGCTTTGCTCTACCAGCACCTCGGGGACGCCCTGTTCGACGCCGCCCCCGCCGACTCGAAGCGCTCCTATGAGACGGCGTTGGACCTGCTGAAGACGCTCACCCGGAAGCGGCCGGATGTCACCACGCAGCAGTACCTGGCGGACACCTACCGGCGTATCGCCCAGCGCCGCCTCGCGGATGGCAACCTGAGCGGCGCCCTGTCCGCCTGCGACACGGCGCTCCCGATCGTCCGCGACCTCGCCGAGAACGACCCTGCGAACGCGGGCGCGCAGACGGCCCTGGCCGCGGTGTACGACCTGCGCGGGGAAACGCGCGCCCTGCGCGGCGACGTCCCCGGGGCGCTCGCCGACCGGGAGGCGGCCCTGCAGGTCAACCTGCGCCTTGCCCAGCGCCGCGACGACCAGGCGGCGCGCCGGGAGCAGGCGGGCCTGTGGACCGACCTCGGCGGCGTCCGGCTCCAGCGCGGCGACCGGAAGGGCGCCCGTGACGCCTACCAGGAGGCGGTCACGCTCCGCAAGGGCCTGGCACAGGGGGCGGCGGCGCGCGGTGACCGGGACGCCCTTACGGCCCTCGGGGGCGCCTACGACCGCGCCGCCTTCGTTTCGCTGCTGCTGGGCGACACCGACGCCGCCCGCGCCATCGCGGAGGAGGGGCTGGCGGCCGACCCGTCGTCCCTGCGCCTCCAGGCGGTGCGCGCCCACGCGCTCCTGCTCTCCGGGCAGTTCGCCGAAGCGGAGAAGGTGTACGCCGCGAACCGCACCGCCCGCGTGGACGACCGCCAGCGCTTCGACGCCGCCGTGCGCTCCGACTTCCGGGAGCTGCGCGCGCTGGGTATTGACCACCCGGACATGAAGAAAATCGAGGCGGAGTTGTAAAGGGAGCCCTCACCCCCCGCCCTTCGGCCCCCCCTCTCCCGGCGCTGCGGGAGCAGGGGGGCCTGGGATGGGGCGGAATCTACTTGGCGGGAGGTGCCTGCAACGGGCTGAAGTTTCGCCGACAGCCTCTGATCGGCCGCTTTATCGCGGATTCCTGTCGTGAACCCCTGCACTTGGTCGTTGAGATAGATGCGGCTACAAGGGCCAGCATAGGAAACAGCATCCGCTCCCCGGCAAGCCCGCCCTAATACGGTGGCAGTCCCCCCTCTCCCGCAGCGCCGGGAGAGGGGGGGGGCCGAAGGGCGGGGGGTGAGGGCTCCCCCACAAGAGAAAAACCATGCAAACAACGCGCAAAAACTACCAACTGCTCATACCTTTGCCAAGAATCGCAGCGGCGCTCGCCGCCTCTCTCATGGTCGTTCTGGCCTTCGCCGGGCGGGCTCTGGCGGACGCGGTGGCGGTGGTGGTTTCGCTGAGCGGAAGCCCCACAGTCCGCGTTGGGGGGACGGGGGCAGAGCGGCCCCTGAAGCTCTTTGAGAAGCTGGAGACGGGAGACGTGGTCCGGTGCGACGGCGCCTCCGAGGCCATCCTGAACCTCTCCGGGGCGCGGTATAAGGTCGCTGGCGGGAACACCGCGACCGTGACCGCGGACGGCGTCCGCGGAGGGCAGAAGACGTCGTCGCTCAAAGGGCCGTCGTCGCGACTGGTGGGCGGCATGGTCGCCGCGCGCACCTCCGGTCTGCTGGGACGCCCCGGCACGTCCTACTCCCCCATCACCCCGGCATATCCCGGCTACCTGAAAGAGGGAACGCGCAAGATCGACTGGGCGCCGGTTCCGGGCGCCGCCCAGTACGACTTTACGCTGGCCGACACGCTGGGCAATATCGTTTATCATGCCCGGGAGACGGAGACGGCCGTTACCCTGCCGGAGGAGGTCCTGGCTCAAATCCGCCCCGCGTCTCCGTATGTCTGGCGCCTGGCGCCGCTGGGCAAGACGGGCAAGGCGATCGCGCAGGCGGCCGTCCGGTGGGGCGTGCTGACCTTCCTGAGCGACGCCGACGCCGCCACGCTGGAGGCGGAGGCGAAGGAACTGCGGTCAGAGATTACCCCCGACGATACCACCGCTGTGGTGCTGCTGATCGAGCTGTACCGCCAGAAGGGCGTGTACGACAAGGTGCTGGAGTTGCTGAGCGAAGCGGCGCTCTCCCAGGAGCAGAACGGGCAGATGGCCGCGAAGCCGGGCGTGGTCGAGGAGCGGGAGCGGGCCTACAAAGCGCTCGGCCCCTTCGCCTATATGCTCGCCCACCCGCTGCCCGACTGAGCCCCGGGAGCGGAGGAACCATCCTGCGGGCGGATAAATGAGAAGGGGCGGCCTTCCGGGAGGCTGCCCCTTTTCCGAGTCCCTTGGCAACATTCCAGAGACGGAAACGAGGGTCATGCAAGTCACACAAACCTACGCCCAGCCCAGCCGCGCGACGATGGACGAAGGGGGGCTGCGCCTCGATGTCGCGGCGGAACTCTCGAGGCCCGGCGTCCGGCTGGATGCCCAGGTGAAGGACAGCCTCCCGTACGCGCGCGTCATGCTGGCCCTGTACGCCGTGGTCTCCGGCGACTACCGGAGCCAGCCGAAGGACCACACGGCCTACCAGGAGTGGGTGCAGCGCCGCTACCTGGAGGAGCTGAGCGAGACGCGTGGCAAGGACCTGGCCCGCCTGCCGCAGTTGACCGCCCGGCGGGACGCCCTGAAGCAGCGGCTCGGCGAGGTGCGCGACGTGCTCCGCCCCCTGGAGCAGAAGCTGCACTCCCAGGACTTCTACGCCCACCGGGCCAAGTACTACCAGTGGCTCTGGACGCACGACAAAGACGCCTGGATGCTGCTGGACCCGGTCGTGAGCGTCCACCCGGACGCCGTGATCTTCGAGGTCTTCAGCCTGGACGAGTCCTCCTACGGGCGCGTCACGGTCCCGATGGACAAGCTGGAGACGTACGGGGAAACGCAATTCGGGACCACGAACGTGGACTACAGCAGCGCGCTGGCAGACGAGATACGGCGGGTCCGCTCCTACCGCCCGGCGTTCCTGAAGGTGGCCGCGGGCGGCGTCAGCGTCGGCACCAGCGCGGGCGAGCGCCTGGAGAAGAAGATCGACCTGCCGCCCACCTGGGTGCGCGGCTTCCTCCAGGTCCAGAGCGCCGCCACCTACCCCGGCGTGGACATTACCCTCTCCCCCGCGACCCTGGCCGATATCCTTTCCGTCCTGCGCCGCCGCAAGGAGAAGCAGGGACCGCGCTCGCTCAAGTTCGTCCTCCAGCCCGGCGGGAAGCCGACCGTCGTGATCGAGCCGTGGGGCGTCGAGGTGCGGGAGCGGGAGCACATTTTCGCGGGCGACTACAGCGGCGACCTGCGCATCTGGGGCCGGCGCCGCCTGTTCGCGCTGGAAGACCTGCTCCCCTACGCTGAGAAGGTCTCCGCGCGGCTGCTTGGCACCGGGATGCCGTCCTACTGGAGCGTCTACCAGAGCACCCACCGCTTCGATCTCGGGCTCTCCGGCTGGACCAGGAACGACTGGTCGAGCGCGGCCCGCTTCGACCTGCTCGCCGCGACCGGCCAGGTGACCGAGGGCGACGTGAACCAGGCGGCGGATGTGCTGGAGAAGCGGCTGCGACTCACCCCGGAGGAGCTGGCGGGCCAGTCCGACCTTTCGCGCGACGCCGCGACCGCCGCGCTCCAACGGCTGTGCTGCGAGGGGCGCGCCCTGTTCGACCTGCCCACCGGCGCCTACCGCTGGCGCCAGCTCCTGCCCTTCCCGGTGGAGCTGAAGGACGAGGGCGACCAGCGGCTCGACCTGGCCCGGCGCCTGGTGGCGAGCGGCGGCGTGACATTCCTGAAGCCCGGCGAGGAAGAAGACGAGGAGGGCGGGTTCGGCGCCCCGGCGGCCGACGAGAGCGTGACGCGGCTGCGCGCCCGGGTGCGCGGCGGTGAGTCGAAGCGTGAGCGCAAGTTCAACGTCACCCTCGACATTGACGCGGACGGGCGCGCCCGCTTCGTCAACTGCAACTGCTCCTGGCACCGGCGCGAGAAGCTGCGCAAGGGCCCCTGCGCCCACATCCTGGCCGCGGTCGCCCTGGCGTCCACCCAGAGCGTCGGCGCGAAGGCGGCGGCCTCGGACGGCGCACAGAAGCGCGGCAGTGGCGGCCCCGTGCGCCCCGACCGCTTCAAGGACATGACATTCGTGTTCACCGGGGCGCTGACCAAGTTTACCCGCGAACAGGCCGAGGCCCTGGTGGCGCAGGGCGGCGGCAAGAGTTCCGGGAGCGTCAGCAAGAACACCACGTACCTGTGCGCCGGCGACAAGGCCGGGTCGAAGCTGGCCAAGGCGCAGAGCCTCGGCATCCCCGTCATCACCGAGGACGACTTCCTGAAGATGCTGGAGGAGTAGTGCGGCGCCGGCGCCGTGGACTGAAGTCCCGGCTTCCGAGATTCAAGCCCGCCTCCGCGGGCTAGCGACAACGGATTCGGCTACCGCTATGCGGTAGCCGCCCCTCGACCGAGGCAGCCCGCGGAGGCGGGCTTGAATCTCGGAAGCCGGGACTTCAGTCCACGGCGGCAAGCCCGGGATCAGTCGGTCACCGTTCCATTCATTGAGGAAATGACTGCGCCATGAACGCGGAACAGAAAAAGCGGCTGCGTGAGGTCGGCAAGGAAGCCTTCGTGCGTGAGGAGATGACGCGCCTGGGGTTCTGGCCGCCGAACCCACAGGTAGGGGCGGAACTGGAGGTGCTGGAAGCGCAGGTCCGGCCGCTCTACGAAGAGATGGCGGGCCTCCGCACGGAACTGGACGCGATCGAGCAGGAGCTCGCCAAAACCGGCGACATCCCGAAGCTGCTCGAAGAGATCCGACGCAAGCGCATCGAGCGAGTGCGGGCCGAGCGGGCGCAGAAGAAAGAAGCGAAGGCAAAGGCGGACGCGGAGAAGGCGGCGGCCGACGCGCAGTGGCGGCGCACCACGCTGCCGTTCCTGGGCCGCGGCGTTTCGGCGGGCCTGGTATACGAAGGCGGGGACGCCGAAAAGGTGGCGGGGCTCGGGCTGCCCGCCCTGGCGAGCGCGAGCGATGTTGCCCGCGCCATTGGCATCGACGAGCGGGAGCTAGCGTGGCTGACCTACGAGCGCATCGCCGCGAACCAGGACCACTACAGCCGCTTCGCCATCCCAAAGAAGAAGGGCGGGGTGCGCGTCATCTCCTCGCCCAAGCCGAAGCTGCGGGTCGCGCAGACCTGGCTTCTGCACAGCGTCGTGGAGAAGCTGCCGGTGCACGAAGCGGCGATGGCGTTCCGGCCGGGCCTTTCGGTGAAGGACAACGCCGAGCGGCACGCGGGCCGGGCGGTGATCGTGAAGGTGGACCTGAAGGACTTCTTTCCGTCCGTGGGCGTGAAGCGCGTCAAGCGGCTGTTCGAGTCGTTCGGCTACAACGAGGGGGTTTCCACCCTGCTTGCCCTCATCGCCACGGAGTCCCCGCGCGTCCTGGTGACGCTGGACGGCGTGAAGAAGTGGGTGGCAATGGGCGGGCGCAGCCTGCCGCAGGGGGCGTGCACGTCGCCCGGCCTCACGAACCTGCTCTGCCGCGGGATGGACGCCCGCCTGACGGGCGCCGCGGCGTCGATGGGCTTCGCCTACACGCGCTACGCCGACGACCTGATCTTCTCGCACGAGAAGGGCGAGGCCCCGGTGGGGATGCTCCTTTCGCTGGTGCGCGATATCATCGCGGCCTGCGGCTTCACAGTGAACGAGGAGAAGACGCGGGTGCTGCGCCCCCAGCACCGGCAGAACGTGACCGGCGTGGTGGTGAACCGGACGGCCGGGGAGGACGGCGCCCCGGCGGTGCGGGTGTCGCGCGACGACCTGCGCCGGTTCCGGGCGGTGCTGCACCAGTGCGACCGGGACGGGTTCGAGGCGGTGACGGCGAAATTGGGCCGCGACGCCCGCTCGTACGCCCGCGGTTACCTCTCGTTTGTCCGCATGGTGAACGCGGAGCAGGCCGAAAAGCTCGCCGCCCGCCACCCCTGGCTGACCGCCTGACTCTGGGCTGACCGCTTTTGCCCGGCCCCAAGAAGTGCCCGGCGGTTGAAACCGCGGTCTATGGGGAACGAAACCCGGGCGCGCAGCGCCGATAGAGCGGCGCTGCGCGCCCGCGGGTTCCTGTGCCCGTTGCCGGTTCCGTAGTCCGCACCGACGAAGCGGAGCTTCGCTCGCGAAGGCGGACTTTGTTCCAAATAGCCCGCGGTTTCAACCGCCGGGCACTTCTTGGGGCCGGGCACCAACCTCGGGCAAACCAACGCCCGTCGGGCGACCAACCGCCGGGCTAAACCACCGGCGACCCGCTACCGCCGGGCAAAAGCGGATGACGGACGCGACTATGCCTCCGTAACTACTTCCCCCAGGAGGGCCAGGTGGCGCCGGGGACCATGCGGACCCGGCGGCCGGTAGCGGCGTCCTTGATGTAGAGGGTGTACTTGGCAGGGTCGAGGTCGAAGCCGGCCCCGTCCTCAAGGCGCTTCATGGCGGCGGCCACGTCGAAGTACGCCTGAGAGTAGGCGACGTACTTGCCGTCCGGAGACCAGCAGGCGCCCGCGAGGGCGTTGGCGTCGCCGCCGTTCGTGGGGTCGTCCCGGGTCAGGATGCGCTCCTTCTGCGTCGGGAGGTCAATCACAGTCACCCAGGAGGGGTTCTCCACTGCGCTGGCGTGCATCGAGGTGACGTACATCAGACGCTGGCCGTCCGG
>Ga0065721_10004765_pt1 | contig 20597 bp, 18 predicted proteins | sample Mesricmetagenome_FD_59108 | JGI IMG/M metagenome (GOLD analysis project Ga0065721, IMG submission 59108) | Mesophilic microbial community from rice straw/compost enrichment Sample: eDNA_1 v2 (version 2) | ecosystem: Engineered > Solid waste > Grass > Composting > Bioreactor | place: USA: Davis... | reverse complement strand
CCGTGTAGCGCACGTTCGTCGGGAACAGCTCCGGCAGCAGCGCCCCCATCGGCCCGAACGTCGCACCCATGAGGATGAAGCCGATGATGAGCCACGCCTGCACGCCGGCGTAGCCCGCCGAGAGCAGCGGCACCCAGGTGAAGCCGAACACGAGGATGGCGGCCGTCACCACGATGAGCGTGCGGCGGCGCCCGAACCGGTCGGCCCACGGACCCGAGAGCAGCGTGAACACCCCGAAGAAGACGACGCCGAGGATCATCATGAGCACGAACGTCGTGTAGTCGTAGCCGAGGCCGCCGGGGCCCTCCTCGGGGGCGACGGGCGCGCGGCCGTAGCTGAGCGAGAACGTCGTCATGAGGTAGAAGAGCACGTAGGTCGCGAGCATGAAGAAGGTGCCGAGGATGAGCTCGCGCCAGTAGCGGCGGAACGCCGTCGCGAGCGGCAACCGGGTCACGGTGCCCGCTCGCTTGGTCTTCTCGAACACGGCGCTCTCGACGAGGCGCACGCGCACCCACAGGCCGACGATCACCATGACGGCCGAGAACAGGAACGGGATGCGCCAGCCCCACTCGAGGAACGCCTCCGACGGCCGGCTCGGGTCGTCGGAGGGGAGCACCGCCGCGATGATCAGGAACAGCCCGTTGGCGATGATGAATCCCAGCGGGGCGCCGAGCTGCGGGAACGTGCCGTACCAGGCGCGCTTGCCCTGCGGGGCGTTCTCGGTCGCGACGAGGGCCGCGCCCGACCACTCGCCGCCGAGCGCGAAGCCCTGGCCGATGCGCAGCACGACGAGCAGGAGCGGCGCGAGCCAGCCGACGGCCTCGTAGGTCGGCAGCGTGCCGATGAGGAACGTCGCGATGCCCATCGTGAGGAGCGCGCCGACGAGCGTCGTCTTGCGGCCGTAGCGGTCGCCGAGGTGCCCGAACACGATCGCGCCGAGCGGCCGCGCCACCATCGCCGCGCCGAAGACCGCGAACGACGACAGGAGCGACGTCGTCGGGTCGGCCGCGGGGAAGAACAGGTGCGGGAACACGAGCACCGCAGCGGTCGCATAGACGTAGAAGTCGTAGAACTCGATCGTCGTGCCGATGAGGCTCGCGAGCACGACGCGGCTGCGCGGATTGGCGGGGACGGAAGGCGAGGTGGCGGTGGCCATGGTGAGCGGCTCTCTCGAAGTGGTCGGCGGGTAAGCCGCCTTCCAGCCTACGTCCGGCTCAGCCGCGCAGCGCCGCGAGTGTCCGCGCGGTCGCGATCGCCGCCTCCGCGGCCCGACCGCCGACGTCCTCCTTCGAGTCCGGCAGGCCGGCCCGGTCGAGGCCCTGCTGCTCGTCGTCGACGGTCAGCACGCCGAACCCGACGGGCTTGCCGGTGTCGAGCGCGACCCGGGTCAGCCCGTCGGTCGCGGCCGAGGCGACGAAGTCGAAGTGCGGGGTCTCGCCGCGCACGATGACGCCGAGGGCGACCACGGCATCCGCGCCTGCCTCGAGCGCCGCCTTCGCGACGACGGGCAGCTCGAAGCTGCCGGCCACCTGGAGTTCGGTGACGCTCGCGCCCGACGCCTCAAGGACTCCGCGGGCGCCCGCGAGGAGGCCCTCCGAGATGCGCGTGTGCCACAGGCCCGACACGATCGTGACGTTCAGGCCGGTGCCGTCGATGTCGAGTTCGGGCTTTCCTTCGCCGCTCATCGGGTGGTCTCCTTCATCTCGTTCTCGAGCCGGGCGGCGTCGAGGATGTCGTGGCCGGGCAGCGCGTGCCCCATGCGGTCGCGCTTCGCCTCGAGGTATCCCTCGTTGAACGCGCCGACGCCGACGACGAGCGGCACGAGCTCGCTCACCTCGACGCCGCGCTCGCGCAGCTGGCGGGCCTTCTCGGGGTTGTTGCTCAGCAGGCGCACCGTCGTGAGGCCCAGGTCGCGCAGGATCGCCGTCGCCGCGCCGTAGTCGCGCGCGTCGGCGGGCAGGCCGAGCTGGAGGTTGGCGTCGAGGGTGTCGAGCCCGTCCTCCTGGAGGCGGTAGGCGCGCAGCTTGTTGATGAGGCCGATGCCGCGCCCCTCGTGGCCGCGCAGGTAGACGACGACGCCGCCCTCGTCGCGGATCGTCTCGAGTGCCGCGTCGAGCTGCGGACCGCACTCGCACTTGAGCGAGCCGAACGCCTCGCCGGTCAGGCACTCCGAGTGCACGCGCACGAGCGCCCCGTCCGTCGGCTCGCCCGAGATCCACGCGACGTGGTCGGCGCCCGTCGAGCGGTCGCGGTAGGCGCGCACCCGGAACGTGCCGTGCGCGGTCGGCACGTTGGTCTCGACCTCGAACGAGACGCGCGCGAACTCCGGCACCTCNGCGACGGCCTGCGGGTCGGCCTCGCACTTGCGCTCCTCCATGAACCGGATGAGCTCCTCGATCGTGATGACCGGCACGTCGTACTCCTCGCCGAGCTTGAGCAGCCCGGGGAGGCGCATCATCTCGCCGTCCTCCGCCACGATCTCGCCGATCACGCCGACCGGGGTGAGCCCGGCGAGCTTGAGCAGGTCGACCGTCGCCTCGGTGTGGCCGTCGCGCTCGCGCACGCCGCCATCCACCGCCCTCAGCGGGATGATGTGGCCCGGGCGGATGAGGTCCTTCGGCGTCGACGCGGGGTCGGCGAGCACGCGCAGGGTGTGGGCGCGGTCGGACGCCGAGATGCCCGTGCTCAGCCGGCCCGCCGCGTCGACGCTCACCGTGTAGGCGGTGCCGCGCGGATCCTCGTTGTGCGCCCACATCGGCGGCAGCTCGAGGCGGTCGGCGATCTCGTTCGTGAGCGGGGCGCACAGGTAGCCGGAGGTGTGGCGCACCGTCCAGGCGATCCACTCCTGGCTCGCGAACTGGGCGGCCATCACGACGTCGCCCTCGTTCTCGCGCCCCTCGTCGTCCGCGACGATGACGGGCTTGCCCGCCGCGAGCGCGGCGAGGGCGGTGGGGATGTCGGCGAGGCTCATGACTCGCTCCTTTCGAACGCCATCAGGCGCTGGACATGACGGGCGAGGATGTCCGTCTCGATGTTGACCCGGTCGCCCGGGACGAGGTCGCCGAGCACGGTCGCGGTGAGGGTCTCGGGGATGAGCGACACCTCGAACCAGTCGTCGCCCGCGTCGCTCACGGTGAGCGAGACCCCGTTCACCGCGATCGAGCCCTTGCGCACGACGAGCGGCGCGTGGGCGGCGTCGAGGCTGAACCGCAGCACCCGCCAGGCGTCGCCCGGGGTGGCGCTCAGCAGCTCCGCGGTGCCGTCGATGTGACCCTGCACGAGGTGCCCGCCGAGGCGATCGCCGAGCGCCGCCGCGCGCTCCAGGTCGACGCGGTCGCCGACCTTCAGCCCGCCGAGCGTCGACATCGCGATCGACACGGCCATGACATCCGCCGTGAACCAGTCGGGCCCCTGGTCGACGACGGTGAGGCACACGCCGTTCACGGAGATGGAGTCGCCGTGCTTCGCGTCGGAGACGGCGAGCGGGGCCTTGATCGTGAGGCGCCCGGAGTCGCCCGAGCGCTCCCAGGCGAGCACCTCGCCGAGCTCCTCGATGATGCCGGTGAACATGGGATCAGGCCCCCTTCGCGAGGATCAGGATGTCGTCGCCGAGCTGCTCGACGCTCGTCACGTCGAGGCGGCGGATGCCCTCCATCGACGGGATGCCGAGGTCGCCGAGGGCGAGCTTCGGGCCGCCGAGCAGGGCGGGCGCGAGGTAGATCGCGTACTCGTCGGCGAACCCCGCCGCGATGATCGCCGAGGCGAGTGTCGGCCCGCCCTCGACGTAGACCCGGCGGATCGCGCGGGCGTGCAGTTCTTCGAGCACACGGGCGACGTCGCGCGTGCCGGTCTCGAGCACGCCGCGGGGGTGTTCGCGGAGCTTCGCGGAGGCCGGGATGGCGCGCTCGCCGACGACGACCGGCAGCGGCTGCGTCGGCAGCAACTCGCCGTACTCGCCGCGCGCCGTGAGCGACGGGTCGTCGGCGAACACCGTGCCCGTGCCGACGAGGATCGCGTCGGACTCCGCCCGCTGCACGTGCACCTTGAGCCGCGCGGCGGACCCGGTGATCCACTGGCTCGACCCGTCCGCGGCGGCCGCACGGCCATCCAGCGTCGACGCCCACTTCACGGTCACCCACGGGCGGCCGCGGCGCATGACCTCGAGCCACGGGTGCAGCAGACGCTCGCCCTCCTCGGCGAGCACGCCGTGGGTCACCGGGATGCCGGCCTCCGCGAGACGCTGCGCCCCGTGGCCGGACACGGCGCCCGGGTCGGTCACCGAATACACGACGCGCCCGATGCCGGCCTCGATGAGGGCGACGGCGCACGGTCCCGTGCGGCCCACGTGGTTGCACGGCTCGAGGGTCACGACGGCGGTGAGGCCGCGGGCATCCGCGACCTTGCTCAGCGCGTCCACCTCGGCGTGCGGGGTGCCCGCGCCGCGGTGCCAGCCCTCCGCGACGACGTTCCCGTCGGCGTCGAGGAGCACGCAGCCGACCTGCGGGTTGCCGCCCACGACGGGTCCGCGCGTCGCGAGCTCGAACGCGCGCCGCATCGGCGCCTCGAATCGCTGGTGGTCGCTCATCCGTCTTCCTGGGTCATCCAGGCGACGGGAGGGGTCGGCGGGCCGGGGCGATCGCCGCGGCCTCGTGCATCCTCCCATCCGGACTTTGACCGTCGGTACCGGAATTCCACCGGATCGGCTCCCCCGGGCCTCGCGGGCCGAAGGAGTTCGCGGACTATGACCGCCGGTGCGGGATTTCACCGCCCCTGGAGCACGTGCTTCGTGTCACCAGGGTAAACCCGCGCGGGGACGCCCGCATTCCCGCGCGACTCGCGGCGTCTTCCGGGCGTGCGCAACTCAGGAGATCCGCCCACTCGCGCGAGGGTTGGTCGGCCCTGCCCGGTTCGATCCTGAGTTGTGGCCGGCACGTGTCCTCCCCCGAACGGCCGGGCTCCGACCGTCCACCTCGTCCGCTCGGGTGGATGCCGGGGCCCGCCCGATGAGCGACCATCGGCGGGATGACCACGAGGAGTCGCCAGGACCTCCTCCGGATGGGGTGGACCGCGCGACGCATCGCCCGCGCGGTCCGCGAGGGCACGCTGCTCCACGTGCGCCGCGGACACTATGCCGATCCGGACACGCCGGTCGAGGTCGTCCGCGCGGGGCGGGTCGGCGGACGGCTCACGTGCGTCTCCGAGCTCCGGATGCGCGGGGTGTGGGTCGCGGAGACGGCGCCGACCTCCCTCCACGTGCACGTGGCGCCCAACGCGGCCCGGCTGCGCCACGAGCACGGCGTGCGCGTGCACTGGTCGACGCTCGTCGATGCGGAGCGCGCGACGAACGATCGGGTCTCCCTTCTCGACGCGCTCCTCGCGGCGGCCGCATGTCTCTCGGACTGGGAACTCGTCGCCGCGATGGACAGCGCCGTGAATCGAGGCGACCTCTCGCTCGCGGAGTTGCGTGGCGGACTCGCCGAGGCTCCCCACCGCATCCGACAGCTCGTGGCCCTGGTGCGTCCCGAAGCCGACTCGGGGTTGGAGTCCCTCGTGCGTCTCCTCGCCGTCGACCTCGGGTTCCGGGTGGCCCTCCAGGTGCGATATCCGGGCATCGGCATCGCCGACCTCGTCATCGAGGACTGGATCGTCGTCGAAACGGATGGCGGCACCCATGACGTGCCGGTCGTCGCGGCGCGCGATCGTCGACGCGATGCCCGTCACGCGGCGGCGGGCCGCACCGCCTTGCGGTTCCGCTACCACCAGGTGGTGCACGAGCTCCCGGCCGTGGCGGAGGCGATCATCGGGGCCGTCGCGGCCCATCGCCGGGTGCGGAATTCAGGAGAACGGGCACGCAGAGCCCGCATCCGGCTCGAACGCCTCCGTCTCTCCTGAGTTGCGTGCGGTCCGCCTGATCACGGGAGCGGCGCCGGGGGTCAGGGGATCGGCCAGCCCGGCCGGCGGGAGCGGTCGTCGCCGGCGCGCAGGATGCCGTGCCACCCCGGCGGGTGTTCCCCGTCGCGCGTCGGCTGGTGCGACGGCGCGACCCCCGTGTAGGCGAACCCGGCCGCCCGGGCGGACGCCGCCGACGCGACGTTGCCCGGGAACGCCTCCCAACGCACGTGATCCCAGCCGAGGGTGTCGAACGCGTAGTCGCACACCGCGCCGAGCGCTTCGACGAGGTAGCCGTTCCCGCGGTGCGGGGCGCCCATCCAGAAGCCCACGTCGTGCCCGGGGGTGCGCAGGCCGATCATCCCGGCGAACCGCCCGCCGGCTCGGATCGCCCAGGTGAGCTCGCTGCCGTCGGTCCATCCCGTCGGCGCGTGCCGCCGCACGAAGTACTCGGCGTCGGCTCGCGTGTAGGGCCACGGCGTCGTGAGGAACCGCTCGAACAGCGGATCCGTGCAGTACTCCGCGATGCCCGGGATGTCGGCCTCGCCCGGCGCGTCGAGCACCAGGCGGGCGGTGCGCAGCGCGACGGGGATCACGCTCAGCGCCGGGGCAGGAATCCGATGCGGTCGTAGACGCGGGCGAGGGTCGCCGAGGCGATCTCCTCGGCGCGCTCCGCGTTGCCCGCGAGGAGCCGGTCGAGCTCCGCGGGGTCGGCGAGCAGCTCGAGCGTCTTCTCGCGCACGGGCGAGAACTCGGCGACGACGGCATCCGCGGTCTCCGACTTGAGGTCGCCGTAGCCGCGGCCCCCGAAGGAGTCGACGAGCGCCGGGATCGGGGTGCCGGTGAGCACCGAGAGCAGCGACAGCAGGTTGGAGACGCCGGGCTTAGCCTCGGGGTCGAACCGGATGTCGCGGTCGGTGTCGGTGACGGCCGACCTGACCTTCTTCGCGAGCACCGTCGGCTCGTCGAGGAGCCACAGGATGCCCTGCGGGCTCTCGCCCGACTTCGACATCTTCGCGCCCGGGTTCTGCAGGTCGTAGACCTTCGCCGTCTCGGGGAGGATCGACACCTCGGGGATCGTGAACGTCTCGCCGAAGCGCGAGTTGAACCGGTTCCCGAGGTCACGCGTCAGCTCGATGTGCTGGCGCTGGTCTTCGCCGACGGGCACGATCTCGGCGTCGTAGAGCAGGATGTCGGCCGCCTGCAGGATCGGGTAGGTGAACAGGCCGACGCTCGCGGCATCCGAGCCCTGCTTCTGCGACTTGTCCTTGAACTGCGTCATGCGGCTCGCCTCGCCGAAGCCGGTGAGGGTGTTGAGCACCCAGGCGAGCTCGGCGTGGGCGGGCACGTGCGACTGCACGAAGAGGATCGAGGATGCCGGGTCGATGCCGGCGGCGATGTACTGCGCCGCGGTGCGCCGGGTGGCCTCGCGGAGCTTCGCGGGGTCTTGCGGCACCGTGATGGCGTGCAGGTCGACGACGCAGAACACGGCGTCGTACTCGACCTGCAGCTTCTTCCACTGCAGGAGCGCGCCGATGTAGTTGCCCGCGTGGAGCGAGTCGGCGGAGGGCTGCATCCCCGAGAACAGGCGGGGCTTCGACATGAGGTTCCTTAGAGCTGGTAATCGACGACGACGGGAGCGTGGTCGGACCATCGCTCATCCCACGCCGCAGCCCGATCGACCTTCACCTCGACGACTTTACCCGCCAGCTCGAGCGTCGCCGCCTGGTAGTCGATGCGCCAGCCGGTGTCGGTGTCGAACGCCTTGCCGCGCTGCGACCACCACGTGTAGGGCCCGTCGACCTCGCCGAAGTACTTGCGGCCGACGTCGACGAATCCGAAGCCCGCGCCGTCGTTGTAGCCCGGCTCGTCCGGGGCGCCGAAGAACCGGTCGAAGTAGGCGCGCTCCTCGGGGAGGAACCCGGCGTTTTTGACGTTGCCCTTCCAGTTGCGGATGTCGAGCTCGCGGTGGCCGACGTTGAGGTCGCCCATGACGACGGAGAGCGGGTTGTGCTCTCGGAGCGCCGGGAGGTGGGTGAGCATCCCGTCGAGGAAGCGGAACTTCTCGTCCTGCTTCGGGGTGCCCACCGCGCCCGACGGCACGTAGCAGGACACGACGGTGATGACGGTGCCGTCGACGTCGTAGTCGGCCTCGAGCCAGCGGCCCGCGGAGTCGAAGTCGTCGGGGCCGAACGTCACGCGGTGCACGGAGGCCTGACGCCGCGACGCGATCGCGACGCCCGCGCGACCCTTCGCGGTCGCGGGGTCGTGCAGGATGTCCCACTCCGCGCCGAGCAGCTCCTCGAGGTGCTCGGTCTCGGCGCGCACCTCCTGCATCGCGAGGATGTCGACGTCGCGCCCGGCGAGCCACTCGCCCATGCCCTTGCGGAAGGCGGCGCGGACGCCGTTCACGTTGACGCTGGCGATACGGAGGGGGCGGGGGCTCACTCGTTCGAGGTTACCCGCGCCCTCCGACGGAACAGCCGGGCGAAGAACCCGGGGCGCTGGGCCTCGGGTTCCGGCTCGTTCTCGCGCACGAGGGCGCGCGCCGCCTCGAGCCGCGCGGCGGCGGCCTCCTCGTCGAGCACGACACCGGCGTCCTCGATGCCGACCGCCATCCAGGATGCCGCCAGCAGGAGCACCTGGCAGACGAAGTTGTAGTAGATGAGCAGGCCGGCGATCACGGCGAACGAGGCGATGAGCGGGTTGTTGCTCGCACCGCCGAGGAGGAGGCCGCTCAGGATCGTGAGCCCCGCGATGCCGACCGCGCCGAGGAGGATGCCGCCGCGGAGGAACCGCCACGGCACCTTCGCGCCCGCGATGAACCGGTAGAGGCCGGCGAGGGCGACGGCGTAGACGAGCACCGACACGGCGATCGAGACGACCCGGCCGGCGACGAAGCCGAGCACCGAGTCCCGCGAGACGCCGAGCCAGTCCAGGAGCAGCGCGGTCGCGCTCGACCCGGCGAACGACAACCCGGCGGCGGCCAGGAGGAGCACCGCGAAGGCGATGCCGGCGGCGAGGTCGAGCCCCTTCTGGAGGAAGACGTTGCGCGTCACGGGCGGCAGGTCGAGCATCCGCCGCACCGAGGAGCGCGCGGCGTCGAGCCAGCCGAGCGCCGTGAACAGCAGGCCGCCGAGCGCGACGACGCCCGAGATGCTGAACGCCGCGCCCTGCGACAGCACCTCCGGATCGATCGCACCCGTGCCGTCGCCGTCGTCGATGAGCCCGGGGATGGTCTCGTCGAGGAAGTCGAGGATGACGCCCTGCAGTCCCGCGCTGCCGCTCACGACGAGACCGGCGATCGAGAAGCCCACCCAGAGGGCGGCGAAGACGGCGAACAGCGCCTGGTAGGCGAGTCCGCTCGCGAACAGGGGACCGCGGTCCCGGCCGTAGCGCAGGAACACGCGGACGGGCTTGCGGGCCTGGACCCACGCCGTGACGGCCGCGATCCGTTCCTTCAGCCCCATGGCTCCACCCTAGGAGCGACGGATTCGCGAACGCGGGGCTTGACGTCGCCTTGGCGCGCACGCCGCCGACCGGTTAGCGTGAAAGACGAGGGGGGCTCGTGTCCCCCGAACGGGGGTGAGGCGCGGGTGAGAACCCGCGTCATAGTAGACGAAACGGGCCGTCTCTCTTTCTGAGGCGATGCGGACTCACCATTCGCGTCACCTCATCCCAATGGGGACAAAGAGAGGCCCGGGAATGGATCAGGGGGATGAGCGATCAGGACTCGAAGCTAACCACTTCGGATGCGGAGCTGATCGAACGCGCGCGATCGGGGGATACGCGCGCGTTCGGGGAACTGTGGCGCCGTCACTATCGTTCTGCCGCTCGCGTCGCCCGCCAGTTCACGTCGTCGATCGATGCGGACGATCTCGTCAGTGAGGCGTACGCCCGCATCTATCAGCGTGTGCTGGCGGGCGGCGGGCCCACGGGGGCCTTCCGTCCGTACCTCTACACGACGATCCGAAACCTCGCGTCGAGCTGGGGAGCCGCGAACCGCGACATCCAGGTGGACATGATCGAGGACTTCGAAGACGACCGCATCCCGGACGACCCCGCGGCGTGGGCGCTCGACCGCACGCTCACCGCGCGCGCCTTCCGCTCGCTGCCCGAGCGCTGGCAGACGGTGCTCTGGTACACCGAGGTCGAGGGGATGGACCCGCACGAGGTCGCCCCGATGATGGGGATGACGGCCAACGGCGTCGCCGCGCTCTCGTACCGGGCGCGCGAGGGCCTGCGCAAGGCGTGGCTGCAGGCGCACGTCTCGGATGCCGCCGCGTCGGGCGAGTGCCAGTGGGCGATGTCGCGCCTCGGCGAGCACGCGCGCGACGCCCTCTCCAACCGCGACCGCGAGCGGCTCACCGCCCACCTCGCCGACTGCGCCAAGTGCACGATCGTCTCCGAGGAGGTCGACGAGGTCGGCTCGCACCTCGCGATGGTCATGCTCCCGCTGCTGCTCGGCGGCGTCGCGGGCGGAACGCTCCTCGCGACCCTTTCGCAGCCGTCGGCGGCGCTCGCCGCGTCCGACATCCCGATCCCCGACGTGCCCGTCGCGCTCGACACGGTGATGGGCAGCGGCGTGCTCGCCGCCCCGATCGTCGGCGGTCTCTCGATGGGGGCCGCGACGGGCACCGGCGCCGCGGTCGGCGGGTTCGCGGTCGCCGCGGTGCTCGTCGGCACCGTCGCGCTCGGTGTCGCTCCGACGATGGGCGACGACGCCGCGGCCGACTCCGCCCCTCCCGTGAGCGTCGAGCAGACCGTCGCGGGAGAGGACCCCGTGACCTCCGACGGGCAGGCTCCGGCCGCGCTCGCACCCGAGCTCGCCGAGCCCGGGACCGACCCGGCGGCCGGCGGCGGAGGAGCCCTCGGCGACGTCGTCGGCGGCGTCACGGGCGACGTGGGCACGATCCTCGACGGCGTCGTGGGCACGATCATCGGCGGTGAGGCGCCCGCGGGGCACACCGCTCCGGGCGGGGTCGTCGGCGCCGACATCGCGCTCAACCTCACCGGAACGGGAACGCCCGGCGCCCGCGTCTCGCTCCAGGCCGCCGGCCAGGTGTACGCGACGACGACGGTGCGTCCCGACGGCACCTACGCGCTCGTCACCGTCGTGCCCGGCGGCCTCCAGAACCTCGAGCTCGTGCAGGCCGTCGACAAGCTCTACCTCGCGCAGCTCCTCGGCATCGACGGGCTGCTCGCGAAGCTCCTCGGCACCCTCGACTCCCTCGTCGCGCACCTGGTCAAGCCGCTCACGCTCGGCTCCTCGACCAACGGTCTGAGCATCCAGTACGGCTGATCGGGGCTCGCCCGGTGTGACCCCCGAACGTGGGGGTCATTCGTCGTGCCGTTCCGCGTCATAGCCGTGGGGCGCGGCCGTCTCTTCTGGTGAGGTCGCAAGGCCTCGCCCTCCGACGTCCCATCGAGGGCTTCCGGGACGGCCCCGCGGTGATCCCAGCCTCCGCGGGGCCGGACCTCGCAACACGTCACACCCAGCACATCACTCCATGATGCGAAAGGCCCCCAGAACCGGAAGAGGGTTCTGGGGGCCTTTCGTGTCGCGGGTTACTTGACCGAGAGCTCGAGCTTCGGCAGGCCGGGGTTGCCGCGCAGGACCGCCTGCTTGACCTCGGCGATGGCCTTCGTGACCTCGATGCCGCGCGGGCACGCCTCCGAGCAGTTGAAGGTCGTGCGGCAGCGCCACACGCCCTCCTTGTCGTTGAGGATGTCGAGGCGCACCTGAGCGCCTTCGTCGCGGCTGTCGAAGATGAAGCGGTGCGCGTTGACGATCGCGGCCGGGCCGAAGTACTGCCCGTCGGTCCAGAACACGGGGCACGACGACGTGCACGCGGCGCACAGGATGCACTTCGTGGTGTCGTCGAAGATCGCGCGCTGGGCGACCGACTGGATGCGCTCCTTCTCCGGCTTGTCGCTCGCGATGAGGAACGGCTGGATCTGGCGGTACGACTCGAAGAACGGCTCCATGTCGACGATGAGGTCCTTCTCGAGCGGAAGGCCCTTGATCGCCTCGACGTAGATCGGCTGGCTGATGTCGAGATCCTTGATGAGGGTCTTGCACGCCAGGCGGTTGCGGCCGTTGATCCGCATCGCGTCGGAGCCGCAGATGCCGTGGGCGCACGAGCGGCGGAACGTGAGCGAGCCGTCCTGCTCCCACTTGATCTTGTGCAGCGCGTCGAGCACGCGATCGGTCGGGTACATCTCGACGTCGTAGTCGACCCAGCGCGGCTCCTCGTCGACCTCCGGGTCGAACCGGCGGATGATGAGGGTGACCGTGAACGACTGGATGGGGGCCTCGGCGGTGGGCGCGTCGGCTGCGGCGGTCGCCATCAGTACTTCCTCTCCATCGGCTGGTAGTTCGTCACCACGACCGGCTTCCAGTCGAGCGTGATGTGGTCGGCGGCGTCGGGCGAGTGCGGGTCGCCCGTGAGGTACGCCATCGTGTGCTTCATGTAGGTGGCGTCGTCGCGGTCGGGGTAGTCGTCGCGCATGTGGCCGCCGCGGCTCTCCTTGCGGTTGCGTGCCGAGAACACGACGACCTCCGCGAGGTCGAGCAGGAAGCCCAGCTCGATCGCCTCGAGCAGGTCGGTGTTGAACCGCTTGCCCTTGTCCTGGATGGCGACGTTCTTGTAGCGCTCGCGCAGCTCGTAGATCGTCTGCGTGACCTTCGCGAGCGACTCGTCGGTGCGGAACACCTGGGCGTTCCGGTCCATCTCGTCCTGGAGCTCCTTGCGGATCGCGGCGACGCGCTCCGTGCCGTTGGAGTTCTTCAGGCGCTCGACGAGCTCGAGCACCGCGGCCGCCGGGTTCTCCGGCAGCGGCACCCAGTCGGCCGTCTTGGCGTACTCGGCGGCGTTGACGCCGGCGCGCTTGCCGAAGACGTTGATGTCGAGGAGCGAGTTGGTGCCGAGGCGGTTGGAGCCGTGCACCGAGACGCACGCGCACTCGCCGGCGGCGTAGAGGCCGGGCACGACGGTGTCGTTGTCGGAGAGCACCTCCGCCTTGACGTTCGTCGGGATGCCGCCCATCGCGTAGTGCGCGGTCGGCATGACGGGCACGGGCTCGACGACCGGGTCGACGCCGAGGTAGGTGCGCGCGAACTCGGTGATGTCGGGGAGCTTGGTCTCGAGCACCTCGGCACCCAGGTGGGTGCAGTCGAGCAGTACGTAGTCCTTGTGCGGACCGGCGCCGCGACCCTCCGCGACCTCCTGCACCATGCACCGGCTGACGATGTCGCGCGGGGCGAGGTCCTTGATGGTGGGGGCGTAGCGCTCCATGAAGCGCTCGCCCGAGGCGTTGCGCAGGATCGCGCCCTCGCCGCGGGCGCCCTCGGTGAGGAGGATGCCGAGGCCGGCGAGACCGGTCGGGTGGAACTGGAAGAACTCCATGTCCTCGAGCGGGAGGCCCTTGCGCCAGATGATGCCGACGCCGTCACCCGTGAGGGTGTGCGCGTTCGAGGTCGTCTTGTAGATTTTGCCGAACCCGCCCGTGGCGAAGACGATCGACTTCGCCTGGAAGACGTGCACCTCGCCCGTCGCGAGCTCGTAGGCGACGACGGCCGACGGGCGCTGCTTGCCCTTCACGGTCGTCATCGCGATGTCGAGCGCGTAGTACTCGTTGAAGAAGTTGACGCCGAGCTTCACGCAGTTCTGGAAGAGCGTCTGCAGGATCATGTGNCCCGTGCGGTCGGCCGCGTAGCAGGCGCGGCGCACGGGCGCCTTGCCGTGGTCGCGGGTGTGACCGCCGAACCGGCGCTGNTCGATCTTGCCGTCGGGCGTGCGGTTGAACGGCAGGCCCATGTTCTCNAGGTCGAGGACGGCGTCGATCGCCTCCTTCGCGAGGATCTCGGCCGCGTCCTGGTCGACGAGGTAGTCGCCGCCCTTGACGGTGTCGAAGGTGTGCCACTCCCAGGAGTCCTCTTCGACGTTGGCGAGCGCCGCGGCCATGCCGCCCTGCGCCGCGCCGGTGTGCGAGCGGGTGGGGTAGAGCTTCGTGATGACCGCGGTCTTGGCCCGCGGGCCGGCCTCGATCGCCGCGCGCATGCCGGCGCCGCCGGCGCCCACGATCACGACGTCGAACTGGTGGTAGTGGACGCCGTCGATGACGTCGCCGTCGTTGAACTCCATACGGTTACCGGGCCTCGCAGATCTCGGAGAGGGCGCCGCCGGCCTCGAAGCCGATGCACGGGTCGAACGTCGTCAGCACGAGCGTGCCGAGGACGAGCAGGACGACCGTCGCGGCCGCGAGGGCGACGAGGAAGAAGACGCGCAGCTTGCCGTGCGCGTAGTCGTTGATGATCGTGCGCATGCCGTTGGCGCCGTGGATGAGCGCGAGCCAGAGCAGCAGCATGTCGTAGACGATCCAGAACGGGTCGGCGAGCTTGCCGGCGACGAACGCGAAGTCGATCGCCTGCACGCCCTCACCCAGGAACAGGTTGACGAGCAGGTGTCCGAAGATGAGGACGACGAGCACGACGCCCGAGAGGCGCATGTAGAGCCAGCCCCACTTCTCCCAGTTGACGCCGCGGCGCTTGGGACGAGCGGGGGTGCGGGGGGCTTCGATCGTGGTCATCAGTGGGCTCCCGCCATTCCGGCGATGATGTGGGCGACCTGGCGCGGCACGAAGCCCGCGAGCAGCACGACCCAGATCGCGATGGCGATCCAGAACATGAGGCGCTGGATGCGGGGGCCGATCGCGAGGAAGTCGATCGCGATGATGCGCAGGCCGTTGAGGGCGTGCAGGCCGATCGCGGCGACGAGGCCGATCTCGCCGATGCCCATGATGGGCGTCTTGTAGGCGGAGATGACGACGTCGTAGGCCTCCGGGCTCACCCGCACGAGCGACGTGTCGAGGATGTGNACCAGGAGGAAGAAGAAGATGGCGACTCCGGTGATGCGATGCAGCACCCAGGACCACATCCCCTCGCGNCCGCGGTACAGGGTGCCCGCAGGTCGTGACAGGGACTTNGTCNTGGGAGCCCGGATCTTCGCCGCGGCCTCAGTGGACACGGATTCCTCCTTGTGCTCCGTCGCGGGGTGGCGCGCCGCAGGTGAATCAGTCGCCTCCAGTCTAGGCACGTGCCGAGGCGGTCGCAGCGCAGGGTGCCCTCACCTCGCGACGCGCCGCGGGGCCGCCCGTAGTCTGTGGGGATGACCGGACGTCCCGCTGCGCTCGATCGCTTCTACAGCGTCATCCCGGCCGGAGGCATCGGCTCGCGGCTGTGGCCGCTGTCGCGTGCCGACGCCCCCAAGTTCCTGCACGACCTCACCGGTTCCGGCAGCACCCTGCTGCGCGGCACATGGGACCGCCTCGCCCCGATCTCCGGCGACCAGCGCATCATGGTCGTCACCGGCCGCGCGCACCGCGCCGCCGTCGAGGCCCAACTCCCGGAACTCGCGGACGCCAACGTCGTGCTCGAGAGCGAGCCGAAGGACTCCTCGGCCGCGATCGGGCTCGCGGCGGCCATCCTCCTGCGGCGCGAGCCCGACGTCATCGTCGGATCGTTCGCGGCCGATCACGTCATCGCCGACGTGCGCTCGTTCCGCCGCGCCGTCGAGCAGGCGGTCGTCGTCGCCGACGCGGGCTACATCGCCACCGTCGGCATCACGCCGACCGAACCGGCGATCGGCTTCGGCTACATCCACTGCGCGGAATCGCTCGGCATCCCGGAGGCGCCGAAGGCGCTGCGCGTCGCGAGCTTCGTCGAGAAGCCCGACCTGGCGACCGCGGAGCGCTACCTCGAGGGCGGCGAGCACCTGTGGAACGGCGGCATGTTCGTCGCGCGCGCCGACGTGCTGCTGGACCAGATGCGCCAGTCGCAGCCGGCGCTCGTCGCGGCGCTCGAGGAGCTCGCCGCGGCGTGGGACGACCCGACGACGCGCGGCCCGGCGGTCGACCGCCTGTGGCCCGGACTCACGAAGATCGCGATCGACTACTCCGTCGCCGAACCGGCCGCCGCCGCGGGACGCCTCGCCGTCATCCCGGGCGCTTTCGACTGGGACGACGTGGGCGACTTCGCGTCGATCGCGAAGCTGCACGCGGGCGGACGTAAGAACGACCTCGCGATCCTCGGCGAGAACGCGCGTGTGCTCGCCGACGCGTCGAGCGGCATCGTCGTCAGCCAGAGCAACCGGATCATCTCGCTCATCGGCGTTCGCGACATCATCGTCGTCGACACCCCCGACGCCCTCCTCGTCACGACCACCGCGAACGCGCAGCGGGTGAAGAGCGTCGTCGACGCCCTCAAGCTCTCGGGTCGCGACGAGGTGCTCTGACCCCGACCCCCTCCCCGCCACTGCTCCAGCTCTCGACCGAGTCCCCCGGAACGTCTGGGGCGCTCGCGCCACGGCGGGAGCACGGGCGGGAGTCAGACCTCGATCTCGCCGCGCACGCGCCGGAGGTGGTCGCGGAACGTCAGCTCGGGCTCGGCGGACCGCGCGGCGAGGTAGTCGCCGAAGCGCACCTGGTCGCGCAGCGTCGTGCCCCCGCGGATGAGATCCGCCTGCCGCCGCTCGGTGACGGCGATCGCGGCGGCGGTCTCGAGCACCTCGTCGACGAGGTCGATCGCGACGAACAGCGCCCCGTCGTCGTCGGCGAACACGGCATCCCGGGCCGTCACGACCACGTGTCCGACGCGCGCGGACGTCAGGGCCTCCGGATGCCGCGCGTCGAGTCGCCGCGGACCGGTCGGGAACGCGCCGAGGCTGAACACGGGCGCCCCGATCCCGAGCAGCTCGGCGGTGTCGCGGTGCAGGCCCCACACGACGACGCCCGCGACCCCCGCCGCGAGGGCGTCGAGCAGCGCGAGGTCGCCGATGCACGCCTCGTCGTCGCGCGCCCCGTTGTCGATCACGAGCACGTCGCCCGGCTCCGCCGCGAGCACCGCCTCGAGGTAGACGTCGACGCTCCCCGCGTGTCGCACCGGCAGCACCCGACCGGCGACGCGCATCCCGGCCGCGAGGGGCGTCAGCGCGGGCGGCGCGAGGCGTAGCGGGATGCCGAGGCGGAGGCAGGCGTCGGCGACGAGCGGGGTGCTGAGGGCGGCGAAGCGGTCGCGCATGCCCGGACGCTAGCCCCGGCGCGTGCGGCGGCACCACGGCCACCTGGTTAGCGTTGGACCGTGAGCATCCCCCTCGTCATCGACACCGACACCGCCCAGGACGACTGCGTCGCCATCCTCGTCGGACTCCTCGACCCGGAGGCCGACCTCAAGGCGATCACGATGGTCGCCGGCAACGTCGGGTTCGACAAGCAGGTGAAGAACGCGTGGATGACGCTCAACGTCGCCGACCGGCTCGACGTGCCCGTGCACCTCGGCTGTCGGCGCCCCCTCGTGCGCGAGTGGGTCTCGGCCGAGAACGTGCACGGCGACGGCGGCGGCGGCCTCGCGATCGACGAGTCGGGACTCGCGCCGCAGGCCGAGCACGGGGTCGACGCCCTCATCCGCCTCGCCGCCGAGAACGCGGGGGAGCTCTCGATCGTCTGCATCGGCCCGCTCACGAACATCGCGATGGCGGCGATCAAGGACCCCGCGTTCGTCGGCAACGTCAAGTCGCTCTACATCATGGGCGGCTCCAACAACGCGCGCGGCAACATCACCGCCGCGGGGGAGTTCAACTTCTACGTCGACCCCGACGCCGCGAAATCCGTCTTCGCCGCGGGGTTCGCCGACATCGTCGTCGTGCCGTGGGCGCCGCTGACGCTCACCGACGCGACCTTCGACCGTGCCGAGATCGCGCAGCTCGCCGCGATCGGCACCCCGCTCGCGCGCTTCGTCGTGCGGGTGTGCGAGGCGACGCTCGCGTTCGACGAGTCGGTCGGGATCCCCGGGTCGACGCACCCCGACTCGCTCACCGCGGCCGTGCTGCTGCACCCCGAGCTCGTCGCCGCGAGCGCGCGGTACGCCGTGGATGTCGAGGCCAACTCCGAGCTCACGCGCGGTTACTCGGCGATGTCGTGGGGCGTGCACGGGCTGCCCGACAACGCGACCGTCATCGAGGCGATCGACCACCGCGCGTTCCACGACTACCTGTGCGGGCTCCTGAGCCGCGAGACGACTCCGCCGCGGGCGTTCAGCCCCGCGCTCTGACCCGCGCGGCGCGAATCATTTCGCGAGCATTACGCCCGGGTCGCGGTTTGGTAACGGCCCCGTCGCGGGGCCTCGCGGATGTGGTCGCGGATGTTGCGTCAGGTTACGCTCTTCCCACCAACCCCCGGCGCGCCCGTCGGGGCTTTTGCACATGGAGGATCCCAAGTGAACCTGATCACCCGTAAGCGCGCGCTCATCAGCGTCGCGCTCGCCGGTGCGAGCGCGCTCGTGCTCGCCGGCTGTGGCGCCGCTCCCGAGGACGGCGGCGACGGCGACGGCGTCGACTACCTGGCTTGCGCCGTCTCGGACGAGGGCAGCTGGAACGACAAGAGCTTCAACGAGGCCGCGTACGAGGGCCTCCTCAAGGCGGAGGACGAGCTCGGCGTGAGCATCGCCGACGCCGAGTCCGCGAGCCCCGAGGACTTCGACACCAACCTCACCGCCATGGTCGACGAGGGCTGCGACGTCATCTTCGCGGTCGGCTTCAACTTCTCGATCGACAACCTCATCTTCGACTTCGCGACGGCCAACGCCGACTCGCAGTTCGTCTGGATCGACGGCTGGAACCAGGGCGAGGCGAACCTCAAGCCCATCGGCTACGCGATGAACCAGTCGAGCTTCCTCGCGGGCTACCTCGCCGCGGCGTACTCGGAGTCGAAGGTCATCGGCACCTACGGCGGTCTCCAGATCCCGGCCGTCACCGACTTCATGACCGGCTACTACAACGGCGCCAAGTACTACGAGAAGGAGACCGGCACCCCGGTCACCGTCGTGGGCTGGGACCCGGCCACCGAGACCGGTGACTTCGTCGGCGACTTCGCCAACACCGCCGCCGCGCAGTCGATCTCGGAGGGCCAGCTCGCGCAGGGCGCCGACGTGTTCTTCCCCGTCGCCGGCGGTCTCTTCACCGCGACCGCGACCGTCATCCGCGACGCCGGCAAGGGCGTGCTGATCGGTGTCGACAAGGACATCGCGACGACGCAGCCTGAGCTCGCCGACATCACGCTGACCTCGGTCGAGAAGCGCATGACGCAGGCCGTGTTCGACGTCATCGAGGACCTCTCGTCGGGTGGCACGTTCACCAACGAGCAGTACACGGGCACCCTCGAGAACGACGGCACCGCGCTGTCGGACTTCGGCTCGTTCGACGTGTCGGCCGAGATCGTGGCCAAGCTCGAGGAGCTCAAGGCGGGCATCATCGACGGGTCGATCGACCCGCTCGCGACCCCGTAAGCGATCCCTCGCATCGGTACCACGGACGCCGGGGCGGTTCAACCGCCCCGGCGTCCGCCGTATCCGGCGAGCCCTCTCGTCAGGCAGGATGGACACGATGAAACTCGAGCTCCGCGGCATCACCAAGCGGTTCGGACGACTCGTCGCCAACGACGCGATCGACCTCGTCGTCGAGCCCGGGGAGATCCATGCCCTTCTCGGGGAGAACGGCGCCGGCAAGTCCACCCTCATGAACGTGCTGTTCGGGCTCTACCAGCCCGACGAGGGTGAGATCCTGCTCGACGACGAGCCCCGTCACTTCTCCGGCCCCGGTCAGGCGATGGCCGCCGGCATCGGCATGGTGCACCAGCACTTCATGCTCATCCCCGTCTTCACGGTCGCCGAGAACGTCATGCTCGGCCACGAGCCGACGCGCTTCGGGCAAGTGCTCGATCTGCCCGCCGCGCGGCAGCTCGTGCGCGACATCTCGGCTCGGTTCGGCTTCGACCTCGATCCCGACGCCCTCGTCGAGGACCTCCCGGTCGGCGTGCAACAGCGCGTCGAGATCGTGAAGGCCCTCTCCCGCGACGCGCGAGTGCTCGTGCTCGACGAGCCCACCGCGGTGCTCACGCCGCAGGAGACCGACGAGCTCATGGTCACGATGCGGCGCCTCGCCGACAGCGGCACGTCGATCGTCTTCATCACCCACAAGCTCCGCGAGGTCAAGGCGGTCGCCGACCGCATCACCGTCATCCGCCTCGGCAAGGTCGTCGGATCGGCCGACCCGAGCGCCTCGACCGACGAGCTCGCCTCCCTCATGGTCGGCCGCGACGTCGAGCTCACCGTCGAGAAAGACCCGCCGAAGCTCGGCGACGAGGTGCTCGTCGTCGAAGACCTCACGCTCTTCTCGCCCACGGGCCAGCGCCTCCTCGACGACGTGTCGTTCAGCATCCGTGCGGGCGAGGTGCTGTGCATCGCCGGCGTGCAGGGCAACGGCCAGACCGAGCTCGCCGAGGCCCTCGTCGGTCTCCACCACAAGCTGCAGGGCTCGATCCGCATCGACGGCGAGGAGGTCATCGGGCACTCGGTGCGCCGCCTCCTCGACGCGGGCGTCGGCTTCGTGCCCGAGGACCGCAAGGTCGACGGCCTCGTCGCCGAGTTCACCGTCGCCGAGAACCTCATGCTCGACCGCTCGTTCCACGGCCCGTTCGTGAGGGGCATCGGCATCGATGTCGCCCACCGCGACGAGTTCGCGCGCGACGCCATCCAGGAGTTCGACATCCGCACCCCGGATGCCGAGACGCTCGTCGGGCGCCTGTCCGGCGGCAACCAGCAGAAGGTCGTGCTCGCGCGCGAGCTCGGCCGCGAGCTCAAGCTGCTCGTCGCC
>Ga0065721_10050394_pt1 | contig 20603 bp, 22 predicted proteins | sample Mesricmetagenome_FD_59108 | JGI IMG/M metagenome (GOLD analysis project Ga0065721, IMG submission 59108) | Mesophilic microbial community from rice straw/compost enrichment Sample: eDNA_1 v2 (version 2) | ecosystem: Engineered > Solid waste > Grass > Composting > Bioreactor | place: USA: Davis... | reverse complement strand
GGGCCGGGCGGCGGCGCGAAGTCGGCGAAGAGGGCGTCGCCCCCCGCGGCCTCGCCGCCGAAAGCAACCGCGCCGCCGTCCGGCCCCGCCGCAAACCCCGTCGCCATCGCCGCATTCCTTCCGAAGCTGAAAAGGGTGAGCCGCCGCGGCGCTCCACCCGAGGACGCGATCATAGGTGAAATCGCTCTGGCGATCCGACTTCTTCGCGCTATGATTACGGTCGATCCGACCGAATTCGAGCGACGAAGAAGACGAAATGTCCAGAGACGACGCCGTGGACGGCGAAATCGACGCCTTCGACCGCAGGATCCTCGACGCCGTCGCCGAGGACGGGCGCATCTCCGTCACCGCCCTCGCCGAAAAGGTGGGCCTTTCCAAGACGCCGTGCCAGGTGCGGCTGAAGCGGCTCGTCGAGGAGGGCTACATCGACGGCTTTCGCGCGGTCATCAACCCGCTGAAGTTCGGCCTCGACCACGTCGCCTTCGCCGAGGTCAAGCTCACCGACACCCGCGAGGCGGCGCTCCAGGCCTTCAACGCCGCGGTGAAGAAGATCCGCGAGGTCGAGGAGTGCCACATGATCGCCGGGCGCTTCGACTATCTCCTCAAGATCCGCACCCGCGACATCCGCCGCTACCGCGAGGTGCTCGGCGAGAAGATCTCCAGCCTGCCGCACGTGGCGAGCACGTCGACCTTCGTGGTGATGCAGGCGGTGAAGGAGAACTGGGGGTAGGGCCGGAAGGGCGCGGCGCCCCGGTCCCGACGCCGCCCGCTCAGGCGGAAATTTCGCCGATCCGGCGCCTGAAGAAGACGACCCGCTCGGTTTCCTCGAAGCCGGCCGCGGCGTGGAAGGCGTGGCTGTCGTGATTGGTGAGGAGAGCGTTGGACGCCAGTTCGCTGCAGTCGCTGTCGGAGCCGAAGCCGGCGACCGCTTCGCAGAGCTTGCGGGCGATGCCGCGCCGGCGGAAGGCCGGCAGGACGAAGATGCCTTCCAGGAACACGACCGGTGACGTCCGGCAGCCATCGACGTGATCGCGCCGGATCGCGGCTTCCGCAAAGCCGGCCGGCTCGCCGGCGACGAGGGCGATGAAAAAGGCGTACCGCGCCGGAATGGCGAAAAGGGCGCTCACCTCCCTCGTGTTCTCGGCTCGCGACAGATCCGGGTAGAGCGCTTCGCGCATCGGCAACAGCGCCTCGACGAGGTTGCCGGACGAGGCGGGGTCGTCAGCGCCGAGACGAAGGATCTCCATCGTTCAGCTCTTGCGGCCGAAGTCGGGGGCCGCCGTTTCCTGACCGATGTCGATGATGCCGCGGCGGATGGCGCGGGTTTTGGTGAAGAGGTCGTAGAGCGCGTCACCCTCGCCCCAGCGAATGTGGCGCTGCAGGGCGATGAGGTCTTCGGTGAAGCGGCCGAGCACCTCGATCACGGCTTCCCTGTTGTTGAGGAAGACGTCGCGCCACATGGTCGGGTCCGAGGCGGCGATGCGGGTGAAGTCGCGGAAGCCGCCGGCGGAGAATTTCATCACCTCCGATTCCGTCACCGCTTCCAGATCGTGGGCGGTGCCGACGATGTTGTAGGCGATGAGGTGCGGCACGTGGCTGGTGATGGCGAGCACGAGGTCGTGGTGTTCGGCACTCATGCATTCGACGTTGGAGCCGAGCGCGGTCCAGAAGCCGCGCAGCCGCTCGACCGCAGCCGGATCGGCGCCCGGCGGCGGCGTCAGGATGCACCAGCGATTCACGAAGAGGTCGGGCAGGCCGGCGTCGGGGCCGGAGAACTCGGTGCCCGCCACCGGGTGGCCGGGGATGAAGTGGACGTGCTCCGGCAGGTGCGGCGTCATCTGGCGGACGACGGAGCCCTTGACCGAGCCGACGTCGGTGACGATGGCGCCGGGCGAAAGGTCGCGCGAGATCATCTTGGCGACCTCCTGCGAAGCCCCGACCGGCACGCAGGAGATGACGAGGTCGGCGCCGAGGACGGCGGCGTCGGCCCCGGCGTGCAGGCTGTCGCCGAGGCCGAGCGCCTCGGCCCGCTCCAGGTGATCGGGCGATCGGTCGGCGATGGCGACGTGGGCGGCGAGGCCGCGCGCCTTGACGGCCCGCGCGATCGACGAGCCGATCAGGCCGATGCCGACGATGGCGAGGCGATCGAAGCGCGCCGCGTTGCCGTCGGCGCTCACCGGCCCGTCCCCGCCATGAAGTCGGCGAGGGCGGCGACGACCGCGCGGTTGGCCTCCTCGGTTCCGACGGTCAGCCGGAGGGCGTCGGGCAGGCCGTAGGCGGCGACCCGGCGAAGGACGAGGCCGCGGGAGACGAGAAAGTCGTCGGCCTCGGCGGCGGTGCGGCCCGGCTCCCTCGGGAAATGGACCAGCAGGAAGTTGCCGACGCTCGGCGTCACCGCGAGGCCGAGGGCGCCGATCTCGGCGGTGAGGCGCTCCAGCCACGCCGTGTTGTGGGCGACGGCGGCTTCGACGAAGCCTCGGTCGGCGATCGCCGCGGTGCCGGCGGCGATCGCCGCGGCCGAGACGTTGAAGGGTCCGCGCACGCGGTTGACGGCGTCGACCACCGACGCAGGCCCGTACATCCAGCCGATGCGCAGCGCGGCGAGGCCGTGGATCTTGGAGAAGGTCCGCGTCATCACGACGTTGTCGGCCGAGGAGACCAGCTCGATGCCGGATTCGTAGTCGTTGCGGCGGACGTATTCGGCATAAGCCGCGTCGAGCACCAGCAGGATGTCGGGACGGAGGCCGGCGTGGAGGCGCTTCACCTCGGCGATCGGCAGGTAGGTGCCGGTCGGGTTGTTGGGATTGGCGAGGAAAACGATTCTCGTCCGCTCGGTGACGCAAGCGAGCAGGGCGTCGACGTCGGCGACGTGGTCGCTCTCCTTCGCCACAACCGGCGTGCCGCCGGCGGCGAGGATGGCGATCCTGTAGACGAGGAAGCCGAACTCGGTGAAGAGGCCCTCGTCGCCGGGGCCGACGTAGGCCTTGGTCAGCAGTTCGAGCAGGTCGTCGGAGCCGTTGCCGCAGACGATGTTGGCCGGGTTGAGGCCGTGGGCGGCGGCGATCGCCTCGCGCAGTTCGCTGGCCGCTCCGTCGGGGTAGAGCTCCAGCCGGTCGGCGATCGACCGGTAAGCCTCGAGCGCCTTCGGGCTCGCCCCGAGCGGGTTCTCGTTGGACGAGAGTTTGTGGAGCCTGACGCCGGGTGCCGCCTTCGACCGGCCGGGAACATAGGCCTCGATCGCGAGTACGCCGGGACGGGGAACGGGGCGGGACGGGGCGGCGGTCATCGGCTCTCTCGTGCGGAGGATGCGGGAAAGGGAACCCGCGCGGGCGCGCGTTTCGGGCGCCATTCATAGGCGGGGCCGTCGGCAAAGGCAAAGGAAAAGCCGGGAATTTCCAACGTTTCAGGCGCCTGGCGGCCGGGGCGAGGGACCGCGACCCGGCGTCGCTTCCGCTTCGGCGCCGACGATGGCCGGGAGCAGGGATGCGGTCTGAAACAATTGAAACAAACGATCCTGCATCGGCGTGTCCGTAACGAAACAGACGGGGGCGATCCTCTCCTCATGAAATCGGCAGTCGGCCCGCGGGGGCCGGGCCGGACGGTCAGGAGGAACGGATCATGGCGATCACCAACTTCATCTACGGCACCAACGGCGACGACGCCGTCTGGAACGGCGGCACGGCGCTCGGCGGCACCGACCAGAACGACGCCATCTACGGCTACGACGGCGACGACGACCTGTTCGGCAACGACGGCGACGACTTCCTGTCGGGCGGCAAGGGCCAGGACCGTCTCTTCGGCGGCAAGGGCAACGACGTCATCAACGGCGGCGACGACGACGACCTGATCTACGGCGAGGACGGCGACGACCAGATCGAGGGCGGCGCCGGCAACGACACGATCTACGGCGGCACGGGCAAGGACAAGATCTACGGCGGCACCGGCAGCGACATCTACCACATCAACTCGGACGAAGGCGACGAAGTGATCGAGTATGCCAACGCCGGCCTCGACCACGTCTTCGTCACCGGCGCCTCCTACACGCTCACCGCCAACGTCGAGCGCGGCAGCGCCCAGAAGGCGGGGATGACGCTCAACGGCAACGATCTCGACAATCATCTCTGGGGCACGACCGGCGCCGAAACGCTGCGCGGCGGCGGCGGCAACGACATGATCGACGGCGGCGCCGGCGCCGACAAGATGTTCGGCGGCACCGGCGACGACACCTTCTTCGTCGACAACGCCGGCGACGTCGTCACCGAGTATCTGAACGAGGGCATCGACACGGTCTATTCGTCGCTCGCCAACTACACGCTCGGGCTCCACGTCGAGAATCTCGTCCGGTCCAGCAATCTCGGCGGCGCCCTCACCGGCAACTACCTCGCCAACGTCATCACCGGCGGCAACGGCGGCGACGTGATCGACGGCAAAACCGGTGCCGACACGATGATCGGCCGCGGCGGCGACGACGTCTACTACGTCGACGACGAAGGCGACGTGGTGGTGGAGAAGGCCAACGAAGGCATCGACCGGGTCTATTCGACCGCCGCCAGCACCACGCTGTCGGCCAACGTCGAGTATCTCTACCTGACCGGCACGACCGGGCAGACCGGCACAGGCAACGATCTCTCCAACGTCATCGTCGGCAGCATGGCCGACGACATCCTCGCCGGCGGCCTCGGCGACGACCAGATCCAGGGAGGCGCCGGCCACGACACGATCGACGGCGGCGAGGGCAAGGACTTCCTCTCCGGTCACATCGGCAACGACACGCTCCTCGGCGGCGCGGGCGACGACGGGCTGGACGGCGGCGAGGGCGACGACCGGCTCGACGGCGGCGCCGGAGCCGACTGGATGGCCGGCGGCCTCGGCGACGACATCTTCATCGTCGACGACGTCCTCGACGTGGTCTACGAAGGGGCCGGCGAGGGCTACGACACCGTCCGCTCCTCCGTCAGCTTCGCGATCGGCGACGCCGACATCGAGAAGCTGGTGCTCACCGGCACCAAGGCGATCAACGGCACCGGCAACGCCCTCGCCAACACCATCATCGGCAACGCCAAGGGCAACGTCATCGACGGCGGCGCCGGCGCCGACGTGATGGAGGGCAAGGGCGGCGACGACACCTACCGGGTGGACGATGCCGGCGACAAGGTCATCGAGGTCGCCGACGGCGGCATCGACACCGTGGTCGCCTCGGTCAGCCACACCCTTTCGGCCAACGTCGAGAATCTGACCCTTTCCGGAAGCGAAGCGATCGACGGCACCGGCAACGTCCTCGCCAACACGATCATCGGCAACGCCGCGGCCAACGTCCTCAACGGCAAGGCGGGTGCCGACGTGATGAAGGGCCGGGGCGGCGACGACACCTATCATGTCGACAACGTCGGCGATCAGGTGGTCGAGGGCAAGAACGCCGGCATCGACACGGTGATCGCGACGGTGAGCCACACCCTCGCGCTCAACGTCGAGAACCTCGTTCTCTCCGGTTCCAAGCCGATCGACGGCACCGGCAACGCCCTCGACAACGTCCTCGTCGGCAACGGCAAGGCGAACATCCTCGACGCCAAGGAGGGCTCCGACATCCTGACCGGCGGCGCCGGCGCCGACCAGTTCGTCTTCTCCACAACCCTCGGCGCCGACAACGTCGACACCATCACCGACTTCCAGGCCGGTCTCGACACGATCGTGCTCGACGCCTCGATCTTCGCCGCTCCCGGCGCGGGTCTCGGCTCCGGCGAATTCCGCGCCAACGTCGGCGGCATCGCCAAGGACGCCAACGACTTCATCCTCTACGACACCGCCACCGGCGCGCTTTCCTACGACGCCGACGGCAACGGCGCCGGCGCCGCGGTGCAGTTCGCCCAGCTCGGGACCGGGCTGGCGCTCACCGCGTCGGGTTTCCTGATCCTGTGACGACGCCGCGAAGCGACGACCAGGTGATCCCTGACCCGGGCCGGTGCCGACGTCGTTCCCGTCGGCGCCGGCATCGGCGTCGGGGGGCTGCGGTTCGAGAAAGGAGCGCCCTCAGGCTCCAAGACACCGGCCCGGCCGCGCCTCTCGCGTCCGGCGGTTGCCATATCGGACGGCGATGGCAGGCGCCGCGATCGCCATCGGAGTTGACAGGAGGGGGGCGGGCTCCCTAGCTACGCTTCCCGCTCGGGCGCTCGCGCCGGCGGGCAGGGAAGAAAGCAACGAGACCGATGACCACGCCATTCGCCGTGGCCGATTTCGACGCCGTGGAGAGCCTGCGGCGCAGGGAGGCCGAGACGCCGTCCAGCCTCGTCGAGACCTTCGGCGCGGAAAGCCCGCTTCGTCTCGACAGCGGCGCCGTGCTGGCGCCCTGGCAGATCGCCTACACCACCGCCGGCACCCTCAACGCGGAGAAGTCCAACGCCGTCCTCGTCTGCCACGCGCTGACCGGCGACCAGTATGTGACGAGTTCCAACCCGGTGACGGGCAAGCCCGGCTGGTGGACGCGGATGGTCGGCCCCGGCCGGCCGGTCGACACCGACCGCTTCTTCGTGATCTGCGCCAACGTGCTCGGCGGCTGCCTCGGCACCACCGGTCCGGCCTCGACCAACCCGGCGACCGGCGCGCCTTATGCGCTCGATCTGCCGGTGATCACCATTCCCGACATGGTCCGCTCGCAGGCGATGCTGGTCGACCGGCTCGGCATCGACACGCTGTTCTGCGTGATCGGCGGCTCGATGGGCGGCATGCAGGTGCTGGAATGGGCGGCGAGCTATCCCGAGCGGGTGTTCTCGGCGGTGCCGATCGCCACCGCGGCGCGGCATTCCTCCCAGAACATCGCCTTCCACGAGGTCGGCCGCCAGGCGGTGATGGCCGATCCGGACTGGTGCGGCGGGCGCTATCTGGCCGAGGGGCGCAACCCGAAGAAGGGCCTCGCCGTGGCGCGGATGGCGGCGCACATCACCTACATGTCCGACCAGTCGCTGCATTCGAAATTCGGCCGCAACCTGCAGGACCGTGAAAAGGTCACCTTCGGCTTCGAGGCCGACTTCCAGATCGAGAGCTACCTGCGCCACCAGGGCATGAGCTTCGTCGACCGCTTCGACGCCAATTCCTATCTCTACGTGACGCGGGCGATGGACTATTTCGACATCGCCGCCCGCCACGGCGGCGTGCTGGCGCGGGCGTTCCGGGGAACGCGGACGCGCTTCTGCGTCGCCTCCTTCACGTCCGACTGGCTGTTTCCGACGGCGGAGAGCAAGGCGGTGGTGCACGCGCTGAGCGCGGCGGGGGCCAACGTCTCCTTCGTCGAGATCGACAGCCCGAAGGGCCACGACGCCTTCCTGCTCGAGGAACCCGAACTCTTCGCCACGATCGGCGGCTTCCTCAGCGGCTGCGCCCGAGCCCGCGGCATCCCCGGCCCGGCCGAGCCCGCCGGCGCGGAGGCACGGGCATGAGCCTTCCCGCCGATCCCGCCCGGCCCGGCGATTCGGCCCGGCCCTTCGATCCCGCAAGGGCCGGCGATCCGGTCCGGGTCGACTTCCGCGTCATCGCCGAACTCGTCCACGACGGCGCTCGCGTGCTCGACGTCGGCTGCGGCGACGGCGACCTGCTCGACTATCTCGCCCGCGAGCGCCACGTCGACGGCCGCGGCATCGAACTCCGGCAGGCCGGCGTCAACGCCTCGGTCAAGCGCGGCCTCTCCGTGATCCAGGGCGACGCCGACCGCGACCTCGGCTACTATCCCGATCGCGCCTTCGACTACGCGATCCTGAGCCAGACCATCCAGGCGACGCACGCGCCCAAGCACGTGCTCGAGGAGCTGCTTCGGATCGGCGACAAGGCCATCGTATCCTTCCCGAATTTCGGCCACTGGGACGTGCGGCTGCGCCTGCTGTTCGGCGGGCGGATGCCGGTCAGCGAGAAGCTGCCCTACAGCTGGCACGACACGCCCAACATCCATTTCTGCACGCTCCGAGACTTCGTGGCTCTGTGCGACGAGGTCGGGGCGAAGGTAGAGAAGGCGGTGGCGCTCGACGGCTCCGGCGCCCGAGTGCCATTCAACCTGCCGTGGTCGTGGTGGAACCTGTTCGGCCAGCAGGCGGTGTTCCTGCTGTCGCGGAAGGCGTGAGGCGCCGCCGCGGAGCCGCGGCGCCACTCCCGACCGGTGCCGGCGCCTCCGCGTCCGGTCCCTCAGAACAGGAAATAGCGCTGGGCCATCGGCAGCACCTCGGCGGGCTCGCAGGTGAGGAGTTCGCCGTCGGCGCGGACCTCGTAGGTTTCCGGGTCGACCTCGATCGCCGGCGTCGCCGCGTTGTGGACCATCGACGCCTTGCCGATGCCGGAGCGGGTGTTCTTGACCGCGAGCAGCGTCTTCTCCACGCCGTAACGCTCGGCGATGCCCTCGTCGATCGCGGCCTGGCTGACGAAGGTCACCGCCGAGGCGATGATCGCCTTGCCGAAGGCGCCGAACATCGGGCGGTAGTGCACCGGCTGCGGCGTCGGGATCGAGGCGTTCGGGTCGCCCATCGGGGCGGCGGCGATGGTGCCCATCTTGAGGATGAGGTCGGGCTTGACGCCGAAGAAGGCCGGCGACCACAGCACGAGGTCGGCGAGCTTGCCGACCTCGACCGAGCCGATGTGGGCGTCGAGACCGTGGGCGATCGCGGGGTTGATCGTGACCTTGGCGATGTAGCGCTTGACGCGGAAATTGTCGGCGCCGCTGCCGGCGTCCTCGGGCAGCGCGCCGCGCTGGACCTTCATCTTGTGGGCGGTCTGCATCGTGCGGATCACCACCTCGCCGACCCGGCCCATCGCCTGGCTGTCGGAGGAGATGATCGAGAAGGCGCCCATGTCGTGGAGGATGTCCTCGGCGGCGATGGTCTCCTTGCGGATGCGGCTCTCGGCGAAGGCGACGTCCTCGGGGATCGACGGGTCGAGATGGTGGCAGACCATCAGCATGTCGAGGTGTTCGTCGAGGGTGTTGCGGGTGTAGGGCCGGGTCGGGTTGGTCGACGAGGGGATGACGTTGGCGAGCCCGGCGACCTTGATGATGTCCGGGGCGTGGCCGCCGCCGGCGCCCTCGGTGTGGAAGGCGTGGATGGTGCGGCCCTTGAAGGCGCCGACGGTGTCTTCCACGAAGCCGCTCTCGTTCAGCGTGTCGGTGTGGATCATCACCTGGACGTCGAACTCGTCGGCGACCGAGAGGCAGTTGTCGATCGCCGCCGGGGTCGTGCCCCAGTCCTCGTGGAGCTTCAGGGCGCAGGCGCCGGCCCGGACCTGCTCGGCCAGCGCCGCCGGCAGCGCCGCGTTGCCCTTGCCGGCGAAGGCGAGGTTCATCGGGAAGGCGTCGGCCGACTGGATCATCCGGGAGAGGTGCCAGGGGCCGGGGGTGCAGGTGGTGGCGTTGGTGCCGGTCGCCGGGCCGGTGCCGCCGCCGAGCATCGTCGTGACGCCGGACATCAGCGCCTCGTCGATCTGCTGGGGGCAGATGTAGTGGATGTGCATGTCGAGGAAGCCGGCGGTGAGGATCTTGCCCTCGCCGGCGATCGCCTCGGTGCCGGGGCCGACGACGATGTCGACGCCGGGCTGGACGTCGGGATTGCCGGCCTTGCCGATGCCGACGATGCGCCCGTCCTTCAGGCCGACGTCGGCCTTGACGATGCCCCAGTGGTCGATGATCAGCGCATTGGTGATCACGGTGTCGACCGCCCCTTCGGCCCGTGTCGCCTGGCTCTGGCCCATGCCGTCGCGGATGACCTTGCCGCCGCCGAACTTCACCTCGTCGCCGTATGTGGTGAAATCCTTCTCGACCGCGACGACGAGATCGGTGTCGGCGAGGCGGACCCGGTCGCCCGTGGTCGGGCCGAACATGTCGGCATAGGCGGCGCGGGACATCTTGTAGGCCATGACCATCCTCCGGCGGGCGCGTGGCGTCGGCGAGCCCTGCGGGACCCCCGACGCCAGCATGCAGGCATTGCGCCAACCTATTCGCAGCGCGGAGCGCTTGCCAAGCCCGCCGCGCCAACCCCGAGAGGGTTCCTCGCCGACCCGTCCCGGCCGGCATCCGGCCTGCCGCCTCCAACCGGGCGGGATGCCGGGGCCCGGGGGCTTCGGGCACGATTTCAATTGCCGTCGACGACCAACTCTGGTTGCGATCAGCGCGTAGCGAACACTCGGGCGCGGCACGGCATCGGGGGATCGCTGCGGCGGTGCTTTCCTCCACGGGGTCGCCATGAGAACACCGCTGCTGGCCGCGATCGGCCTTGGCGCGCTCGCCGACTGCGCACAGGCCGCGAGCTATGCCGAATTCTTCGGCAGGCTGCCTGCGGACGCCGCCGACAGGTCGGCACTCGAGATGCTCGACTTCAAGCAGGGCAGGGTGTGGCTGAAGCGTCTGGTTTCACGCGGGGAAGGGTGACCGGTGGCGGACCGGTGGCACTCAGTCGATCCAGAGGCCGCGCGTCCTGTGCCAGTCCTCGATCGATTCCTCCGGATAGAGATCGAAGCTCAGGTCGTCGGGGCCGACCTCGGGCGTCACCCAGGACGCCTTGAACCGCAGCATCAGATGGGTCGAGGCCGGCGGCACGGGCAGGTCGGTGTCGATGGCGGAGGCCATCGGATGGACGAGATCCGGCCAGCGCTCGTCGTAGAGCCAGAGCGACGAGCCGCAGCGCGTGCAGTAGCGGCGCTCGGCGCCGCTCACGTCGCAGCCGCCGTCGTCGTCCCGAACCAGCGCGTGCAGCACGCCGATCGCCGCTTCACCCTCGACGGTCAGCGTATCGGCGGCGCCCATGATGTTGATGGCGTAGCCTCCCCCTCCGCAGGTCTTGCGGCAGATCGTGCAATAGCAGCGCTGGTAGGGATAGGGGGTGTGGCTCTCGACCGAAAAGCGTACGGCGCCGCAGTGGCAGGATCCGTTCAGGGTCATGGGCATCGCTGTCTCTCCCTCGTGACGGCGAAGAGCCGACAGGCCTGCAGCCGGACCGTTCCACTCTCCGCTACGGTGAACCACCCCGGGGCCGGGACGTTCCGGCGCGGCGGCGACGCCGCTTGCGCGCCGGTCGGCCTCGTTCCGCTCGGCGGGCGCCGGCCGGTCGATCCCGTCTGCGGCCGGGATCAGGCGCTGCGGCCGTCGTAGGCTGTCGGAGTCAGGGCGTCGAGGTCGACCGTCTCGATCGTCCGGACGTTCACTGCGACCATCGGCGTGCCGTCGGGCATGGCGCCGCGGGAGAAGGACTGGACGCCGCATGTGCGGCAGAACAGATGGCTGATGAGGTGCTTGTTGAAGCGATATTCGGTGAGGTGATCCTCGCCGCGGGTCAGCGTGAAGGCAGCCGCCGGGGTGAAGGCGAGGATCGCGCCGAGGCGGCGGCAGCGGGAACAGTTGCAGGTGATGGTCGAGGACAGGTCGAGTTCGGCCTCGAAGGCGACGGCGCCGCAGTGACAGCTGCCCCGGTAGCTCGCCATCACACCGCTCCCATCACGTCGCCGCGGAAGCCGAAGATCTCGCGCTTGCCCTGGAAGGGCACCAGCGTCACCGACCGGCTCTGGCCCGGTTCGAAGCGCACCGCCGTGCCGGAGGGGATGTCGAGGCGCATGCCCTTCGCGGCGGCGCGGTCGAAGGACAGCGCGGCGTTGGTCTCGGCGAAGTGATAGTGGCTGCCGACCTGGATCGGTCGGTCGCCGGTGTTGGCGACCTCGAGGGTCGCCGTCGGCAGGCCGGCGTTCAGTTCGATCTCGCCGTCGGCTGGGAGGATTTCACCGGGGATCATGTCGGCACACCTTGGTTGGGCGGGTCTGTCCCGGCGCGCGGGAGGCAGCCGCCGGCCTTGAGGACGCGGTCGCGCGAGGCGGGAAAGGTCAGCAGCTTCGCCGCGGGGCGCACGGGGCGGCGGACGAGTTCGCCGCCGCAGTTGGGGCAGGCGCCGCCGAGGACGGCGGTGGCGCAGTCGGTGCAGAAGGTGCATTCGAAGCTGCAGATCACCGCGTCCCTGCTGTCGGGTGGCAGGTCGCGGTCGCAGCATTCGCAATTGGGTCGAAGGGCGAGCATCGCCAGAACTCCTGCCCGATCGATCACCTTATCGGCTCGTGCACCGTCACCAGCTTGGTTCCGTCCGGGAAGGTCGCCTCGACCTGGACGTCGTGAATCATCTCGGCGATGCCGTCCATCACCTGGTCGCGGGTCAGCACGTGGGCGCCGGCTTCCATCAGGTCGGCGACGGTGCGGCCGTCGCGGGCGCCCTCGACGACGAAGTCGCTGATGAGGGCGATCGCCTCGGGATGGTTGAGCTTCACGCCGCGTTCCAGCCGGCGCCGCGCCACCATCGCGGCCATCGAGATCAGCAGCTTGTCCTTTTCGCGGGGCGTGAGGTTCATGCCGGACGGGGTCCTTCGGAAGTCGGCGGGCGGACGGCGGCCCCCCGTTCGGGGATCTCGCCGGCGCCGCAAGAGCGGGCGAACGGGGTCGGCGCCGCCACGATCTTTTCGGATCAGCAGCGCCAGACAGCAGGCAACATCGTGCCGCGGAAATTTTCAAGCACGGAAACGAGGCAGTCGCGCAGCGGCCGGCCCGCAGGAGCCAGAAAGCGCGCAACCAGCAGCCCGTCGAAGGCGCTCACCCCCGCCTCGACCGACGTCGGGGCATGGGCCTCGACGAGATCGCGCATCTCGGCGAGGCGGCTTTCGGCGTCGGGGGCGGCGAGGAGGACCGTCGCCATCGCCCCGGCGCCGCGCCCGGTCGCGGCGGAGGCGAGGGCGGCGGGAACGTCGCCGGAAAGGCGAAGGCTATCGGCGTAGACGAGGCGGCCGGCGCGCACGAGGCGCCAGTGGTCGGCGATCGACGCCTCCCGCACGGTCTCGCCCATGGCGGTGCGGCCGAGGACGACGGCCTCCACGGCGAGGAGCCGGGCGTCCCCGGCCATCTCGATGTCGAGCCGGCGGTCGAGGCCGGCGCGGTCGAAGACGATGGTCTCCTGCGGCAGCCAGGCGGCGTCGGCGCCGGGGCCGACCTCGAGGCGGGTGACGATGCGGCCGAGGCCCTCGGCGCGTCGGTAGATCCGCTCGGCGGCCTGGGTGGTGGCGACGGCGCGGGTGCCGGCGCCGAAGCCGACCCGGTAGGAGACCTCGTCGCCGCCGGTGACGCCGCCGGCGGTGTTGAGCAGCACCGCGACCGGCACGCCGTCGTAGGTCCGCGGCAGTCGGGCCTTGCCGCAGCCGTCCTGGTAGAGCCGGTCGAGCCGGGTCCGGCCGCCGGCCGACTTGAAGGACACCGCGACGGCGCCGCGCGCCCGCTGCAGCCGAAGCGGCCCGTCCGTTCCCGCGTTGCCGGCTTCGGGACCGTCGTGCGGGCCGGCGCCGGAGGGGGGCGAGGTAGGGACGGGGGCGGTGCTCGCGGCGGCGGTCGGCGGATGGGCGTCGGCCAAAGTCATTCTCCGGACATATTCCGATGGTCTTACGAGTCGCGTGCCGGGGCCAGCGCCGACGAGGTGTTGTCGCCCGGGCCAAGGGCTGCGGCAAGGGGCGAGGGCGATCCGTTCGGCGGACGCCCGGTCACGTTCTCTTTGCCATCCGGACAAAAATGGCGGTAAATGCGCCGGCTCCCCGCGACCGGATGCGACTTCGGTCCGCTCGCCCGGAGTGCCGCCGCGCTCGCGGCGTGCAACCGTCGCCGGAATCGGGGATGGGACGCCGGATCGGGCCATCGTTCGATGGCCGGGGTCCGCAGCCGGACGGGCGTGTCACCCGGTGGACGTGCCCTTTCGGCACGGTGCCGTTCGTCGCGACCCGCTCGAGCCAGCACGGACCTTGCATCGGGAGCGAAGGTCGCCGCCGGCGCGGACAGTTCGAAAGACGACGTATGACGAACAGGACGATCGGGAACGCGATGCGTGAGTTCTTGTCGAGGCCCGGGCTCGTGTTCGCCCTGCCGTTGATGCTGATGGCGACCCTCCTCGCCTCCGCGGCCCGCGCCGCTCCGGTCGAGCCGCCCTATATCGTGTTCGACGTCGGCTCCGGCGAGGTGCTGGCCGAGCACGACGCCTTCGCGCCGTGGTATCCGGCCTCGCTCACCAAGATGATGACGGCCTACGTCGTGTTCGAGGCGCTGGCGCGCGGCGAGGTCACGCTGTCCTCGCCGGTGACGATGTCGGCCCACGCCGCGGCCCAGGCGCCGAGCAAGATGGGCTTCAAGCCGGGCACGGCGATCGCCCTCGACGACGCGCTGAAGATGCTGATCGTCAAGTCGGCCAACGACATCGCCGTCGCCATCGCCGAATCGATCGCCGGCAGCGAGCCGGCCTTCGCCGCTCGGATGAACGACGCCTCGCGCCGGCTCGGCATGACCGCCTCGCGCTGGAACAATCCGAACGGACTGCCGGACGCCGGGCAGTGGACCAGCGCCCGCGACCTCGCGATCCTGACCCGCGCCCTCGTCCGCGACCATCCGCGCCACGCCGACTATTTCCGCATCCAGTCGATCGCGATCGGCGACAAGGTGATGAAGTCGCAGAACAAGATGCTGACGCAATATGCCGGCACCGACGGCATGAAGACCGGATTCGTCTGCGCTTCGGGCTTCAACCTCGTCGCCACCGCCAGCCGCGGCGGACGGCGCATCGCCGCCATCGTGCTCGGCCAGCCCAACGCCGGCATCCGCAACGAGCGGGCGGCCCGGCTGATCGAGGCCGGCTTCTCCGCCGGCTCCGGCTTCACCTCGCGCAACCCGACGCTGGAGCGCCTGCGCCCGCTGGGACCGGTGCCGAGCCGGCCCTTCGACCTTCGGCCCTACGTCTGCGGCGAGGCGACCAAGGCCGCGCGGGCCGAGAAGGCGCCCGGCCCCGCCCTGCTCGGCCCCGTCGTCGCCGCGGCGGCGCCGGTGCGGGTCGGCATTCTCGGCGGCGCCGCCCCCGTGATCGCCATGGGCGACGGCGAGGAAGGCGAGGTCTCCGGCATCGCCGCGACCGCCGTCGCGAGCATGGCGGCGGTGCCGCTGCCGCCGCGGCGTCCGGTGCCGCTGGTGCTGCGCGGCCCGCTCGCCGATCCCGCCGCCGTGCAGTGACCCGCCGTCGACCCCGCGCCGACCGCCCATCAACAGAGAGTGACGAGACGTCTTCATGATCACGTTTTCCCTCACCTCCTCGATCGATGCGCCGATCGCCGTCGTGTTCGACGTGCTGACCGACTTCGAGGGCATGCCCCGCTTCATGTCGCAGATCCGCGAGACGGTGATGCCGCCGCGCTCGAAACTTCGTCCCGGCATGCGCTTCCAGCAGCGCCGCAATTTCCTCGGCTACGAGTTCACGTCGCGCTACCGGGTGGTCGAGGTCGGTCGGCCCGGCCGTCTCGCGGTCGAGACCAAGGCCAAGGGCGTGCGGGCGTCGCTGTCCTGGCAGCTCGCCGACAACGGGCCGCGGACCGAGGTCGAGACCTTCGTCGCCCTCAATCCCCAGAGCGCGGCCGCCAGGGCGGTGCTGTTGCTCGGCTTCGGCGTCAAACGCAATCTCGAGCGGCGGGCGCAACTGGAACTCGACGAACTAAAGGCCGAATGCGAACGCCGGGTCGCCGCCCTGCGCCCGGCACGCGCCGCCGCCTCGCCGGACCGGTTCGAACGCCGGGTCGGCACCTGATCGACAAGCCGCCGGACGAATCCGTCCCTCGTTTCCGGCCGGCGGGGCTCCGTCGCCGGATCGCCCTAGCGCCCGACTGCCCGCTCGCCGGGTGAAGCGGTTGCCCGCCCGCAGGGCGGGAGGCTCCGGGCGGGACCGGAGCACGGGAATCCGGCTCCGCCTTCGCCCAGAATTTCCGTCGATACGAGGTCCCCATGGCCGCGCCGCGCCACCCGCCGATCCCCGTCACCGTGATCACCGGCTTCCTCGGCGCCGGCAAGACGACGCTGCTCAACCGGCTGATGCACGATCCGGTGATGGCCGACGCGGCGGTGATCATCAACGAGTTCGGCGAGATCGGCCTCGACCATCTGTTCGTCGAGGCGGCGGGGGAGGGCATCGTCGAGGTCGGCTCGGGGTGCCTGTGCTGCACCGTGCGCGGCGAACTGGTCGGGGCGCTGGAAAATTTCCTGCGCGCCATCGACAACGGCCGGATGAAGCCGCTGTCGCGGGTGGTGATCGAGACGACTGGCCTCGCCGATCCCGCGCCGGTGCTGCAGACGCTGATGGCCCATCCCTATCTGGTGATGCGCTACCGCCTCGACGGCGTGGTGACGCTGGTCGACGCGGTGGTCGGCGCGCGGACCCTCGACGAGCACCCCGAAGCGGTGAAGCAGGCCGCCGTCGCCGATCGCATCGTCCTCACCAAGACCGACCTCGCGGACGGGGCGGCGCGCCAGCGCGCGCTGCGGGCCCGGCTCGCCGCGCTCAATCCGGCGGCACCGATCCTCGAGGCGGCGAAGGACGAGGCTCCGGCCGCCGCCCTTCTCGGCAGCGGCCTCTGGAACGAGGCCGCCAAGACGGCGGACGTCCGCGGCTGGCTGCGGGCGGAGGCCTACGAGGCCGGGCACGACCATGGTCACGGGCACCACGATCATGATCACCACCACGGTCATGACCACGGAGAGCACGACCACGGGGAGCAGGACCACGGGGCCTGCGATCACGACCACGGCGTCTGCCACCACGATCACGCCCATCCACACGACGTCAGCCGGCACGACGCGGCGATCCGCTCCTTCGCCCTGTCGACCGACCGGCCGGTGGCGGCGGGATCGCTGGAGATGTTCCTCGATCTGCTGCGCTCGGCGCACGGGCCGCGACTGCTGCGGATGAAGGGCATCGTCCAGCTCGCCGAGGATCCCGAGCATCCGCTGGTCGTTCACGGCGTGCAGGACGTGTTCCATCCGCCGGCGCGGCTGCCGGCCTGGCCGGACGCGGACCGGCGGACCCGGATGGTCTTCATCACCAAGGACATGCCGGAAGGCTTCGTCGAGCGGCTGTTCGACGCCTTCACCGGCACGCTCGCCCCCGACACCGCCGATCCGGCGGCGATGACCGCCAATCCGCTGGCGATCGCCGGCTTCACCGGCCGCTGAGGCGAAGCCCGGCGGTCGTGCCGCCTGCTCCGATCGCTCGGCCGTTCACGATTCGGTAAGGTCTTGCGCGCCATGGTGCCGGATGGAGCCGGTCGCCGGGGGCTTTGCGCCCGGTCCGGACACAGGGAGCGGCCCGCCATGGACGGCATCACGCAATTGCTGGCGATGAACATGATCGAGCGGCAGCAGACCGTGCAGGCCGCCGTGATCAAGCAGGACAAGGCCTCGGCCGAGGCGCTGGTCTCGATGCTCGACGCCTCGCTCGAAACCGCCAAGGCGGCGCCGAACCCGGGAACGGGCCTGCTGGTCGACGAATACGCCTGACGGGCTTCGGCGGTCGGGCCTCGGCAGTCGGGTTTCGCGGACGTCCCCGGATCGGACCGGCAGATCCGCCACCCCATTTTCTTCCTGATGCATGCATGTGAGGCCCTGCATCCGACGGTTCTCCGACCGCCGGAAGCGCCCGCTCGTCCGGGCGTCGCCGGCCTGATCCGCGCGACGATCCGCGCGGTCGGCCCGAAAAGCGCCGGAATCCTCCGGTGCCGGTGAAGCGTTTGCGATCTGGCGGAGGGCCGCCGTCGCCACCTCGCATCATGCTTCTGATATCAAATGGTTTTCATGGCGCTCTCCTTCTGCGTTCGGACTCGCTGAACGCCGGATGAACGTCCTTCTCAGGTCCCATTCAGCGACGAGGGTTCATCTTCCCCTCATCGAGCGGCGAGTGCCGCCAACCGGAGGATCGAGGAATGGCCATCATCAAGGGTACCAGCGGATCGGACCGGATCGTCGGCACCAACGGCGACGACGTGATCTACGGCTACGGCGGCGACGACGACCTGATCGGCGGCGCCGGCTACAACGACTATTTCGGTGGCCGCGGCGCCGACTGGTTCATCATGTCGACCCGCAAGGCCGGCGTCTTCAGCGACGACTACATCCACGACTTCACCTTCGGCGAGGACAAGGTCGACGTCAGCGCCTGGGGTGTCAGCGAGTTCGAGCAGATCCGGGCGCTGCTGCGCACCGACGCCAACGGCGACGCCATCCTCAACGCCTTCTACGGCGGCAGCGACCACGTCCTGACGATCGAGGGCGTCTCGCCGGGTGAACTGATCGCCTCCGACTTCGTCTATTCCGGCGGCGGCGCCCGCGACATGACGGGCACCTCGCGGGCCGACGTGCTGTTCGGCTCGGCCTTCGGCGACATCATCCGCGGCGGCGACGGCGCCGACATCCTCCTCGGCGGTGCCGGCAACGACCGCATCCTCGGCGGCGCCGGCAACGACGACATCTTCGGCGGCACCGGACGCGACACGCTGACCGGCGGCGGCGGGTCCGACGCCTTCGTCTTCACGACACTGGCCGATTCGCGTCCCGGCTCGAACCGCGACGTCATCACCGACTTCCAGCTCGACCGCGACTTCATCGACCTGCGCGACATCGACGCCAACGTCTTCGCCGGCGGCGACCAGAGCTTCGCCTGGCGCGGCTCGGCCGGCTTCACCGGCCACGCCGGGGAACTGCGCTACTCCTTCTCCGGCGGCAACACCATCGTCTCGGCCGACGTCGACGGCGATCGGTCCGCCGACTTCCAGATCCAGCTCACCGGCCTCTACGACCTCAAGAGCTACGACTTCGTGCTGTGAGATCGAAGCTTATTTGAACGGAGCTCTCTCCGCCCTCGCCTTGAGGACGCCCGTCAGGGCCGTCTCGAAGGGCGGGGGCGGCCTCGTCGAGACAGCCGCTTCGCAGCGTCCTCGGGAGGAAGCCGAGCGAGGACGCTCAATCGGCGTGGCCAGCCGCCTCGGCGCCGCTCAACCGGTCTTGAGGCGGCGTGCCGCAGGGCCGGCGGCGAGGGCGTCGCGCACCGCGCGGCGGATCTCGGCGAGGGTGAAGGGCTTGGGCACGACGTCGTGGACGATGGCCTCGAGATTGTGGGCGCGCTCGCGCTGGTCGGCGAAGCCGGTCATCAGCAGGATCGGCAGCTCGGGGTGGTCGCGGGCGACGTTGAGGGCGAGGCCGATGCCGTCCATCACCGGCATCATGATGTCGGAGAGCAGCAGGTCGAAGCCGGCGTCGCGTTCGAGGATCTCGAGGGCCTCGCCGCCGTCCTGGGCGACGGTGACGACGTGTCCGTCGATCTCCAGGGCACGGCGGACGAAGGCCCGGACGGCGTCGTCGTCTTCCGTGATGAGAATATGGGCCATCACCAGCTCCGGTCCTGCGGTCGTCGGCGTCAAGCTGCCGGCAAATCATAGCATATATGGGGCAGTCGGCGAAATGTTCCGCGTGAACACCCATCGAACGCCGCGGGCCCGTCGGGCCCGGCTCGGGAACGTCAACCTGCCGGACAGCCCGCAGGTGACGGCCCGACCGGCCGCGGCCGGTGCGGCCTCGCCGTCAGTCCTCGCCGCCGTCGATGACGCCGACGTAGGGCAGCTGGCGCCAGGCGTGGGCGGCATCCATGCCGTAGCCGACGACGAAGCTGTCGGGGCAGACGAAACCGACGTAGTTGGCCTCGATCTCGGCCTTGCGCTTGCCGGGCTTTTCGAGCAGCACCGCGACGTCGACCCGGCGGGCGCCGCGCTCGGCGAGCAGGGCCTTGGCGAAGGCGATGGTGCGGCCGGATTCGAGGATGTCGTCGACCATCAGCACGTCGCGGCCGGCGACGTCGGAATCGATGTCGCGCAGCACACGGATGGTGCCGCTGGAGACGAGGGCGTCGCCGTAGCTCGACAGCGTCATGAACTCGACCTCGGGGGCGAGGCCGACGCCGTGCATGGCGCGCAGCAGGTCGGCGGCGAACATGAAGCTGCCCTTGAGGATGGCGACGACGAGCAGGCGCTCGTAGCCGGCGGCCCCGATCTCTGCGGCGAGGGTCTGGACGCGGGCGTCGATGACGGCGGCGGAATAGAGCACGGAAATCGCGGGCGGTGCGGTCATCGGATCCTCGTTTGGGCGTTGCGCCGGTCGGTGAAGCGGACGAAGACGTCAGCGGCGGCTTCGGGCGGTGCCGGCAGGCTCGAGCGGAAGGACAGGGTTTCGCCCGCCTCGAGGTGCGGCTTCGGCGGCTCCATCGACCAGGCGTAGATTTCCCGCTCGGCGGCGTTGCGCAGGCCGAAGCGCAGCACGGGAACGTCGCGGGGGCCGGTGTCGACGTTGGCGACGGTGCCCTCCACGATGAGCACCGCGCCGGCGCCGTCGTTGCCGCCGAAGGTGCGCACGTCGCGAATCTCGAGGCCGCGCAAGTTCACCGGCAGTCCGATCGCGGCGTAGAGGCCGGCGAGGTCGGGCTGCAGGCGGACGATCGGCTGGCGCAGCACGACCACGGCGACGACGAGACCGACGAGGGCGGCCAGCGACAGGGCGGCGGCCATCGCCGGGGCGAGCGGGCGGCGCTGGCCGCCGGACTTCGCGCCCTTCGGCAAGGTCGCCTTCGCGGCCTTCGTCCCGCCGCGCGGGCGCATCCGCACCCGGGGACGCTCCTCGCCGGCCTCGGCGAAGCCTTCGGGAACGGCGTCGATCACCCGGCCCTCGCCGAGGGCGGCGTCGAGTTCCGCCTCGCTCGGCCCTCCGGCCGCGGCGG
>Ga0065721_10004829_pt1 | contig 20611 bp, 11 predicted proteins | sample Mesricmetagenome_FD_59108 | JGI IMG/M metagenome (GOLD analysis project Ga0065721, IMG submission 59108) | Mesophilic microbial community from rice straw/compost enrichment Sample: eDNA_1 v2 (version 2) | ecosystem: Engineered > Solid waste > Grass > Composting > Bioreactor | place: USA: Davis... | reverse complement strand
CCCGACCTGCCGGAGCGCCAGCGCGGCCACCGCGCGCCGCTCCACGGCGTCGGGGCCATGCAGCGCCACGACCGGCGTCGGCGCGCCGTCCTCCGCGCCGGAGTCCGCCCCGACGTTCCAGACGGCGCCGATGTGATCGGCGAGTGTCCGACGCGACGGCATGGCGTCCGCTCCGTCGTCGGGAGCGTCGACCGGCTTCAGGAGCGGCCCCAGCGCGTCGTCCCAGAAAACCCCGTCGATGAGGTAATGCAGGATCCCTTCGTCGATGGTCAACGGGGCGCGGGTCAGCGCCTCCCGCTCGCGCGGGGTCACGAGTTCCCAATAGCGCAGCGGACCGAGCGGGGAGAGCGTCGTCAGGTCGGCGCCGGGCAGCGCCGCCAGGGCAAGCCCGAAGCTCGCCCAACTCATGGCCGGATCACCCTGGGCGCTGGCGCACAGCGGGCCGAAGGCGGTGTCCAACTCCACCCCGGTGCACAGCACCAGAACGCGCCGTTCGAACGCCGACAGATCGAAGCGATCGCACAGCAGATCGAGCGCGGAGGAGCGCTGGCCGTCGGGCGCGCGCGCGGGCTGGTCCGGCGCGGCCGCCGCGCCGCTGCGCTCGCGATGATGGCGCTGCAGGTGGTGGCGGACCTCGGCCAGTTCGCTGGCCAGCCCGCGCCGGTTCGCCCGCCACTCGTCCTGGTCCGCCGGGCTCATGATGGTCCCCCGGCGTCCGCGCGCAGGGCCACCAGCGGCGCGTTGAAGCGCTTGGTGGCGGGGTCGCGGCCGGGCACGCTGTCGGCGCCGTCGACGCGCGCCCGCACCAGATAGGTGCCGGCCGGCACGCCGGTGAAATCGGCGGTGAGCGTGCTGCCCTCCGGTCCACTGGCGGACAGGGTTGCGGGGAGGTGCGTGGAAAAGGCGGCAAGGCCCGCCGGGGGCTCCAGCTCGTTCAGCAGCAGCGCCACCTCCTGCCCACCGCCCACCGCCGGGCGCACGGACACCGACAGCGTGCCCGACAGCGACGGCTCCTGGGACGGCTCCTGGCCCTGCGACGGCCCCTGGACGGACGGGGCGTCCGCCTGCACCGGTTGAACATCCAGGGCCGTCACGGACTCCACCAGCGGGCGCAGGATCACGGAAAGGCGGTTTGAACCGGCCATGCCCCGCCAGGCGGACACCGCCTGGACCCCGGCCCGCAGCGCCGGATCGACCAGCGCCACGGCGACCCGGCTCGTCGTCGCCCGGCCCAGCGGCGCCAACGTCGCCGCGCCGACGCGCAGGCCGATGTCCGCCCCCAGGTTGCTGCCGCTCACCTCCAGCCGTCCGCCGAACAGGATGGCGCCGTCGGTGCGGTCGGGCGCCCAGGCCTCAATCAGGTGGGGCAGGGGAACGCCGGACGTGACGAAGCGCCTTTCAAGAACGGGCAACGCCACATCCGGCCCGCGTCCGTCGTCGACCAGCAGCGCGGCCGAGGCGCGCATCGCGACCGACAGGGCGTAGGGCGCCTGGAACGCGGTGCTCCACAGGCGCGCCAGCGCCTCCAGCTCCATCGGCAGGGGCACCAGCGCGATGCTCTCCCCCCACACCGCCGGGTCGGTGCCGGCCGCCCCGTCGCCGGCGGCCTCCCCGGCCAGTCGTTGCGCCATGGCGGCGACGGCGGCCGGATGCAGGATGGGCTCGGCGTAGAGGCTGTTCAGGGTCAGGCCCATGAGAATTTGGGGTTCCAGGGCGTTCTCGGTCTCGGAGCCGTAAAAGCTCAGCAGGTAATGGAGGTCGAGCGCCTGCCGCGGTCGCTGCACGAGGGACCCGTCCGGAAAGCGGGTCGGCACGTCGTTGTTGCGCGTGTACGGGTTGGGGTTGACGTGGAACAGGAAGATGTTGACCCGCGCCGTCCGCTCCCCGTCGTTCTGGCCGGGGCGCTGCGTCGTCACCTCGGCGTTGGTCTTGGCGGCGAGCGCCTTGCGCACGCGGTCGGCGAGCGTCGCCGTAACGGCGGCCAGGACACGGTAATCTCCCATGCCTCAGCTCCCCCGCCGTTTCAGGTAGTTGCCGAGGGTCAGCGCCGGGGCGCGTGGGCCGGGGGAGGCCGCGGGCGGCGGGGCCGCCAGGGCGCGCACCACATGCACTTCCAACCGTCCGATGGTCACATGCACCTGTGGCGCCGCTGCCGGAGTTGGAGTCGGATCCGCTGCGGCCCCGATCCGGGGATTGGCCGGGTGAGGCGGGCTGGAACGGGATTGCGTGATCCGTCCCTGAGCGCCCGACGCTTCCGGGGCTTGGCGAACAGGCCGGTTCGATCGATCGCCGGCGTCGCGACGGGAGTGCCGTCCTTCGGTCGGGAGCGCCGCCGAAGACTCCCGGTCCATGGACGGGAGCGGAGCGGCGGTGGGGTGTTCACGGGTGGGCGGTGGCGATGGTGCGAACGGGCTGGGATCCGGTGCGCCGGCCGGCCTTCGGGCCATCTCGTCCGTGCCGCTCCCTGCCGTCGGAGGCGATGTTGGAAGGGACGCCATGCCGTGCCCTTCCGGCCGTTGGGCGCGGTCGGTCCGGCGCTCCCGGATTGGGGGAGCGGGGACCGGCGGGGCATCCGGCGAAGACGGTTCCGCTCCAATGACCGTTCGCGTGACGCCGGGCCGGGACTTCGACATGGGTTCAACGGACAAGGGTTCAACGGACAGAGGCTGAGCGGATGAGGGCTGAGGCACCGCGTGCGAAGACCCCGACCCTGGCTCATTCATGTCGGCCGCCATCGGCGCTTTGGTCGCGCCATGTGAATCGGCCAGTTCCGAAACCGGGCGGTCCGACGCAGGGGATCCGGACTGGGCGGCGGGACCGTCCTTCGCAATGGTTCGCGCCATCGATGGGCGCCCGGTCGTCATGGATGAAGTCGACGGCGCGCCGCGTGCCGCGCTTGCGCTTGCTGTTGCGGCGGTGTCGGATGGCTGTGGCCCGGATGTGAAACGGCGCGTCGGGGCGGCGCCGTTTTGATCCACCCATGCGTCCGGAGATGGGGAGGCGGGATCGCGTTCGCCGTTCGGGGCAACCATGGCAGGCGACGAAGCGGGCGGGTGATCGGACACACGCGGGCTTTCGGTCGGCGCGGCCGGGATGTTCGGACGGATGTCCGGAGTCGTCTCCAGCCCGCCGCCGGGCAGCGGGGCCATCAGCCGCTGAATGGGCGCGTCACCGGCGAGCGTTCTGTCGGGCTGAGGAGGGGGCTGTGGAGGGGCGGGGACCGCCGCCGCGTCTCCGCCGGGCACCACGGCGGGGCTCCCGGTCTGGTTTGATGGGGTGTGGTTTGATGGGGTGCCGTCCGATGCCCCCGGTTGGCATGTGCGCGGGGCATGGCCTTCCTGCAGGCCGGAAGGCACGGGCGAAGCCGCTCCCGCGGGCCGGGGCGGTTGCGTCGGCACCGACCGGTCGGCAGAGGTCAACCCGGCCCGCGCTTCGGTCGGGTGGGCGTCGTCGCTTCCGGCGTCCCCGGTACCGTCGTGGCTGGGTGTAATGGCCGTCGGGGCGCGGGCGGCGTCGCGGCGCACCGGCGCCCGACTCTCCGCGGACGCGCGCAGGCGCGAGTCCATGCGCCGCAGCAGCGTGGGAGACAGGCGCGCGGGGTTGGATCCCCAGCGGGCATCCTGTCCTCCGGCATTCGGGTCGCCTGCATTCGGGCTCGCTGCATTCGGGAAGGCCTGGCGAGGTTGGGTGCGGGTTCCCGTGGATGGGCTTTGGTCGGCACCGGGCGGCAGCGGAGGATCGGCCTCTTGGACCGCCACGGAGGGGGGAGGAAGCAGGGCCTCCCCGGCCGGCGCGGCGGGGCGGCGGTCCCAGGCGGGCTCGGGCGGGCGATCCGACCGCGCGAATTCCGGCATCGGATGTTCCGGGGCGAGCGCGGGGCTGGCGAAGCCGTGGATGTGTTGCGGCTCCAGCACGCGGGCGAGGCCGAGCACACGGGCGGCCAAATTGACGAAATAGTCGCTCATTTGCCGATCCGCGTCAGGTAGAAGTGGCGTCGCGCCGGGCTCATCGCGAGGATGTCCGGCTCCCGCCAGCCGTAAGCCGTGGCCAGCGCGTGGACCTGTTCGAGAACGCCCTGGGCGCAGGTGGCAACGTCCCGCCACAGCAGATGCGCAAGGTCGAGCAGCGCCGCCCACTCACGTCCACAGCCCGGGCAGGCGAAGCCGAACGCGACGTTGCCCTGCGGGTCGTCGGTGTCGAGCGCCTCGGCCACCGCGGCGGCCACCTCCGGCGGCAGTGCGTTCACAGCCACCGCGGCACCGCCGGCCCAGGCGCTGCGCACGCATCGTTCCATCAGCCGCCGCGCCGCCGTGTCCACGTCGGGAGCGGCGGCCACCTCGGCAAGGTCGCGGCTGTCCGGCGCGCGGTAGTCGACGGTGTAGCCGTCCCGCTCGATCCGGCCGAAACGCGGCTCCGGCCGGTGCAGGGCCGTGGCGGACGGCGGCGGAGCCAGGGTCAGCTCGTCGCAGGTGGCGGTGAACTCCTGCGGCTCGCCGCAATCGGGGCATCGCGCGACCATGGTCATGGTCGGCCCGAAGGTGGTCTGGCGTACGGTCAGCAGAAGCCCGTCGCGTTCGCCCGGCGACAGCCGGACGAGGTCGCCCCAGGCGACCTCCGGCATGGCGCGCGCCAGCAGGACCAGCGCCCGGTCAACCGCATGCCGGTCATGGCCGAGGTCCCAGACCGCCAGCAAATCTTCCGACGTGAGCGCGCGCATCGCTGCTCAGTCGATCAGCTGGCGGGCAGGGTGAAGCTGGGCTCCTTCTGCTCGGTGACGCTGGTGTCGCGCTCCCAGCCTTCGTTCTGGAGGGTCATCGACTGGATCACGAAGGCGTTTCCGGACGCGTCCAGCTCGGACATCGCCTCATACTCCGAAACCCAGGCGTTGTAGACGTTGTAGGCCATCACCTTCACGCCGGCCTCGTTGTACAGCTCGATGATGATGTTCTTGCGGAAATCAAGCAGCGAGGTGTTCTGCCCGACCGAACTTTGCGAATTGGTCCAGTCGAAGACCTTGTTGGCCCATTGTTCGAACGTGACGTCGTAGGACACGCCGCGCTCCAGCGTGATCGGGCCGTAGGAGGTCTGTCCCGGCGCCAGATGGACCGTGGAGGGATCACCGCCCTCGCGGTGACGGATCACCTCGGTGGTACGGCTCAGCGCGCTGACCTTGCTGATGCCGGCGACATACTGGTTGTCCCATTTCACCTTGAAACGGAAGTTCGGATACGGCGTCAGGCGTTGCGGGTTCTTGGGCCACTGGGTGTTTGCCATGCTTCAGTCTCTTCAACTCGCGGCCTGGCCGGCAATTTGCTGGATGGTGAAGACGACGAATTCGGCCGGCAGCAGCGGCGCGAACCCGACCTGGACGTTGACCACGCCGGCCGCGATGTCGGACGGCGTCGTGGTGCTCGCGTCGCAGTTGACGAAATAGGCCTGGTCGGCCGACGTCCCGGCAAAGGCGCCCTGCCGGAAAAGCCCGGACATGAAGGATCCCACCTGCGCGCGCAGCTGGCTCCACAGCGTTTCGTCGTTGGGCTCGAAAACGGCCCAGCGCGTGTTCTGCAGCAGATAGTCCTCGATGTAGTACAGCAGGCGGCGGACCGGGATGTACTTGTACTGGTCCTGGAGCTGATCGGCGCCCTGCAGCGTCCGCGCTCCCCAGACCACCGTGCCGCCGACCGGGAAGGTGCGCAGGCAGTTGATGCCGATCGGGTTCAGCTCGCCGTTCTCGGCGTCCGTCATGGTGTATTGCAGGCCGGACACGGCGTTCAGCGCCGCCCCCAGGCCGGCCGGCGCCTTCCACACGCCGCGCTGGACGTCCGTGGCGGCCCAGATGCCGGCGATGGCGCCGCAGGCCGGCATGATCTGAAGCGCGCCGTTGTTGAGCGGGTCCGCCTCGATGATGCGCGGGAAGTACAGCGCCGCGCTGCGCGCCGCGTCGGGCGACAGCGAGCCGAGATAGCTGGTGCTCAGCGTGCTGATGTTGCCCGCCTTCGCCTGGGCGCCCCAGGCGTAGGGCGGATCGATGATCAGCATCGCCAGATTGTTGGCGCAGTATTGGGCGGCCTGGGCGTAAACGTAGGGCGGGGTGTCGCCGCCGCGGACGTCCGGCGGGATGCACAGGATGTTGAAGATGGTGGTGGTGTCGAGCGCGTAGATGCCCGTGTGGTCTTCCTGGCTGCCCAGATAGGTCTGTATGTCGAGAGGCTGGGAGTCCACGCCGTAGTTCGGCACCGGCAGGCCCACGGCGTTCGGCTCCGGTGCGACCGGTTCGTTCGCCCAGTTGGGGTTGCCGTCGGCGTCGACCGGAACGCGGAGGAAATTCGACTGGTTGAGCAGAACCGTGTCGAGCCGGCTGTTGCCGCCGTTCGCGTTCATGGTGACGTTGCGAAAGGTTTCCGACAGGCTGGTGCCGTCGGTGTCGACGTATTGGACGTACAGATTGAAGATCTGGGCCAGCGGCACGTTCATCTGCTGGGCGGTCGCCGAGGTGATGTTGGCCTGGTCGGTCCACACGATCAGGTTCTGCGCCCACGCCCCCTCGTTCGCGGCCATGAGCGTCATGGCGAGCTGGGACGGCCAGGCGTCGATCAGAACCGTCCCCGACGCGACGGCCACGGCCAGGCCCATCCCCAATGCCGCCTCGCCGCTGTCGTAGGCGTTCTGCGCCGCCTGCACCAGCGCGCCGAGCGCCGGATTCTTCGCCTGCTGCGTGACGGTGGTCAGCATCTGGTCGGGCGTGGTCGTCGGGTTGGTGGCCGCCGTCTGGATCGGGCCGAGCGCGGCCGTGAGCGCCGTGTAGGTCTGGTTGAAGGTGGTGAAGCGCTTGTCGGTCGCCAGACTGTAGTTGTTGACGGTGGACATCGAATTGACGGCCGCCGTCGGAATGGCGAAATAGGCGGCGACGCCTGCCGCGGTGCCGGCCGGCAGCGTCGTGCCCTGCGGCGCCACGGTCAGCGTGGTCACCTGCTGACCGGCGGTCATCGCCGGGTTCTGGTCGTAGCCCGACGCCGTCGCGCGCGCGGCGAACTGCACCGTGGAGGTGTCGTCGGGGGCGCTGAGCGAGGCGTTGTAGGCGGCCTCGGCCACCGCCTGCGCGGCCTGGACGGCGCCGGCGATGGCCGTGAAGGTGAACATCCCCTTGGCGTTCGGCACGACCTCCTGCGCGGCGGCGGCGGTGGCAGTTCCGATCTGCGCTGCCGTCGGGTTGGAGCCGAGCGCGTTCAGCTGCGCCGTCACCGCCGCGGAATAATTCTGCGCCACGGTCAGTTCGAAGCCGGTGTACAGCTTCAGCTGCGCCGGCAGGATCTTGGTCTCGATGTCGCTGACCTTGGTCGCCCCCGCCATGGCCGCTTGCATGGAACCGACGACCGATTGCGCCTGGCTCAGTTCCGCCTGGGTGGCGTAGTAGGGGGTGAACAAGCGGACGATCAGAGCCTGGTTGCCGCCGTTGTTGAAGAAGTCCTGGACGGCGTAGCTCACCGAACTGTTCGGATCGAGGCCGCCGAACTTGCGTTCGAAGTCGCCGAAGTTGTTGATCAGCGTCGGTGTGCACACCGGCCCCATGGGAGTCCGCCCGAGGAACGCGGTGAGGGATGTCGCCACCCCGGTTGAAGCCGGCGCGGGGGCGGTGATCGCCTGGACGTAGACGCCAGGGTAGGTGGTTTGAACCGGCATGATCTTCCTACACATCGGGCGCGAAGGCGCCAGCGTCGCGAGAATTCATAGGATTGATATTGAGAAAATCATGGCAATCCACCCGAGTCAAGGTGCTCGATATCCTTGCGGCATGGGAGTATCGCTAGGACAAATATTTATGATTTCGCAAGCCTCTGCGAAGAAGAGTTCAAATATGCCGAATTTTTAAAGAAGAGCACGTTATCTCTCGGAAAGCATCCGGTGGGGGTCCTGCCCCTTCAGGCTGTGGTCTATGAAAGTTGATCGACACGTGGGAAGTGCATATTCGGGACCGTGCATTCTTACGGTGGCGCACGAAACAGCTTGGACACGCCAAGCGGATGCCGCGGTGGGTGCAGGAATCGGCGTCGATTTCTTCCGGGAAAAGGTGTTGATTTAAAATATAAGCGCCGTCGTACGTATGTATTCCCGCATCAATCCAAGCAAAATTGACTTGAGATCCTGAAATTGCTCTGGATAGCGTGAGTCTAGACCGATGAATGACTCGTTTTCCGTGAATTCGTATGTGTATTGCGGGACATGGAACGTCGGCGGATACAGGCGCTGGGAGATGATTTCATGCTGACTGATCAGGATGATTCGGATGGCGACCGCAAGGTGCCGACGCGACGGCGCACCTCGATCGTCGCCATGGCCGTCGGTGGGGCGGTGATGCCCGCCGACCTGAACGGTATGCCCGACGGCACCGTGACGGATGCATCCGGCAACGATGTCACCGTCCAGGATGTGGACACGTCCCCGGTGCAATCCCTGGCCGCGGAAGAGCCGACCCCGGAGGCCGAGGAGGCGCCGCAGCCGAACCCGGTTCCCGAAAGCGCCGACAGCGGCAACGACACCCCCGCCGCCGTGCCGGTGGAACTGCACGTTTCCGCCGCGCCCGCCGACGAAATCTTCGAGCCGGATTGCATCATCCGCGCGCGTGGGCACAGCCAGGCCTTCTACACCAGCCAAAACGGCTTCACCCATTTCAGCATCTACAACATGGGACCGGGCTATCAGGCCGAAGTCATCTTGACGTGGAAGTCTCCACACGGATTTCCGACGTACAAACGCATGATCGTCCAGGGGCGCAACAAGACCGAATATTATTTTGAGATATTTCGTGGCGAGAAGATAACGATCACAAATCACTCCGACAACGCGCATGTGCATGTGCGGATCAGCGCCGACTGATCCGTCGCGTCATTCTTTTGGGAAATTCACGCCCGACCGGAAACAGCCAATTCGGAGAACATCATGACCGACGCGAACAACCAGACGACCGTTCAGCCCGGCGACAGCGCCTTTTTCCAGGTGCCGTACAACACCCATTCCTATTCGGTGTCCAACACCGGTCAGCGCAACGACACCACGATCGTCTATTTCTGGATCTACAACATCGCCGGCAATTCCTCGACCGGCGTCGCGGTGAACCTGGAGCCCGGCACCACGTCGCTGATCGATCCTCCGGCGGGCTATCAGCAGGACGCGAGCGGCGACAACGTCGGTCCGGCCGCCTTCGTCGTCTTCAACAACGGCACCAGCCCCGTCAACGTCGCCCAGCGCTGATCGGCGCATCGATTCCGGAAGCGGCGGGCCTTCCTGGAGGCTCGCCGTTTTGTTGGAACTGTTGCAGCGTTTTCGACGGCGCCTTGAATCAAGACGGCATGGCGCTCTGCAGGATTCGGAGGAGCAGATTGGCGACAGACGGATTTCGGACATCGCCGTGGCCTTTGATGACATCATCCGCCAGAAGATTGTGTACTTTCTGGGCGCGCAGGTCGTAAACGCCTCCAGGAGGCAACAGAACGTTGCAATCCTGATTTAACTCGCCATCGGCCAAGCGCTGCGCACCGTTGCTGCCCATGCCGCCGTAAATGTCGTCCGGGCCACCCCCAGCCGCCGCCGCGTCGTCGCGTGCGAGGCGGGACGCGATCGCGTACATGCGATGCACCGCAAAATCGTTGAACGTGTGAGTGATGCAAATCGGGCCCGACACCCGGCCATCGTCAATCACGGTCCGGAAGAAGCCGTGCCGGTTGCCGTCGAACTGGCAGGCGAAGCCGTTGTGTGAAAATGCTCCCTGCAACAGCGTGAGACTGAACGGTGCGATGGTTTTGGCGCCGTTTACGGCCGCCGTGACGGCACGGGCTCCGAAACTGTGGCCGACCAGATGGATGCGCAACGACGGGGCGGAGTGTCGGATCCAGCCGAGCAGACCGTTCAGCCCCTTGGCACCCACGTGGCCCGCGCGGCGCTTCATCGTATAATAGGTTGCGTAATTGGCCAGATGGCGCGCGGCGCTCATGGTTCCGCCGACCAAGTCGAGAAGACCGGCGGCTCCGCCGGAAACCGACGCGGGCGTGCCCGGACCTTGGTTCGCCCAGGCGGCGCCTCCTCCGCCGGCCTGGGCCCGAAAGGCCGGGACGGGCGCGGAAAGGACATGGAACAGGTCCTCGGGATCCGTGTCCAAGAGTTGCGGGTCACCTTCGCCAGTTTCATGGTCGCCGGGTGGCAGCAGCGAGCGGACCAGCGCCAGAAAGCGGGCGCGTGCCTTTTCCGCTGTGTCGTCGTTGCCCTGGATGTCGTTCAGAAGGGATTTCGCCTCTTCGATCTTCTGGGCCTCTTCAGTCTTCTGGAAGGAATCGGTCGTGAGCGCGACGGCAAGGTCGTCGAGAGCCTGTTCCGCCGATTCGCGTCCCGCATCACCCAGGGAGGCGGCGCCCCCTCCGGGGATCAACTGCTCTTCGGCGAAGCGCTTGGACGGCCAGAAGACGCCGACCACCCCTAGCTTCATCTCCTTTGGCAGCGCATCCCCGCCATCGATGATGGAGCGGAGGTTCGTGAAAAGGTCTGTGTAGAGGTCCTGCGCCTCGCTGCTGTCGTTGTTCCAGCCGTGCGAAATCACCAGGAGGTCGGTAAATCCGTCGTTTTCCATGGCGCGGACCAGTTCCTGCGCCTCGCCGACGGAATACAGGGACCCCTCTCTGTCGAATTCGATGCGGCTATAGGGAAAACCGGCAAGCTGTTCCACGAGGGCCTCCTTACACGGATTGAATGGCACGCATCAGATCCACGAGTCCGCGACCCTGGAAATCCGTCTTCCGACGCAGGTCGGTGGCCGTGGACAGGAAGATTTCCTTTACCTTCTCAGGTTGGCCGATGAACTCGCCACGGACGGACAGGAAGGACGCGATCACACCCGACACATGCGGCGCGGCCATGCTGGTGCCGCTCGTTTCACGATAGGCGGCGACGAACTTTCCATCCCCGTCGACCTCGTGATGGCCGTAGCGCTGGCGGCTCGCGCAGGACAGGATGCGCTCCCCCGGAGCAACCAGGTCCGGCTTCATCCGGCCGTCGCCGGTGGGTCCCTTCGAGGAAAAATAGGAGACGCCGTACATGTGCGGCATGTCCCGATGCGTCGATCCGACGGTGATCGCCGCTTCCGCGTTGCCGGGGTCGTTGATCGACAAATCAATGCCGGCCCCAACGATGCCCCGCATTTGCGAATTGTACCAACCGTAACCCGTGTTGCCCGCGGCAGCGACAACAACGACGCCCGACCGCACCAAGCGATTGACTTCAACACAAATCGGGCTCTGTCCGCAGGCGAACCATTCGGGATCGAAGTCGTAGCCAACGGACAGGTTGACACCGTGCACGCGCAGTCGCCGTCCGTTTCCGTTGAGATCCTGCACATGCTCCAGGGCCGCGATAATGCTGCTGACGTTGCCCTTTCCCTGCGCGTTCAGGACTTTGAGGCTCAGCAGCTTGCATTTCGGAGCCATGCCGCGGATGTAGGGGGTCTTCGTGTCGGTCAGCGTCCTCGGCCGGCCGTCTTCTCCCATAACGCTCCGTTCGGCGACGATAACCAGCGGCTTGCTCTCCTCCGTTCCGTTGAAGCGGTACTGGGCACCGGACGTCACCTCTCCGGCGAGGATGCCCGCCACATGTGTGCCGTGGCCGTACTCGTCGGTGAGTGCCCGCTTGGACGAGGCTTGCGCATCGTTATCTGGGCAGGTGAAGTCACGGTGCAACAGGGCTTCGTCGAGTTCGAAGATGCTGTTGGCGAAATGGGGATGGGTGCTGTCGATTCCACTGTCGATCACTGCCCATGTAATTCCGTCGCCTTGGGCGGAAAAGGCATTGGTGGCCGCATCCGCCTTCACTGTGGCGCAGGTTCGGGTGATCAGGCCCCGCACTTCGAAATCCGGCCAAATGCGGTGGATGGCTCTGTGCCCCTTTTCCTTCGCCAGCGCCGCGTCCATGGAAGCGAGTTGCCGCACCATCGCGCCTGTCAGGGTCGCGAAGATGTACTGCTCGCTCATTTTGCTTTTGGGAGTGTCAATTCCAACCGGATGGCGGCCGCGTCGACTGGCGCTCGTCAGGTTGTCGACCATCGTCTCGACAGCTTCCGAAGCCTTGCGGCGACCGCCTGGGTAATCCAGGTTCAGATCGATCACCACGTCGAAGCGCTTCGTCCCCCCTCTGGCCTTATCAATGTCCTTTTGCAGAGGGATGGCAACCACCGATGTCATCAGGATGCTGGGGTCAAATTCCTGACGTCTCCGGCGGCGGTTGCCATCCTCCGACCGGTCTTCATCCTCCGGTGGAAAATCATCGCTCATGCCGCAGTTGCCTTGCCTTGTTGAAGGGCCATCATGCTGCTTGCACGTTTCCGGCCTCTGCAACCAAAGTGACCCACTCCATCATCATTCGTCAAGTTGGTTAAGCAATGATTCGGTCTTGCGGCCCAATTGGTGAGCTATAAATATGCATACTATAGTATTCATTTTCCAAGTTGCCGCCTAACTACTTAAATATCTTCTTAATTCCCGGCCATTTGCTGGGACGTTGTGCCGTCAGGGAAGTTGAATTCTGTGGGAATGGCGATTGGGATGACAGAGGCTGCCGGGCGGAGTGCTGAAGTTCTTATCGATCTGCGAAAGGCTGGACGTTCGCAGGCTGAGTGGAAATCATGCATCTTTATCGGGAAATCTTGGCGCGGACCGGTGATGAACGCGAAGCGCTCGCGCACATCGTGCATTTGAACGAAGTGAGCCGGACATACCGATTCGAATAGGAAGTCTTTACTTCGCGGGTGAGGCCGTCGCAAACCCTGCCGGCCGGGACGACGGGCATCTCTCCCGCGGCGTATCCCCGGATTGACAGCGTCATCGCCGCCGCGTGGCGGTGAGCGGTCGCTGCCGGTTCCAAGCCCCGATGAGGCCAGCTCGTCGGGGCACGGCGTTACGCCAGCACCCCGGCCACGATCCGGTCGAGGATCGCCTCAAGAGCCAGGTTGTCGAAAACCCAATCCAAGTGAACGCGCTTAAGCCGCTGGCGGGTGTGCGCATCGCCGACCAAGGCCGTCAACGTGCGAACGGCATCGTCCTCGTCGCCGAAGGTCAGGTCCCGCTCATACGGGCCGAACAGCAGAGCGCTGTCGGTATGCCGCCAACTGACCAGCAATCCTTCCCGCTTGACGATCTCCAGGGTTCTGGGAAAGGCCGCCGTGTCGAACGCAAGGCTTCCGAAATCCACGCAGGCGGCAGCGGCATCATAGACGTTCCGCGGCTTCGACGAGACCGGATGCGCCTCGATCCCGAAGCGCTCCCAGCCGTTTCCCCAGATGGCCAGCGAGGACCCGAACGCCGCCTTCAGAGAAACGGCGAATCGCCGCCGGTTTTCCACGGCAAAGGCGAATTTGAATGCTTTGTTGAAGGCGAGTGTCCAAGCCGGGTCGGCGGCCATGGACGCCAGCCCGCAGGCGTCCATGGCCTGTGTACGGTGCAGGGCCGGTTGCGCGCGCATGACCTCTGCGACGGTCTGGGCGGTGCGGGACGTGGCGGGATCGACGGGTTCCTCGTCGGGCCAGCCCTGCCCCAGGTAGAGGATGCGCTCCTTGACCTGCGCGGCCGCGTCGTCGGCATTGGCCTCTCCCTTCATGAAGCCATAGGGGTAGCGGACCAGATCGCGATCGGCCTGCGACATCCATTGCTTGTACAGCTGGATCCCGCCATCCTCTCCGAACCGCCGGGCATACACCCATCGGCTCACGCCGAGTGGTGCGTGGAACACCCGCGTGAGCCCAAGGCGGGAGCATTGCGCGGCCGTGCCAGGGCACATGCACCACAGAAGGATGCCGTGCCGTGTCATCCAGCGGTCCGCGTCCTGGACCTCGTCCGGCGTCTTTGCGCCGATTTCCTCCAAAGGGTGCTTCAGACAGATGTGCACGACGGCCGGACGCCTACCGAAGCTCGCCACATAGTCAATCAGCATTTCCACGGTGTCCCGCGGAATCTGGAAAAGATTCAGCACGAAGATGCCATCGATAGGGCGGTCGATTACATCCTGCGATATGTCGGGCAACGACAGGACCGATTGGTGCCCCAGATCGATGAGCGCGGCGTGTATGGACCACAGGATCTCGGACGTTCCCTGGCCGCACAGAAGAAAACGTTTCGCCATTCTTACGCCCGCATTCTCATGCCCGTCGGTGGTACAGGCCAACCGCTTCATCCAGATATAAGGCAAGCTGCGCGGCGTCGTTCCCCTCCTTGGAGACCGCGGCGAAGCGGGCACGCGCTTCGGCGCGGGCCTGTTCCAACACCGCGGCATCGCCGGCGAGGGCCACCGCACGCCCGATGAAAGCGTCCGCGCCGTCCACGAGGAAGGCCGGGCCGGCGACGCTGGCCACGTCGCCGCCGGGAAAGGAGAGCGCCGGAACGCCAGCCGCCAGAGCCTGCGCCGCGCTCGCCCCGCCGCCGGTGCGGCGCGGATTGAGGTACAGGTCGCACACATCCAGCAGGCCACCCATGCAATCCACATAGCCGAGCCACCGCAGGCGTTCGGCATGCCTGGACAGGGCGAGCCGGCCGGGAAGGGCCTCCGCCACGCCCGCGAACAGCACCAGACCGTGGGGTACCGCGCTCAGCAGCCGTTCCAGGAGGGCGAGGAAGTCGGCGCCGACCTCCGCGTCCAGGCGATTGCTCACGACAACGCACGCGAAGGCGTCGTCGGGAATGCCGAACTCCGCGCGGGAGGCCGGGCTGTCGTCACGGCGCAGCGACAGCCCCAGGCGGAAGGGACGCCACGCCTTGGCAAGGCGGCCACCGTCCGTGGGTGGGGTCGTGCCCCCGAAATCCAGCACGATGTCGGCGAGGGAAATGGGTGTGCCCGTGGTGGTCGGCATGCACAGGAGGGGACGAGCGGGCGACATCAGATCGGCGATGACAACCGATCCGCCGAACGCGACCACCACATCCGGATCGTAGGATTCGACCGCCGAGACGAAGCCGTTCACCTTGTTGGCGGTGATCCCCGGCTCCAGGGAGGACAGAAGGCGGACGCGTTGACCGTCGAACGCGATAAACTGCTCGCCGGACAATTGCTCCTCCACGGAGGCGGCGAATGGAGGAACGAATGGACTGTAATAACGGTCCGGCATCATGTTGGTGTTCAGGATCAGCACCTCGCGGGCGCACTGCGTCTGTAGAAGCGCGGCCTGCTGGAGCAGGTCGCGGGAGGGCTGATGGTACGCCGACAGGAACTGGTTGGTGACCATGACGACCCGCCCGGTGGCCGGCGCACCGGCCGGACGCGGCGACGGGCGGACACCCAGACGACGCCCAACCTCACCAACGAACCGTTCATAAAACGGAAAAAGCCGGGACGACACAAAGTCCGGCACCGTCGTCGCATCCATGCGCAGCAGAAAGAGTTGGCGCTGCATGCACCAATAGATTTGGTTGATTCCCTCCAAGGGCGCCAGATCGAGCACGTTCTCCAGCATGTCGAGAATGTGAAGGTAATGGCGTAGATCCCGGGAAACGCATGCCAACGCCGACTCGCGCAGGATCGGATCCAGATCGGCCGTTGCGGCTTCCAGCGACATCATCAAGGCGCGGTCGTCCGCCAAACGGGCCTCCCGCGCTTCCTCGCAAACGGTGGTGATTGCCTTGAGTTCTTCACCTGTACCGGCCGGACCGCGCAAACGTCCGATCAGCTTTTGGAGGAGGCTGCTGTATGCACCGGCATCATGCGGCATGGTGGGATCCGGGAGCTATGATGGAATTTTCAGAATTCTCGGCCTACGGACCTGTTCCACCCGTTGCCAACCGACTTTCAATCAATATCAGGCAATCAATATCAGGCAATCAATATGAGGGTTGAGGGGGGCGGTCAACCGGTCGTTGACTGAGGTCGGGGCCATGAATTTATTGGTGCAAGATCGAGAAGCGGCTTCGCTGGCAGTGGCGCTGCCCACGGTCGACCAGTTGGCGGGGCCAGGCGCGCCTCGTCGAACGCGCCTTCGCAGTTCGAACTTCAGACCGCGCAGCATCGGCAGTGATGCCGGTAGCCACCATCACGCGCCTCTATGCACCGCGATAACGGGCAGTATGCCCCGGCGCCGGCCAAAACTGTTATTGTCTACGGAAAGTTTTATCGCATTGCGTGTATTGATTCTTTGAATATGCGTGATTATTAGCAATATCTTCCGACTATTTAATCTTCCGCATGAACCAGCGGTCTACCAAAAAATGTGAGAAAAACGAAGAATTATACGCGTTATTAGCTTTCTGGTGACCGTTTTTGGGGTAGAGTTTGGCCGCATTGCAACTGGAGGGGGCTGACGATGACGCGCAAGCGGGGTTCAAACGGCAGCGGTATGAACTGGCGTTCCGGCAAGGCGCGTAAGCCGGCCTCATCCATGTTCGCCATGGCTCTTGAACCGCGCTTTATGTTCGACGCGGCCGGCTTCGCGACGGCCACCGATCCTCATGTCCAGCCTGATCAGCCGTCGCCGGCCAGCCAGTCGAACTCCGCCGATTCCGCCGATTCCGGGGTGTCCGAGAAGCCGGCGGCTCCCCAGGCGACGCAGGCGGTGGCCGCCGATATGGCAGCCCGCGTCGACTCCGCCGTGCTCCCCGCGGTTCAGGCGCAAAGCCAGGACAAGGTCCGGTCGATGGTGTTCGTCGACACGTCGGTCGTTGATTACCAGACGCTGATCAAGAACATCGCCCCCGACGCCAAGGTCGTCCTGCTCAATTCCCAGGAGGAGGCGCTCGGCCAGATGGCGAAGGCGCTGTCCGGGATGTCCGGTCTCGACTCCATTCAGGTCATCAGCCACGGCGGCGAAGGCCACCTTTACATGGCGGGGCGTGTCTATTGGACGTCGGGACTGGTGAACCGTGCCGCTGATTTGCAGGCGATCGGCGCCGCACTGCGGCCCGGCGGCGACATCCTGTTCTATGCCTGCAATGTCGGCGCGGGCGAGGATGGGCGGGCGTTCGTCGACACGGTCCATGCCCTGACCGGTGCGGACGTGGCCGCATCCAGCGACGGAACGGGCAGCAAGCCCGGTGAAAACTGGAACCTGGAGGTCCGCAGCGGAAACATCGAGGCGGCGGCTCCGTTCGCCCGCGCGTCGATGGCGGCCTTCACCGGGCACCTCGCCACCATCACCGTGAACGACACGTCCGACAGCACAACCCTGAACACCAGCGACGGCAAGATCACGTTCCGCGAAGCCATCAGCGCGGTCAACGGCACGGCGTCGGCCGACGTAGGCACGGTCGCCGGCGATGGGTCGGATATCATCGTCTTCTCGTCGTCGCTCAAAAACCAGTCGATCAAGCTGTCGGGGAACACCACCTCAGTGGGCCTGACGATCACCAAGGGCGTGACGATCAACGGTGACGTCGACGGCGACAGCATCTCCGACGTCACGCTGACCGGCGATATCAATTCGGCCGCAGCGTCCACGAGCAACGCGCGCGGTATCGTTTTTGGGACGGCCGGGCAGACCCTGAAACTCTACAATATGAAGTTTCAGTATTTCTTCGGCGGTTCGGGGGTGGCAAACGGCGTCATCGATGCGGACAACGGCACGGTCGAAATCGTCGGTTCGACGTTCAGCTACAATTCTCAGGTCGTTCTGAACGGCAACAATACGACGTTCACGGTGCGGAACAGCATCGTCACCGACAACGTCGGCACGGTCTCGGGCGTCAGCTTCTTCCCGACCCTTCGTTTTTCCGGTTCGACCGTGGTTGTCGAAAACACCGTGATTGCGAACAACTCCATCACGACAGGGGTCACCAACAGCAACAACGGTGGCGTCGTTTTATTCACCGGCACGGCCGCCGGTTCCGGTTATCTGCGGAACGTCACCATCGCCAACAACTCGGTGGTCTCGACCGGGTCGGGCGCCGTCCAGACCGGTTCCGTCATGATCGGCGCCGGCGTCGGTACGGGCGTCCTTTCGGTCAGCGTTTACAACAGCATTCTGGCCGACAACAAGATTACAAACAACGCGGCCGGGGACACCCCCTCGAACAACCCATCCGGCGGCTCCGCGACGCTGACGGCCAGCGGCACCAACAACTGGATCGGCGCAACCAACGGCACCACCGCTGCCTTCAACGATGTCGCCAACCGCGATTACCGTCCGGCGGCGGGCGCAACATCCTTCATCAATGCCGGCAACAGTTCCTCCGCATCCTATTATGCGTCCACGGGGTATGACATCCGGGGCATCGACCGCATCCGCGACGGTGCGCTGGACCTGGGCGCCTATGAGGTCCAATGGGGGATCGGAACGCCGGACGTCGATCTGAACGGCGCCGGCTCTGGAAAGAACGAATCCGTCAGCACCTCTTCGCCAAACTCGGGCGTTCTCATCGCGCCGAGCGCCACGCTCTCTCAAACCGATACGGACACCCGCCTGCTCGGCGCCACCATCACGCTGTCCGGCATCTCCGATACCGGCAACGAGAGCCTGACCCTTTCCGCAAGCGACGTGAACACCGCGAAGGGCTATGGGATCGCGGTGCTCAACAACAACAGCGCGACGATAACCCTGCGCGGCGCCGCTTCCGTGGCGGACTATCAGTCGGTCATCCGCCTGATCCAATACAAGAACACCGCCGGCAGCTACACGGTGGGTACCCGCACCGCTACGATCACCGTCAACGACGGCGAAACGACCAGCAGCGCGCAGACCAGCCAGATCACCGTTGGCGCCTCCGTGGACGTGACCGCGCCGACGGTCAGCAGCATCGCGGTGTCCGGCAGCCCGGCGGCCAACGCATCCTCGGTCACCTACACCGTGACCTTCAGCGAAAACGTGTCCGGCGTGGACGCTGCCGACTTTACGCTGGCGACGACGGGCACGGCCACCGGCACGATCGGGACCATCACTCAGGTGTCGGCCAGCGTCTACACGGTTTTGGTCACCGGCATCTCCGGCGCCGGCACGCTGGGGCTGAACCTGAACAGCAGCGGCACCGGCATCAAGGACGCGGCGAACAACGCCATCGCGGCGGGCTTCACCGGCACCACCCGCACGGTGGACCGTGTGGCGCCGACCTTCGACGTCGCCGCCTCCGCGTCCAGCGTCACCAGCACCGGCTTCTCCCTGTCCGCCAGCCTCAACGAGGCGGGAACGATCTACTATGTTCTGGTCGCCAACAACGCGGCCGCCCCGACCGCCGCGGAAGTGGAAGCGGGCACGGCCTCGGGCGGCGGGGCGGCGCTGAAGTTCGGCAGCCTGAGCGCGTCGTCGTCTCCGTTCGACGGAAGCGGGTCGATCACCGGGCTGACCGCGGGCACCGCCTACGACCTCTATGTCGTGGCGAAGGACAGCGCCGGGAACCTTATGGGTTCGCCGGTCAAGGTCGACGTCTTGACGACGGGTGGGGCCTCCAACGGCGCCCCGACGAACAGTGCCGTGCCGACGGTGTCGGGAACGGCGATGGTGGGCAACGCGCTGTCGGGTGCGAGCGGCTCCTGGAGCGATCCGGATGGCGACTCGCTGAGCTATCGGTACCAGTGGTACCGGGCGGACGACGCCAACGGCACCAACGCGACGTTGATCAGCGGGGCGACGAGCGCCAGCTACNCCCTGACCACCTCCGACGCGCACAAGTACCTGCGCTTGGCGGTGATCGCGGACGATGGCAATTCCAACACCACGACCGCCTATTCCGCTTACACCGCGATCACCAACAGCGTGCCGGTGAACAGCGTGATCCCCAGCGTCTCGGGCACGGCGACGGTCGGCAACGCCCTGTCGACCACGAACGGCACCTGGACGGATGCCGATGGCGATGGCCGCTCCTACAGTTACCAGTGGTACCGGGCCGACGACACCAACGGCACCAACGCGGCGCTGATCACCGGGGCTACCAGTTCCAGCTACACGCTGACAACCTCCGACGCGCACAAATACCTGCGCGTCGTGGTCACGGCCAACGATGGCCGGGGCGGCACGCAGAGCGCCGTGTCGATCTACACGGCGATCATCAACAGCGCACCGGTGAACAGCGCGGTCCCGAGCGTCTCCGGCACGGCGACCGTGGGCAACGCCCTGTCGACGACCAACGGCACCTGGACGGACGCCGATGGCGATGGCCGCTCCTACAGCTACCAGTGGTACCGTGCATCCGACACCAACGGCAGCGGCCTGACCGCGATCAGCGGGGCGACCAGCGCCAGCTACACGCTGGCGGCGGGCGATCTGAACAAGTACCTGCGGGTGGTGGTGACCGCCAATGATGGGCGCGGCGGCACGCAGTCCGCCACGTCGATTTACTCGTCGCTGGTGGGGGCGGCGGGCAACGGCGCCCCGACGAACAGTGTCATACCGACGGTGTCGGGAACGGCGACGGTGGGCAACGCCCTGTCGGGAGCGAGCGGCACTTGGAGCGATCCGGACGGCGACTCGCTGAGCTACCGCTACCAATGGTACCGCGCCGACGATTCCAACGGCACCAACGCGGCGCTGATCAGCGGAGCGACCAGCGCCAGCTACTCCCTGACCACCTCCGACGCGCACAAGTACCTGCGCTTGGCGGTGATCGCGGACGATGGCAATTCCAACACCACGACCGCCTATTCCGCTTACACCGCGATCACCAACAGC
>Ga0065721_10005463_pt1 | contig 20614 bp, 20 predicted proteins | sample Mesricmetagenome_FD_59108 | JGI IMG/M metagenome (GOLD analysis project Ga0065721, IMG submission 59108) | Mesophilic microbial community from rice straw/compost enrichment Sample: eDNA_1 v2 (version 2) | ecosystem: Engineered > Solid waste > Grass > Composting > Bioreactor | place: USA: Davis... | reverse complement strand
TTGTCGAATCGGCCTTTTGGCTTTCCGGGATCTTTATCAAATCGGTCTTTTGATTTGCCCGTGCGATCGGAAAAGCGCTTAGGGGGATAGTTGTCAGTTGACTCTGTGCGATCAAATTTCCGTTTGCGGAAATCGTCACGGGCAGAACCACGTGGTGACGATTCCTTCTTGCCGTAGGACTTCTGCCCAGCGCTTGACCTGCCTGACGTCGTACCTTTTTTGAAGGGTTTTCTTTCGGAAGATGCCGAGCTGTCTCCAGCGGAGGATCGGCGACGCGGCGATTCGGGACGAGCCGAGCCATATGATGACCGCCCTTTTCCGGGATAGTCAGCGCTTTTGGAGCGACTGGTTCCAGGCGCTTTTTTGGCGGACTTTTTAGGAGCAGAAGAATTTCGCGTATTGCGTCCGCGGCTTCCTGAGGACGAGGAACGATTAGGTCTGGGCATCGGGTTCGTTTAAGTCTGTTCCATTTTCCGCAGATGGATCGGCTGCTTTTTCAGATGTTTCATCCGCGCTCTGATCATCATTTGCGGGAGGCAAGACCTGTTCTTCTCCGCTTTCGCTTTGCGGAGTTTCTTCGTTCAATTCTCCGGTGTTCTCCGGGATATCTTCTGTCGACGCTGATTCGACAGTATCGGAAGGCGTTACAGATTCTTCGTCTGCGTTCGGTTCCGGTTCAGGCTCTCCGTCCATTTCCGGATTGAGACCAATCGTATTAGCATCATTGAATTCTTTAGGAACAGGTAGTTCACTAAGGTCATTGATGCCGAAGTATTCCATAAACTTCACGGTAGTTCCGTAAAGCATAGGACGTCCTATCGTTTCAGCTTTACCTGTGATCTCGATCAGCCCTTTATCAAGAAGTTTCTGAACGGCGTAATCGCAGTTAACACCTCTGATGTTTTCGAGTTCTGTTTTCGAAATAGGTTGCTTGTAGGCTATAATGGAAAGTGTTTCCATGGCCGATGTTGACAACCGCTTTTTCGATTGCTGTTTCAGCATGATGCCGATGCTGGTCTGATACGCAGGTTTCGTCAGAAACTGGTATCCGCCCGCACTCTTGAACAGCTGGAAGGCGAATTCATCGGAGGCGAATTTTTCTTCGAGGCGCTGAATGGCACCAGCAATGTCTTCCTCCGGGACATCGGCATTAAACATCTCCGATAAACAGGATTTGATGTCGGCGATTTTAATGGGCGATGAAGAACAGAAAATCAGCGCTTCAATATGGTTTTGAAGAAAATCCAAATGCTAAGTCGATTTGAAGTTTAGTCTTGCTGCATCATTTTCGCCTCAATCGACTGGGTCGTATGAGGTACCGCAATGAGGCGTTCTTTGGGAATCAACTTGCCCGTAACGGAACAAATTCCGTACGTGCCGTTCTTGATTCTCACCAAAGCGTTCTCAAGATTGGTAATATATTTCTGCTGTCGTGCAGCCAGCTGACTCAAATTTTCTTTTTCAGCGGTTTCGGCCCCGTCTTCGAGAACCTTGGTATTTCCGCCTGACGTAGCATCGGTCCCTTCGTCGTTGTTGCGATTTAATGTATCCTTGAGAATCTTATATTCTTCTCGGGCTTTGTCTAGTTTACGAAGAATCAGAGCTTCAAATTCCTTCAGTTCATCTTCTGAATAACGCGATCTCTCATCTGTTGATGAAGCCGCCTTGGCTGGCTTGTGTGCAATTGGTCGTTGATTAGGCACTGGAAAAATATTTAGTTGTGGTGGTACTGGCTTTGGCGTCGCTGGTTGTTGTACGGATACCGTAGCAGTCTCCTCCGTCGTTTTTACTGGTTTCTTTGCAGCAGTTGGTTTTGAAACAGGCTTCGCCACCGGTTTTTGAACTTCTGGCGCTTTGGGGGGCGCAGCTTTTGCAGGAGCTGCCTTCTTTACCGGAGTCGGAGTGTTTTTCGCAACTGTCTTTTTCGAAGTATCTTTAACCGCAGGCGCTTTCTTCACCTTTTTAGGCGCTTCCTTTTTCGAAACAGCCTTTTTTGCGACAACGGGCTTCTTAGCCACAGCTTTTTTGGGGGCAGCTTTCTTGCTAACGGTTTTCTTCGCCGCAGATTTTTTCGCTTTTGCGGGAGCAACCTTCTTTGCTTTTGCTGCCGTTTTTGCTTTAGCAGCTTTCTTTGCTGCCTTCGCCGGTGACTTCTTGTTCTTAGCCATACGGGTATTCTACTTTGGTAAAAGATTCGCAAAATTAGCCGGTGGCCCACGAAAACAAAAACTATTGAGAAATTTATTCCGCGATCTCCAATTGTAGCGCATTCCGGGTTATTTTCAGAACTTTATTTCGCATGAGAACCACATTTCTTACTTTCCTTGTTCTTGCTTTCCTCGTTTCGTGCTCGTCAGAAGACCGGAAAGTAACGTCGAAAGAAAACGATCCCGCACCCATCGCCCTGGTTATTCACGGCGGCGCCGGAACCATCACCCGCGAATCTATGAGCCCTGAAAAAGAACAGGAGTACCACCGCGTTCTCAAAATAGCTCTGGACACCGGGTATGCCGTCCTGGAACGCGGAGGATCCAGCATCGAAGCCGTAGTTGCAACTATACGCATCATGGAAGATTCACCGCTGTTCAACGCAGGTCGGGGCGCCGTGTTCACCAGTGAGGGTACCAACGAACTCGATGCATCCATCATGGAGGGCAAGAACCTGATGGCAGGTGCTGTGGCAGGAATAAAGACCGTGAAAAGTCCGATCACGGCAGCCCATGCTGTCATGACAAAATCGGAACACGTCATGCTTGCTGGACGTGGCGCAGAGACATTTGCAGAACAACAGGGACTCGAAATCGTAGACAATAAGTATTTTTTCGATTCCGCCAGATACAAACAACTGCAACGAGTGCTGAAGAAAGAGGTCGAAAAGGAGTCAAAGTTCGGAACCGTGGGTTGTGTTGCTCTCGACGCGTCTGGGAACATCGCAGCAGGAACTTCGACAGGTGGAATGATGAACAAAAAGTTCGGACGGATCGGAGACTCTCCCATCATCGGCGCTGGTACATACGCCAACAATGAAACCTGCGGAATTTCCTCGACGGGATGGGGCGAGTATTTCATTCGAATAGGCGTTGCTTTTGACATCTCAGCGTTGATGGCATATAAGGGCTTGAGCCTGCAGGAGGCTGCCAATGAGGTCGTAATGCGAAAACTTCCCGAGCTCGGTGGCAATGGCGGAATCGTCGGCCTCACCAGGTCCGGAGAAATCGTAATGACCTTCAACACCGAAGGCATGTATCGGGGTTTTAAGCGGAAGGGAGAGCAAGCCCAGACGTTCATCTACAAAGACTAAAACCTTCCTGCAATAACGACACGCTTGAGCACAACCTCGTTCAATCCGGATTGATCGAACAATTCAAAACGGATAAGATAGCTGCCAACTCGTGCGCGCGAGCCATCGTCACAATCACCTTCCCATCGCAGAAATCCGTTCGATCCGACCAAGGCATTCTGAGCAAGCGTCTTAATCTGTCGGCCGCTGCTGCCGTAAATCCGGATGTTCGCCATTTGATTCGGATTATCGAAGGCGTAATGTATGGCTGCGAAGTTCGGGGCACCGTTCACCGGAATGAATACTTCCGGCTCCACACGAATTCGGGAATCGCCACGGTTTAAAACAATACGATTTGAATTTGGCAATCCCGGCGTCGCAAATCCCGCGACTGAGGCCGCAGATTTCCAGTTTTCCGGATCATCACTAGCAACTTCGGTCGACAACCTTTCAAGACTTACACCTTCCTTATCGCGTATAAACGGCGAATGCATTTGCGCGTGATAGGAGAAGCTGTCTATGATGGTCCCATCCGGGTCAGTAATACAAACTGCACCGGAATTATCGTTGTACGAAGGAAGAGTTGCTTCCCAAAGCATCCCTGCACCTGGGTATTCGTTGCGTATATTGGAGGGGTTGGGCGTGAATGCAACTATCGAATCGGGTTTGAGCGAATAGGGTCGGGAGGAAATAGCCTTCAGATCAGTACACTCACCATCGACAAGGCGGCCGATTTTCCAATCGCCAATGTTCAGATACTTTTCGGAACGATTGGCCACTTCGACAAAATCCACACCACCTGGCCGGGGATTGAAAAGAATCTCATTAATCACAACATCATTTACGTCTGCCGGTTCCGGAAGGGCGAATGCCACGCCAGTGAGTCCATCTACCACATGATTTCCTGCACAATCATAGACGTTCTGAACCCGGACAATATATTCCCTTCCCGAGGCTATTGGATCCTTCAGGCGGATATCCAATTCAGCTAAATCGGCACTCAGTTCAATGTATTCAACACGAGTTTCAGGTACTATTTCGATCGACGAACTTGCGGGAACCTGATCTTCAAGCTTTTCATTAAACGAGAGTTTTATCATCGTTGGCGAGATTGCCGACGCATACAGAAGCCGGGGTCCGGTCAGGTCAGGCTTTTCCGCGTATATGCTATTGATTATGCCCGGCGTTCCGCCTGTATCGCTTTCGGAGGCAGACCAGTTTTCACCTTCTGCACATAAGTTATTCGGATCGATAATTTCCAGAGACCAGCCACCTGATTTCTTCTCATTATCACGGTACCAGGAATCACGATAATAAACCGAATCGATCAACGCGCCCCTATCGTCCTTCAGTGTAAGCCCATCGCCAGCATTGTTCAGAGACGGAAACCGGCTTACACCCATAGCTTTTCCAAAAGAGCGATAGGAGTCAACTGCTGCCAGCGGAGTCAAAATCAGATATTCTCCAGGAAGTATCACCGCGTTGGGTATTGTCGCTGTACTTGTCAGGTCAGATAGCGTCCAGTTGTCGATTGATAGTGCTGAAGAAGAACGGTTGAAGATTTCGATGAATTCCTCTGAGGGCAACCCTACTGAGGGCTCGGGGTCGGCGAAGACTTCTGTTATGACTACATCTTTCCAGGCTGCTCTCGCGACTTCAATCCATATGAATTCACGTTCGAATATAGGGCTTTCGTTGCCAGCTGCGTCCCGAACAGGTCCTATGGCAAGATGATAAGAGACGTTTGACTGGAAATCGTGCTCGAAGAATAAAGCCGCGCTACTATTTCCGGTTCGTGTTTCCACTTTCGCCGGATGAAGGGACTCGTTCTTCAGGAAATACAACCTTGCATCACTAAGGATATCCTCCGGGATTGATTCTGAGAAAGTTACAAGTACCACGTTGCTCGAAGAAGCTTCAACGCTGATAATTGCCGGAGGAACGTTGTCGGCGATGATTCCGGGATCAAAACTGAAATTGTCGAAGTAAAACAGATCGCGCCGCGTTGTCGTGAAAACGCATTGAACGCCAAACCAGGAAGACGTCGTGATGTTATTATCGGTCACCTCCCCCTCTTCGAAAAACGTTCCTTCCTCGTTAAGTCTGGAAAACAGTTGCCATTTCCCATCAGGTGAACGGATCACGCGTATTGTGATAGCCACGGGATTTCGGTCGACGCGACCGTCAATGCCATCAATTATCTTGCGGCGGGTTCCATCGGTCTGCCTGTATAGCGCGATTTCATCAGCGGAGCCTCCGATCTGGACGTAGTACCCTTGAAGCGGCCCGGTCAGGTCAGCCTGGTCGGAAGTAAGGTACACGCGTGCGAGGTTGGTCCCCGATGGATTAAAATCCAGGCGGAGGTCAAACTCCCAGATGCCATAGGGGTCGGGGTGTTGCGTTGCGAGAGCAGCGCTTCCGGCCTCCGGCGCCTTCAGCCTGAGCTCCCCGTTCTCGACGACAAATGCGCCAACGTCTCCCAGCCAGGCGGGGTCCGAATGGAGTTCGCCGTCGGTGAAGGTTTCTTGCCATTGCGCCAGCAAGACCCGGGGTGAAATTATGATTGTTGCAAAAACGATTGCCGTAATCGCTTTCTGGATAGAAAAAATTAATATTTGGCCAACGGTGTTCATAGGCACAACGGGAAAAACGTACTTTTGCGAAATTAATTTGTAACGGTTCCTTCCGCAGGGAAGGAATCACAAAGTAAAAAAAACTTCAGCAATAGGAAATGCGTTTACGACAAAACTCTAGAAACACTTAAATTTTTAATAACCAATGAAACTTGCAGTTGTAGGTGCCACCGGACTGGTAGGCCAGGAGATCCTCCGGGTGCTGGAGGAGCGTGATTTTCCCTTTAACGAATTGTATCCAGTGGCTTCCGCCAAATCGGTTGGCCAGAAGATAAAATGCAAGGGAAAGGACTACACTGTCAAGAGCATGGAAGAAGCCGTTCAGCTCGCTCCCGACGTGGCTATTTTCTCCGCAGGTGGTGGAACGTCCCTCGAATGGGCCCCGAAATTCGCGGAAGTAGGCACCATTGTGATCGACAACTCTTCGGCCTGGAGAATGGACCCTGACAAAAAACTTATTGTTCCCGAAATCAACGGGCATGTTCTTACGATCGACGACCGCATCATCGCTAATCCGAATTGCTCGACGATTCAGATGGTGCTCGCGCTCGCACCCCTTCACGTGAAATACCGCATCAAAAGGATTGTGGTTTCTACATATCAGTCAGTAACTGGTACGGGTAAAGATGCTGTTCAGCAAATGATGGACGAGCGCCACGGAATCAACGGATCGAAAGTGTATCCACACCCCATCGATATGAACGCGCTTCCCCATATCGATTCCTTCCTCGACAATGGTTATACCAAGGAAGAAATGAAGATGGTGAATGAAACGCGGAAAATTCTGCAGGATGACACCATCGGTGTTACGTCGACGACGGTAAGAATTCCGGCCATTGGCGGGCACTCAGAAGCCGTTAACGTTGAGTTCTACGAAGACTTTACGTTGGACGAAGTCCGTGGGGAACTTGCTCGTACGCCGGGTGTGATCGTTCAGGACGATCCCAAGAACAACGTGTATCCGATGCCGATTCTGTCCAAAGGCCGCGACGAAGTTTTCGTAGGACGCCTCCGCCGCGACGAATCCCAGCCGCGTACCCTTAATATGTGGATCGTTGCCGACAACCTTCGCAAGGGGGCTGCAACAAACGCTGTTCAGATTGCGGAATTCATGCTCGAGAGAAGTCTCGTCAGCTGATCCGTTTTAAATACGCACATAAGAAAACCATTCGCGTTCCGGATGGTTTTTTTATTTACCCGGGTTATGCAATGCGTCAGAATTTCGCGCGTATAGCATTAACGTTGACATTATTGATTTCCATTTCCATTATGGAGAATTGCTCGTACAGGACAATCTCCGCAACGAGACAGGTCAAAAATTTACCTTCCTTTTGTCGATGAATTAAGCATGTTATTGGCGCTAACCCCTGTTCGAAGACAAAAGGGTATGAAGGGCATTTTTGGTCATTTACCATCCACAACGTCCAAGCTATATATACCAAAAATGTGATGCTATGAAAACGTGCATAGGACTGTTACTTGTTGCTTTAGTGGCTTTGATCTTTGGTGCATGTGATACAGAAACACCTACCGCAAAAATAGAGGTATGGCTCACAGATGCACCCGGTGACTTCGAGCAAGTCCGAATAGAAGTACTGGACGTGCAGGTTCATCGCGAACCAGGAGAGCAAAGTTCAGGATGGCTTTCCATGAATGCACAGCCCGGCCTTTACGACTTGCTTACACTAACAAATGGAAACGCGGCCCTTATCGGCAAGATGGAATTTCCTGCAGGTAAAATTTCTCAAGTCCGTTTGAAGCTCAGCAATCGCAATTCGGTCAAAGTTGGTGGAGAAATGTATGCCCTTCGCCTGCCAACGGCGTACCAGTCGGGCATTAATGTCCAGATTAACCAAATTGTTCAAAACGGCGAACATTACAAGATACTGCTTGACTTCGACGTGGCTCAGTCGGTTATCGAACACGGAAATGGATCTTACTCAATGGAACCCGCAATACGAAGCTTTCGAATGGGTCAGGGTGGTTCTGTTAAAGGCAGCGTTTCATCTGCATATGCATCGTCGGTGGTATATGCTATTCTCGCCGGAGATACAATAGCGTCAACATATGCGGATGCAACTGGCGGATTTTTGATTCAGGGTCTTCCCGAAGGAACTTATACTATCGGCATCGCTCCGCGCAATGGAACTCCCGGAGCGGTTGTCGGGAATGTTTCCGTCCAGGCAGATCGACGTACTGACATAGGCAGCGTCGCGATGATTCCCGATGGACACAGCCAATAACAACGCAGTGGCTACCGTACCCAGTTCACCTTGTCTGCAATAGGTGTTCTTTTACCCGGGGGAATCTGTCCTTTTATTTTTCCCACGTGGATGAACCCGACCAGCCGGTCTTTGTCTCCGAGGTTAAATAATGCTTTGGCTTCGTCGAAGTACGTTATGCCGCCGGTGCTCAGATAAGCACCAACACCGTTGGCCCAGGCTGTAAGGAGCATATTCTGGATAGCACAATAAACCGCTCCGAGTTCTTCCACTTCAGGAACGCTTTCCTTTTCATCGCGTTTCATCGCAACGGCTATGATATGCGAAGATAGCATCGGCTTATGGAGAAGGTTATCATAACGGTTTTCCTTAAAGCTTCCATCGCGTGTTGTAACCGTTTTGTAGAGTTCCGCCTGCTCCCGTGCAAGCTGCTCGAGGCCGTTACCGGTAAACACAATAAACCGCCAGGGTTCCGTCAACTTATGCGTCGGCGCCCAGTTTGCATTTTCGAACATTTCCTCAATGATTGAATCATCGACCTTCTCGCCGGAGTATTGAGCTTGAAAAACTGATCTTCTTTCGCGGATAATATTACTTACCATTTGAGCGTGTGTATCCATATAGTACCTTGAATGAAATGAAAAATTGGATTTTCCTGACCTTGCTTTTATGTGGGTGTGCGCCCACTTATGTGCCAAATGTGCGTAACTCCCCGCTATTTACCAAAGGCGGAGAAGTTCAGGGCTCATTTCAATGGGGAAACGGATTTGACGCACAGGGGGCCGTTTCGGTAAGCTCGCATATCGGCTTGATGGTAAACTACAATTATGCAAACCGCGACAGGTTCGACCCCGATGACTTCGATGATTACCACAGACATAAGTTTCTGGAAGGAGGGATAGGCTATTTTAATAATGATGACTTGTGGTGTATGGAAATCTTCGCAGGATATGGTCGCGGTGAAGGATCAAGTAAGAATGAGTTTCTGTCAATGAGTTCCTCAGCACCTTCTATCGGTAAATACGAACGGTACTTCCTTCAGCCGGCGTTCGGACTAAACAAAAAGACCGTTCACGTGGCGTTTGTGCCGCGCTTCTCCATGGTGAACTTCACAGCTTATTCCGACGGGCAGATAAGTTTTCTGGTGAAGGAGAATCCGAAATTCTTTTTTGAACCCGCTGTTATCGGACGCGTCAATTTCGCCAACAACCATATGTTCTTTACCTTTCAGGGCGGTTTCTCTTCATCAATAAGCAATGACGTTTACTTTTCACATCGCCGGTTTCAGCTCTCCACAGGCCTTGGCTTTCGGTTGGGTGGCGCAGTTACTGCCAGACCCGCGCCATAGCCGTCTTAGTCGGGGAACAAACTCGCATCGATATTGGGAATGACTTTCAGCGCATTCTTGTAGTAGATCTTTTTCAGGACTTCATCAGGAAGGTTCAATCCATACATTCGCCAGAAGGCGTGATACTTCTTGTGGTATGGGAAATATTCATCCGCAGTTTCCAGCACCCGGAAATAGGTTTCGTATTCTGATGGAACCCAGGAGTCTTTTCCAAACATCACCCGGTCCTGGTATTTCACCATAAATGCGTGGGCCGCCCGCGGCTGGCGTCCAAGTTCCGCGATGACAGCGCCGATTTCTGTATACATGTTCGGAAACTTGTCCATCAGCTCGCCGAGCTTCTTCAAGTCGTTACCATACCATCCGAGGTGGGCATTGATAAACTTCGTTTTTGGATGCTTACGGAAGATGTCGTGTTGTTCAGCAATTATCGTTTCCCAAGATACGGGATCATTGTCGTGGCGGCGGTTTTCGTGAAGCTTAAGCTCCAGCCACCGTTCATTATTGGCGTCTACAGGTTGCCAGAAGGGCCGGGGATCTGCGGCGTGTATCAATACCGGTATACCCAGTTCTCCGCATTTGGCCCAAATGGGATCGATTCTCGGATCGTTAATCCTAACCCTTTCACCTTTGCTGTCGTATGTAAACATTCCCAGATTTTTGTAGATTTTCAGGCCATTCGCCCCCTTCCTGACGTCATCCTCCAATTGCTTCAACATACGGTCTTTCCATTGAGGGTCGTCAATGGCGGCAAAGTCCATGTTGGTGAAAACGATAAACCGTTTTGGATGGGAATTCTTCACATTATCCAGTGATTTTTCAAGGTGCTCCGTGGTCCCGCGGCCGCGGCCACTGAGGTTCACCATCACCGCCATATTGAGTTTGTCCATTTCCTTTGTGAGCGCTGTAAGGTCTTGCGTGGGCATGTTAAATTGATGGTTGTGCACATCGATAAAAGGGAATTTGGCACGCGTTAACCGATGCTCTTCAACAACAAGTGTTGAAGGTGGGTCGTATGACTCAAAATCCATCTGAAGGACAGGTTTCTTGTCCTGGCTCCACCCGGACAAGGACGTACTAATTACCATGAAAATGGCAGTTACAAACCGTTGCATGACAAACATTGTTTCCCCTAAAGTACATCGATTACGCTATCGCCGGACGAAAAATATTATGAACGGAAAATATCAAAAAGACTAACTTTGCGTTTTTAAACTCCTACATGAAGCAGCTTGCCGTTTTCTTTTTCCTTATCACCACGGTTGTTTACGGACAGGATATCCCGGGGCTTCGGAAAAAAATTAATTCCGGAGACTTTGCTGCCGCAAATGCGGAGCTGACTAACGTACTCCGGAATGACCATCGGAATAAAGAACTGTTGGCGCTGAGAGGTCAGGCACGAATCGGACTGGAGGACTTTTACGGGGCGATTGGCGACTTCAACCTTGCCCTGGAACTGGATTCGACTTTTGCAGAAGCATATAACCACAGAGGATTGGCCAAATCGGCATTGGAAGATTTTGAAGCCGCCATTCTGGATTTTGACAAGGCTATCAAGTTCGACCCGAAAAATGCTGATACGTATACCAACCGAGGTCTTGCCCTTTATAACGTCGAAGACTTTCAGGCTGCATCATTTGACTTTTCAAAAGCGCTCGAACTGGGGCCTGCAGATGCAGACAAATACTTCAACCGGGGTGTAGTACGTGCCGAAATGGGCGAATTCGTAAGCGCAGTTGACGACTTCAACAAAGCAATTGAACTCGATAAAACGGACGCAACGCTTTATAATTATCGTGGCGTCGCCTTTTATAACCTGAGCAATTTCGACGAGGCAATAGCCAACTATGATCAAGCTATCAAACTCGATCCGAATGACCCAGTGAAATTTGAAAACCGTGGCCTGGCAAAGAGCGGGAAAAATGACTTCAAAGGCGCGCTTGAGGATTTCAACAAAGCAATTGAGCTAAACCCTGAAGACCCTGATGGATATAACCTTCGCGGGGTCATCAAGTTTAATCTCGAAGACCACGATGGCGCTATTGCGGATTATACGAAAGCAATTGAACTGGATGACACAAATCCCCTTTACTACGATAATCGCGCGTTGAGTCGGACCGAGAAAGAGGACTTTGCAGGTGCGGTTGAAGACTATACGTCATCAATTGAACTATACCCCCACGACCCTGAGACTTATTATCAGCGCGGGCTGGTGAAAGTTGCAATGAACAACAAATACGATGCATGCCTTGATTTTCGAAAGGCAGAGGAACTTGGATCTACGGAGGCGAAGGCAATGATTAAAAAGAACTGTAAATGAAGGTAGCCATTGTTCTGAATGGAATCTCACTAAACAAGAGCCGTTTCTATAACAAAATTCTTCCTGCTTTGCAGCAGATATGTAAACCCGACGTTTTCGAATCACAATCGAAAAACGATGCCATAAGTGTGACGGCAAAATTGATGAGTCGCAGATACGACTACATCCTTGCCGCTGGCGGCGATGGAACTCTTAATCAGGTACTCAACGGCATGTTGAGGGATTATGAACCTCCATCGAAACTTCCTGTTCTTGGAATAATCCCTCTTGGAGGAGGCAATGATTTTGCCCGCGCTCTCGGCATAAGCGGCGATCCGGCATGGTTGCCAAATGCATTGCGCGGAGAAACACACGTACCATCGATGTGGGCGAAGTCAGGTATACCGTCACGCACAACGGACAGGCTGAACGCCATGAACAAGGCAGGAGGTTATTTATCAACGTTGTTGACGTTGGAATGGGGCCTGATGTTTTGAAGCGGGTTGCGGCGAGCGCACGTGCACTGGGTACTGCAATGGCGTATTACACCAGTATCCTGACAACCTTCTTCACGTTTAAGCCCGCGGAGCTGACGGCCCGCGGAGACGACTGGGAATGGCACAACCCGGTGAGAACGCTCGCAATCGCCAATGCATCCTATTACGGCAATGGACTGTGTGTTGCTCCCGATGCGAAATTAGACGACGGTGAGTTCAATATTTTTGCGTGTGGACGGGTGTCCGTGCTGGACTTTATATTGAAAACATTCCCTATGAAGGCCGGGAAGAAACTCAGTCATCGTGAAATCAGTTACTTCAGGAGCCGTCAGGTGAATTTGATCAGTGGCGACAAAAAAATTGTTATTGAAGCTGACGGAGAGGTTCTGGGTGAACTCCCCGCCAGCGTCAAAATGGCTGATATTCGAGTCAAGATTTTAGTTTCCTGAAAGAAACCGGGGCTTAAACCGGTTGTGGCGTCACACTTTGTGCACCCTGATATTTGGCATCACCAAATGCGAGCACAGGAAGACCAATGAACGGCAGGAACACGAGCAAAAGAGTCATGCCTACACCCTGGCCAAATGAAAGTGACAACTCGTGAACCACCATAATGGCAATAACGATGTTGACCAGCGGGAGAAACATGAGAAGAATCCACCAGGTGGGCTTTCCTACGATCTCCAGTAAGACGATAGCACTATAAATTGGAATGATCGCAGCCCAGCCCGGCTTCCCGGCTTTGACAAAAATCTTCCAATAGCAGATTAAGAAGAACACCATGATGATGCCGGAGAATGCCATCATCATTCCGAGCATGGCAAATATGGCGGAGGTGTCTGTCGGTTCGTACTCCATAAATGTTAGGTTTGGTTTATGAATACTTAAAGCTAATTTATGTCGTCGACAGAAGCAATAGCATTTCGGTAGCAATGACCACTCTTTCTTACCTGTGAATTCGCAATTAAGCCGGCATTTCAAGACCCTGACGCAGTCCACCGATGCGTTGATTAAGGAAGTAAGCTCGCTTTCGAGTGCAACTTATTACATCAGTCCCGGCGAGGGAAAATGGTCTATAAGTCAAATTCTCACTCATTTGCTCACGTCCGAACGGCTATCGCTCAACTACATGAAGAAGAAATCTCAGGCTCCGGTAAATGAGCTTGGGAATACAGGATTGAAAGAAAACATCTGGTTTTCCATGTTCTCTTTGTCCCAATTGCTTCCGATACGATACAAAGCTCCCAAAGTCCTGGTTGAGAATACCCCGAGCCCACTTCCATTTGGAGAGCTCGTGCGCCAATGGAATGCCTTCAGACTGGAATTGAATGAGTTCCTCGACAGTCTTGGTCCCGAGAAAGTCCGAAAGAAGATTTACAGACATCCCGTGGCGGGTAGACTTAACGCCATTCATGCAGTGCGCTTCATGGACCTGCACATCAAACATCACTATCCACAGGTGAAGGCGATCATTTCGCAGCAAAGGAAGAAAGTCCTGCAATAACTTAACCTTCGCCTATGCGAACCTCGAAGCCGCTTCTATAAATAGTGAAATATCACACTATCTTGTCTGCGGGTCCGATTCGGTGACTTACTTACTTATAATCGGTTATTAATTACGTCAAACAGTAAACACCATGAATGTCCAGGGGTTTATCGCTTCACAGGAAGATCCTCAAAAGGAAATAATGACCGTGTTGAGGTCCTGGGTACTGGACGTAGCTCCACACGTTCAGGAAAAGATCACTAATCGCATTCCGTTCTTCTATTTCTTTGGTCCCCTTTGTTATCTTTCGCCCCGGCGCGATGGTCTTGAACTGGCGTTCTCCAAAGGGCATTATCTTGATGATGATTCAGCTTTTTTGAGTTCGCAAGGAAGGAAACAAGTTCGCTCACGGGTTTTTCATAGTGTCGCAGAATTGGAAGAACATGAGGAGACCATCCGAAGACTTCTAAATCAGGCAGCGATTCTGAATGAATACAACGACAAAACCAAAAAGAAGAAAGCGGGTAAGAAATGAGTGATCAGGAACCTGAAAATATAGAACAGGATGACGAGTTGTTCGAGCATCACCGGATAGTTGCCGATCCAAAGCAAGGGCTTGTACGTATTGACAAATTTTTGATGGACAGGCTGTCGAATGTGACACGCACTAAAATACAGGACGGTATACACCTGGGTTTTGTGAAGGTCAATGACAAGGCAGTGAAACCCAATTACAGGGTTCATCCAAACGACGTCATCACCGTGGCGTTTCCCGAGCCTCCGCGCGATACCGACGTCGTGCCTGAAAACATTCCCCTGAATATCGTATTTGAAGACGACCACCTTTTGATCGTCAATAAACCTGCGGGGATGGTTGTACACCCGGCTTATCAGAACTGGAGCGGAACGTTGGTGAACGCGCTGACATGGCACTTTCAGCATCTTCCTGAAATGCCTGGAAACGATGGCCGCCCCGGTCTTGTTCACCGTATAGACAAGGACACCTCCGGATTGCTCGTCATAGCCAAGGACGAACGCACGATGACAGGGCTCGCGAAGCAGTTTTTTGATCACTCCATCGAACGCACCTATTATGCTATCGTGTGGGGCGTACCCTCACCTGAAGAAGGAACGATCAATGTCCCGATTGGTCGTAGCCTGAAAGACCGCCGTGTGACGGTGGCGTTTCCGGAGGGCGACATGGGCAGGCACGCCATCACGCACTACAAGCTGCTACATGACCTGCGCTACGTATCCCTCGTATCATGCCGTCTTGAAACAGGACGGACCCATCAGATCCGGGCTCACATGAAGTATCTGGGTCATCCGCTTTTCAACGATGCGATGTACGGCGGCGATCAGATTTTGAAGGGAACTACGTTCACCAAGTACAAGCAGTTCGTCGATAACTGCTTCAAGATCCTCCCGCGGCAGGCCCTGCACGCGAAGACACTCGGCTTCGTGCACCCCATTACCGGCGAAACCATGCGGTTCGATTCCCAAATCCCCGACGATATGCAGCAGCTGCTCGAGAAATGGGAGAATTATGTAAAGCACAATTAGCCTTCAAAGATCCGGTTCTGGCGGATTCCCAGGAAAAATTTCGGCGGAGCTGCAACCCTGGCTAAAGCCCNCGCGTCTTATGCATAAGTTAATTATGTATCAGACCGCTATGCATTCTCCTGAATTGTTGAAGGGCACCCTTCAAACCATCGTGCTTAAAGTATTAGGTGATCACGGCAGAATGTACGGTTACGAAATGACGCAACGTGTGAAAGAACTCTCTGAAGGGCGAATACTCCTGACAGAAGGAGCATTGTATCCCACGCTTCATAAAATGGAAAGCGAAGGGTTGCTGCACACCGAAACGGTGCACATCGGCAAAAGGGTTCGGAAATACTACACGCTGACGTTCCAGGGAAAGGCATTGAGCAAGGACCGCGTAAGCGAATTCCTCGATTTCATTAAGACTATGTCGGCAGTGTTACAGGTAAAAGTCGCCTAGTCATCGATGCAGCTTACCAATGACCACATTGACTACATAATTAAAGATCTTACTTACAGGGGAATCATTGTTGATCATGTCCGAAATGAGATCTTAGATCATATCTGTTCAGCGGTTGAAACCGAGATGAGTAAGGGGCTTCGGTTCATCAACGCCTATCAGTTGGTCTTACGCGAATTCGGCCATACCCGGGGATTACGAACCACACAGAAACAAATCGTCCAATTTGAGAATCAAACGCCGCGCATTATGTTCAGGAATTATTTAACCATCGCGTTCAGAAACCTTTTAAAACATCGCTTTTTCACTGCCATCAACATATTCGGACTTGCTATTGGCATTGCCTCGTGTTTGCTCATTACCTTATACGTCCTGCACGAGCTCTCTTATGACAAGCATTTCGAAAATGCAGATCGCGTGTACCGCGTAGATACGGAGATTCTCTTCAATGGCAACCATCACCGGCTTGCGGTGGGCCCTGCGCCTCTGGCAGAAGCCCTCATGAACGATTTTCCGGAAGTTGAAGCAGCAGTGCGTTTCCGTGCGTGGGGTTCAAGGCTTATCAAAACCGAGAAGGCTACCGATAACATCAAGGAACGACACGTCATCTTCGCAGATAATGAAATACTCCAGGTCTTTCCTCTCAAGCTTTTGTCCGGAGACGCACAAAACGGCCTGAAGGAACCTAACGCCGTAATGATCAGCAAAAGCAAAGCTGATAAATATTTCCCTGGACAGGATGCCGTTGGACAAACACTGATTCTCGACAATGAACACAATTACAAAGTCACCGGTGTTTTCCCTGACTTCCCTGAAGCAACACACTTTCGTTTTGATTTTATCCTTGCGATGAGTGGTCTTGACGAAAGCAAGAACGACATGTGGCTCAGCAATAACTTCAATACCTACTTTCTGCTGCGCAAAGGTGCTAGCCCTGCTGACGTTGAGGCAAAGTTTAAGAAGATGGTTGAAACCTACGCCGGTCCCCAGATAGAACAAATCTTCAACATCAATTTCACTGTTGACGACTTTGAGGCCGGAGGAAACCGCTTTCAGTTTTCTCTGATGCCGCTTACGCGGATACACCTGCATTCCGACCGCACTGCTGAACTCGCGGCAAACAGTGATATCACCTACGTATACCTCTTTGGTGCTATTGCGCTCTTCATCCTCGGAATAGCATGTATCAACTTCATGAATCTCTCAACGGCGAGGTCTGCCAATCGCGCCAGGGAAGTGGGTGTAAGGAAGGTACTCGGGTCATTGCGTGGCCATCTCGTACGCCAGTTTCTTACGGAGTCTATTCTGTTGAGCTTTATCGCTTTTGTGATCGGCCTTGGACTGGTAGCGCTCGCGTTGCCGTACTTCAACCTCCTGTCGGCGCGGTCGCTCGAAATCCCGTACTCCGATCCGAGGTTTATCGGACTTATGATTGTTGCCGCAATAGTGGTCGGTATCCTTGCCGGAATCTATCCATCAGCATTCCTGTCGGGCTTCAAACCAGTTAATGTTCTCAAAGGGAAACTGGCTTTGGGGATGAAGAGTGGACTCGTCCGGAGCTCATTGGTGGTATTTCAGTTTATGGTTTCGATATTCCTGTTGATAGGAACGATCACGGTTCAGAAGCAGCTTTCCTTCATTCAGAATAAGCGGTTGGGATTCCAGAAAGATCAGGTACTCATCCTGCAGGATACCCAGGTGCTCGGCCCTCAAATCGAATCGTTTAAGAATGAAATGTTAAACGAAACGCTGATTTCCAGCGCGTCTATATCAGGATTTCTGCCCGTGTCCGGATGGGGAAGAAGCGATACGAGCTTCTGGCCGGAGGGAAAACAAACAACACAGGACAACCTTACTTCGATGCAGCACTGGAGGGTCGATCACAACTATGTAAAGACCCTTGGAATGAATGTGAAAGCAGGACGCGACTTCTCAAAAGATTTCCCGTCTGATTCGTCAGCAATTATCATCAACGAGGCCGCAGCACGTAAATTTGGTTTTGCAAATCCTGTTGGCGAACGAATCAGTACCTTCGATTTCTCCGAAGGGGAAATCGATCCGGATAAGTCGGTAACCTATACCATTATCGGTGTGGTCGAGGATTTCCATTTCGAATCGCTTCGGAAAAACATTACACCCCTTGGTCTCGTCTTGGGCGATGCCACCTGGTGTATGTCGTTCCGTTTTGAATCGGAGAAAGCATCACAAGTGATTGATCTGCTGGAATCCAAGTGGAAGCAAGTAGCTCCGGGTCAACCCTTTCAATACACATTCCTCGACGAAGCTTTCGGTAAAATGTATTCTTCAGAGGAACGCCTCGGACACATATTCGGCATCTTCGCCGGCCTTGCTATCGTGATTGCGTGTCTTGGACTTTTTGCGCTTACAGCGTTCACAGCTGAACAACGTACGAAGGAAATCGGCATTCGCAAAGTATTAGGAGCATCGGTCACAAGTATCGTGGTATTGCTCTCCCGCGAATTCGGCAAACTGATTGTAATCGCCTTTGTTATTGCAGCTCCAATAAGCTGGTTTGCGGTAAGCTGGTGGCTCGAAAGCTATACCTATAAGGCTGAAATAGGGCTCGCCATCTATGTGCTCGCTGGCCTCGTTGCGTTCGTCGTGGCATGGTTAACCATGGGATATCAGTCTATCCGGGCTGCGACTGCAAACCCCGTGAATTCACTGAAAAGTGAATAGGAACACTCATCAATAACCTCGTGATAATTCAATACGATTCTCGATCTCTTTACCTTGTGTGAAGAGATCGAGGTTCCGGAGAAACTGGTCGACCTTGCCCTCGTCCTCCAGGCGGTGGCCGCCCCCCGTATGTTGTGTAAGTACTACCTGCGGTAGCTCCCACAACGGACTGCCCACTGGCAGCGGCTCTTGCTCAGTCACGTCAAGGATGGCACCACCAAGTTTTCCGGATGTCAGTGACCCGATCAACGCGGCCTCGTCGGTGGTGCTGCCCCGGCCAACACTGGCATAGGTGGCGCCATCAGCCATCGCGTTAAATACTTCCGCGGTAACATATTGCCCGGCAGCACCGGGTAACGTGTTAATTACAATATCTGCATCGCCAATCTTCCTCAGAAGTTCTTCCTTTGAGTGGATTGTTGCCCTTGGATTCTTTCTCGCTACAAAGGACACATCACACTTGAATCCGGTAAGCAGCCCTTCTATATGAAGCGCAATTGTTCCCGCTCCAAGGATGATGACGCGCTTGCCACTTAACGTGTCCATACCATATCGCAGTGGCTTCCCTACCCATTTCTTATCGCGCTGCAGTACGGCAAGCTCAGGAATTCGACGATAAAACGCGATGATGCCGGCAATTATCGTTTCGGCGCAGGTTAGCGAAAAGAAGTCGCCCATATTGGCAACCAACGCTCCCGTCTGGATGCCCTTGTACTGATCGAAACCCGCAGAGTCAAGTTGCCAGAACTTCAGGTTGGGCAACTGCCCGTCGAACCATGCAGACGGTGGATTTCCCATAACGGCTGCCGCACGGGTAAATGCGTTCCGCGACCCTTCAGCGTCACCGGTTTCATAAAACGAGACATCGTCGATCCTGGCCCGCAGCAGTTCACGCAGGTTTTCATTGATGTCTGAATACACGAATACCGGAATTGCTATTCTACTCATATCACCCATAACCAGTTTTGTACTATTTTGTTGCCCACATGGGATGCCCAAAATAGCCACCCTGAACCGATTTATGAATTTGTTTTGTGTGAATGGGACTCAGTGTATTACTGAATCGTGATAAACCTAGGGCTGCCTGTCGAGCCTGTGCCTCAAATCGAAGACGATCGCAACGAGCACGGCGCAAAGAATGACCGCTGTAACCTGGTGTAATACGCCCAGCCATACCGGCACGCGGTAAATCAGGGTGAATATTCCCAGTAATATCTGCGTGATCGTGAGAATCGCCAACGCATTAGCCTTCCGATTCAGGGGCGCATATGCGTAACCTCGCATGCGAATCGAGATTGCAAACAGAAAAACTCCGGTAATAAAGGCTACCCAACGATGTGCAAATTGTATGAATACCCCGTTTTGGATTGAGGTGAAAAGATTTTCTGGAATGAAACTCCCACCCATCAATGGAAAAGTATTATAGTAAAATCCGGCTTTCAACCCGGCCACAAATGCTCCCAGGATTATCTGGCAAAAAAGAATGATCCCTCCTGCATACAATAGCCAGGGAGTTGGATTATTCCGCAGCCTGTCCGTATCAATCTTCATGATCGTCCAGAGGATAACAGCCACCAACATGATCGCCAGCGAAAGATGCAGCGCCAGGCGATAATGGCTCACGTAGGGCAGATCGGAAAGTCCGCTCATCACCATCACCCATCCCATAACGCCCTGAAGTGCGCCCAGAACGAGGATTATNGTAAGGTCTCTTACCAACCACCGTGGAAGCGANCGCTTTACGAGAAACCATACAAACGGAATGATAAACAGCAACCCGATGAACCTTCCTATGAGCCGATGAATATANTCCCACCAATAAATGCCTTTGAAACCTTCGACCGTNAAGTNTTTGTTGATTTGTTTGAACTGGGGTGTGNCNTTGTATTCATCGAAAGCCTGCTGCCATTCATCGTGCGACAGAGGAGGGATCGTCCCGGTGACAATTTTCCATTTTACAATGGATAGCCCCGATCCTGTAAGACGCGTAATACCACCCACGGCAACCATAAAGATTACGAGGATTATCCCTGACCATAACCAGGGACGGAGAAGTCTCTTGTCGCGGTGTTCCAGCATCTGATTTGGCGCAGCAAAGAAGCGACGACGACGGCAATAATTCGATGACTTTGGTCACCATTTCT
>Ga0065721_10004764_pt1 | contig 20614 bp, 17 predicted proteins | sample Mesricmetagenome_FD_59108 | JGI IMG/M metagenome (GOLD analysis project Ga0065721, IMG submission 59108) | Mesophilic microbial community from rice straw/compost enrichment Sample: eDNA_1 v2 (version 2) | ecosystem: Engineered > Solid waste > Grass > Composting > Bioreactor | place: USA: Davis... | reverse complement strand
ACCAGGATCGGTCCGCCGGGCCCCTGGGCCGGATCGGCCGCCAGCGCCGGCCGCGTCCATGACGCCAGCGCCAGCACCCAGCCCAGCAGCAGCAGGACCAGCCAGCCCCGAGCGCTCCGAGCGCAAACTCCCTCACGTTGCAACATCGCTGCACTCCTCAACAAGCTTCTTGGTGTGCTGCCCGCTACACCGCTCAGACGTTGCGCAGGCAGATAGTGAAAATCCGATGAATATGGCAACTACTGCCCAGTGCCATTGCCAACATTCCAGCGAACGAAACGGTTTTCGTCGTTGGCCGCGAAACGCAGCTTCTTGTTCCTGGCACCAAATCTCTGTGCGATGGCACGAATGGGGTACTTTTGGCCATGCAAGGCGTAAAGCTGCTTGCCCGAGCTGACGTTGAAGATGTGTACGTTGCTCTCGCGCCCCACTTGCGCGCGCAATGGCAATGGACGCGCCGTCCAGAGACAGCAAGACTGCAGTGACGCCCTGTCTCGATTAGCGGCGCGGTACGACGCCCCGGATGAGCGATTCGTATTTTCTCTACCGCCACCGTCGGCCAGAGCCATACATGACACCGAGAGTGCCAAGGCTGCGCATGCAGATTCCCTCCGATGCATCGCAAATTTCATTTACGCCCCCGTCGCTGGATGGAATCAGACGCACAGCACAGCGCCCAATTCCTCTTATTATCAAATCAACATCAAACACCCACGCAAACCATACTCAGATCAATTTTTACAAAAATTCGCAAATCGAACTCATTTCACCCAAAACCATTACCCAAACCCAACGGCAAAAACAAATCCCACGCCCAAAACACCACCCACCAGGACAAATTATCACACCCCTACCCGTAGTAACTACCATAGTCAGGCCCAGATTTTTGTCCTTTGTTCAACACCGACATCACGACGGGACACTTCTGGACGGCGGCAAAAGCTTCCTGCAGGGCTTGGCAGGTAAGTGTTTTCTGCTTCAACGATTACGACCACCTGCCCCATGCGAGAGGCAAGCACCCTGGACTCGGAAGTCAACAACAGTGGGGTCGTAGTCAAAAATCACTATGCGATCAGAATAGCGGCTGGCAAGCTCGCCTAAAAGCTTGTCCATAGCATCACTGGCCAGCAATTCCGTGGAATGCACATTACACGTCCCGGCCGGCAGCAATGTCAATTTTGGGATATTGGTCTTCAACAAAACTTCCGAGAGATCCAGCGCTGGGTCCGTAAGAACATCCAGCAGGCCCCGACGCGGCTGCAATCCCAGTGTGCGCATGAGGTTGCAACGCACCACGTCGGCATCCACCAACAACACCGACCTATCGACCTCGACCGCCATGCTGAGAGCGAGATTGATGGAGCAAAAAGTTTTTCCCTCGCCTGGCAGCGCACTGGTGACCATGATGAGAGAACTTCGATCATCACTGCTTTTCGACGTTTTCCGGGCATTAGCCAGAAGAGGCCGCTTGATGTGACGAAACTCCTCGGCCATGGTGGATCGGGAGCGGGTAGAAACCAGAACGCCGGTTTCTTCAAGCCGCTCAATATCTAAATTCACGGTTTCTGACTGGACACCCGACTGAAGCGACTTGCCCGCGTCAAAAACGTGGCCTTCCAGATCGGAATTCGGCTCTCCGCGCGCAGGGATCTGCCGCAACGTCGCGTGGGAAGCAGTCGGCACGGTCCCGACTCTTTGATCGCTGCGGGCAGCATTGACCCCAGCGACGGGCACTTCGACACCGGTTCGAGACAGTTCGTGAAGCCGTTGAGTCGCAAGCTCGATGATGTTCATGGTTAGGGCTTTCGAACGGTTTACGGATTCAAGACCATCCATACCACCCACAGAGCCTGCAACAACATAAGCGCAGCCACTGCAGCACTGAACTTGACGGCATCCGCTCGCTGCTTGTTTGCCGCATGAGGGGCAAGTTGCAGTGACACCGAGCCAAGAACCTGGCGGCCAGAAAGGCGTTCAAGTGCCGAGATACTGGTCACCGTAGGCTTGAAATAGTTCACCGCCAGCGTGGTGCCTACGCCAGCGGCAAACACCACCACCACAGCAATCAGCGCCAAATGCAGCCGCGACGGGAACACCGGCGAGGCTGATGCCTTGGGCGGTTCTATGACACGAAACTCCGCCAGCTGCGAGGATTTATTGAGATTCACACCCAACTGCGCAGCTTCGCGGCGTGCCACCATGACCTCGTAGTTCTTTCGAATAACGTCGTAGTCCCGATTCAGTTGCGCAAGCTCAGCTTCAACCTGAGGCATACGGTCACCCACGGCACGTGCCTCTTCCAAAGCCTGCTGTTTCGTACCCAACTGTGCCCGCAGCGACGCCACCTGTGCTTCGGTTTCGGTGAGCGAAATTCGGATCTTCTGGTACACCGGATTGGCAGCCGTCTTGCGATCACCTCCCAGCGGCGATTGTCCCTGCGCTTCGGCTTCCTTGCGGCGGTTCAACTCGTCGGTCAGATCAGCAATGACGCGGCGCGCATTGACCACATCAGGATGCAGCTCTGTAAAGCGATGCAGATATTCATCGAGCTGCTTGTACTGATTTTCAAGACGAGTCTCGATCTCAGCGACAGCCATGGAGGAGGAGCCGTCGCGCGGCCCTTGTTTCATCTCGCTTTCCAGAGCGTTACGGTAGGCGTCACGCGCTTTTTCGGCTGCTCCGAGTTCCACCCGCAGCTTGTTCACCTCCTCGGACAATACAGACACACGCGTGAAGTAATCTTGCGCCGACACGCCCGTCGCACCGAAATTCCGAATTTTGAATTCTTTAAGTCTATTTTCAGCTTCGACCAGCTTCTCTTCGTAATTTTTTATCTGGCTTTCGATGAAATGACCCGCGTCCTCTGAATCACGCTGTTTTGCTACTACGCCGGATTGCACGAACAGCTCGACAGTGGCCTCAACCAAGCGCCTGGCCTGCTCCGGACTACTGCCGCGGTAGCTGATTTCATATAGGTTGTCCGCACCGGCCGACACCACCCTGATCTTCGACATCAGGCGTGAGACAGTGTCCTCGCGCCGGGCCGGATCACCGTCATCGAGCTGGAGGTCCGGAACGGCAAGTAGGCGCTGCATGTTGGGCCGCGAGATCAAGGTTCGCGCCAGCATCCGTACCTGTTGATCGATGTCGGGCTCGAACGTCAGATCGGCCATCATCGGCTTCAGCACGGTCTGGGTGTCCACATACACCTGAGCTCTAGCCTCGTACCGATTGGGCACAAACGCAATCGCAACGGCGAGCACGGGTGCCAGAACTGACGCAACACCAAGGGCCAGCCAGCGACGTTTACTAACAACTGAAGCTCCGCCCTTGATCTTCTCAACAAGGGCTGTCACCGCATTGCTCATGGTTTTGCCTTAGAGCTTTGAAAACCGCGCGTCTCCGGGGCCAACTGCGGATTCGAGAGACACGCCCCTCCGACAGCCAGTGTGCCTTTGGTAACCGCAGAAAGGCACGCCTGGGCTACCCCCTCCCCCCTGATTGGGGCGAATACCGGTGCAGCCTGTTGCATGCCGCAACGATGAAGCACATTCTTGCGGCGCGGTTGACGCTGCTGAACAACAGCACTGCACCGCATTCGTGGCAGATCAATAAACAAGTTGGCGTCAACGCATCACGACCAGCGGTGAGGCCGGAGAAGCCGATGCTATTGCGGCTTCCACCGCGCACCTGTCACATGGAGGGATCTCTGCATAAATCGGTGTTTTGGCGTGCTGCATGCCGCTGTGCATGTCCTTGGCGCTGTGGCAGCAGAAGCGGGAGAAACTATGAAGACACAGAGCGGACTGCCGAGCCCGTCAGTGCTTGATTTCTCACAGATGGCGACCATCAGTCGTCTCTTGCCCCCTGAACACGAGGGAGAAAAAACCATGGGGCTTGCGCAGTCAGAGAGCGATACCCATGAGGCCGTCGGCCACATCCGGGCAATCCAGTCCTCAATGAATCGCCTGCTAGGCAACGAAGCGCTTCCACGCAATGATTTTGCCTTGCAGTTGCAGCGTGAGAAAAGACGAGCCGAGCGTTCAAAGAGGCCGTTATCCCTTGTCGTTTACCGCATCAAAGATGCAGACAACGACATGTCCGCCAATGCTGACGCTTGCGAGTTCCTGGAGCTATTACATTGCGCTTCGCGCGAGACAGACATCATTGGACACGTAGGCGGTGGGCTCATCGCAGTACTTTGTCCCGACACCGACGAGCAAGGCATCAATGCCTATATCCGCAAGGTAGAGGATCTGGCACCAGAGCGCAGATATGAGACTGAAACGGCCACCTACCCCGACAAATTGTTCGAGAAGTTGAGCCAACCGGGCAAACTGGGTCCAGCACTGCACCAAATCGTCTCAGGCGATTTCAGTCAACGCCGTCATGGCTATCGTCTCAAGCGCGGATTGGACGTTTTAGGAGCCGTCCTGCTCATATTACTGCTGTCCCCGCTAATGGCGCTGGTGGCTATTCTGGTCGCTGCCACCTCATCCGGCCCCATCATCTTCAAGCAGATGCGCTTGGGAACGGGGGGAAAACCATTTGCGTTTTATAAGTTCCGGTCGATGGTCGTCAACATGGACGATAGTATTCACCGGCAGTTTGTTGCAGACTTGATCAAGGGCGAAATCGATGCCAACGCCCAGGGCAACGGCAGTAATGGTCCAGCATACAAAATTCGTTCAGATCCGCGGGTTACCTGGATCGGACGCATCATTCGCAAAACCAGCATTGACGAATTACCCCAGCTTTTCAACGTCCTCAAAGGCGACATGAGCTTGGTTGGTCCTCGGCCTCCAATTCCTTACGAAGCCGAGATTTATGAGGCTTGGCACTTGCGTCGGATCTTGAGCGCAAAACCAGGCATCACAGGTTTGTGGCAGGTGCAAGCCAGAAGCACAGTTACTTTCAACGAAATGGTGCGCTTGGACTTGCGCTACATCCGTGAATGCTCACTGCTGCTGGATCTGAAAATTCTCTTGAAGACAGTTGGAGTGGTCCTTCGCTGTGATGGCGCGGTTTAATCAAGAACTGGGGAACAGCAATGCATATTGACGGAGCGAACATACTTGTGACCGGAGGGGCTGGTCTCATCGGATCCTCGACCATTGACACGTTGCTCAAGGACTATTCACCGTCCAGGGTGGTCATTCTGGATAACCTTGCACGCGGGTCCTTGTCAAATATTGAGCACATGCTCCGTGACCCACGGGTCACGCTGGTACGGGGCGACATCCGCAACAGCGACACGGTACGCCGCGTCATGGAAAACATGGATGCGGTCATTCACATGGCAGCGCTGCGCATCACGGCCTGCGCCGCAGATCCTCGCGAAGCCATGCAGGTGATGTGTGATGGCAGCTTCAACGTGGTGGAAGCAGCTCGTCAGGCTGGTGTGAAGAAAGTCGTCGCCGCGTCCTCAGCTTCGATCTACGGGCTGGCCGATAGCTTCCCAACCCGGGAGGACCACCACCCCTACAACAACCAGACCTGGTACGGCGCGGCAAAAGTGATGCTTGAAGGTTTGTTGCGCTCGTATCGTGCCATGTACGGGCTGCCGTATGTGGCACTGCGCTACTTCAACGTCTACGGACCGCGCATGGATCTGCACGGCAAGTACACCGAAGTCCTCATCCGCTGGATGCAGCGTATCGATGCGGGCCTACCGCCGATGATCCTGGGTGATGGCAAGCAGACCATGGACTTCGTTTACATCGATGACGTTGCACGTTCGAACGTTCTAGCACTGGCATCCGATGTTGAAGACGACGTGTTCAATGTCGCCAGCGGCGAGGAAACCAGCTTGAATGACCTGGCTTGTGCCCTGCTGAAGGTCATGGGCGCGGCCATGGCGCCTGAATACGGCCCCGAGCGCAGCGTGAACCCGGTATCTCGTCGGCTTGCCGACACCTCCAAGGCGCGAGAGTTGCTCGGCTTCGAGGCGCAGACCAGTCTGGAGGACGGACTGGCTCTCCTGGTCGATTGGTGGCACCTCAACAAGTCCAGCGTGGTAGCAGCATGATCCCTATCGCAACTCCTGTCATGGGCGAGGCAGAGGCCGATGCTGCCCGCCGGGTCATCGTGAGCGGCTGGATCACGCAAGGTCCTGAAGTGGTGGCGTTCGAGCGCGAGTTCGCCGCCTTGGTGGGCGCAGAGCATGCGTGTGCAGTCTCCAATTGCACGACGGCATTGCACTTGGCGCTTCTGGTCGCGGGCGTGCGCCCCGGTGACGAGGTCATCACCGTCAGCCATTCATACATCGCGACGGCCAACAGCATTCGTTACTGTGGCGCCACACCGGTGTTCGTCGACATCCAGCCGGACACCTTCAACATGGATCCGGCGCTGGTAGAGGCTGCCGTGACGCCACGTACCCGTGCGATCCTCTGCGTCCATCAGATCGGCATGCCGTGCGACCTGCGCAGTCTGGTGGCCATCGGCCGGCGCCTGAACCTGCCCGTGATCGAAGACGCGGCCTGTGCCATCGGCAGTGAAATCCTGTGGAACGGACGCTGGGAACGCATCGGCCAGCCGCAGGCCGACATCGCGTGCTTCTCCTTCCATCCGCGCAAGGTCATCAGCACCGGGGATGGCGGCATGCTGACGACATCCAACACCGGCTGGGACAAGGAATTCCGCCTGTTGCGCCAGCATGCGATGAGCGTGCCGGATACCGTGCGTCACGGCTCGAACCAGGTGATCTTCGAGAGCTATCCGACCACGGGCTACAACTACCGCATGACCGACATCCAGGCCGCGGTCGGTCGGGAGCAGCTCAAGCGCTTGCCCGACATCGTCAAGCGGCGGCGTGATCTGGCTCTTCGCTACGGCGAGCTGCTGGGTGATATCGAAGGCCTGTGTCTGCCCGCAGAGCCGAGCTGGACAAAGACCAACTGGCAGAGCTACTGCGTGCGCCTGCCTCGCGGATGTGACCAGCAGCGCGTGATGCAGTCGATGCTTGACGACGGCATCGGTACGCGGCGCGGCATCATGTGCTCACACCGCGAGCCCGCCTATGCGCAATCGCCACTGCGCTTCGCCTTGCCGCACTCCGAGGCAGCTCAGGACGAGTGCATCCTGCTGCCCTTGTTTCCGCAGATGACCGAAGCGCAGCAACAGCAGGTGGCCGCATCGCTGCGCAAGGCCTGCGACGCCGTTGCCGAGATGGCAACAGGGCCGCAGCGCAAGGCCGCGTGACATAGGCAAGGCAGTCGTGGCCGAAGACACCGCCGCTATCGCTGAAGCCGCTGCACCGGGCTTGACAGCCTCTGCGCCGGCACGCCGCAAGCACAGCTATCGCGACATCCTGAGCTCGTCGGCGCTCATTGGCGGCTCTTCGGCCATCAATGTGTGCATCGGCGTGGTACGCACCAAAGCCATGGCGCTTCTCCTCGGCCCGGCTGGGTACGGCGTGATGGGCGCGTACATGCAGATCGCCGAGGTGGCTCGCAGCATCGCGCAGATGGGCCTCAATGGCAGCGGCGTGCGGCAGATCGCGGATGCGGTCTCCACCGGCGATATGCAACGCATTGGGCGCACGGTGAAAGTCCTGCGCTGGATGTCCCTGCTGTGCGGATTGCTCGGCGCGGTGCTGCTGGCTGCGCTGGCGGCACCGATCGCAACCCTGACTTTCGGCAACGACAGCCACGCAAGCGACATCGCGCTGCTCTCCTGTGCCCTTTTCTTTACGGTCGTCGCAGGAGGCCAGGGAGCGCTGCTGCAGGGCATGCGCCGCATTGCGGATTTGGCCAAGATTGCAGTGCTGGGCGGGCTGCTGGGAACGGTGATCGGCATCCCGCTGGTGTATGCCTTCGGCGAGAAAGGACTGGTACCGACGCTGGTTGTCATGGCCGGCATCACGCTGCTGACGTCCTGGTGGTACAGCCGTCGAGTCGATGTGGAGGTACCAGCGCTGGACGTGGCCCGTCTTACCAGCGAGTCGGTGGCGCTGCTCAAGCTGGGCGTGGCCTTCATGGCCAGCGGCCTGCTGATGAATGGCGCGGCCTATGCAGTGCGCGCCATCGTGCTGCGCGAGGCAGGACTGGATGCCGCAGGCATCTACTTCGCGGCCTGGACCCTGGGCGGTTTGTACATTGGCTTCGTACTGCAAGCGCTGGGTACCGACTTTTATCCGCGCCTCGTCGGCGCAATCCATGATCACGAGGAGTGCAACCGCCTCGTGAACGAGCAAGCCCAGGTCAGCCTGCTGCTGGCCGTGCCCGGGGTGCTGGCCACGCTGACCCTGGCACCACTGGTCATCGCGCTGTTCTACAGCGCCCAGTTCAGCGGCGCAGTGTCAGTCCTGCGCTGGATCTGCCTGGGCATGGCGGTCCGTGTGCTGACCTGGCCCATCGGCTACATCGTCGTTGCCAAGAACGCCCAGACGCTGTTCCTTGCCATCGAAGTGGCATGGGCCGTAGTCAACGTTGGGCTGACCTGGTGGTTCGTGGAGGTCTATGGCGCGGATGGTGCCGGCATGGCGTTCCTCGGCGCCAATGTTCTGCATGCGCTGGCGGTCTATCCCATCGTGCGCCGCCTCAGCGGCTTCAGGTGGAGTACGGCCAACCTCAAGCTTTCCGCTCTGTGCTTCGTATTGACGGCAAGCACCTTCGCTGGCTTCCAGGTGCTTCCTCCCGTGCAGGCCATGGCATTGGGTCTGGTCACCACGCTTGCAAGCATCTGGATCTCCGCGCGCACCTTGACGGTACTGGTTGCGCCTGAACGGCTGCCCGGTCGTTTACAGCGCTTCTTCAAAACCCGGCGCAACGCTGAATAACTCAGGGACGACAGGAGGTGTCATGAACAGTGAAAAGACTGACGGCAAAGGCCCCATCTGGATTGATTTGGACAATTCCCCCCATGTCCCCTTTTTCCGACCGATCATCGAAGAACTGCAGGCCCGAGGCATTCCGCTAATTCTCACTGCCCGCGACGCTTTCCAGGTCACTGAGCTGGTCGAGCTCTACAAGATTCCCTGCGTGACCATTGGCAAGCATTTCGGTAAGAACAAGCTCATGAAGGCGCTTGGGCTGTTGGTACGGTCGGCCCAGTTGCTGCCTTTGATTGTTCGCCACCGCCCCCGGCTGGCGGTATCGCACGGCTCCCGTGCTCAAACCATGGTGGCACGACTTTTGTCCATTCCATCCATCGTCATCGCCGATTACGAGCATGCGCGACATGTCACCAAACCCGACTGGATGATTGTTCCGGAAGTCATCCCTACCGAATCAGCCAGTAAAAGTGCCCGGCATGTATTGAAGTATCCAGGCATCAAGGAAGACGTTTACACGCCTTCGCTTTCACCGGATCCAGGAATTCTCTTCAAGATGGGCCTGTCGCCGGATGAAATCATTGTCACCGTGCGGCCGCCGGCCACCGAGGCTCATTACCACAATCCGGAGAGCGAAAGCCTTTTTGCTGCCACCATCGAACTGCTGGCTGCTCATGCCGCAACCAGGATCGTCGTGCTGCCTCGCAATCAGCGGCAACAGTCGGAAATCGTTCAGACTTGGCCGCAGCTCATCAAGTCGCAGAAATTGATCATTCCAACCGAAGCGGTAGACGGACTTAATCTCGTTTGGCATTCCGATTTTGTCATCAGCGGTGGCGGCACCATGAACCGCGAGGCAGCTGCGCTGGGTGTCCCGGTTTACAGCATCTTTCGCGGCCATCCCGGTGCCGTAGACCTTTACTTGGCCAGCAAGCAGCGCATGACGCTGCTGCAATCTGTGGACGACGTGCGACAGAAGATTGCGGTGGCCAAGAGAGAAAAGGCTGTCCGGCCAGACCTCAGCAACCGGCACACTTTGCAGGCTTTGGTCGGACTCATCATGGGTGTAGCTGTTGAGACACAAGCCGTTGAACACTGAAACGGGACCCGGAATGCTGCACGTGATTTTTACGGTCGATTATGAGATTCATGGTAACGGGGACGGCAACCCGAATGGATTGATGGTCGAACCTACAGACCGCATGCTGCGCCTGCTGGATGAATATGGTGCCAAGCTCACCATCATGGCTGACGTGGCCGAGATCCTGCGTTTCAAGGAATATGCCGAGACAACAGGCCGCGATGACTACGGCTACCAGGCCATCGAGAAACAGCTGTTGAATGCCGTTGCCTGCGGGCACGACGTACAACTGCATATCCACTCATCCTATTTCAACGCGGTACACGATCAAGATCGCTGGTCCCAAGATTGGTCGGAATACGACTTCGCGATGTTGCCCTACGAGCGGATGGATTGGATGGTGCGCACCTGCAAGGACTATCTCGAATCCCTCCTCAAGCCCGCGAACCAGAACTATGCTTGCATGGCCTTCAGGGCCGCCAACTGGTCCGTGAGTCCTTCAAGCAACGTGGTAAAGGTGCTTCTGAAAAATCAGATCACCATGGACACTTCCGTCTTCAAATTTGGCCGTCGCAACGGCGCAGTGACGTTTGATTATTCCGAGGCACACAGCGCCTTGCTGCCTTGGCGCGCCAGCGAGTCAAATATATGCATGCAGGACCGCAACAGCGGTTTGTGGGAAGTGCCCATATATACAGAAAAGCGCTGGCTTGGAGCTTTCCTGGCAAAGGGCCGTTTATATCGTGTAATGTGCGACGTATTCCATAAAGGTCCGTTCAGCGTCTCCCACACCAAGTCCAATGCCAGTGAACCGAGCGCAACACGGCGCCGCTCAAGGTTGACCAAACTCCAGGCCCTGGTCCAGACACATGCGTGGAAGGCGGATTTCAATCAATGCGACGGGCGGCAACTCGTCGGGGCGCTGCGGCGGGCTGAGCGGAGTCTGAATGGTCAGTCTGGACTTCCGGTTCCGTTCGTACTGATTGGGCACTCCAAACTGTTTACCAAGGCCAATGAAGGAGCGCTCCGCCCGTTCCTGGCGCATATTCAAGAGAACCCAGATCGATATACCTTCGGCACCCTGCAAGGCATGGGGCGCTTTCAAGACCAATGGGCTGCACTGTAATGAGCAACGCCTCAGTTCTGTCTGAAAGTGAAAGCGAGCCACCGAGCCTGCCGTACCGAGTGGCACCGTTCGTCATCATCACGCCAGCACACAATGAGGAAGCCTTCATCGAGGAGACGATCCGCTCCATGCTGAGCCAGCATGTGCGGCCGATGCAATGGGTCATCGTCAACGACGGCTCGACTGACCGTACCCGCGATATTGTGGCTGCCTATGCAAAGCAGCATGATTTCATTCGCCTGATTGACCGTCACCGCCAAGGCACGCGCCATTTCGGCAACAAGGCTCATGCCTTCCATCTCGGGTTGAGTCACTGCAACGTCGCAGGCTTCCGTTTCATCGGCAACCTTGACGCCGACATATCTCTGGCACCCGACTATTTCGAGAAAGTGCTGCAGGAATTTGAACGCGACTCCCATCTTGGCATAGCGGGCGGCATGGTACAGACCCGTATTGGCGACTGTTTCATCAGCCAGGAAGTCGCGCTCGACAGCGTAGCCGGCGCAGTGCAATTTTTCCGACGCGAGTGCTTCGAGCAGGTTGGCGGCTACAGGCCCCTGCCTTTGGGTGGCATCGACTCGGCAGCGGAAATCACGGCCCGCATGAAAGGCTGGAGAGTGCAGACCTTCCCCTCGCTGCGTGTACTGGAAAACCGCCGCACCGGGACAGCCACTGCTTCGCCATTGCTGTCTCGCGTGAAGGAAGGCCGGCGCTATCACTCGCTGGGGTATGGATTCCTGTTTCTGTGCCTGCGCTGCGTCTACCGCTCCATGGACCGGCCCCGGATCATGGGCAGCCTTGCCATATTCATTGGCTATCTTCGCGGACTGCTGGGACGAAGTCCCATCCTGCTGCCGCCCGACACGGTGAAATACCTGCGGGGAGAACAGCAGAACAAGTTGCGGCAATCGCTGAAGTCGTTAGTACTCGGCAAATCAAGCTAAGGACGCCATCACATGTGCGGGATCTGTGGAATCTACGATCGGTCCGGTAAGCCGGTACCGCAAGACATGCTGGTCCGTATGAATTCAGCCATTGGACACCGGGGACCTGATGGCGAAGGGCAGTATTTAAACGGCAACGTGGCGCTGGGCCATCGCCGTCTGAGTATCATCGACCTTGAGGGCGGCACGCAGCCCATGGGCAACGAGGATGACTCGATCCAGGTCGTGTTCAACGGTGAAATTTACAATTTCGTCGAACTGCGGGTAGAGCTGCAGAGTTTCGGACATGTCTTCAAGACCTCATCCGATACCGAAATCATCGTGCATGCCTACGAACAATGGGGTATCGATTGCGTCAGCCGCTTCAACGGCATGTTCGCCTTTGCGCTGTACGACAGTCGCGAACGCAGCGTTTTCCTGGCTCGTGACCATCTTGGCATCAAGCCTTTGTATTATACGGTGACAGGCAACCAAGTACTGTTCGCGTCCGAGATCAAGGCATTGCTCCAGCATCCAGAATTTCAACGGGACGTGGATGTTGACGCCTTGTCGGAGTTGTTTACGTTTCGCTTCGTCCCTTCCCCGAAAACACTATTCCGCAACGTATTCCGGCTACCTCCGGGACACCGCATGCTTCTCAGCGGTGACAAAATTAGTATCAGTCGCTACTGGGATCATGTCCCGCAGTTTCGCCAAAACTGGCATGAAGAGGAACTGATCGAGGAATATCTGGCGCTGCTAAAGGATTCAATCAAAATCCAGTTGCGCAGTGACGTGCCGTTGGGCCTATTCTTGAGTTCGGGCATCGATTCTTCCGCGCTGCTGGCCGTAATGAAAGATCACGCCTGTGGCCCGGTACAAACCTTCACCATTGGCTTCAAGGATGGTGAAAAAACCAATGAAGTGGCAGATGCCCATGAAGTGGCGCGCCAGTTCGGCGCAGACCATCACTTCTTGATGCTGAGTTCCCAGGATTATCTGGATCATTTTGAGCGTTACATGCGTGACTTGGAGGAGCCGGTAGGCCATGAAGCGGCACCGGCTTTCTATTTTCTGGCGCGCCTTACGCGAAGCCGCGTCAAGGTTGCGCTAACGGGCCAAGGTGCCGATGAGCCCTGGGCGGGATACGATCGCTACAAAGGTGTACGGTTGTCGGAATATTACAGCCGACTGCCGAGAATCATCACGGATGGCGTGGCGCCCTCGGTAGGAAAACTTCCATTGCCGATGGAGAGGCTCAAGCGTGGCATCGCTTCTTTGGGCGAACGCGACATTCTGACCCGCTTCACAAAAATCTATTCCTTCTTCAGTGCGGACATGAAGGCGCAACTGTATGAAGGCACTTTGAAAGAGCGTTTTCTGTCGACGCCTTACGGCACCAAGGAAGCTCTGCGGCGCCTGCACAGCGATGTGGCACAACTCGACCCCTTATCGCAGATGCTGTACATCGACACCCGCGCAAACCTGCCTGACGATCTGCTGATGGTGGCCGACAAGACCTCGATGGCCAATTCACTGGAAGTACGAGTACCGTTCCTGGACTTCCGCTTGGTGCAATTCATCGAAAACTTGCCTCCCAGTCTGAAGCTGCGCGGCTGGACCGGCAAATACCTGCACAAGCGCGCGTTGGCTTCATGGCTGCCGTCGGAAATCGTGCATCGCAAGAAAAAAGGCTTTGCACACCCGGTTGCACAATGGCTGCGGCAATCCATGAAACCGTTGGTTGACGACTGCCTGCTCAGCGCCAACTCCTCGCTGACGCGTTATTTCAACCAGAGCTACCTGAGGGAGATGGTACGCAAACACCATGAAGGCAAGGAGCAGTACATGCGCCACATCTTCTTGCTGGTATCGCTGGAGCTTTGGCATCGAACCTTTTTTTCCAGGCAGCAGGGGTGAATCGCCATGGATCTCTCCATCATCATCGTCAACTGGAATTCGAAGGACTTTCTGGCTGAGGCGCTTAACTCCGTGCAGGCCACGGTCCAAGGCATCAGTTATGAAGTGCTGGTCATTGACTCGGGGTCTTTCGATGGCTGTGCCGAGATGCTGGGGCAGTCTTATCCATGGGTTCGCTTTGTCCAAAGCGCCAGCAATCTCGGATTTGCGAAGGCCAACAACGAGGCCTTCCGTCTCTCGCGCGGTGACGTGGTCCTGTTCCTGAATCCAGACACCAAAGTCTTGGGCAATGCCATCACGGAGTTGATGCGGACGCTCAAGAGTTATCCGGATGCCGGGTTGGTAGGTCCCAAGCTGCTCAACGGTGACGGCTCGGTGCAGGAAACTTGCATCAGGGCTTTTCCAACGTTGATGAATCAACTGCTGGACTCTGAAGTCTTGCGGCGCCACTTCCCGAACTCCGTGCTGTGGGGCAAGCGCGCCTTGGGCACTGCCGACGCCATGCCCAAACGGGTGGAGGCGCTTTCCGGCGCCTCGCTAATGGCATCCAGGAAAGTGTTTGAACAGGTTGGCATGTTCAGCACCGACTACTTCATGTACAGCGAAGACATGGATTTGTGCTTGAAGGCTGCGCGCCAGGGTTTCAACGCGTATTACGTGCCCTCGGCCGTGGTCGTGCATTACGGGGGAGCAAGCAGCTCTCAGTCGCCGACAAGCAGTTTCTCGGCGGTAATGCGGCTGGAGTCGCAATGGCGCTTTTTCCGCAAAATGCATTCCGCACGTTACGCAGCGGCATACCGGGCCGGCATGTTCATCGCTAGCTTGGTGCGGATCTCGGCCCTGGCGATTGCATTGCCGATTCGGTTTTTCAAGCCAGAACGCCAGGGCCTGGTTTACTCGTTGCGCAAGTGGGCTGCGCGACTGCGATGGACGGTCGGCGCACAGGCATGGATGCGCAACTATTGAGACAACTGCACTTTTCCTAGAACTTTGCTTGGGACGCCGACATGCTCAATGTTCGCATACTGACGGAAAAAGTCACCCGGATACTGGCTCAAGAAGGTATAGCGCCGATGTGCCGTCGTGCGCTGAAACACCTGCGGGCACGTCGGCAGCGGGATGCGTTCGATCTTGAACACGGTACTGAGACGAGCGGGCTCGAGCCGCTGTGGAATCTGAGCATCGATTCGCCCAATGCCCGCTACGGTGAGCGGTATGAGGCTACAACACCCCAGGAACTGCTGGCCGTGTTGGAATTCTTGAAGCTTCCAGTGAAAAACTTCAGCTTCATCGACCTAGGATGCGGTAAAGGGCGCACCCTGATCGTTGCAGCTCGCTTTGGCTTCGGCAAGGTCATTGGCGTGGAGTTCGCTCAGGAACTGGCCGCTACCGCACAGGCCAATCTTGCATCGCAGGCATTGCACAACGCGGTCGTGCTGCAGGCGGACGCTGCGCAGTTCACTTTCCCAACGGGGGGCAAGGTGATCTATTTGTATAACCCCTTCTCCTCGGAAGTGCTGTCGCGTGTGCTGGAGAACCTGCGTGCGTGCAGCGAGGGAGACCTTTACGTTGTGTACAAGTCGCCGCGCTGTGCAGCGCTGCTGGACGGTTGCGATTTTCTTAGGCGCCACGACAGCGCACCAGGCGCGGAACATATTGCGATTTGGCACGGCGTCATGTCCAAGGCTCGCGCAGCCGTGGAGACGGTGGCATGACGGTCAAAGTCGTCCGGACACTGGAAGGCTTGGCGGAGGTTCGTGCCTGCTGGGAACAGTGGCAGACGCACGTCAACAGTGACCTGGCCCAGTTCGAACTGCTGTGTCGGCTGCGGCCAGAAGTCATGATGCCTTTCGTACTGGTGGTTGAGCGGGATGGCGTCGTGCAAGCGCTGGTGACGGCTCGGCTGGAACAATCCAGCGTGGCATCTGCAATCGGCTACCTGCAGCTTCCCCGGCTACCTGCCCGCGTGATTGCCGTCATCCACCAAGGCATTCTTGGTCAGTTGGATGAGCATGGGGCACAGGAGGTGGTCCAGCAGCTATGGTCAATACTGGCTGCTGGAGAGGCCGATGCAATTGACTTCCATTATTTGCCCGAAGACTCGCCACTCCTGCGTGCACTGCATCAACGTGGCCCCCGCGTGTTCTGCGAAAAGAAGCCGCGCTGGTCCACGCACCGCGAAATGAACTTGCCTACTCAGGGCGGCTTGCTGGAAACACTGCGGAGCAAGCATCGAACGCACTTACGCAAACGTGAGAAGGAATTGGAGGAGGCATTCGCCGGCCGCATTGTTTGGCGCTGGCTCACGCAGGTCGATGACGTCGTTTCGCTGTGTGCACGTCTCGAACGGGTGGCAGCCACGACGTACCAGCGCGGCCTGGGAGCCGGGTTCTACGACAACGAAGAATTTCGCAAGCGCCTGCAGCTCTTCTCCAGCCGGGGCCAGTTGCGAGTTCAATTGTTGGAAATCGACGGACAAGCCCGCGCTTTCTGGTTCGGCTTTGTATACGGGGACAGTTTCCATTCGGCCGAAACCGGCTATGACCCAGTCCTGCGGGATCATGAAGTAGGCACCCTTATGTTCGTACGCATGGTGGACGAACTCGCCCGTGAACGCGTTCAGCGCCTGGATTTTGGTTTGGGCGACGCGCATTACAAGGAGCGGTTCGGACACCATGCTTGGCGCGAAACCTCCGTATGGCTTTTCGCACCCACGCTCAAGGGAGTGGTGCTGATGGTGTACGTCAGACTTCTTGCCAGCGTGGACCAGGCTGCTCGCAAGCTCGTCGATCGACTGGGACTGCGCGACAGGATCAAGAACGCCTGGCGGCGCAGTCGTTCCAAGCCGGTGCCTGGCGTTGAGGCCGCCAGGGCCAGGAGTTGACCAGCACCTGCCTCACGCGACATGAACGGCCTGGCGTTCGCCTTCGCGGCTTTCAACGCATTGCTGCTGCTGCTAGTACCGCGACGCTGGGCAGCGTTGCCGATACTGGCCGCCGCCTGCTACATGCCTATTGGTGCTGGTTTTGACATCGGACCATTTAACTTCTATGTCATCCGGCTGACTTTGGTAGTGGCGTTCGTGCGCATGCTGCTCAAGGGAGAAGGCCTGCAAGGCGGCATGAACGGGCTTGATTGGCTGATCATTGTTTGGTCGCTGGTCGCGTTGATGACGAGTTTTTTCCATGAGGACGTCTATTCCACTTTGGTCAACCGAATGGGATTGGTCTTCATGTCTTGCGGAAGCTATTTGGTACTTCGAGCTTTCTGCCCAAGCTATGAAGACACGGTGCGCTTGTGCCGGATAGCAGCGCTGCTGCTGGTACCGGTGGCGCTGTCCATGTCGTATGAAAAACTTACCGGCTCAAATCCGTTTGCAGAGTTTGGCGGCATCCCATACACGTCAGAGATCCGCAACGGCACTATCCGTGCTCAAGGAGCATTTGCACATTCGATTCTGGCTGGATCCGTAGGTGCGGCTTGCCTGCCACTGATGGTCGTCCTGTGGCGCACATACCGCCTGTCAGCCTTGCTCGGTATAGGAGCCTGCCTGACGATGGTGTTTTCCTCAGGATCCACCGGCCCCATCATGAGTACCGGCTTTGGCGTGCTTGCGTTGCTGATGTGGAAGCTGCGCGACCACATGAGGCTGGTCCGCTGGGGTGCGGTGTTGGCGTACATCGGGCTGGAGTTGGTCATGAACGCGCCTGCCTACTACGCGCTGGCATACATTGATTTGACTGGCAGCAGCACGAGTTGGCACCGGGCTGCATTGATTGAGGCCGCGGTAACGCACTGGTCCGAGTGGCGTTTGGCTGGTACCGACATGACGCGTCACTGGATGGCTTACGGTGTTGGTTGGAGCCGAAACCACATTGACATCACCAATTACTACATTCGCATGGGGGTAGACGGAGGCATGCCGCTGCTGCTGATGTTCATTGCCGTGTTGTCCAAAGGCTTTTCCCTGGTTGGAAAAACCTGGCGGTACCCCGATGGACCCTCAGCGCAGTTCCCGTATGCGACTTGGGCCTTGGGAGCATCGCTGTTTGCTCAAGCAGCGACTTTCATGTCAGTGTCGTATTTTGATCAATCGGTCATCTTCTTGTACCTCACGCTCGCGGCCATCAGTTCCCAATCCATGAAATGGGCCAGCGATCAACCGGCAACTGCGCATGAGTCCCAGCCCCATATCGACCCGGTATACGCCGGCCTGCGAGGGTAGTCATGGCGCGCAGCGCAGTTCCGAAACCTGCGTGTTTAGAGAACATCACCGGCTTGCATGGAGCGAGCCTGCCAATGGAGGGGATGCGTATGAAGATCACTTTTGTCCTGCCCTATGCGGGCCTTCAGGGAGGCATTCGCGTCATTGCCATCTATGCCGAGCGCCTGGCGCAGCGCGGTCACGATGTGCGCGTGATTTCAACCCCTCAAGTCATCACCATGCGGCACACCGCCAAGTCGCTATTGCTAGGCAGAGGGCTTCCCAAACCCGAACCTTCGCATTTCGACGGGATCGACGTGCCGCATCGGGTGCTGGAATCCGTACGCCCTGTGACCGATGACGATGTGCCCGACGGCGATGTCGTCATCGCGACGTTCTACACCACGGCTTACGGGGTGAATTCGCTGTCCCCCAAGAAGGGAGCGAAAGCCATCTTCATTCAAAACTACGAAGTACCGCCGGGCAAGGCGAATCCCGCCCTTGATGCCACGTGGCGCATGCCCATGCACAAAATTCTCATATCCAAGTGGCTCGTGGATTGGGCACGCGACAAGTTTGGAGACACGGCGGTATCCCATGTTCCAAACAGCGTGGACATGGACCAGTTCCACGCGCCGCCGCGAGCCCGCAATGCACAACCTACGGTGGGCCTGCTTTACAACACCTCCCCGCTAAAAGGAGTCGGCATCAGTCTCAAAGCACTGGAGCGCGTGGCAACGGTGCTGCCGTCATTGCGCGTTGTTTCCTTCGGTGCCGAGCGCCCGGATTTCCGGTTGCCCCTCCCTTCCTATGCCACGTTTCACCATCGGCCTCAGCAGCAAGTGCTGCGTGAGCTATACGCCCAGTGCGACGTGTGGATGTGCGGCAGCAATGTTGAAGGTTTTCATCTACCACCTCTGGAAGCCATGGCATGTCGCTGCCCAGTGGTGTCTACGCGTTGTGGAGGCCCGTTGGACATCATCGAAGAAGGTGTCAATGGCCACTTGGTCAACGTCAAAGACGATGTGGCGCTTGCCGACAGGGTATTGCGCGTATTGAGCCTCACGGACACCGAATGGAAGCAGATGTCCGACGCCGCGCATCGGACGGCCATGCGCTTCACATGGGACGACGCAACCGACATGTTTGAACAGGCACTGCATCGTGCTATCGAACGCACACGTCGTGGTGAACTGACGGTGGGCACGGTTGCCCAGGTGGCATGAGGGCAAGATAAAAGCCCAGGAGGAGCGAATCATGAGCAGGCCCCGAGTTACCTTCGTTGTCCCGTGCTACAAGCTGGCCGGTTTCCTGCCGGCTTGCGTGGAGTCGATCCTGCGCCAGTCGTACACCGACTTCGAAATCTTGATCATGGACGACTGCTCGCCCGACAACACCGCGGAAGTAGCACAGTCCTTCAATGATCCGCGTGTCCGATACATACGCAACGACCCTAATCTTGGCCACCTGCGCAACTACAACAAGGGAATCGAGCTCAGCCGTGGCGACTATGTATGGCTGATTTCGGCCGACGATTACCTCCGCTCCAACCAAGTGCTGCAGCGCTATGTCGAATTGCTCGATCTCCACCCAAGCATCGGCTATGTGTTCTGCACGGGCTACGGTGTGAGCAATGGAGTGGAGACCGAGTTGCTCGGTCAACTTCAGGGGCGGGGTGATCGTGACAGGATCCTCTCGGGCACGGCGCTCTTGAAAAAGCTGCTGAGCGGCAACTTCGTGCTGACACCTTCAGGCATGGTGCGGCGCGAGTGCTACGACAAGGTCAGCAAGTTCCCGCTGGACATGCCATGGTGCGGTGACTGGTACCTGTGGTGCCTGTTCGCGCTGCACTATGACGTCGGCTACTTCGCCGAGCCGATGGTCTGTTATCGGCAGCAGCATTCGCTGAGCATGACTGAGAAGCTCACCGGAGAGCGGCTTGAAGCGTGCGCCATGGAAGAAATCCGCGTGCCTTGGGCCATTCGTGAGCATGCCTTGAGGCTCGGCCGGCACGACGTGGCGCGGCTTTGCGTGGATGCACTGGCCGATACCTATGCCCGTACGCTGGCGGGGCAACGCTACCTCAGCGCAGGCAACGCGGTCGACTTCGCCTTGATGGAGAAGTCACTCCAGCAGCAGGATATCGACGAAGCTCAGCGTGACCGCATTCGCGCCCGGGTCTACGCCACGGTAGGCAGCAAGTGCTACTGGCGCCAGGACATTTCAACTGCCAAGCGCTTCTACAAACTGGCGCTCGCAAAGGCGCCGTGGCGGTTGTCGCTTTGGCTCAAGTTGCTGCTGACGTCCCTGGGCCGGCCCGGACACTACGTGCGACGCTCCATCCTTTCCGTGCGCTGATACCTGCGAAAGAAATTAGAAAAAAGGCGCCGCCCGGTTGCCCAGGACGGCGCCATACGAGGAGCGCTTCTCACTTCCGCGCGCTCCCCTTTGAGAGCTGACTCGCGGGCAGTGCTTACTGCGCGCGCAGGTTGGTCGGGGCCGCCACGTTGATGGTGCCGGTGACGTACTCGAAGGGGCCGCGGTCGAAGGTGCCGTCGGCGCCGCGGGCGTTGCCCAGGCCGTC
>Ga0065721_10050393_pt1 | contig 20619 bp, 22 predicted proteins | sample Mesricmetagenome_FD_59108 | JGI IMG/M metagenome (GOLD analysis project Ga0065721, IMG submission 59108) | Mesophilic microbial community from rice straw/compost enrichment Sample: eDNA_1 v2 (version 2) | ecosystem: Engineered > Solid waste > Grass > Composting > Bioreactor | place: USA: Davis... | reverse complement strand
GGGTGCGGAGCTCGTCGAGCCGGCTCGCGAGGCCCGTCCCGGCCAGGTGCGGGGCCGAGTGCCCGGTCCCGTCTCGAAGGCCGTCCAGGAGCTCGCCCATCGCCTCCAGGGAGGTTCGTTCCGGGGTCCAGCTCAGTTCCCTGCGGGCCCTCTCCGTCGACATTAGGGGAACCTCCATGGCCAGGTCGAGCCACCCGGCCTCACTGGGCTGGAGGCGCGTACGCCAGGTCAGATCGGCGAGTCGCCGCGCGGCGGACCGTGGGATCTCGATCGCCCGGGAGCCGATCACCTCCGCGATCTGCTCGGTCCCTATCGGCGGGTCGGCGGCAAGGTTGAACGGGCCGGTCACCTCCCTCCTGGCGCCCTCGAGGAACGCGCGACCGACGTCCAGCGAGTGAACGGCCTGGAAGCGCAGCCCGTCCACGGATGGGGCCAGTGGCAGCAACCGCCGGTCCGTCAGGAACCCGGGCAAGAGGGTCCCTGCGAACAGGCGACGGATCTCGCTCGCCGCTGCCGCCTTGAAGATCAGCCCCGGACGCATCCTCACCACCGACACCTCCGGGTGTTCGGCCTCGAAGCGGTCGAGCTCGCGTTCCACGGCGACCTTGTGTCGCGAGTAGGTCGAGGTCTCGATCGGTTCCACCGGCCAGCGCTCGTCGACCGCCCGGTCCTTTGGGCCGGGCGCGTAGGCCCCGACGGACGAGGCGTACACGATGCGGGGCACTCCCGCCTGGGCCGCCGCCCGGAAGACCCGCCGGCTGCCCTCGACGTTGGTCCGCGCCAGGAGGTCGAAGTCCCGCGAGGGCTGGATCGCCCACGCGAGGTGGACCACCGCGTCGGCGCCCCGAAAGTGGCGCACGAGGTCGTCGACCGTCACGTCGGCCTCGACCCACGACGTCTTCGGCGGATCCCAGGTGGGTCTCCGCCGGGCGATCCCGACGATTTCCTCGATCGACTCGTCGTCCCGGCAGGCCTCGATCAGGCTGGACCCGATGTTGCCGGTCGCTCCTGTGATGGCCAGTCTCATGGGCCGTCGGGGTACCCGCTGACTCCGCGCAAAAACGGGACATGCCGGGCGGCCGGGTCTATATTGGGCCAGTGCGCGCGGTACCAGAGCCGAAGAGGGTCGCCGTGGTCGGTCACGTCGAGTGGGCGGAGTTCGCGGTCGTCGACCACGTGCCGTTGACCGGCGAGATCGTCCAGGCCACCGAGACCTGGGAGTTGCCCGCCGGGGGCGGCGCCGTCGCGGCCGTCCAGCTCGCCAAGCTGAACGGCGAGTGTCTGTTCTTGACCGCGGTCGGGGACGACCAGGTCGGCGAGAGGGTCGCCCCGGCTCTCCGGGAGCTCGGCGTGGACGTGCACGCGGCTACCGTGGACTCGACCCAGAGGCGAGCGTTCGTGCATCTCGACCGGACCGGCGAACGGACCATCACGACGACCGGCCCCCGCCTGGTCCCGACCAGACATCACCGGCTCCCGTGGGACGCCCTGGCGGGATGCGACGCCGTGTACGTCACCGCGGCCGACGCCGAGGGAGTCCGTTCCGCCCGCGCCGCGGGCCGCGTGGTGGCGACCATTCGCACCTCGGCCGGCCTCCTGGAGTCCGGCGTGGCGGTGGACGCGGTGGTCGCGAGCCTCAACGACCCTGGCGAGCGGTTCGACCCGGCGGTCTTCCCGGTCCAGCCTCGCGCGGTGGTCCGCACCGACGGATCGCGGGGCGGCACCATCACGCACGAGGACGGATCGGTCGAGAAGTGGCAACCGGTGCCGCTGGAGAACGAGTGGGTCGACAGCTACGGAGCGGGAGATTCCTTCGCCGCGGGGCTGACGTACGGCCTGGCGCTGGGACTTCCCCTCCGCGAGGCGGCGCGGATCGGAGCGCTGTGCGGGGCGTCCAACCTCGAGGGGCGGGGCCCCTATTCGGGCCAGGCCACCGGTGCCGACCTCGACCGGCTGAAAGCTTCGCCCGGCTAGGGCAGACCCGACTCCGGCCATCGTCCGGGACCCGGCGACCCCGCCGGGTATTCCTCGAGCGGAACCTCGCCCTCGCGCCAAGCCCGTCGCACCGGCTCGATGATCCGCCAGCAGTCCACGGCGGCGTCGCCCCGCACGGATAGCGTCGGATTGCCGTCCAGGACGCCCTTGAGGACCTCGCCGTACTCGGAGAGATAGCCGGCGCCCAGATCCGCCTCAAGCGTCGCCCGGTCGAGCTCGACCGGATCGCCCGGGCCGTTCACCGCCAGGTCGAGCCGCAGCTTGTCGGCACCGAAGCCTAGGCCGATCCTCAGCCGGTCGGCGCCATCCGTGCCACGGAATCCCTCGGGGGTCCGCTCGGGTCGCCGGAAGTTGACCACCGCCTCCTTGCGCGGGTTGCCGAGCGCCTTCCCGGACCGAAGGCGGAAGGGCACCCCGGCCCACCGCCACGTGGCGATGGAAAGGATCACCTCGGCGAAGGTCTCCGTTCGGCGGTTGGGATCCACCCCGTCCTCGGAGGCATAGTCGGGCAGGCGCCGGCCGTCGATCTCTCCCGCCGTGTACCGGGCCCGCCGACTGAAGCGAACCGGGTCGTCCGCCCAGACCGACGCGGCCCGGAGGACCCGCGCGGTCCCGTCCCGGACGTCGACCGCCTCGAGCGTCGGAGGCGGCTCCATCGCCAGGACGGCGGTTACCTGGAGCAGGTGGCTCTGGATCATGTCGACGAGCGCCCCGGCCCGGTCGTAGTAGCCGGCGCGTCCCTCGAGCGCCAGGTCCTCGTCCCACACGATCTCCACGCTCTCCACGTGGTGCGAGTTCAGCACCGGCTCGAGGATCCGATTGGCGAAGCGGAGCCCGACGATGTTGAGCACGGTCGAGAAGCCGAGGAAGTGGTCGATCCTGTGGACCCGCGACTCGGGGACGAGGTCCGCGAGCAGGTCGTTGAAGGCGGCCGCCGATTCGGCGTCGCGGCCGAACGGTTTCTCGAGCGCGAGGCGCGTCCCCTCGGGACAACCGACCTCCCGGAGCGCCTCGCAGGCGAGGATCGAGACCTCGGGAGGCAGCGCGAAGTAGATCACCGGGGCTCCCTCGAGCGTCCCGAGCAACCGCCGCAGGTCATCGGGCTTCGTCACGTCGGCCTGCCGGTACTCGGCCGACTCCACGAGCGCCGACGTCGCCTCGCCGGCCGCCCCTGCCTCGCGGAACGAGTCACGCACCCTGTCCCGCCACTCGGCGTCGCTCCAGTCTTCGACGCTGCTCCCGACCAGCAGCACGTCGCCGGCCTGCCCCGACTCGACGAGCGAAGCCAGGCCCGGGAGCAGCAGCCGGGCCGTGAGATCGCCGCTCGCGCCCAGGATCAGGAAGGTCTGGCGCCCGGTCACGGCTCAGCCCTCGAGGACCGCGCCCCAGCGCGAGCGGGTGCTCTGCCCCGGCTCCAGCCGGATCAGCCCGTCGCCGTTGTTGAAGGCGTCCGGGGCGCAGCTCATCGGCTCCGTACCCAGTCCGCTCCTGGCCCGCCCCGGGGCCAGGGTGTGGCCCGTATAGAGCTCCACGAACGGGTAGGTCTCGTCGACCCAGATCGAGGCGGTGGCCCCGTCCTCGCCGGTCAGCCGGGTCCAGGCCCTCCCCCGCTCGTCCCGGACCAGGTCCATGAACGCGAAATCGATCTCGGCCGCCCCGATCTTTCGCGGACGCGAGAAGTCGAATTCGGTCCCCTCGACCGGTTCCCTCCCGGCCGGGAGCTGACGGTCGTCGGTGAGGATCCGGGTCCGTCCCGGGTGGGAGAGTTCGGCCCCGTCAATCGTCCCCTCGCCGGGCGACAAGTACGGGTGTTGCCCGTGTCCGACCGGCGCCGCCCGGTCCCCGACGTTCCGGATCCGGGTGGTCACGGCGAGGCCGTCGACCCCCAACTCGTAGGCGATCGCCACGGAGAGCGCGAAGGGATAGCCCGGGCGGGCCGGCAGCGACGCCGACATGGTGACCTTGGATTCCCCGTCGGGCTCGCCACGCCAAACGACCCAGCGCAGGAAGCCGTGGATTGCGTTGCCCTGCTCGGGCTCGGTGAGCGGGAGCTGGAAGCGCTCCCCGTCGAACTCGTACCGGCCCGCGTCCAGCCGGTTCGGCCAGGGGACCAGTGGCGTGCCGTGCGCGCCGTCGCAGATCGCCCCGGCCGGGTAGGGATCGAGAACGTCCCTCCCATCCACCGAGTATTCCCGGATGCCGCCGCCCACCTCGACGATGGTCGCCTTCTGGCTTCCGTGGGTGATCTCGAACTGCCGGCCTGAGGGGAGCATCGCCTCGATGCGGGAAACGTACCCGACCGGGAAGGTTCCAAGTGCGAAATCGTGGGTACCGCGCCAGGAGATGCGTACGGAAGACGAGAGGGAGGACGCGGAGGAGACTCCGCTCAAGCGGGCGATCACCGGCAGGCTCCTGTTCCTGTTCGTGCTGGGAGACGTGCTCGGCGCGGGGATCTACGCGCTGGTGGGCGAAGTGGCCGGCGAGGTCGGAGGGGCGATCTGGGCACCGATGGCGGTGGCCCTTGGCCTCGCGCTGCTGACGGCGGGCTCCTACGCGGAGCTGGTCACCAAGTACCCGAAGGCGGGCGGTTCCGCCGTCTACGCGGAACGCGCCTACGGCTCCCCCCTCGTGTCATTCCTGGTGGGGTATTGCATGCTGGCCGCCGGGGTCGTGAGCGCCGCCGGCCTGGCCCACGCCTTCGCCGGGGAGTACCTGCAAACGTTCGTCTCCATCTCCGAGCAGCTCGCGGCCGTGATCTTCCTCCTCGCGATCGGAGCGCTGAACGCGCGCGGAATCCGCGAGTCGATGCGGGCCAACGTCGTGATGACGTGCATCGAGGTGACCGGCCTCGTGCTCGTGGTGGTCGCGGCCGGGTATTTCCTGGCCGACGGCGGCGGCGACGTCGGCCGGGCCTTCGAACTCGACGGCGAGAAGGACGCCATCCCCGCGATCTTCGCCGGCGCGATCCTGGCCTTCTACTCGTTCGTCGGCTTCGAGACCACCGCCAATGTGGCCGAGGAGATCGAGAACCCCTCGAAGGTGTACCCCAAGGCGCTCCTCGGGGCGATTCTCACCGCCGGCGTCATCTACATGATCGTCGGCGTCGCCGCGGCGACGACTGTCCCCGTGTCCGAGTTGGCGGGCTCGACCGGTCCCCTGCTCACCGTGGTCGACGTGAGCGGGATCGGGATCCCCGACAAGGTGTTCAGCGCGATCGCGCTCGTCGCCGTCGCGAACGGCGCCCTGCTCACCATGATCATGTCCAGCCGCATGGCCTACGGCATGGCCAGACAGGGTCTCATGCCGTCGCCGCTGGCCCGGGTCCTGGAGGGACGCCGGACGCCCTGGGTCGCGATCGCCACGACGACCACCGTCGCGATCGGGCTCAGCTTCCTCGGCAACCTGGAGACGCTCGCCGAGACGGTCGTGCTGCTGCTCCTCTTCGTCTTCCTGAGTACGAACGTGGCGGTGCTGGTCCTCCGCCGCGACCGGGTCGAGCACGATCACTTCGCGGTCCCCTCCTTCCTGCCGGTGCTTGGTGCCGCTTCATGCGTCGTGCTGCTCACCCAGCAGAGTCACGAGGTTTGGCTTCGGGGCCTGGCCCTGGTCGCGCTCGGAGTCCTGATCCACTTCGCGATGCGGACGGCCGGCAGGACGGGTGACGCCGCCCGGTCGGGCGACTGAGTTGGCGAGACTCCGCAGATCCGACTGCTCGAGCCCCGGCATCACCCGGCGCCGGGCCGGCAAGGGGTTCTACTACCTCGACGGCGAGGGCCGCAGGATCGAGGACCGCGACGTGATCGACCGGATAAAGGGCCTGGTCATCCCCCCGGCCTGGAAGGACGTCTGGATCTGCCCCCTCGATCAGGGGCACATCCAGGCAACCGGGATCGACGACGCGGGCCGCAAGCAGTACCTGTACCACGAGCGTTGGAGCGAGACCAGGTCCGCGCGCAAGTTCGAGACGATGCTCGACTTCGCCCGTGCCCTCCCCCGCCTGCGCCGCGCGGTCGCCCGCGACATCGATCCGGATCGGGCCAGCCGCGAGAGCGTCCTCGCCTGTGGCATCCGCCTGATCGAACTCGGGCACTTCCGGATCGGGAGCGAACGCTACGCGGCCGAGAACGAGACCTTCGGCGCCGCGACCGTGACGCGGGACCATGTCAAGCTGGGTCCCGGCACCGAAGAGGTTTCGTTCGAGTACGTCGGCAAGGGTTCGCTCGAACGCTCGGTCACGATTCGGGACCCCGGCGTGCGTGGCGTGAGCGAGCTCCTGCTCCGTCGGCGGTCGGGCCCGGACGACTTCCTCGCCTTCAAGGACGGGCGACGCTGGCGCGACGTCGCGTCCGAGGACATCAACGGCTACATCCAGGAGCACGCGGGGGAACGCTTCTCGGCCAAGGACTTCCGCACCTGGAACGGCACCGTGATGGCCGCGATGGCGCTGGCCGAAGGGGAACCGCCCAGCACCGCCCGCAAGCGCGACCAGCGCATCCGCCGCGCGGTCGAGCTCGTCGCCGAGGAACTCGGCAACACCCCGGCCGTCGCCAGGGACTCGTACATATCCCCCCGCCTCCTCGACCTGTACCGAAACGGGCAGAAGATCGAATCGAAGTCCTCATCCGCGCCGCGCTGGGCGAGCCGCGGCCTGTCGGCGGTCGAGGGGCGGGTGCTCGAGCTGCTCGATTGACGCCCCGGTTGGCCCGAAGGCCGCTGGGTACCGAGACGGCTCGGCCCCCGGCAGGGTCCGCGGGCGGAACTCAACCGAAGGAGCTCCCATGGAAACCGCCACGACAAGACCGTTCGCAGTGGTCACCGGCGCCTCGAGCGGCATCGGCTACGAGATCGCCCGGGTGCTCGGAAATGACGGGTTCGATCTGCTGATCGCCGCGGAGGACGCGGAACTGGACGAGGCCAAGGAGGATCTCCGGGAACTCACGAGCGTCGACTCGGTACGCGTCGACCTGGGCCGGCCCGAGGACGTCGAACGGCTCCACGAGGAGATCGTCGGCAAGCACCGTCCCGTCGATGCGCTCGTCCTGAACGCGGGGATCGGCGCGGGCGGCGCATTCGCCGGGGGCACGGCCCTCGAGGACGAGATGAAGCTGATCGACCTGAACGTGCGCTCCACGGTCCACCTCTGCAAGCTCGAGGTCGAGCCGATGGTCGCCCGCGACGAGGGAAGGATCCTCTTCACCTCCTCCGTGGCCTCGACCATGCCAGGGGCCTACCAGGCGGTCTACAACGCGTCCAAGTCCTTCGTCCAGTCGTTCGCACTCGCCCTGCGCAACGAGCTGAAGGGCACCAACGTCACCGTGACCTCGCTGATGCCCGGCCCCACCGACACGGAGTTCTTCGAACGCGCGGACCTGGAGGACACGAAGCTCGGTTCCGGGGACAAGGACGACCCGAGCCTGGTCGCGGAGCAGGGCGTCGAGGCGATGCTCCAGGGCGAGGAGCGCGTCGTCGGCGGGGGCATCAAGAACAAGCTCCAGGTCGCCGCCAGCCGCCTGATGCCCGACTCGGCTAAGGCCGAGATGCACCGGAAGATGGCGGAGCCCGGCTCCGGCGAGAAGGAGGAAGGCAAGTGAAGGCCCTCACCTTCCACGGCAACCAGGACGTCCGGGTGGACGAGGTCGAGGACCCGGCCATCCAGGAACCCACGGACGCGATAGTCCGCGTCACTTCGACCGCGATCTGCGGTTCGGATCTCCACCTCTACTCCGTGCTGGGGATGTTCATCGACGAGGGCGACATCCTCGGCCATGAGCCCATGGGGGTCGTCGAGGAGGTGGGGTCCGAGGTCACCGGGCTGTCTCCCGGCGACCGCGTGGTGATTCCTTTCAACATCTCCTGCGGCGACTGTTGGATGTGCGAAAGAAAGCTCTTCGCCCAGTGCGAGACGACGCAGAACCGCGATCAGGAGAAGGGTGCCTCGCTCTTCGGCTACACGAAGCTCTACGGGCAGGTACCGGGCGGCCAGGCCGAGTATCTGCGGGTGCCGCAGGCCCATTTCGGTCCGATCAAGGTCCCGGAAGAGGGTCCCGACGAGCGCTACCTCTTCCTCTCGGACGTGCTGCCCACCGCCTGGCAGGCCGTCGAGTACGCGGCCGTCCCCGAGGGAGGGTCCGTGGTCGTGTTCGGACTCGGGCCGATCGGCCAGATGTGCGGCCGCATCGCCCGCCACCGCGGGGCCGAGAGGGTCTTCGGGGCCGACATCGTCCCGGAACGCCTGGCCATGGCCGCCCGGCACGAAATCGAGCCCCTGAACCTGGAGGATCACGAGAACGTCGACGACGCTCTGCGGGAACTCACCGACGGCCGGGGGCCGGACAGCGCCATCGACGCGGTCGGGATGGAGGCGCACGGCGCACCCGGCGCCGAGTTCATGCAGAAGGCGACGGGCATCCTCCCCGACCCGGTCGCCGCGAGGCTGACCAAGAAGGCCGCCGTGGATCGACTGTCGGCCCTGTACGCGTGCTTCGACAGCGTGAGGCGTGGGGGAACCGTTTCGATCTCGGGCGTCTATGGAGGCCAGTTGGATCCCTTCCCGATGATGCAGATCTTCGACAAGGGCCTGCAGCTGCGCATGGGCCAGGCCCACGTCAAGCGCTGGACCCCGGAGATCCTGCCCCTGCTCGATCCCGAGCGCGGCGATCCCCTCGGGGTCGAGGACCTCACCACCCACCGATGGCCGCTGGAACGCGCGCCGGAGGCATACGAGATGTTCCAGAAGAAGCGGGACGGGGCGATCAAGGTCGTGCTGACGCCGTGAGGGCCTCCTGACGCCTCGCGCTACGGTGCCCGGTCGCCCTCCTACGGTCCCGAGGTGCCATCCGCACCACGCGCCGTCCGCAGCTCCCGCGCGATCTCGGTGCTGGTCATCAGCCGCCCGGCCATGTTCTGCTCGATCATCTCGAGGGCGGCGTTGCCGAGATCCGTGCGCTGGGCCAGCACCCCGTCGCTCACGATCGTTGGGCGATACCCGCGCACATGGCAGTCGAGGGCCGTGTACAGGATGCATTGCTCCGTCACCTGGCCGGCGATGATCACGTTCTCGACGTCGTGGACGTCGAGCAGGTGGGCGAGCGGCGTGCCGTAGAAGGCCGAGTGCTGCCCCTTGTGGATGAAGTCGTCCGAGGGTCGGGGCTCCAGGGGCTCGATCAACTCCGGGTGCCGTCCCGCGAGAGCCTGGGAGAAGGTGGTCTCCCGGGAGCCGTGGAAGCCCTCCATGTCGTTGGCGAAGACGACCCGGACCGCCGGGCCCGCCTCGTCGCGGAGGCGATTGATCGCCTGAATCGCCTCCTGCGCCCGCACGGCGGTGTCCTCCGCACCCTCGTAGTCCCAGGGCGTGATCATGTCCACGATCAGGAGCACGTTGCGCGTCGCCATGCGTCTTGGCTACCCGCGCCCCGAGCGGCGAAACGATTGTCCGGCAACCGCCCGGGTACCGCCGGCCCAGGATGGACGCCATGGAGAATCCGCGGGAGGAAACCGAAGCCGAGCGGATGGACCGGAACCTCAACGAGCTGCTTCAGGAGGTCCGGATCGCCCTGCCAGGCGTGCAGGTGCTCTTCGCGTTCCTGCTCGCCGTGCCGTTCCAGCGGCGCTTCGAAGAGGTGACCGGGTTCCAGCAGGCCGTCTACTTCGTGACGCTCCTCTGCACGGCCGCCTCGACCTTCGCGATGATCGCCCCGACCGCCTTCCACCGTTTCACGTTCCGCCGCCAACAGAAGCATCGGTTGCTCTGGCTCTCGAACCGGCTGATCATCGCCGGCCTCGTGTTCCTCGGGCTCGCGGTGACCGGGGCGATCACGCTAGTGACGGACTTCCTGTATGGGTCGGCGGCGACCGCGATAGCCGTCGGAACCTCGATGACGATCATGTTCGTCCTCTGGTTCGCGGTGCCGCTCTGGGCGAGGGGCCAGGCGGAGGAGAAGAGGTGAAGCCGGCGACCCTCAGGCCGCCGCGATCTGCTCCACGACGGTGTGACAGAACTGTTCGAGGTCGTCGGGCCTGCGGCTGGTCACCAGGTTGTCGCTGACCCGGACCTCCTCGTCGACCCACGTGCCGCCCGCGTTCTCGATGTCGGTCTTGAGGCTCGGCCACGACGTTAGCGTCCGCCCCTCCACCACGCCGGCCTCCACCAGGGTCCATGGCGCGTGGCAGATCGCCCCGACCGGCTTGCCGGCCTCGAAGAAGGCGCGGGCGAAGCCGACCGCATCCTCATTCGTCCGGAGGTTGTCGGGGTTGGCGACACCACCGGGCAGGACCAGCGCGTCGTACTCCTCGACGCTGGCGTCAGCGACGGCGCGATCGACCGTGAACTTGCTGGCCTTGTCGAGATGGTTGAACGCCTGGATCTCGCCGTCGTCCGGGGCGAGCAGGTGAACGTCCGCCCCGGCATCGCGCAGGGCCTGCATCGGCCCCTTCAGTTCGATCTCCTCCACCCCCTCGTTGTCCATCAGGATGGCGACCTTCTTGTCGGTCAGTTTGCTGGCCATGAAGCTCCTTCGTTCGGCCCCGTCGCGGGGCACCGTCCCGTCATCCCCGGCGGGACGGTGCCCCCTCTCGTGACGGGGGAGGTTTTGTCTCAGGCGGCGGCGGAGATCGCTTCCACGAGGTCACCCGCGGCGGAGTCGGATACCTCCTTGGCGACGTCGCCCTGGCTGACGATCCCGATCAGGTCGTGGCCGTCGATCACCGGCAGCCTCCTGACGGCGTGGTCCTTCATCGTCTCGATCGCCACCTCGACGCTGTCGTCGGCACCGATCGTGACCGGCTTTCCCTGGCCGAACTCGCCCGCGGTCACCTGCTGGGGATCTCGCCCCTCGGCGATCACCTTCACGACGATGTCCCGGTCGGTCAGCATGCCCTTCAGGCGGTCGTCCTCGCCGCAGATCGGCAGCGCGCCGACGTCGAGATCACGCATCCGTCCCGCGGCTTGCGCGATCGAGTCGTTCTCGCCGACGCATTCGCACCCGCCGCTCATTATCTCTCGTGCTGTCTTGCTCATCCCGTTCCTGCCTCCTTCGTTCGAGTCGAGTCGATCGGGCTCAGTGGTTGCGCAGGGCGTCGATCAACTCGTCCTTGTTCATGTCGGAGCGGCCCTCGATGTCGAGTTCCGCGGCACGGTCCCGGAGCTCGTCGACCGTGCGGTCCTCGTAGTTCTCGGCCTCGCCGCCCTTCTTGCCGACGTTTTCCCCGCCGGCCTTGGCGTTGGCGATGCGGGCGGCCTTCTCCTTGCTCGCGCCGTCATCGCGCAGCTCTTCGTAGAGCTTGTCGTCCTTGACGCTCGGTCCGTGGTCGCTGCCCTTCGGCATCCGATCAACTCCTTTCGAGTCGCTCGTCCCCTCGCGGGGCGTGCAACAGCGGCTACCCGGTGAGCCCGTTGCGAAACGGGTCGCGGCTACTTCTTGAGGGCCTTGATCAGCTGCTGCTTGGTCATCGACGAGCGTCCCTTCAAGCCACGCTCGGAGGCGAGCTCGTAGAGCTGGTCCTTGGAGAGCAGGGTCAGGTCGCGAGGCTTGCGGCGACGCCTCTTGGAGTTGGCCAACGTCTCCTTCAGGGCGGCCATGAGGTCCGGCGCGGCGGTCGGCTTCTCCTCCTTCGCCGTGGGCGCCTTCACCTTCTTTCCCTTTCGCTTGGAATCGATCACCTTCTTCAGCCGGGCTCGGTACTGGTCCTGATAGGAGTCCGGCTCCCAATCGGTCGAGAGCTCCTCGACGATGGCGACCGCGTCCTTCACGGCCTCCGCGTCGGCCTGCTCCTCGGGGCCCGGGACGGCGTCGGGTGGCCGGATCTCGGCCGGGAAGTGCATCGTCGAGAGCGCCAGGGCCCCGTCCCGCACGCGGATCGCGGCCAGGTACTCCCGGCTGCGCATCACGAACGTGCCGAGCGCGAGCAGATCGCCCTCGGTCATCGCCTCCACGAGAAGCTTGTAGGCCCTGAGCGTCCCGACCGAGTCGTTGCCGGGCACCATGTAGTAGGGATGGTCGAACCGGATCGGATCGACCTCCTCGCGGGGCACGAAGCTCTCGATCTCGATCGTTTGCGTCTTCTCGGGTTCGAGGTCCTCGAGCTCCTCGTCCGTGATCCGAATCAGCTTGCCCTTCTCCACCTCGTACGCGCGTCCGACCTCCGACGGGTCGACGGGCTTGCCCTCCGCGGCGCAGTACTTCACGTGCCGCACGGGCGAACCGTCGGTGACGTGCACCTCCCGGAAGCGGATCGTCTGGTCGCGGATCGCGGACCAGAGCTCGACGGGCACGCTGACGAGCCCGAAGGAGACAGTTCCCTTCCAGAGCGGGCGGGGCATCAGGTCCCCTGCGCGGCGAGGCTCTTCTCGAGGGCGTCGCTCAGGTCGTCGGTCTTCTTCGCCTTCTTGCGCCGCTTCTTCGGGGCCTTCTTGCCCTCGGCCTTCCTCTCGATCAGGTCCATCACGGCGGCGCGGTACTCGTCCTGGAACTCGCCCGGGTCGAACTCCTCGGTCAGGCCCGAGATCAGCTTCCGCGCCATCCCGACCTCCTTGTTGGTCGGCGCCTTGCCCTTCTTCGCGACCAGCTCGAAGTCCTCTCCCGCGACGATCTCGTCGGCGAAGCGCAGGGTGTGAAGGGCGAGCCTGCCCTCGTGCGCCCGGACCGCGACGAGGTACTCCCGGTTGTGGAAGGTGAAGCGCCCGATCCCGGCCTTGCCGCTTTGGAGCAGCGCCTCGGCGACGACGGCGTACGGCTCGGCGTGGTCCCTCACCCCCATGTAGTAGGTCTTGTTGAACATGAAAGGGTCGATGTCCGTCACGTCGACGAACTCCTCGATCTCGATCGTCTTGCCGCGGTCGCCGCCCGCCGCCTTGATCTCCTCCGGGTCCAGCAGCAGGAACTCGCCGTCCGAGACCTCGTAGCCCTTGGCGATCTCGTCGCGCTCGACCTCGTTGCCGTCCGCCTTGCAGATTCGCCGGTGCTGCAGCGGCGAGTCGTCCTTCACGTGGACCTCGCGGAAACCGATGCCCTTCGGCTCGATCGCCGAGAAGAGCTTGATCGGGACCCTCACGAGCCCGAAAGAGAGGGTTCCGTTCCAGATCGAACGTGGTGCCATGCGATCACCGTACCCCCGAAACGTTCGGAGCAACACGTTTCGGGGCAAACTGAGAAGTGAGATGCGCAAGCGGATGCCCCACACGGTCAAACCCATGAAGGCGACGCTCGAGGACCACGTCCCCGGCACCGAGTGGCACTCGGAGGTCAAGTGGGACGGGTACCGGGCGATCGCGTTCTGCGACGGCGGCCTGCGCCTGCAGGGCAAGCGCCTGAACGAGATCACGCCGGACTTCCCCGAGCTGGCGGGCCTCGGGGAGTCGAGGGAGGCCGCCGGGACGGTCCTCGACGGAGAGCTCGTCGTCCTCGACGAGGATGGCCGTCCCGACTTCGGGCTGATGCAGGCCAGGCGCGAACGGAACCTCGCGGTCAGCTTCGTGATCTTCGACCTGCTCTGGGAATCCGGCGAGGACCTGCGTCCGCTGCCATACGAGGAACGGCGGGAGCGCCTCGAGGCGTTGTCGCCGACCGGTGACTCGTGGTTCACCCCCGAGCGCCTGGACGGGACGCCCGAGGAGACGCTGGCGGCCACGGCGGCGCTCGGCCTCGAGGGAGTGGTCTTGAAGCGTCCGCGTAGCCCCTACGTCGAGGGCGCCCGCAGCCGTCACTGGCTGAAGCTGAAGAACGTGAGGCGGCAGGAGTTCCTGGTCGGGGGATGGCTACCCGGCAAGGGCCACCGGGCCGGCACGTTCGGGGCGCTCCTGCTCGGGTACCACGACGAGGACGGAGCCGTCCGCTACGCCGGCCGGGTCGGCACCGGGTTCGACGACCGCCTGCTCCGGGAGATCCATGCGCGCCTCGAGGACATGCGAACCGATGACGTTCCCTTCGACGAGGAGGACAGGGCCCTGATCCCGCGCGACGCTGCCTGGGTCGAGCCCCGCCTGGTGGCCGAGGTGAGGTTCACCCAGTGGACCAGGGACGGGCGGCTGCGGAACCCGGCCTTCCTCGGGCTCCGGCCGGATGCCGATCCGGCCAAGGTGGTCAGGGAGGAGCCGGCGTGAGCCTGAGGCTGGCCAAGGACCGGCGCCTCACGAGCCGGGCCGCCGGCGGTCCCGAGACCTGGAGCGTCGAGGTGGACGGCCGGGAGCTCCGCCTCACCCATCTCGACAAGGAGCTCTACCCGGGGACCGGCTTCACGAAGGGCGACATGATCGATTACTACGCGGCGATCGCCCCCGCGATGCTCCCCCACCTGAAGGACCGGCCGATCACGCTCCGGCGCTTCCCCGGCGGGGTCGACGGCGAGGGGTGGTGGGAGAAGCACAGCCCCGACCACCGGCCCCGGTGGGTCAAGACGGCGCTGGTCGAGAGCAAGTCCCGCGGCGGGGAGAAGGTGCGCTACACCACCATCAACGACCTGCCGACGCTGGTCTGGGTGGCGAACCTCGCCGCGATCGAGCTCCACGTCTCGCTCGCCCGTGCCCGCTCCCGGAAGACCCCGACCTCGATGGTCTTCGATCTCGACCCCGGCGCGCCCGCGGACATCCTCGACTGCGCCGAGATCGCCCTCCTCATCCGCGACACGCTCGAGCACCAGGGGCTCGAGTCGCTGGTCAAGGTCTCGGGTTCGAAGGGCCTCCAGCTCTACGTGCCGCTGAACGTGCGCACGACGTACGACAAGACGGGCGGCTTCGCCCACGAGTTGGCCAAGGTCTTCGAGAGCCAGATGCCGGACCGGGTCGTCTCCAAGATGAAGAAGAGCCTCCGGGGCGGGAAGGTCCTCATCGACTGGAGCCAGAACTCCCGCCACAAGACGACCGTGGCGGTCTACTCGCTGCGGGCGAAGGACGAGCCGTTCGTGTCCTGCCCGGTCGAGTGGAGGTTGATCGAGCGGGCGGCCGACCGGTCCGATCCCGACCTCCTCTTCTTCACGCCGCGCCAGGTGATCGACCGTGTCGCGAAGAAGGGCGACCTCTTCGCCCCGGTCCTGGAGCTCGAGCAGAAGCTCTGAGCCGCCGGTTCAGCCCCCGGCCCCGACGGCGCGGAGGCCCTCCCCCTCGAGGAACTCGACGACCTTGTCGCGGTGGTCGCCCTGGAGCTCGATGGTCGATCCGCGCGCGGTGCCGCCCACCCCGCAGTGCCGTTTGAGGCGCTTGGCCAGGGCCTTCGTCTCGGCCTCGTTCAGCGGGATCTCCGTGAGGGTGGTCGCCGTCTTGCCCTTGCGTCCGGAGGTCTCCCGCCTCACCTTGATGGTCGAGCCGGGCGGCGCCGGGGGCGGAGCGGCCCCCGCGCCGCGGCCGCCCTTCCGGCGGTTCTTCTTGCCGCCCTTGCCGCCGCGACGGAGGTCCCCACCGTCGCTGGACCAGACGAGCTCGGAGTCGGCGGGCACGGTCAGACGACGAGGATCAGGGCGATCCAGACGACGAGCGACACGGCGCCGACGGTGAGCGCCCGGTCGGCCCAGCGCTCCCGCTGGCTCTTGGCCTGGACGGCGAAGAGGAGCCCGACGATCGGGACCAGGATGCACAGGGCCAGGGTCACGTACTCCTGCGACGTCATCTTGCCGCCGCCCTCGGTCTTCGCGGGTCTATCCGTCATGGCGGCAACCCTACCGGCGCCGTCCGGTCCCGTCCCCCGGGCTCAGGTGCCGAGCGGGTGGGACGTCGACAGGAGCTCGATCGTCGTGGCGAACCGCCGCTGCTTGATCTTCCGCAGGACGTCCGGGCTCTTGGAGGCCTGGGCGGCCGCCCGCTCGATCGCGACGGCGAGGATCTCGCTCTCCGGTACGGCGGCGTCGACGAGCCCGGCCGCGGCCGCCTCGGCGCCTCCGTAGCGTCGCCCGGTCACCATCGCCTCGTGGGCCGTCCGGGTCGGGAGACGGTCGACGAGCAGCGCGTTCATCCCCGGCGTGAACGGAAGCCCGAGATCCGCCTCCGGGAAGCACATGTACCCGCGGTCCTCGCGCATGATCGCGTGGTCGTGGGCGAGGGCCAGCATCGCGCCGCCGGCGAAGCAATGCCCCTGGATCGCCGCGACCGTGGGGATCCCCGCCCCGAGCAGCCGCGCGAGTAGCCGCTCGAATCCGTCGAGGGCCTCCTGGGCCCGCTCCTGGTTGGCCTGGAACCAGTCGAGGTCGAGCCCGTTCGACCAGATCTTCCCCTCGGCGGTCGTGACCAGGGCCCGGGGAGCGGGCTCGGCTTCGATCTGGTCGATCAGATCCTCGATCGCCGCGGTGGTATCGGGATTGAAGCGGTTCTCTCCGTCGCCCAGGTCGAGGACGCGGACGCTCCCGTCCCGGCTCAGGCTCGGCATCGTGTCGGTGGTCATGGCCGCAGTTTTAGCACAGTTGTTCTAGAACGGCCGATATACTTGGTCGCGGTGGCCCGTCCTCGCACCCACGACATCGATTCCCTCCTCGACGCCGCCGAGCGCCTGCTCGCCGGGGCGGGTACGTCCGGCGTGACGATCCGGGCCCTGGCCGAGGCAACCGGCGCCTCGAGCGGCAGCCTCTACCACGCCTTCGGCTCGCGGGCGGATCTCCTGGCCCGCATGTGGCTCCGCGCGGCGCGGCGCTTCCTGACGTTGCAGAACGAGGCGATCGACCACGAGCTCGCCCGCGGCGACGAGAAGGAGAACGCCGTCAGGGCGACCGTGGCGGTCGCCTCCGTCCCGGCGACGATCCAGGCGAACTCGCCCGACACCGCCGTGGTCCTGCTCCGGCACCGGCGCGACGAGGTGCTCGGCGAGGACGTGAGCCCGGAGCTCCGGGCCGAGCTCGAGGCCCTGGACGGCGGGCTGCTAGAGGTCCTCGAAAGGCTCTCCCTGGCGCTATGGGGCGATCGCGACCGGCCGTCGATCGAGACGGTGGCGCTCTGCGTCGTGGATCTGCCGACCGCCATCCTCGTCAGCCGCAGGGAACGGGTGATCGACCCCGTCGCGGCCCTCGAGGCCGCGGTGCGAGGGGTGATCGCCTCCAGGGAATAGGCAAGTTCCCGGAGACCGGCCTTCCGGCCGGCATCCCCGCCCGTGACGACGAGCCTCCCGGTTCAGGTCGCGGGCCGCTCCACGCGGCGGCCGAACCGCGAGGGTCGTCTGAGCGACCACGAACGTCCCGCCCGGGCGGGCTCCTCCTCCCCACGCACCTGCAGGTCCAGGTAGAGCAGGGTCGAGCCGGTCGTGGTGAACGGGATCGCGAGCGCGTAGACGACCGAGCCGATCACGTTCACGAGGAGCAGCGGGAGCGAGGTGAAGATGAGCACCAGCCCGAGGAGCGGACCGACGACGATCCCGATCAACGCCAGCGGCACGATCGTCCTCAGGGCGTGCCACCAATGGCCGCGCACCAGTCGGCTGGAGCCGCGGAAGGCCTCCCGAAACGACTTGTCGGTGTAGAGGACCTCCTGCTGGACGAAGTTCCACCCGACGAGCTTCCAGATCGCGAACGGGATGCCGATCACGGACAGGAACAGGAGCACGATCCCTATCGTGGCCAGGATCTCCGCCCCGACCACCCGCCAGAAGCGTTCCCTCGTCCCCGCCACGGCGCTCCCGAAGCCGGGCCGTTCACCGCACATCAGGTCTCGCAGGTAGACGATGACCAGAGCCGCCGAGATCGCCCCGGCCACCGGCCGCCCGAAGGTGTTGAGCACGTCGCCCACCGTCTGCACCAGCCCGTCGCCGCCCGCCAGGTCGCCGAGCCAGTTGCCGAGCAGCTGGGCCCCGCCCACGAGCGGGATGGCCAGGGCCGCGAGTGCCACGAAGGTGCGCCAGTTGCGCCGGTAGAGCTTCAGGCCGGTCGCGACGATCTGGCCGTACTCGCGGCGCTCGCGCAGACGCGAGGCGTCGGCCGGGCGCCACCTGCTGACCCCGAACAGGAGGACCACGATCGCCAGGAAGGCGACCAGGATCACGTACGCGGCCCAGGGGTCGGATTGCTGCAGGTTCATCAGGCCGGTCACGTCCGCGATCACCCCGCAGAAGGCGTTCACGGCCTCGGGGCCGACGAGCCCACCGCCGGGCATCCGGGGGCTCGACCAGCGCTGCTGCTCCATCCAGGTGAACGGCTGCTCCCACTGCGGCTTCGTCTGGGGCCCGGTCGGGCCGTTGTTGAAGCTCTTCTCCTTCTGCCCCCAACGCCCGTCGAAAGAGGTCCAGGCGAATGATCCGCGGTCCGTCGGCCGGTCCGGCATGAGGACCGGCCGCGGCCTGAGCTCGCGCAGGGGAGCCGTCGTGTTGTCACATCCCACCCCCGATCCCTTGGAGCCGTTCTGGGGAAACACGGCCGACGTGTAGAACGTCGCGTGGGAGCCCGCGGCCGGGTACACCACCGGGTGATCGCCCTCCTTCTGGACCTTCGTGTCGTCCCAGTTGGCGCGTTCCCCGCCGCCGTGCTGGAAGAGCAGCATCTCCTCCGGCTCCTGGCGGAGGGCCTCCTCCGGGGTGTCGGCCGCGAAGGTGATCTGCATCCCCTCCCAGTCGCTCTCGTGCAGATCGTTGAACTGGTTGAAGTACCAGTAGAACCAGTACTGGAGCGCGAGACCGGACCTGCCCTCCTCGTGCGCTATGTGCGCATACACCACGACCGGGGCCTCGCCCGTCCGCTTCATCCGGTCGAAGTCCTTGGAGTAGACGCACGTGTCGCCCAGGGGGTCACCCGGGAGGTCCAGGTACACCTCCTCCCCGCGGCCGGCCACGTCGGCGAGGCCCGGCGCGCGCTTCGCCTCCCCCTTGTCGCTGGTCCTCCGCAGCGTCACCGCCGGGTTGTCGAAGAGCGCGTCGACGCTCATCACCTGGTACTGCTCACCCTTGATCCCGCAGAGCGGGTCCTCTTGCTCCCGCACCTGGAGCACCGGGACGTACTTCTCGGCCAGCTCCCGCGCCGCGGACGAGTCGGCGGCGAGCGCGGCCGGCGTGCCGGACGTGGCCAACCATGCGAACGCGGCGACGAACACCGCCAGCACCGCGACGGTCACCTTGGTCGGCTCGATCCTTCCCCCGTACTGCACGCGGCCAAGGTTATGTCCTATTTTCGGCTTCATGCAACCCGACGGGCCGGTGACGGTCGACCTCTTTCACTTCGACCAGCCGGGCGCGATCGCCGCCCACCTAATCGACGGCGTCGTCGTCGACCCGGGCGCCGAGAAGACGGTCGAGCGGCTCCTGGACGCGATCGGCGACGAGGTGCCGCGGGCGATCCTCCTCACCCACATCCACTTCGACCACGCCGGCGCCACCGGCCGTCTGGTCGAGCGGTTCCCCGACGTCGAGGTCTGGGTGCACGAGAACGGGGCGACCCACATGGTCGATCCTGAGCGACTGGTCTCCAGCGCCCGCAAGGTCTTCGGCCGGCACTTCGACATGCTCTGGGGCGAGGTCGTTCCCGTGCCCGAGCGGAACATCCGCGTGCTGAAGGGTGGCGAGAGGGACGGTCCGTGGCGCGTCGAGTACACACCGGGCCACGCCAAGCACCACGTCTGCTACTTCCACGAGCCGACTCGGACCGCCTTCACCGGCGACGTGACCGGAGTGAGGATCGGCGGCGGCCCGGCGTACCCCCCGACGCCTCCCCCCGACATCGATCCGCCGCGCTGGCACGAGTCCCTCGACGTCGTCGCCGCCTGGGAGCCGGAGCGGATCGCCTTCCAGCACTTCGGCCAGCGCACCGACGTCGCCGAGCAGATCGCCATGATGCACGACGCGCTCGACCTCTTCGCCGGGAAGGCCAGGGAGACCGACGCCGAGGGCATGGCGTCCTGGATCCGCCAGTGGCTCGCCGGCCAGGTCGGCGAGGAGGACGTGAACACCTACTGGCGGGCTGGCCCCTTCGAAGGGATGTGGTCCGGCCTCGACCGGTACTGGAGCCGGAGCGCGGCGGCCTAGCCCCTCACCCTCTCCCAGAACGGGGCGAGGGCCCCGTACCAACGGGCGGGGTCCTGGATCTGCGCGAAGTGCCCCAGGCCATCGGTGACGGTGAGGTCGGCCTCCGGCTTCACCTCGCTCTTCAGCCGTTCCGCGATCGCCACGGGAGCGACGGCATCGTCGGCTCCCCAGGCGATGTGGACCGGCGCCTGGCAGGCACTCACCGCCGGCAGCCAGCGAGATCGCTCGAATCGCCGCCTCTCGCGCAGATAGCCGATCAGCTCCGCGGCCAGGCCCCGCGGCGCGCCGGTGGTAGAGGCGGAGTACATGTCGAGGATCTGGCCCTCGGTCAGGCGATCGTTCCCGTGTGCGCTCACCACCTGCTTCTCGAAGATGGTCGGGCTGTCGGTGATCCGGGCGAGGTACCTGCCGAGGGGAGACACCAACGCCCGCTGGCCGACCCGCAGCTTCGCGTCGCCGAGGACCATGCTGCCGTTGGTGAAGGTCACGCTGAGCGGACCCGGTTCGAACCATGCCGGCCGGTCGTGGTTGAGTCGCGCGAGCAGCTCCGTCATCACGGAGTCACCCATGTCGTGGGCCACGAAGTGGCATCCCGTGATCCCCGCTCCCCGGAGCAGGGTCAGGGCCAGGTCGGCCTGCTCGAACAACGAGTACCCGAACCCTTCGGCCGGCTTCGCCGAGAAGCCGAACCCGATGAAGTCGAACGAGA
>Ga0065721_10050392_pt1 | contig 20624 bp, 19 predicted proteins | sample Mesricmetagenome_FD_59108 | JGI IMG/M metagenome (GOLD analysis project Ga0065721, IMG submission 59108) | Mesophilic microbial community from rice straw/compost enrichment Sample: eDNA_1 v2 (version 2) | ecosystem: Engineered > Solid waste > Grass > Composting > Bioreactor | place: USA: Davis... | reverse complement strand
CCCCAGCCGCTGCTTCGACGTGGGCATCGCGGAACAGCACGCGGTGACCTTCGCGGCGGGGCTGGCCACGGAAGGCTTCAAGCCGTTCTGCGCGATCTACTCCACCTTCCTCCAACGCGCCTACGATCAGGTCATCCACGACGTGGTGCTGCAACACCTGCCGGTGCGCTTCGCGCTCGACCGCGCCGGGCTGGTTGGGGCGGACGGGGCGACCCACGCCGGTTCCTTCGATGTGGCCTATCTCGGCTGCCTGCCGGACATCGTGCTGATGGCCGCGGCGGATGAGCTGGAACTGATGCACATGGTGGCGACCTCCGCCGCCATCGACGACCGCGCCTCGGCCCTGCGCTACCCGCGCGGCGAGGGCGTCGGGCTGGAACTGCCGGAGCGGGGGGAGGTGCTGCCCATCGGCAAGGGCCGCATCGTCCAGGAAGGCAGCAAGGTCGCCATTCTCAGCTACGGCGCGCGGCTGGCCGAATGCCTGAAGGCGGCGGGCGAGCTGGGTGCGCGCGGCCTGTCCACCACCGTGGCCGACGCCCGCTTCGCCAAGCCGCTGGACGAGGACCTCGTCCGGCAACTGGCGCTGAACCACGAGGTGCTGATCACCATCGAGGAAGGCTCGGTCGGCGGTTTCGGCAGCTTCGTCCTTCAGTTCCTGGCGACGAGGGGATTGCTGGACGGCGGGCTGAAGATTCGCCCGATGGTGCTGCCCGACCGCTTCCAGGACCACGACAGCCCGGCCAAGCAGTATGATGAGGCCGGTCTGTCCGCCCGCCACATCGTGGCGACGGCGCTTGGAGCGCTGGAGATGGTGCCGGGACGTATTGCGACCATCCGCTGATTCGCGGTGTTATCAGGGGGCGATAACCCCCTGGCCGAGGACCGGAATTGGTGGACAGTTCCCCGACCATAGCCCCGGGCATCGTAAAGACCCGCCGCGGGCTGCTGCGCCTCTACGGCGCGCTGTGGCAGTTCGCGGAGGGCAGCCGGCATCTGGTCGTGCTGTTCTTCGCGCTGCTGATCGGCGCGCAGCTGGCGCGGCTGGCCGTGCCCTACTTCTTCGGGCAGGCCGTCAACGCCTTGCAGGACACCCGCGCGCAGGACATCCGGGCGGCGGGCATGGCGCTGCTGCTGATGCTGGCGGCGGGCGTGATCGGCTGGCTGCTGCACGGCCCCGGCCGGGTGGTGGAGCGCTTCACCGCCCTGAAGATCCGCGAACGCTTTTCCGACGCCGTCTACGCCAAGCTGATGCGCCTGCCCATGGGCTGGCACGAGACGCACCATTCCGGCGAGACGATCCAGCGCGTGGGCAAGGCCAACCTCGCCCTGTTCGGCTTCGCGCAGAACCAATGGACCTACCTGCGCAACGCGGTCGGGCTGTTCGGGCCGCTGGTGGCGCTGTTCGCCATCTCGCCGCCGGTCGGGCTGGCGGCGGTCGCCGCCTACGCCGTGCTGGGCACCATCGTGCTGCGGCTGGACCGCACCATGGCCCGCCTGATCGACGACGAGAACGTGGCGGAGCGGCGCTATTCGGCGGAGATGGTGGACAGCCTGGGCAACGTCGGCACGGTGCTGACCCTGCGGCTGGAGGAGGCGACGCGGCGCGCCATGATGGGCCGCCTGCACGCGGTCTTCGCCCCCCTGCGGCGCAACATCGTGGTGAACGAGGCCAAGTGGCTGACCATCGAGCTGTTCGGGCAGGTGCTGCGCGTCGGTCTGGTGGCCTTCTACGCGTGGCTGGAGTGGCGGTCGGCCGGGGTGATCATGGTCGGCACCGCCGTCATGGTCTACCAGTATTCGGAGCAGATCGGCGACGTGGTCGGCTCCTTCGCCACGCAGTGGCAGGACATCGTGCGCAGCGGCACCGACCTGTCCGGCGCCGACGAGATCTTCGACGCGGCGGAGCGCCGCGGCTTCGGCGGCCATGTGCCGGATGGCTGGCGGGAGATCCGGGTGGAGGGGCTGCGCTTCCACCACCCCAATCGGCGCAGCGCCGCCCCGACGCTGGACGACGTGTCGATCACCCTGCATCGCGGGGACCGGATCGCGCTGGTCGGCGAAAGCGGGTCGGGCAAAAGCTCCCTGATGCGGGTTTTGAGCGGTCTTTACGAGGCCGGATCGGTCCGCTTCCGAATCGATGGGCAGGATCAGCCGGACCTCGTCGACCTGCGCTCCGCCGCCACGCTGATCCCGCAGGATCCGGAAATCTTTGAGAACACCGTCCTGCTCAACGTCACCATGGGCATCGACCATAGCGCGGAGGCGGTGCGCCGCGCCTGCGACCTCGCCCGGCTGACGCCCATCCTGGACGCCATGCCCCAGGGGCTGGACACCCGCATCGTGGAACGCGGCGGCAACCTGTCCGGCGGGCAGAAGCAGCGGCTGGCCCTGGCCCGCGGCATCCTGGCTGCCAAGACCAGCTCCATCATCATGCTGGACGAGCCGACCAGCAGCCTCGACCCCGCGACAGAGGCGCAGGTCTACGGCAATCTGATGGCGGAATTCCCGGACGCCTGCGTCATCTCCTCCATCCACCGCCTGCATCTGCTGCCGCGCTTCGGCACCATCGTCTACATGGCTGACGGGCGGATCCTCGACATCGGCCCGCTGGCGGACCTGATCCGGCGCCAGCCGCGCTTCCGCGCCCTGTGGGAGCAGGCCACCGCCGAGCAGCACAATCGAGAGGCCTTGCCTATCGATCCAATAGAAACGACCGAATCAATCCAATGAATGCTCTCCGCTATCATAAAGGCGGCAAAGAGTCCTTCGGAGGAGACAGCGATGCGCCGATCCATGCAGGAACTGATGAGCGAACTGGAACGGCACGGCGTGCGGCTGCTGCCGGGCGGGCGGCTCGTTGTGACGGGCGACGCGCCGCCGGGCCTGCTGATGCGCGCCCACCGCAACCGCCGCGCCCTGACCACCGCGCTGCGCGGACCGCGGGGTTGATCACCTTTTCTTGACGGCGCTGGATCGGTTGTTGTTCATGCCGACCCGGCTTCCCAAATTTTTAGGGCCCACGTCCTTATAAAAGTGTGTGCCCAACCAGGAGAGCGCTTGTGACGATCCAGCTGACCACCCTCGCCAACGGCTTCCGCGTGCTGACCGACCATCTGCCCCACCTCGGCACGATCACCAGCGGCGTCTGGGTCGGCGTGGGTGCCCGCAACGAGCGGCCGGAGGTGAACGGCATCTCCCACTTCCTGGAACACATGATCTTCAAGGGCACGAAGAGCCGCGACGCACTGGCCATCGCGCTGGAGATCGAGAACCGGGGCGGCGAGTTCAACGCCTACACCGACTATGACGTCACCGCCTACTACACCCAGATGGCGGCCAAGCACGTCGACACCTCGTGCGAGATCATCGGCGACATCGTGCTGAACTCCGTCTTCCCGCAGGAGGAGGTGGAGAAGGAGCGCGGCGTGGTGATCCAGGAGATCGGCCGCTACGCCGACGAGCCGGAGGATGTGGTCTACGAGGCGCTGCGCCGCACCGCCTTCGAAGGCCAGGCGCTGGGCCGCCCGATCCTGGGCCCGCGCGAGAACGTCGCCGGCTTCGGGCGCGAGCATCTGTTCGACTACGTCGCCCATTACGACCCGCGGCGCATGGTCTATGTCGTGTCAGGCAACGTCGACCACGACACGGTGGTGCGCCGGGCGGAGGCCCTGTTCGGCCACCTGACCGCCAAGGACCAGCCGTTCCAGGAGTCGGTATCCAACAAGGGCGGCGCTGCCCTGCTGCCGCGCGAGGCGGAGCAGGTGCATTTCATGGCGGCCTTCCCCGGTGTCGGCTCGGAGGATCCGGGCAGCTACGCGCTGCGCCACCTCGCCAACATCCTCGGCGGCGGCATGACGTCCCGCCTGTTCCAGGAGATCCGGGAGAAGCGCGGGCTGGTCTATTCGGTCTACGCCACGCCGATCCAGTATGCGGACGGCGGCGCGCTGGGCTTCTACGCCGGCACCGGCCCGGAGGAGGTGGCGGAACTCGTCCCCGTCTTCTTCGAGGAACTGCGCAAGGTCCAGGACGGCATCACCGCCGCGGAGCTTGAGCGGTCGAAGGAGCAGATGCGCTTCTCCGTCGGCAAGTCGCTGGAATCGACCATGCGCCGCGCCGACCGCTTCGCCCGCACCCTGCTGCGCACCGGCGAGATCCGCACCATCGAGCAGATTTTCGACCGCATCGACTCCGTCACCCTGGACGACGTGGTGGCCTCTGCCAGCCGCGCCTTCGCCGGCCCGATGGCCGTGTCGGCCGTCGGCGTGCTCGACCGGCTGCCGACCTACGACGACATGCAGGGCTTGCTGAAGGCGGCGTAAAACAAAAAGCCCTTCTCCTTTCCAGGAGAAGGGCTTTTTTATTGGCTCCGCTTACGCGAGGTCGAAGACCAGCACTTCGGCACCGGTCTCGCTGTCCAGCGTCAGCGCCGTTTCGTCACGCACGGCGGCGCCGTCGCCTTCCTTCAGCAGGACGCCGTTGAGGCGCGCCTGACCGCGGGCCACCTGCACCCAGGCGTGGCGGCCGGGGCGCAGGTCGTGGGTCACCTCGTCGCCGTGCCGCAGCAGCGTGGCGTAGAGGTCCACGTCCTGGTGGATGGTCACGCTGCCGTCGCGCCCATCCTTCGAACCGACGAGGCGCAGGCGGCCCTGCTTCTCCTCCGTCGGGAAGGACTTCTGCTCATAGCCGGGGACCATGCCCTCCTCGTCCGGGATGATCCAGATCTGGAGGAAGTGCACCGGGTCCTTCTTGGACGCGTTGTACTCGCTGTGCCGGATGCCGGAACCGGCGCTCATGCGCTGCACTTCGCCCGGCTTAATGACCGAGCTGGTGCCCAGCGTGTCCTTGTGCTCCAGCGCGCCGTCCAGCACGTAGGAGATGATCTCCATGTCCGCATGGCCGTGGGTGGGGAAGCCGGCGCCGGGGATCACCCGGTCCTCGTTGATGACGCGCAGGGCGCGGAAGCCCATGTGCGCCGGGTCGTAGTAGTGCCCGAACGAGAAGCTGTGCTTGCTGTTCAGCCAGCCCATGTTCACCGCGCCGCGCTCGTCCCGATGGCGAACCGTGATCATGTCCCTTCCTCCTTATTCCGTATCCGTTGCGGGCCGTCCGGTCTCTGTCTCGGGCTGGCCCTCGTCTCGGGTTGAGATATGCGCCCATCGGGACCAAACAACAATTGACCGAAGCGCGGCTTATCTGTTCCCCAATACGCAACAAACAGCTATCATGGCCGGATACCCGTCTCCATCACCCGATCTGACGATCCGACGCCATGACCGACGTTTCGACCCTGCTGCTTGCCATGGACCTGACCGGCACCTTCGTGTTCGGCCTGACCGGGGGAACGCTGGCCGTGCGGCACAAGCTGGACATCTTCGGCGTGATGGTCCTGTCGCTGGTGACCGCGCTGGCGGGCGGCATCCTGCGCGACCTGCAGATCGGGGCCGTCCCGCCGGCCACCTTGCAGGACGACCGCTACCTGATCGCGGCGATGGCCTCCGGACTGGTCGCCTTCTTCTTCCACCCGCAGATCAACAAGCTGGTGAAGCCGGTGATGGTGCTGGACGCGGCGGGGCTGGGTCTGTTCGCGGTGGCCGGCTGCGGCAAGGCGCTGGCCTACGGGCTGACACCCGTTCCGGCGGTGCTGCTGGGGGTGCTGACGGCCTGCGGCGGCGGGGTGGTGCGCGACCTTCTGGTGGCCGAGGTGCCCCGCGTGCTGCGGGAGGAGATCTACGCGATGGCAGCACTGCTCGCCGCCATCATCGTGGTGGTCGGCACGAAGCTGCAATTGCCCGGCGTGCCCGTTGCCATCGTGGGCGTTTTGGCCGCCTTCCTGCTGCGCGTCGTCAGCGTGCTCCGCGGCTGGAGCGCCCCGCGGGCGCCCGGCGGATAAGACCGGAGGAATGACGCGGCGGCGGGTGAACCATTTCAGTGTTTGCGTGTTGGGACGGACATGGACACAGCCGTGAAGGACAACCCGGCCAAGAGCCGGTTCGAACTGGATGTGAACGGGCTGATCGTGTTCGCCAACTACCGGCGCAACGGCTCGACCCTGTACATCCCTTATGTGGAGGCGCCGCCGTCCCTGCGCGGCACGGGTGCGGCCGGGCGGTTGATGGAAGGCGTGATGGAGATCGCCCGCGCGGAGAAGCTGACCGTCGTGCCGATCTGCGGCTACGCGGTCAACTGGATCCGCCGCCACCGCGAACACCACGACCTGCTGGAGCGGTGAGCGGGCGCCCTGCCCCTTACAGCCCCAGATAGGCCTGCTTCACCGCCGGGTTGGCCAGCAGGTCCTCGCCCGTGCCGGACAGCACGACGCGCCCGTTCTCCAGCACATAGGCCCGCTGGGCGAGCTTCAGGGAGGCGGCGACGTTCTGCTCCACCAGGATGATCGTCATGCCGTCCGCCGCAAGGTTGCGGATGGTGCGGAACAGCTCCTGCACCATGGCGGGGGATAGGCCCAGCGAGGGCTCGTCGAACATGATCAGCTCGGGCTTGCCCATCAGGCAGCGGCCGATGGCGAGCATCTGCTGCTCGCCGCCCGACAGTGTGCCCGCCGCCTGCTCCAGCCGCTCCTTCAGGCGCGGGAAGAGGGTGAGCACATGATCGAAGGTGCGCTTGGCGTCGGCGCGGGCGCGCGGGATGACGGCGCCCATCTCCAGGTTTTCCCGGATGCTGAGCGTGGGGAAGATCTGCCGCCCCTCCGCCACCTGCCCGATGCCGAGGTCGCAGACGATGTGGCTGGGCAGGCCGGCGATGTTCTTGCCTTTGAAGGTGATGCTGCCCCGCGCCGGCTTCAGGATGCCGGAGATGGTGCGGATCAGCGAGGTCTTGCCCGCTCCGTTGGCGCCGACGATGGCGGTCGTCGTGCCCTCCGCCACCGCGATGGACACGCCGTCGAGCGCCTGCGCGTCGCCGTAATAGAGGTTGAGGTCGGAGACTGTCAGCATCGGAGCCGTTTGTGGGCCAAGGGTAAAAGGGCCGCCACTCTAGCGCAGGCGCCGCCGGAACCGAACGGCTTTTGCTTCTACTTCAGGAAGAACAGGATGCTCATGACCAGCCCGACGCCGATGATGCCCGCGCGCAGGATGCGCGCCGGGATCTTCCGCCCGACCCGAGCCCCGGCATAGCCGCCGATCACCGCCGCGATGGTCATCAGCGCAGCGTAGGGCCACTCCACCGCCCCTCCAACCGCGTAGGCGACCACGGCGATGGCCGTCAGCACGGCGGAGAACAGGTTCTTCAACCCGTTCATGGCGTTCAGGTTGGTCATCCCGAACAGGCTGAGCTGCGCCAGCAGCAGGATGCCGAGCCCGCCGTTGAAATAGCCGCCGTAGATCGACACGACGAACAGCGTGGCCAGCATCGCCCCGGTCCCGTGCAGCCCGACCGACCGCAGCCGCGCGGCGAGCGGACCGCCGAAAGCGAACAGCGCCGTCGCCAGCAGCAGCAGCCACGGCACGATCTGCCGGAACACCGTGTCCGGCGTGACCAGCAGCAGCCCCGCCCCCAGCAGGCCGCCCACGAGGCTGACCACCGACAGCGTGACGAGCCCGACCCCGCCCACCGGCTCCAGGTCGTTGCGATAACCGTAGACACCGCTGGCGTAGCCCGGCAGCAGCGCCACCGTGCCCGTCGCGTTCGCCGCCACCGGCGGCACGCCCGCGTAGATCAGCGCCGGCAGAGTGAGAAAACTGCCGCCACCCGCGACGGCGTTCATGGCCCCGGCAAGAAAGGCGGCGGCCAGGAGAAGAAGTGAGGTCGTCAGCATGTCGTCTTCGTTTATTTTCACTCAAATCCCCTCTCCCCTCCGGGGAGAGGGAGATGGGAAAGGCCCTACCCCCTTGCCCGCAGTTCGCGCCGGATGATCTTCCCCGTCGTCGTCATGGGCAGGCTGTCCACGAACTCCACGGCGCGCGGGTATTCGTGGGCGGCGAGGCGGGTCTTCACGTGCGCCTGGATGTCGGCGGCCAACTCGTCGCTCGGCCGCACGCCGTCCTGAAGGACGATGAAGGCCTTCACGATCTCGGTGCGCAGCGGGTCGGGCACGCCGACCACGGCGGCCATGCGGACGGCGGAATGGCCGATCAGGCAATCCTCGATCTCGCCGGGGCCGATGCGGTAGCCGGCGGACGTGATGACGTCGTCATCCCGCCCGACGAAGCGGATGTAACCGTCCGCGTCCAGTTCGCCCTGGTCGCCGGTGACCAGCCACTCCCCAATGAACTTCGCGGCGGTGGCGTGGGGGTTGTTCCAGTATTGCAGGAACATCACCGGGTCCGGCCGGTGCACGGCGATCAGGCCAAGCTGTCCGGGGGCGAGGCGGTTGCCGGCCTTGTCGATCACGGCCACGTCGTGGCCGGGCACCGGACGGCCCATGATGCCGGGCTTGGGCGGCATGACCGCGGCGCAGGACGACACGATCATGTTGCACTCGGTCTGGCCGTAGAACTCGTTGATCGTCACGCCGAAGGTCTGGCGGCCCCAATCCAGCAGCTCCGCCCCCAGCGTCTCGCCGCCGCTGGCGACCGAGCGCATGGCGTAGTTCCAGCGCGCCTGCGGGTCCTTCACCGCGCGCATCATCTTCAGCGCGGTCGGCGGCAGGAAGGCGTTGCGCACCTGGAAGTCGGCGATCAGGCGGAAGGCCTCCTCCCCGTCGAACTTCTCGAACCGGTGGGAGACGACCGTCACCCCATGATGCAGGGCCGGCAGCAGCACGTCGAGCAGCCCGCCGATCCAGGCCCAGTCGGCCGGCGTCCAGATGCGGTCACCGGGCTGCGGGAACAGGTCGTGGGAGATCTCCACCCCCGGCAGGTGGCCCAGCAGCACGCGGTGCGCGTGCAGGGCGCCCTTCGGCTGGCCTGTGGTGCCGGAGGTGTAGATGATCACCGCCGGGTCGTCCGCCGCCGTGTTCACGGGCGTGAAGTCCTCCGGCGCCGTGTCGACCAGCGCGTGCCAATCAAGCTCATCCGGGCCGAGTTCACCTTCCCCCGCGCCGTCAATTCGCAGAACCAGCCTCAGCTCCGGCAGCTTGCCGCGGATCTGGGCGATCTTCGCGGCCCCGGTCGCGTCGGTGACGACGACCTTCGCCCCGCAGTTGCCGATCCGGTATTCCAGCGCCTCCACCCCGAACAGAGAGAACAGCGGCACGGCGATGCCGCCCATCTTGTAGACGGCAATGTGGCTGACCGCCGTTTCCGGCGCCTGCGGCAACAGGATGCCCACCCGGTCCCCGCGCGCCACGCCGTGCGCGGCCAGCGCGTTGGCAAGGCGGTTGGACAGGCGGCGCAGGTCGGCGAAGCTGTAGTTTTCCACCGCTCCGTCGCGGCGCTTGTGGATCAGGGCGAGGCGGTCGGGGTCGCGGTCCGCCCACGTGTCGCAGACGTCCACGCCGATGTTGTAACGATCCGGCACCGCCCACACGAAACGGTCGCGCAATGCCTCGTAGCTGTCCGCCTTCGGCAGCATGCAATCCTCCCAACGCATTCTTTTGGGCCGTTGATGGAACGGCCGTTTCCTTCATCATAGGCGTAACGGCGCCAGCCCGCCACGCGGACGGAATAGTTTGCGGGGCAGCCATGTTCGTCAGGGTGAGATCAAACTTGAGCGCGGGCGTCCCCGTCACACATATAGGCGTGGCACGTCTTGTCGGAGTGAGCAGCCATGAAAGCGAAACCCTTCGTTGCGGTTGTACTGTCCGTCGGCCTGTTGGCCGGCTGCGCGAACCCCAACAGCTATGGGAGCGGGTACAGCGGCGGTGACGGGATGTTCAGCGGCGGCAACAAGGCGACGGCCGGCACGCTGTTGGGCGGCGTGGTTGGCGGGCTTGCCGGCTCGCGCTTCGGCGGCGGGACGGGCAAGCTGGTCGCGGTGGGCGTCGGCACGCTGCTGGGTGCCGCCATCGGCAACGCCGCCGGCCAGTCGCTGGACCGCGCCGACCAGGCCTACGCCCAGCAGGCGGTCAGCCAAGCCTACGCGGCCCCGACCGGAAGCACTATCCGCTGGAACAACCCGCAGTCGGGCAACTGGGGCACCTACACCCCGACCCGCGACGGCACCGGCCCGTCCGGCGAGCTGTGTCGCGAGTTCCAGACCTCCATCTCCGTCGGCGGCCAGCTTCAGCAGGGCTTCGGCACCGCCTGCCGTCAGGCGGACGGCAGCTGGCGCGTGGTCGGGTAAGACGGCAAAGATTCACCACCAAGGCACCAAGATTTTTTAGAGCTTGGTGCCTTGGTGGTGAAAATTCCTTACGCCGCGCGGACGGCGGACAGGAACACCTCCACTTTGCTGCGCAGGTCGTTGGCCTGATCGGACAGCGTGCCGGCCGCACCCAGCACGTCGCGGGCGGCGGAGCCGGTCTCGCTGGCGGCACGGTTCACGTCAGCGATGTTGGACGACACCTCGTGCGTTCCGGTCGCCGCCTGCTGCACGTTGCGGGCGATTTCCCGCGTGGCGGCCTGCTGCTGCTCCACCGCGGCGGCGATGGCCCCGGCCACCTCGTCGATGCGGCCGATGGTGTCCATCACGTCGCCGATGCAGGCCACCGCCCCGTCGGTCTCCGCGCGGACGGAGGCGATCTTGGCGGCGATCTCGTCCGTGGCGCGGGTCGTCTGGTCGGCCAGCGCCTTCACCTCCGCCGCCACGACGGCGAAGCCCTTGCCCATGTCGCCGGCCCGCGCGGCCTCGATGGTCGCGTTCAGCGCCAGCAGCCGCGTCTGCGAGGCCACCTGGGTGATCAGGTCGATAACCGCCACGATCTCGCCCGAGGCGTTGGCGAGGCTGCGCATGGCGTGGTCGGCGCGTTCAGCCTTCTCCACCGCCTCGCCCGTGATGGCGGTACTGCTGGCGACCTGCCGCCCGATCTCCTGCACCGACGCGGCCAATTCCTCGGTCGCGGTGGCGACGGTCTGCACGTTGGCGCTGGCCTGTTCCGACGCCGTCGCGACGGTGACCGACTGGCGGGAGGTCTGCTCCGCCGTGGCGGCAAGCTCGCTGGCCGTCGCCTTCATCTGCATCGCGGCGGATGAGACGGAACCCAGCGCCGCGCTGGCCTCGCGGTCGAAGCGGCCGGTCAGTTCCTCGATGGCGCGGGCGCGGCGGCTGCGGGTTTCCTGCTCCGCCTGTTCGCGCTCCGCGGCCTTGCGGGCGGCGATCATGTTGTCCTTGAAGACCAGCACGGCCTTGGCCATCAGCCCAAGCTCGTCGCCGCGGCCGGCGGCCGGCACGTGCGTGGAGTCGTCGCCATCGGCCAGCCGGCGCATCGCCTCCGTCATGGCGGCCAGCGGCCGGACGATGGAGCGCGAGGTCAGCAGCACCGACGCCACGGCGATCAGCAGCCCCAGCGTCAGCAGAACCGCCTGCACGACGACCAACCGGTCGGCGGCCTGGATCATCCCGTCGGTGTCGGCCTGAAGCAGGGCGCGCTGGCGCGGGATCATGCCGGTGCTGCCCACCACACCGGCGCGCGTGTCGCCCATCAGCAGGCTCATCACCTGATTGGCGCGCGGGATCGCGTCGTCGTTCAGGGAGTTCAATGCCCCCATCTGGTCGCCGATGGTGCCCAGCGATTCGGCCATGTCCTGGTCGCGCCGCAGTTCCTCCAGCACCGGCTTGACCGATTGCCAGGCCTTGATGACCTCCGGGTCGGTCCAGCGGGCGGACAGCGCGTCCAACTCCTTCGCCAGGGCGTCGATCCGGGCCCAGGACTGATTGCGTTCCTGCTTCAGGTCCTCGCGGTTGGTCAGCAGATAGCCCTGCATGGCGGCGTTGGTGGCGGTGACGGCCGAGACGATGCCCTGCCCGGCCAGCGCCGTGGGCATGCGCACCTCCGCCACCATGCGGCTGATCGACTTGCCGTTGTCGGTCATGACCAGCCCGATGCCGACGGTCACCACCAGCACGGCGATCACCGCCGCGAAGCCGATGGTCAAACGCTGGCCGATCCGCAGATTGCCGAGTGCCTTCATGCGTTCCTCCCCATATCGGGCTCTTGGGAGCCCTTTGTTCGACCGGGCGTTGAGATGCCGGCCTTCACGATCATTTAGGGAGGAATGATGGCCTCACAAACATTAACGGAGCGTTGCCCTCGGGCTTGCCCTTTCATCAGCCGGGCCGGACGGCTCAGAGATCCTCGGCACCCAGGTAGGATTCGATCACGCGCGGGTCCGCCACCACGTCGGACGGCGTGCCGTCGGCGATCTTCTCGCCGTGGTCCAGCACGACCACCTGATCGGACAAGGCCATGACCGCGCGCATGACGTGTTCGATCATCAGGATGGTCAGGCCCTCGCGCCGGTTCAGGTCGCGCAGCACCTCGACCATGCGGTCGACCTCGGTGGGACGGAGTCCCGCCAGCACCTCGTCCAGCAGCAGCAGGGTCGGCCGGGTGGCCAGCGCGCGGGCGACCTCCAGCCGCTTGCGGTCGGGCAGGGTCAGGCTGCGCGCCGGGCGCGTCGCCTGATCGGCGAGGCCCAGCCGCTCCAACACCGCGCGGGCTTGCCGCCGCGCCGTCTCGACCGAGCGTTCACGGGCCAGCGCACCGACCACCACGTTTTCCTCGACCGACAGCTGCCCGAAGGGCTTCACGATCTGGAATGTGCGGCCGATGCCGGCGGCGCAGACGTGGTTGGGCTTCAGGCCGGTGATCGGCTCGCCCTTCAGGTGCACCCGCCCCTCGTCCGGCGGGAAGACGCCGGCGATCAGGTTGAAGGTGGTCGTCTTGCCGGCGCCGTTCGGCCCGATCAGCGCGACGATCCGCCCTTCCGGCACGGCGAAGCTGACGTTGGAGACGGCCTTCAGGCCCCGGAAGCGCTTGGACAGGCCGTCCACCTCAAGCAGGTTGGCCATCACGCCTCCTCCCCCGGCTGGCGCACAAGGCCGAAGCGGCGGGCGAGCCACGGCCACACGCCGTCCGGCCGGTACACGACGATCACCACCAGCGCCACGCCATAGAACAGCTGCTTCAGGCCCGGCAGGTCCAGGCCCGTCACCTCGATCAGGAAGGTCAGCAGCTCGCCCAGCGGGGTCAGGATGAAGGCCCCCAGGATCGGCCCGATCAGCGTGCCGATGCCGCCGACGATGGCTGGCAGGATGATCTCGATGGAGCGGCCCATGGAGAAGACCTGCTCCGGGAACAGGTTGTTGAAGTAGAAGGCCTGGAACACGCCGCCCAGCGCCGTCAGGGCCGACGACACGGCCACCGCCGCGATGCGCGCGCGGAACAGGTCCACGCCCACGGCCTCCGCCGCCTCCGGCTCCTCGCGCACGGCCAGCCACTGGTAGCCGAGCCGGCTGTGCAGCAGCACCCGCGACAGGGCCAGCGCCGCCACGACCAGCGCCAGGATGACGTAGTAGAACAGCGTCGGCGACCCGCGCAGGTTGAGCAGGTCGTCGCCCGCGTTCCCCGCCACCGGGATGAAGAAGCCGCCCGACCCGCCGAACCATTGCAGATGGTCGAAGCCGATGCGCGCCACCTCGGCGAAGGCGATGGTCAGCAGCGCGAAATGCACGCCGCGCACGCCGAAGCGGAAGCCCAGGAAGCCGATGAAGCAGCCCGCCGCCGTCGCCGCCAGCATCGCCGCCCACAGGCCGAGCCAAGGCCCGATGCCGAAATGCACGAACAGCGCGGCACTGACGTACGCGCCAAGGCCGACATAGAGCGCGTGGCCCAGCGACAGCAGGCCGGAAAAGCCCATCATCACGTTCCAGGCCTGACCGACATAGGCGAACCACAGCACCGTGGTCAGGACGGAGACGACGTAGCGGTCGGCGAAGGCCGGCGCCACCAGCAGCAGCGCGCCCAGCAAGGCGAGCAGGACGATCCCGCGCCGCGTCACGAGCGTTTCCCCAACAGGCCCTGCGGGCGCAGCAGCAACACCACGATCAGCACCACATAGCTGAAGAGGGACTTGAGCGACGGCGTCAGCAGGAAGCCGGCCATCGCCTCCGACAGGCCGATCAGCACGCCGCCCAGCAGCGCACCGGGCAGGCTGCCGAGGCCGCCCACGATGACGATGATGAAGCTCAGCAGCGTGTATTCCGGCGCCAGCTGCGGCCGGGCGTCGACCAGCAGCGTCATCAGGGCGCCCGCGATGCCCACCACGCCCGCCCCGATGCCGAAGGTCAGGGCGTAGAGCCCGTCGATGTTCAGGCCGACGACGCGGGCACCCAGCGGGTTGTCGGCGCAGGCGCGGATGGCCTTGCCGGTGCGGCTGAAACGGAAGAAGGCGAAGAGCGCTGCCGCCACCACGATGGCCCCCGCCCCGGCGCGCAGCCGGACGGCATCCAGGAGCAGCGGCCCAAGCTCCACCGTGTCGAAACCGTAGGGCACCTGGACGTTGCGCGAATCCGGCCCGAACAGCATCAGCATGGCGTTCAGGATGATCGTGGCGATGCCCAGCAGCAGGATGAACTGCATGTGCTCAGGCCGCTCCACGAAGCGGTTGACCAGCCCGCGCTGGAGCAGCCAGCCGAAGCCGAACAGCAGCGCCGCCACGATGGGCGCCGCCAGGATCGGATCGAGCCCCAGGAAGCCGGCCAGCAGCACGGCGCCGTACATGCCGGCCACCATCATCTCGCCATGCGCGAAGTTGACGACGCGCACCACGCCGAAGATGACCGACAGCCCCAGCGCCGCCAGCCCGTAGACGAGCCCGGTCAGCACCCCGGAAACGGCGATGTTCAAGTAATAATCAATCGGCATGCACAAACGCCCACTGGCCAAGCCCCCGTTGGCAAAGCATGAGCGGCGTAGCAGTCCTTCGTAGTCGTGGCAAGTGGCATGACGTTTTTGCTGATCATCCGCCCAACTCAGTGATCCTCCGGGCCACATCCTCGATGCGGCCGGACAAGGCGGCGTGCAGGCAGGCGCGGGCCGTGGCGGACACGGCGGGGTCGGTCTCCGTGCCCTTGCGGATCCAGCAGAGCGCGGTGATGCGGTCGTCGAAACGCCGGTCGTCCTGGACCAGCGCGTAGGAGGCCGCCTCGCGGCGGTCCGCCGGCAGGCCGGCCAGGAACCGCTCCCGCAGCCCGCGCGCCCGGCCGTCGAGTGCGGCGAGGTCCGGCACGGTGCAGATCATCCGGCGCAGCGGCGCGCTCGCGGTGGCGCAGCGCGGGTCCGGCACGGATAAGGCCGGTGTCGGTGCAGATGCCTGCACGGGAAGGGAGACGGGAACGGCCACCGCCGGCGGAGGCTTCGGGGCGGCAGGCTGGGGCGCCGGCAGGCGCACGGGCACGACCGCCGGAACCGGAACCGGCGGAGACGCCGGAACCGGAACCGGCGGAGACGCCGGAACCGGGGCGCCGACCGCCCCGTCAACGACTCGGACGGGCGTTCCGACCTCCACGAGTGCGTAGAGCGCCTCGACATCCGCCGGCAGCATGCGGAAGCAGCCGCTGCTGACGCGCCGCCCGATGGAGCCGGGCTCGTTGGTGCCGTGGATGGCGATGGCCGTCCAGCCGAGGTCGAGCGCGTGCTTGCCCAGCGGGTTCTGCGGCCCCGGCGGCACGGCGAGGGGAAGCGACGGCTTGGCCCGGCGCTGGTTGGCGGTGGGGTGCCAGGTCGGGTTGCGCCGCTTGCGCACCACCGTCGTGTCGCCGCGCGGAATCGCCACGCCCGGCCGGCCGATGGCGACGGGGTAGGAGCGCGCCGCGCGCCCGTCCTCCGTCAGGTACAGGCGGCGGTCCTTCAGGCTGATGACGATGCGGTGTTTCGACGCAACATCGGGTGCTGCCATGGGCGCGGAATCGGATGCATCCGGCGTCTGCGCCGCCAGCGGAATCGGGGAAAACGCGGTGGCGGCAATCGCAAGGGTTGCCGCCACGGCCCGATGCCACAAGAATGTCGCGACGCGTTGCATGGGAAAAGTTCAGCGCGTCTCTCCTAAAACCGCGTAAAGATGCCGTCAGGGATCAAGCAGCAGGAACGCCCAGCATGGACACCATCGAACAGACGCTCGCCGTCGCGACCGAGCACCACCGCGCCGGACGCACCGCGGAGGCCGAACGCCTTTATCGCGAGGTGCTGGCGTCCTCGCCCGGCCATCCGGACGCGCTGCACCTGCTGGGCGTCGTGGCGTTGCAAAGCGGTCGCCCGGCGGAGGCGGCGGACCTGATCGGACAGGCGGTGGCCAACGATTCGACCTCGCCCCTGCTACACGCCAACCTCGGCCACGCGCTGCACGCCGGTGGCCGCCCCCGCGACGCCGCGCTCAGCTTCGCCCGCGCGCTGACGCTGCTCAGCAACGAAGGGGAGGGCTGGGCCAACATCAACGCGCTGGCCGGCCTGATCCGCCGCTACGACGACGAGACGCGCGCCGCCGCCGCCACTGTGGTCGACGCCGGTTACACGATGGGCGACGTGATGCGGCGCCACTCGCTGCTGTTCCTCCTGTCCGGCGATCTGGCCCATTACGAGACGCTGGCCCGCGCCGTGCTGGCGGAGCCGATGCGCTTCTCCATCCCCTCGATCCATTACGCGTTCTGGGGCATGGCGATGCAAATCTTCCAGGGCGCGGTGCGCACGGGCGACGTTGGGCGCTTCACGACCGGCGAACTCCAGCGCTTCTACCGCCTGATGGTGGAGGAGACGGTCCGCCGATTCCACCTGGCCGGCCGCATGAAGCGCACGCTGCCGCGCGCCGATGTGAAGCGGATCGCCGTCGTCACCAACCAGATGCTGGGCGAAGGCCACCAGCCGACAGCCGACGCCTTCGACTACGCCCGCCGCTTGCAGGACGAGTTCGGGCGCGAGGTCGTCATCATCAACTCCAACGCCATGGCGATCACCGGCGAGAACGGCTTCGTGCCGGAATACGCCTACAACGTCACCGAGGAGTACCAGGGCGAGCAGACCATCGCCGCCTTCGGCGCGCGGGTCCGCATGATCTCCTTCCCGCAGAAGCGCTTTGACGAGTTCAAGGTGCAGGCCATCGTCGACGGCATCGATGCCTTCGACCCCGACGTCATCGTCGCCTTCGGCGGCTCCAACGTCGTGGCCGACCTGTTCGCCGGGGTGCGGCCAGTGGTCTGCGTGCCGACCTCGTCCGGCCTGCCGCTGACTCTGGCCCGTCTGGTCCTGGGCTATGGCGAGGCGGACAGCGCCGCCGGCTGGCCCGCCGACCTTGCGGGCCGCTTCCGCCCCTTCTCCTTCGGCTGGACGCTGCCGAAGGGCGGTGCGGAGCGCAGCCGCGCCGACTTTGGCATTCCAGAGGGTGGCCCGCTGTTCGTGACGGTCGGCAACCGCCTGGACCAGGAGGCCGGCCCCGACTTCCTGAACCTCCTGGACGGCCTGCTCGACCGCCTGCCGGACGCCCGCGTCGTCTTCGCCGGCGGCGTCGAGTCCCTGCCCGCCCGCCTTGCAGGCCTGCGCAACGCCGGCCGCGTCCAGGCGCTGGGCCATGTGGACGACGTGCGGTCGCTCTACCGCCTTGCCTCTGCCTATCTGAACCCGCGCCGCCAGGGCGGCGGCGGCAGCGCCGCCTTCGCACTGGCCGAGGGGCTGCCGGTGGTCACCCATGCCGCCGGAGACGTGGCGACGGTGGCCGGCCCGGCCTTCGCCGTGGCGGACGACGCGGCCTTCGCGGACCGCGCGGTGGCCCTCACCACCGACTCGGCTTTCCGCGAACAGCAGTCCGCCGCGGCCCGCGCCCGCTTCTCCACGGCGGGCGACCGCCGCGGCTCCGTGGAACGCCTGCTGGCCTATTGCCGGGAAGCGCAGACGGCGTAAAGCCCTTCGCCCCTCCGGCGCTCAACCGGCCATCGGCTCCGAGCCTCAGAGGGGAAAGGGAATTGGAATGTTCATTCCGATGACCCCGACACCCCCGGCGGCGCCTGTGTCTGCGGCAGGGACGGGCGGCGGGAGAGGTCGGCGGCGATGCCGCGGGCTTCCTCGAAATGGGCGTGCAGCATCGGCAGCGTTTCGCGGGCGAAGGCGGCGGTTTCGCCGCTGCGCTCGGCCTGAGCCTCGAACAGCTTGATGGAGCGGGCGTGGGTTTCCTCCTCCGCGGCGATGTAGCGGCGGTCGAAGGCTTCCTCGGGGGTATCGCGCAGGCTTTCCATGCCCAGGCGGGCGATTCTGGTCAACTCGCGGGGCACGGGAATGTCGTGGCGCTCGGCCATGTCGAGCAGACGGTCGGCCATCTGCCCGTGCTCGTCCACCACGCGGCGGGCGAAGTCGCGGACCATGTCGGTTTCCGCCCGGTCCTGGGCGAGCTTGCCAAGCGCCCGTTCCGCCATGCTGTCGGACAGCGCCTCGGCAATGAAGTTGCGTTCCTGCCGGGAGAGCGGAAGGGGCTGTTGGGCGGCGGCGGGACCACGCAGGCCGATATCGCCAAGGGAGATCAGCAGAACCGCCGTGAGGAGAGCGCACCGCATCGTTCCTCCTTCCCGTCCTGAACCATCAGGCCCGAACCATCGGCCTTGAGGGACGAACAGAGCGCGAGCGCGGCGGTTCCAAAATGCACGAACCCGCCCCGGTTTCCCGGAGCGGGCTCGCGTGTGACTGACCGTTTGGACCAGACCTCAGCGGGTCGGGACCGGCGGGGTCTTGGAGTAGTCGTAGAAGCCGCGGCCGACCTTGCGGCCGACCCAGCCGGCCTCGACATACTTCACCAGCAGCGGGCAGGGACGGTACTTGCTGTCGGCCAGACCCTCGTAGAGGACCTGCATGACCGCAAGGCAGGTGTCCAGGCCGATGAAGTCCGCCAGTTCCAGCGGCCCCATCGGGTGGTTGGCGCCCAGCTTCAGCGCGGTGTCGATGGCGTGGACGCCGCCGACGCCCTCATACAGGGTGTAGACGGCCTCGTTGATCATCGGCAGCAGGATGCGGTTGACGATGAAAGCCGGGAAATCCTCGGCCACCGCCGCCGTCTTGCCGATGTTGGCGGTCAGCTCGGCGATGGCGTTGAAGGTCGCCTCGTCGGTCGCGATGCCACGGATCAGCTCGACGAGCTGCATCACCGGCACCGGGTTCATGAAGTGCATGCCCATGAACTTCGACGGGCGGTCGGTCGAGGCCGCGAGGCGGGTGATCGAGATCGACGAGGTGTTCGTCGCGATCAGCGCCTCGGGCTTCAGGTTCGGGACCAGCTTCTTGAAGATCTCGCGCTTCAGCGCCTCGTTCTCGGTCGCCGCCTCGACGACCAGATCGGAGTCGCCGAAGACCGACAGGTCGGTGCCGGTCGAGATGCGGGCCAGGGCGGCGGTCTTGTCAGCCTCGCTCAGCTTCCCCTTCTGAACCTGACGGTCCATGTTCTTGGAGATGCCGGCGAGCGACTTTTGCAGGACCTCCGCGCTGATGTCGGAGATGATGACCTCATACCCCGCCTGGGCGCAGACATGGGCAATGCCGCTGCCCATCTGGCCGGCGCCGATGACGCCAATCTTCTTGATCGTGGACATTGGAGCTTTCCCGCGAGAGTTGTTGGGACGTGGATCGGCCGATTACGCCTTGTTCAGCGCGTCGGTCAGTTCCGGCACCGCCTTGAAGAGGTCGGCGACGAGACCGTAGTCCGCCACTTGGAAGATGGGCGCTTCCTCGTCCTTGTTGATCGCGACGATGACCTTGCTGTCCTTCATGCCGGCGAGGTGCTGGATGGCCCCCGAGATGCCGACCGCGATGTACAGCTCCGGCGCCACGATCTTGCCGGTTTGCCCGACCTGGTAGTCGTTGGGAACGAAGCCGGCGTCGACCGCCGCGCGGCTGGCCCCGACCGCCGCCCCCAGCTTGTCGGCCAGCGCCTCCAGCAGCTTGAAGTTCTCGCCCGACTGCATGCCGCGGCCGCCCGACACGACGATCTTGGCCTGCGTCAGCTCCGGACGCTCCGACTTCGTCAGCTCCTGGCCGACGAACTTGGCGCTGCCCGCATCGCCCGTCCCGGCGACGCTCTCCACCGCGGCCGAGCCGCCGGTCGCAGCCGCCGCCTCGAAGGCGGTGGTGCGCACGGTGATCACCTTGATGGCGTCCGCCGACTGCACCGTGGCGATCGCGTTGCCGGCGTAGATCGGCCGCTCGAAGGTGTCGGCCGAGACCACTCCGGTGATGTCGGAGATGGCCGCCACGTCCAGCAGCGCCGCGACGCGCGGCAGAAGGTTCTTGCCCTCGGAGGTCGCGGCGGCCAGCACGTGGCCGTAGCCCTTGGCCAGCCCGACGACCAGCGGGGCGACGTTCTCCGGCAGGGCGTGCGCGTAGGCCGCGTCGTCGGCCAGCAGCACCTTGGACACGCCGGCCACCTGGGCGGCGGCATCGGCCACGGCCTGGGCGCTCTGGCCGGCGACCAGCACATGCACGTCGCCGCCGATCTTGGCAGCGGCCGTGACCGCGTTCAGCGTGGCGGGCTTCAGCGCGGCGTTGTCGTGTTCGGCAATGACGAGGATGGACATCTCAAATCACCCGCGCGTCGTTCTTCAGCTTATCCACCAGGGCGGCCACGTCGGCCACCTTGACACCGGCCTTGCGCTTGGCCGGCTCGGCGACCTTCAGCGTCTTCAGCCTTGGGGCCACGTCGACGCCCAGGCTGTCCGGGGCGACGGTGTCGATCGGCTTCTTCTTGGCCTTCATGATGTTGGGCAGCGAGGCGTAGCGCGGCTCGTTCAGGCGCAGGTCGGCGGTGACCACGGCCGGGAGC
>Ga0065721_10050391_pt1 | contig 20625 bp, 24 predicted proteins | sample Mesricmetagenome_FD_59108 | JGI IMG/M metagenome (GOLD analysis project Ga0065721, IMG submission 59108) | Mesophilic microbial community from rice straw/compost enrichment Sample: eDNA_1 v2 (version 2) | ecosystem: Engineered > Solid waste > Grass > Composting > Bioreactor | place: USA: Davis... | reverse complement strand
TTACTTTTCCATCGAGCTAATGTGCTGTTACGATAAGAGCTTGAAAACAGAAAACGCCATCCTGATGTGGCAGCTCGAAGCCAATCAAAAAGTTCGGCAAATTCACCAATCATATTTATGGCCTAACGCCCAGCTCAGCCACCCCGATCGGGCGTCCGAACTCTAGTAAAGGTCTTTTGGAGAATCCGGTCGGTCGTGCGAAGCCGGCGCGTCGCGGCTAGGGGTTGGCTGCAGCGCCTTGTTCGACTGTATTAAATAAGTCTTTCGTGCATGGAACCACCTGCTTGAAGTAGGAAGGTAAACCAAAATGAGTCCCAAAATATCGAGGGAACACTGAACTGCTGATAGCCACGTTATCGTATGTCTGCCAGATGTAATATCTCGGAAAGAAAATACTAAAAGTAAAGCTACTAAAATCGTTACGTATATTCGTGCAGTGCTGCTTCCGTGAAATATGGATATGGCCGATATAATAAGAAAGAAGCTGAAAAATATAGTGTTGTTGCTGGCGTGAGTGCTGCCAAACACGAAATGAAAGAGAGGTATCGCAAAACTGATAATGAGCAGCGACGATCCAATAAAGACGGATGGAGGGCGTGGAGGCATGTATATGTTAGTCGAACGCCAAGACTAGATAACTCTACTTGATAATCAGAGAGTTACGCGGAATCCGGCGGTTTGCATGACACGTGGTTGACAACAAATCAAACCACATGAGCCAGCCAGTCATTGTCAGCAATGGAACTCACGAAATCAAAATCTACACGGTAGCCAACCGGGATAAGCAGGTTTTCCAGCTATCGTATTACGAAGGAGGGACGCGCCAGCGGAAAACTTTTGCCAAACTGTCCGACGCCCGGCAGGAGGCGAAGGTAACTCTTGGCCGATTGGCGCTAACGGGGAGGGAGGTTGGAGAACTCGGCATCGCCGATCTTGAGAGCTATGCGGTCGCCCGCAGGCACGTCGAGCCGACGGGGGTTCCGCTTCACGTTTGTGCGGAGGTATTCGCCGCGGCCTATAAGATATTAGCGGGAACGCCGCTTTTGGATGCGGTCAAATTCTATCGCGACTTCCATCCGCTAGGGATTGAAGTCAAAACGGTGTCGCAACTAATCGAGTCGTTTGCGGATTGCCGGGAGAAGATGGGCGTTAGCAGCGACCATGTAGAAAATATCCGTCACCAGTTGGGGAGGATGACAAAATCCTTTCCCGGAAAAGGCATTGTCGGTTATCGGACTGCGGAACTGGACAGTTGGCTTTCGAGGCAGTCGTGGAAGCCGGCCACTAAGAACAATGTTCGCAAGATACTCATTAGCTTTGGTAACTGGCTGAAGAAGAATGGCTATCTGCCGCCGGACAGGCCCACGGAATTCGACGGAATGATGCTCTACAAAGAGCCGCCGACGAAAGTGGAGATTTATACGCCGAAGGAACTGGCCGAGTTGCTTATGTTAGTCAAGGAGAAGCGGCCGAAGCTGTTGCCTTGGGTGGTGTGCGCCGCGTTTATCGGGGCGCGGGTCTCGGAACTCAAGAATCTTGACTGGAAGCAAATCAATTTCGAGCGCGGATTCGTGGAAGTGGCCTCCAAGAAAGTGCGGACCAAGGCCCGCCGTCTCGTGCCGCTGCATAACGCCTTGCGTGCGTGGCTGGCGCCGTATCGACAAGAATCCGGACCGATCAACGTCTATGCCGCTCCGCGGACCATCCTCACGCAGCTCGCGAAGGAGGCCGGACTTGCCGTAAGGAAAAATGGTTTCCGTCACAGCTATATCAGTTACAGGCTGGCGGTTATCAATGACACGGCCCGTGTCGCATTGGAGGCCGGGAACTCAGCGGACATCATCTTCCAGCACTACCGGGAGCTTGTAACCCCGGAGGAAGCAAAAGCATGGTTCAGCACTATGCCCGAGGAATCCAAGCCGGCACCGACGCCAGAAACCGAGGAAACAACCTCGCTTCCGATGGCGGCTTGAACGAATGATGGGGAAATGGCGGTGTGAGCCGCCGTTTCCCCCGTTCTTCATATCCCTCGTCGCATTTTAGAATCCGGCCTTTTGAGCGGACCTTTAGTGGGGATTGTGACTTTGGCGGTGAGCTTGCTGTATCCGCTCCGAAAGCGAAATCATCACTTTATCAAAATCGCGGCTCGAGAGAAGGGGATCGGCCTCGAAGACATGGCGGAATTGGTGTTCGAGCTCCGCGAACCTTTTCGGATTGGAAAAATCGGCGTGCAGCCGCGCAAGCGAGGAGGAATCAGGAGAGAAGGACTGATTTCCGAGCAGGAAGGCCAAATCGTAAAAATCGCGGGCGGTGGTTCGCTCGTAGAACGCGATGGTTTTTAGGATAAAGAGCTTGTTGAGGGTATAGACCCGGATGCCGTTTTTCACGACGACCTGAGAGGGGTCGGGCGATTCCCGAAAAGACGTTTCGATCTTGAGGCTTCCTTCCAGTCCCGTTTGCAGATCGGAATAGTTCAATCTCAAGCGTTGGACCGTGTCGGTATCCTTGAGCGTCTTGAGATCGTCAATCCGGCAGCGCCCCTTGAGAGCGTCCGTGATTCGCCGCTCCAGCCCCATTTTCCTGGAGCTGTCAAAATCCAGATCCTCCGAGGGGCGATCCAATCCATAGCAGAGCAAGAGAGCGGTTCCCCCTTTGAGAACCATCGGAGTGTCTGACACGCTGAAACAGATTTCGCGCATCACGGATTGATGAAGGGCGTCTTGGGGAGTCTTAGGCGGCAACTCCATCTTTCACCGGAGCAAAGTGCTCACTTTTCCATCGCAGAAGGTTTTCCAATTGGCGGGCGGTCAGGTGAGGGGCCATCCGCTTCATGAGTTCGTCGAGCATGGCAAATTCGATGTCCTCCTCGAAGATGCCGCCGTCCACGGCGACATGGGCGGGGTAGATGTCTTTTGCCAGACTGTTGTAAAGAAGGTCGGCAATCGCCCTTGGATGGGTGGCGCAAAAGACGTGGGTGGCCGTTCCGAGATCAATTCCTCGCCTGCGAAGAACCTCCGCTTTATCGGCAATCATCCGCTGTCCCAGAAACGCATTGGTATTGGCCATGTTGCCGTTCGCTCCCGCCGATTGGATGCGGGAGTTGGGGCGACAGAGCGCCGCGATAAAGTGCCAGTCCCCACCGATCCGCCCGGCATCGGGGATGGACAAAGCCGTCATGCCGGAAATGTAGGTTTCCGGTGACGCAAACTTTCTGACGTCGAGCAGCTTCATGGCTGGGAGAGTATATTCCTCAATCGGGCATCGGGCCAGCGACGTTTCCGAGCGTGCGAGCCTTCACGGGGCGATGCTGCCGCCTTTGGTGCGCCGGTCGAAACGCGGACGCCAGAGCACCGGGGGTCGATTTCTTCCTGTCTGATGCACGCCGCAATCGCTTGCCAGTGGCAGCGGCAGACTACCGTTTCAGCCCGTTCCGAAGCGACAAAATAGCAATCGCTTCCGCGAAAATCTGTCCGCTGCGAAGGCGAGAGATCGGAGACATCCGGGAAAGGAGGTCAGCGGGGCGTGACGGGTTTCGGCAGATCGAGTGGGTCCCAGAGTGGAAACCGCGCCCGGCCGACCGCGCCCGGCGGCGGTTCCTCCGGCCAGAACAAATCCGCGGCGGTGTCGAAGCTGTCCCAATAGTCACAGAGAACCTCGATACGCTGTTCGAGGGGCAGAGCGTTGATGCGCGCCCATTCCTCTCCAAAAAGGTATTCGTCTGCTTCGCGGACGGTCATTGTCGCCTTCGAGCCAATTTTAGCTCATTCCCACCGGATAAAAGGCTCTTTTCGGATCGCGCGGACTGCTCCCCACGACGGACAAGGCCCCGGCTTCCACGAGTCTCGAAAGACGCTCGCGCGTCGCCCTCGGAGTAATGCCGATCTGTTTCGCAATCTGCGCGGTCGTCAGGCCGGGGGACGTTTGGACAATTTCGAGAATCTTCGCGTCTTTGGCGTCGGCTTGGGAGGGGCCGGATTTGACGCGGCTGAACGTGACTCGAAAGCCATGTCCCAGCTCCTCGAAGACCGGGGGCGGAAAACCTGCGCTCCGGCATTCCTGATTCATCCTTTGAACCCCGCTGCCCCATTGCTCAATCAGGCCGAGTTCGTGAAAGACCCGGCCAATGACGCGGTTGCGGAGCTTGGAAATCCCGCGTTGCAGATCCGATGTGGTGAGGCCGGGGACGAGGAGGCCCGGATTTTCGACTTCGATGCGGTTTTCAAAAATGGCGAACCGGATCGGACCGCCCTTCAGCGAATAATCGGCGTGGACCAGGCTGTTCGCGATGGCTTCGCGCAAGGCGACAAGGGGAAACGCCCAGCTTTCCCGATGCCGGCTCCCGGAGATTTCCGTCGCTTTCGCGAGATTTTTCCGAGCAAACCGTAGCGTTTCCTCGACGGCCAGCGGCAGGGCGCAGTCCAATTCTTCTGAGTCGATGATTTGCGTCCGGTCATTTCCCGCAAAATGGGCTGCCCGGACGGCGGCCTCCGGGAAAAATTCGCGCCGCGTTTTCCCAAAAAGCAGAACCCCGCCCACGGTGGGCACGTCCTTGCCTTGGTGGCGCACGAGGATTTGCAGCGTTTTCAAATCCCTCTTCGCGATTTTTCGCCTGGGCATGAAGCACTCGGAAGCGGCTCGGAAGTCAATCGCTTCCGAGTCGAGTTCCGACATGGGCGATTCGTCGAAAGTCCGGCCAAGGACCGATCGTTGCAATTCCTGCACCTGCGCCGGATCGGCGACGCGATTGGTCGAGCCGACCCGAAGATAAACTCCGGCAGGCACGCCCTTCGCCTTGAGGTAATGCGGTCTCAACCCGCTTGGGAAAACCTCGACGGCGATGACGGAAACGCTTCGCCAGGGCAGCACGTAGATTTCCGGGACGAGCGGCGGACGGATGGAATCGCTGGCCAGATTCGCAATCCGTTCCTCTTCCTTTGAAGGCTCTGCCACGCCCCGGACGGCTTTCGTGCCGTCCTCGACACCCACGAGAAGGATGCCCCCGGCTCCGTTTGCAAATGCCACCAGCGTTCGCAGCACTCCGTCCGGCGAGCTCAAATCACGCTTGAATTCCAGCGTCTTGCCTTCTGGCCGGCTCAGCAGATCTTCCAGAGATTCCACGCTAGGAAAAATACTCGGAAGAGTCTGGAGCGTCAATGCTTCCTAGCACGGTCGCTCTCCGCTGTGAGGTTTGAAGGCGAGCGGCTTGGTGCAAACGGGGGAAATCGCATTCCCGCGAAAACGACACATGCGTCGCTTTTCGTTCCGAAAACTCCACGTTCAGGTTGACGACTTCGCCTCTCTACATGGAGACGAAGCAGCCGCCTGAGAACCAGAACGAGAGCACGCTTTGGACGAACGAGGACGTAGCCGCGTTCTTCCGCTGCACCGTGCGCCACGTTCAGAATTTGCAGAAACAGGGCCTGCCCTACGTGCATCTCGGCCGTCTGGTGCGGTTCGATCCGGAGGAGATTCGCCAGTTCGTCCGCCAGAATCGCAATCTAAAAATTCATGCCGTCCGGCGGGTCCACCATTGTAAGAGGATAGCGACGTAGAGCGTAGCCTTGTTCGGGTGAAGCATAAGGGTTTGTAAAACGTCCACGCACCCTGTGGCATTCCGAGAGCTAGATGTCGGCAAGGACACTCGCTCGGGTTGCGATGCTATATTTCTGCCATAGAGTTCGATAATCTTGTAATGGTTCGATACAGATTTTTTTAGACGCTGATCAAAAGCGGATCTTAGCGAAATGTCAGGAACAGTTATTTTACCGAAATCCTTAGCGGCGGAGGATCTTTTAGAAAATCTGTGTTGCTATTTCCTCGAAGTAGAATACTTACGGGGCCTTTCAGTGAATCGAGATTCCATACAAACCCATTATCCGTTCGTATTCCGGGCGCTATGGTAACACTTTTGGTGGCTCGTTCGGTTTTTATCAAAAGTGCTTCGGATATGATTGAGACCTGTGTCGAAGCTATAAGCTCTAATCCCGAATCGCTGGCAGGCAATTCTACATCTACAAAATAGATATCTGAACTGACAGGACTGATGCCTTGAAAATAGCCAATTATTTGTTTCGGAAGCTCGCCATTGATTGTGGTGACATGGAATTCCAAAGGACGAGCACTGAAGAACCGTTTGGAAACAAGATTATATGCCGTAGGGAACTTTAAAAGGAATACGGCAACAGCAACTATTAGAACGATCAACGCTAACCAAATTCGAATAGGAAGAGCCGTCACTAATCTCCAGTAATCCTTTGCCGAAAAATCATTGTAACGGTCGCGAAGTTTTTTGATTAGTGTTGATGTGGTCTCGACCTTTTCATTATCGGCTGCCTCTAGCGCCAAGGCGTCAGCACGAATAACCAACAGCTTAAAGAAAGGTCGAAATGCATGAAGGCGTCCGTTCACTGTGTAAGAATGGCGAACAGCGGGAACCTCCTCCCTGTCTAGGCCTCCTTTCCCGGATATGTCGCGCGCAACTGCTTTTATGAATCCTGATTGCAGATCTATGGATAGATTAGAGATATAAATGTCCCTATAAGCTTGGTTGACAAGCTGCGAGAATTCGTCTGCGGCCCGTTCGCGCAGGGTTAAAATCTCTCCCATCTTGGAGAACGTCAGAGAGAATTTGAGCAGTCCGACGAGTAACAGAAAGATGAGAGCGTCATCCGAGAGCCAAGTGGCTTCAGGGGTTAACCGCAAAGCCTCGATTCGCTTCAATGTGGCCTCAAATTCTGTCTTGTCTCCCGCGGCGATTGCTTGAGCAATGTGGACAGAATAACTTTTCGATACGGGCGAGATTTGCGCGCCAGTCGCGAGTATCAGCTTCGAAAGCTCTATAAGCTCAGGGCTATCACGAAAGCTTGCCCATAACAAATCTTGTTCGCTTACAGAAACCATTGCTTTCGACGAAAATGGCTCGAAACAACTGTGGGGTCCCAGTTCGGCGTATCGGCAAGTTGGGAACTAATTTTGGCTATCCGCTGGGAGTAGAACTGCGTGACGGGCTCATGGATGGGATAGTAGGTCCGCCAGCAAATGAACGCAAAATCCAAAACCTGCTGAGCAATATACTGAAGGTCGCGGAATGTTGAACGCTCGTGAAGGCGAATCAATACTGGCGACGGAGGGCGGTGTCGAGTATTGGGACGATCTGCGGGGCCTTGGATCTGGAGCAAGCATTCTGTCGGACTAATCTCAAGGTTTCGACCACGATTGCAGAGAGCGACGACCCATTTGCCATTGGTTTCCACTGCATCCTCAAAGAGTAGCCACGGATGACTCTGGGAAATGGTGACGAACGCAAAATTAATTTGATATTGCGGAAATTGCTTAACCACCGCTTGAACCGCCTCAATTTCAACATCGCGTAATGGCTTAAAGACATGAAATACAATTCGCACCTGATTTCCTTTTCTCCAATATGTCTCCGAGACCTCTTTAAGTGAAGTAGCCAGACTTTTAACCAGTTCCTCCAAATAGCTTTCATAGGGGACTGCTTTAAGCTCTTGTCCCTGAACAAAGGTGCCATCACCAAGAAAGAAGGTGGTCAGGCCGATTACGCGACTTTGTTCTACTGAAGTCCAAAGGTTGGCGCGTTTAATTGAGCTTTCTATTCCGACGACTAACTCATGGTCCACTGTGTGGCCTGCCATTAGAATCCAAGGCACTCCGCCCATTTTGGCATAGATCTGCAATGCAGTAGGGCCGAGCGTGAAACCGTGTCGATTACGGTCTCCGCGGAGGTGGGATGTTCGAACGCCCTGCATTGGTATTCCTGCGGCCATCAACTTCGCCTTGGCTCGAAAGTAGGGATTCAGACGCCCAGTCAAATTGTGAGAGGTATCGGAGAACTCCGCAATCGCAAGGTCATATTTCCGAACTGATGCGTCAATCGCAGAGCTAATAGCTCTCTCATAATCTTCAGGACGATGGCCGGGAACGACGACGAGGTCATAGGTTATGTCGTGAAGAAAAAAGATGTTCTTTAGACCTCTTGGGAAATACCGGCTTCCAGGAACACCGTTTATCAATCTACCAACAAACTCAGTCGCAGCCGCCCTGTTCTCTTCTCGAAATAACACCAGGAAATGGGGACTCTTTTTGTCAAACTTCTCCTTATCACAGGGGCCGTGGTCTCTCAGTCCCTGCGCTGGTTGTCGGGCTACTGAGCCAGGTGTGAATCCGAATACCAATGTTGTTTCTTGGAGATCGAATTCCGGAGTGTCTGCCAGTTGCCTGTTAGAAATGGTGAATGAAACTCCGTCAGCATTTGTATATTCCTTTTCAGAGAAAAAAGAACCGAATTTTTGAATGTCACCGAAATATTGATTCGGCTCAAGCGTGCGATGGTGTGCTCCATAGATGTTATTGAGGGCGTCTGTAGCGCGGTGTTTGCCGATTCGATGTGACACATACTCGCCGATTTGTTCACGCGTTCTTTGTAAGTAAAGACTGTCGAGCTTGCGCTCGATTCTCCCTTCGTTCGAACGGATTACCGCGGTGTCGTCTTCAATCGCTTCAACTATTCCTAGAACTGAATCATCCGGTGCAATGACGTTCTCTAGCCCCGGTAATGACACTTTCTCAAGGACAGTCTTTCCCTCAAGTGGAAAGCCTAATTCCTGCATTTGCGCTACAGTTAAGAGAACTCGCCAGCGTCGGCGAGATGAAACTACTAACCCATACCTTGCAGAGCCTGTGAGGCTTTGTAGAGCCTTCACATAGACCTCGATCAAACGGTCGAACGATACCTCTTGGTTAACCGGTGCAGGTAATTCAAATCCTCTCTCTGCTTTTGCACGGAAGGTTAATGGATTGAACTCTAATGGCATTCTCGCTGGGGCAAAGTCGCGGAACCAGCGAAAAATAACATGCCGGATAAGGGATTGAACGATTTCTGGGGCTGAGTCTACTTGAACCGTCGTCCGCTCGCCGAAATCATCAGGTTTCCCTTCAGCTGGAGAAGCGTAAATCCAGTCGCCGTTGCGGAAGAAAGAGCATGTCGCATTGAACTCCCTCCGCAAGGCTCGAAGCTTTTCTTCGGAATAGGGAAACCGTCTTATTGAAAACGTCGGCTTCGCGAAATGAATTTCGAAGAAGTTGGTGAGCATGGGAAATCGCTGGTTGGCAGGTTCTAGGGACGGCTCGATTCTAGAGAGGAGTAAGAGATTGCCAAGACCTGTTTAGCCTTCAACTGATCTGCCGGTCACTTCATCGAAAAACGAAGGGTAAGTTGGGAAATCGTAACTTCTCCTCTTGTCAAATTACACCCAATCCGGGGAGGGGAGGGTGCCGTTTCTCCGCAACAGTCGCGGAGATGAATGAGCACGAGTCCACACAGCTGGAGAACAACCTGCGGTATGCCGAGAGTCGCCATCCCGTGGAGTTTCTGGAACCCGTTCCGCCCGACGACGACAGCATTCAACGGGCGTGTGAAGTCGTCAGCCGGGTCTTCATATGGATCGCCGATGGCGGCACGCTCGAGCAAATCGGCCTGCGATCCACGGTGGTTCTGTATTGCGTGCGAAGCGATTTGATCGGCGGCGCGACGTTGGAGGAAATTGGCCTGCGGGCCGGATGCTCCCGGCAGGCGGTCGAGAATCTCGTGACCGACTTCTGCCACACCATTGGCTGGCGATGAAAGCGATGGAGCAGGGATATGTCCCCATCACCGCCCGGCGAATCAATCTCTTGCACGCTGCGGTGGAACGCCATTGCCGCGCATGTTCCGATTCCATTTACGCGGGGCTGAAAGCGGCATGGCACGCGGGCCGCCTGCTTCTGGCGCAGAAGCGCAAGGTGGCTCATGGCAACTGGCAAATTTGGCTGGAGCGGTATTTCGACGGCACGCCCCGAACCGCGCAACGCTACATGGCGCTGGCGAAGGCCGTGCCCGACGTCACCGAACTCAAAGGCTTCACGCTCCGGCAGGCGTATTTGAGGCTGGGAATCGCCGTAGCGGGGCGTGCCGTGGAATCCCGCTGCGTGGTCCTGCCGATGCACGCCGTTCTGATGAATCGCTTCCAGCGGTGGCTTCACCAAAAAGGCGACACCGCCGCGTTGCCCGAGCCGGAAAAGCAGACGCTCCGGCGCGATCTGCGGCCTCTCTATGACTGGCTCTCCGGGCTTTTCGCCGACGACCGCGCGGCGAGAAGCCGCGCAGGTTGACAGCTTCCCTCCAATGATGGCGAACGACCATTCCATTGACGCCGACGAACTGCGGGCCATTCCACTTCCGGCCTTGCTCGCGTGGCACGGGCTTGATCCCAGGCCGGAAGGCTCCAGTTTTCGGGCAAAGAACGACCGTCACAACATCGTCGTGACCGGCAACCTCTGGTTCGACAACAAGACCGGAACGGGCGGCGCGGGAGCGATTGACCTTCAGATGCACCTGAGCGGGGAAGGCTTTCCCGCTGCATGTCAGGTTCTCGCCACGCAGTTTAGGCCCGTCCCCGTCGTTCGGTCCGGTCTGAAATTTCCGCCGGGAAAACAGACCAGCCATGAGCGGCTGCCCTTCCCGGAACTCATGGCGAAATACGCTCTTCGAGATGATTCCAACTGGTCGATTGCGCGCGCGTATCTGGTCGAAATCCGAAAAATCGAGCCGTCCCTCGTGGACGAGTTGCACGATGCAGGCTCGATCTACGCCAACGATCATCGACCGAATCCGAGCCTCGTTTTCCTTCACCGCACGAACGGCGGCGAGGTTGTCGGTGCCACCTTGCGCGACACCCGGCACGAATCGGCTTTTCGCCCGACCTTGGGAAACAAGGTCACCGCATGGTTCGCCGTGGGCAATCTCCGGGAGGCTCATTCCGTCGTTGCGGTCGAATCGCCTATCGACGCGCTGAGCTACCACACCCTTTTCGCGGGGCGGAACGACAGGCTCGTGGTGGTCAGTTGCAGCGGCGCGACCGTGCCCGATGAACTGCTCTTTCAGGCATACGACCGGCGCCAGCGGTTTGTTGTCGCGCTCGACAACGACGCCGCCGGGGAGCGCGGCTGGCAAAAAGCATGGGACGACACCGCGGATTGGACGGGTTTCAAAATTTCATCCGACTGCCCGCATCAAAAAGATTGGAACGCGGATTTGCTGGCCTCCGTTCAGGCCGTCCGCATCGCCAGAGATTCCCGGCAATCGCTTTCCCATGCGTGAGAAGCTGCCCAATTTCATCTACGGGGCGATCTATCGCGCCCGCAGTGGGGCGGACCCCAACGCTTCCTCTCCACGCTTCAACTGCTACATGCCGGCAGGTCCCGACATCCCGACGAATGCCTGGATCGCGGACTGTTGGGTCTGTGATGCCTTCGGACGGATCGACCCCGGTCTGAACGTCTCGCCCGTGCCCGTTCGCAAGGAGGACTTAGGCCCGGTCATCAACACGATTCATCAAAGCCAGCGGCTATGAGGCGTCTGACATCCTGAGCCCCGATCGATCGCATCAAGGCCGGCGAGCCGGAAACGAATCACCCCATGAAAAACGACCCGCATACCAGCATTCTTGAAACCTATTTCTTCGACTACATCGACCGCGGAATCGGCGCGGATGAGACACCGCTTTTCACCCGAACCGTGGACGGCAAGCCGCTCGCCATCGTCCTCGCCGAGGAATTTTCCCTTCCGCTGTCCTCCGCAGAGAAAGCCATCGACATCGCTCGTGAGGAGGTGGCGCTATGAAGAAGGACATCTACGAGGCCATTGCCAACCGCTTCATCGAGCAGTTGGAAAAAGGCGTGGTGCCTTGGCGGCGGCCGTGGGTGAGCGCCCAAAACCTTGTTTCAAAAAAGGCGTATCGAGGCGTCAACGCCATAATGCTTGGCTTGGGCGACCACCAATCTCCCTATTGGGTGAGCTTCAAGCAGGCGCTCGACTTGGGCGGACACGTCAGGAAAGGCGAAAAATCCACCCCCATCATCTATTTCAAGATCCTCGAAAAGCGCGACGATGCCGGAAATCCCGTGATGCGACCGGACGGGCGGCCCGCCCGGTTTCGTTTCATCCGCTGGGCCAATGTCTTCAATCTCGAGCAGACCGAGGGGATCGAAGCCCCGAAAATCGCGGTCCGGGAAAACGCCGATCAACCACTGGAAAAGGCGGAGAGCATCGTTCGGAACGCAAAGCTTTGCCCGATTCATCACGTCGGATTTTCCGCCGCCTATTTGCCGGATAAGGACCTGATCCAGATCCCGCCACAGAAGTATTTCCGCAGCCAGGAAGACTACTATTCGACCCTCTTCCACGAAATGACGCATGCCACCGGGCACAAGTCGCGGCTCGACCGGGAAGGCATCACCGAGGCAACCCGGTTCGGATCGGAGCGGTATTCCAAGGAGGAGCTCGTGGCGGAACTCGGCGCGGCGTTCCTGTCCAACGAGGTCGGCATCCTCAACCAAGTGCGTTTCGAGAACTCCGCCGCTTATCTCGGCTCATGGATTCAGAAGCTCCAGAATGATCCGCGCATGATCGTTTCCGCCGCGTCTCACGCGCAGCGAAGCACGGATTTCGTGTTGGGCATCGAGCAGAAGGAAGCGGCGCAGGAAAGCCAAATCTCCCCGGAGGGAATGCCGCTGAATTGGGCGCGGGAGCAGGGAATCGACACGCGGAGTCCCGGCTTTGTCCACCGCGATCCGGACGGCGACGGGGCTTCCACGCTCACCGAATGGAAGCAGGGGACGAGGCCGACTGACCGGCTTTCCAAGCCTCACAAACAGGGAATGCGGCTATGAATTTCCTTCTCTCGCACATGGCGCACTTGCGCAGGGATCGCGCTCATTGCCCGGAGACGCTGACGGCACCGGGGGCGGCGCAGGCTTGCCCCGCGTGCCTACCGTCTCCGGGCAATGAGCGCACCGGGGAAGGCGACTCGCGCCCGAGTCGCCCGTTGAAGAAAGGCACCTGCCATTCTTCAACCGGCGACACTACCGGGACCCGACTGGCATTCTTTTCCTCCCGCATTCGAGCGGGGGATACGCTCTTTTGCGGCCTCTGCTCAGGACGGAGGGCGCTTCGAGTCCTCGGCCCTTCCGCCATCGCAGACGCCGCAAAAGAGCAAGTTTGTCCTGACACGCAAGGCTTGGTCCGCCCATTCGTTCCGTCCTCGCGCGTGCCGGGGGCCCGGCTCCGGGCGGAACGAATCGGCGGCTTTATCTCAGGATTTCCAGCGATTTCACCACGGCATGATCGTTCTTGCCGTGAACCGTTTCCACCCGGACGCGATCACCGGCTTTCAATTCCTGCGCGTGCTGATACACGGCCGATGTCGGGAAAAAGAGCACATACAGCCAGAACTTTTGGGCATCGGGCACCGAGCGGACGAACAAGTGGATTCCCGCCCGCCCTCCTTTTCCTTGCGCCGTCATGCGACTCCCACGCGAATAGGCAGCCGCGTCCACGACGGCTTCCCATACCCCAAAATGGTCGCAGGCAGGATAGGCATCCCGGTCGAATGCCGCTTCCTTTAGCTGATTCCAAGACACCGGCATACCATGTTCAGACAGGGGTTCCGGACGAAATGTTCAGCCGTTTGGAGCCATCCCGCCAGTTGGCATCCTTCCACCCCGCCGACCGAGCTCCCTCCCATAAGGAATGGAGCAAAGTGATTTCCCTTGGAAATCACGGCTTCGATTTTTTGACGCGCAAAAAATCTTCGTTCTTCGCGTGTCAGGCACGCTGTGCGTTCGGAAACGTGGATGCACCACGTGGGTGAAAGTCCCACCCGTCGAGTTCGGCTGTTCGCGACGGCAGCTACCGCTAACTGCGTCACCGCGAGGTGGGGTGGAGAGCAAGCGAGATAGGAATGAACAGGCCGTAACGAAAGTGAACCATCAATGAGCCTCGAAAGACTGTCCAGGAGAAGCCGAGCGGCTAGCGGCCCAGCGAAGGCCGGAGACGGAATCCGTCAAAACAGCCATAAGGATTCCGGAACCTCCTGCGGGGTGGTCGTGGACGGCATGTTCAGAAGTGGCATCCAAATAACCGAAGAGATCTCCGTTGGCGGATCGCAGAGATCAATCCGCAATTCAAGTCGTGACCTGACTCACGACAAGGTTGTCGGAGCCAGCGGAGAAGTCGGAGTCCTTCATAGTAGTGTTGATCTGTGGGACAGCAAAACCCACGGGGAGCGAAGGGAGGACACTCGTCTCGATGCGGAGGAAAGAAGGGTAGGACACGGTGATGGTCCCAAGGGACTACCAACGCCGGATAAAGTTCGGAAACTTCAGACCACGCTATATCGGAAGGCGAAAGCGGATCCGAGTTATCGGTTCTGGAGTCTTTACGGGGAAATTCTCCGTGAGGACGTGTTGGCGGAGGCGTGGCAACGCGTCTCCCGAAACGGGGGCGCGGCGGGCGTCGATGGAAAAACCATCGATGAAATCGCGGCGACCTCGGAACAGTTGGAAAAGTGGCTGGCGGAATTGAGGGCGGAGTTGCGCGACAAGTGTTACTCGCCATCACCCGTCCGCCGCGTCCTGATTCCCAAGGCAAGCGGTGGTCAGCGTCCGCTGGGTATCCCCACGGTCAAGGATCGTGTGGCGCAAATGGCGGCGTATCTGGTGCTGATGCCCATCTTCGAGGCGGACTTCCATCCGCATTCGTATGGGTTTCGGCCCAAGCGTCGCGCCCAGCAGGCCGTCGAAGCCATCCGTGACACTTTGCGGAAAGGTAAAACCGAGGTGATCGATGCGGACTTGTCGAAATACTTCGACACGATCCCGCATTCGTCGCTTCTCCGGCAGCTTGCCAAACGAATCAGCGACGGAGCGGTTCTGTCGCTGATCAAGCAGTGGTTGAAAGCACCGGTCGTGGAGGAAAGAGAGGACGGACGCCGGGTGTGCATCGGCAATCGTTGTGGCACCCCGCAGGGAGGAGTGATTTCTCCGCTGCTCGCGAATGTCTATCTCAATCCACTCGATCACGCCGTCAATCAATGTGCCGAACGTCCCACCTTGATTCGATACGCGGATGATTTTGTCATCCTGTGTCGGCCGGGACAGGGCGAACGGCTGCAAGCCCGGTTACACCGGTGGCTGAACGCTCGAGGGTTGGAACTCAACACCGAGAAGACGAGGCGGTTTCGTGTCCATCACGAATCACTCGACTTTCTCGGATTTACCACCCTGTGGCGGGACAGCAAATCGGAGAGGACAAAACCGTATTGGCATGTGCAACCCAGTCGGCAAAGTCAGCGGCGACTCCGGCAAAGCTTGAAGGAAATGACTCATCGTCGAACCCATCAAGTGGAAACCGCGGTTCTCGTGGGTCACATCAACCGGCTGGTCAGAGGATGGGGTAATTACTTCTACCACGGCAATTGCTCAACGGTGTTTAGCCGCACGAACGAATACGCCAGGGAACGCCTGCGTATTTGGTTGTGCAGAAAACACAACGGGTTCATTAGCTGCCGGCACCGTCATTATCCTGCCCGACGACTGCACGAACAATACGGCCTTTATCAACTGCCCCTGACCGCACCGTGGAAAAGGCCCACATGAAAACGCATCCGATGAATGAGCCCGGAAAGCCGTGTGCGAGAAAACCGCATGCACGGTTTGATGAGGGGCGGGAGATAGACGGTCATTGGCCTCGGCCTCTCAATCCGTCGTCTCCTGCCTACTCTACCCGAAGCAAACCGATTCTCTCTCAACTCTAAAATTATTTAACCACGTTAAATAAAATGCCACGTCGCACCGCTCCCGGCACATCCGTATTCTCCCTCGACGTCACCCACGAAGCGAAATTTCGCTTCGCCGAGCTTCACGAACGTCTCGGTTTCAAAAAGAAATCCGAGACGTTCGAGGCCATCGTCTATGCGGTTTCCACGCGGGACAAAATCGATCCCCATGCCATCGAACGCATCGAGCGCAAGCTCGACAGCCTGATGGAGCACCTGGAGGACTTCGCGTGAAAAACGGAATGATCTTTCCGTTCAAGACAACGTGGCGGTCCCGCCTCGATCTGGAGTATCTCGACGAGACGTCGGATCGGAAAATTTCCGTCCGCCAACGCGAAGGGGAGCGACTGGAAAACTCCGGCGTCGGCAGGAAACTCAAACAATTCGCGGACTACGCCTCGAAGGAAACGCTGGGGCAGGTTCACGCCGGGGGATTCCTTCATCACACGATCCTCACGAACCCGGACGGCTCCCGTTCCTCCCCATCGCAGCTCGGCAACGAGGAACGCAAACGCCGCATTTCCGCGGCATGGTTCGATCATCTTCGCCGATTCCCTTCGTCCTCGGAAAACCCGGTTATTCAGCACCGCCTTGTTTTCACGATGTCGTCGGCATTTCACGACAAGCTGGTGGAATCCGATATCAATCCCGACCGCGTCTTGCAGGCCACGATGAAAAAGATCATGCGGAAATTCGCGGAGAGATTTCATCCGCACGACGCCATTGGCTACGCCTACGGCATTCATCACGACACGGATAATCTACACGTTCATGTCGCGCTCTGCCCGCGCACCGCAAAGGGCGCTTACGTGGGATGCAGCATGTCCCGCTCAAACACGTCCGGTAACAGGAATCAGATGGCCTATTTGAAAGCGTGCTTTGAACGGGAAAACCAGCGGTGGGAGCAGATTCTTGATTCCCCGGAAAAGCTGCGCGAGCAGCTTTCTAAGCGGATGGACGCCGACAAACTTCTGTTCGCTCCGCGCCTGACGGCCTCGCACTTGGAAGCATTGCTAAATGCGCAGACCGCCGAGGCGATCCGCCTCCAAAATTCCTATCAGAGCATTCGCAATCTTGAGGCGGCCATTGTCGCGAAGCGGCAGTTTCTCGTGACTCAGCGAAACGCAAATTTTGTTTCGCGGCTCGTCGGCCGACGCAAACCGAAGCTCAGCCGCACGGTGGAGAAACTCGCCGCCACCGTGGATCGGCGTTCGTTGCGCGAAATGCAGAACCTCCTCTTCAAAATCAAACGCGGCTACCGCGCCGCCCACAAACGCTACTCAAAAACCTACGGGTTCCGTTCCTATGCCAATCGACAGACCCTTACGCAGACCGAACATCGGCGGCAAACCCACGACCTCTGAGTTTGTGATTTGCCAGAATTTCGTGTTCCGGCCCGCCGCCGTGGATGGATTTTCCCATCAGACCTACGAGGACAATTCCGCGGTGACGATCGTGAATTTCAAAGGTTACACGCAGAGCATTTCCGATTCGGAAGGCCGACTGTTCGATTTCCTGAAGGCCACCTTCAACCCCGGCGCGGTCGATGAAAATTCTTGATGCTCTCATTTGCGCCGTGTGTCTGGCCGGGACGCTGGCCGGATATTTCCTCCTCGTGCCTCCGGTTTCATTCGGCGTCATCGGACTGTGCGCGGCTTTTGCTGCGTGGAGTTTCTTCGCGACCGACAATTCCGGGCGGATTGTGGTCCGGCTCGGCGGCCTGAGCTGGACGCTGGAGGATTTCGTTCGAGGCTGGCTCATCACCGGGCGGACCGGCAGCGGAAAGACGCAATGCGCGATCAATGCCATCACGTTCCAGATTTTCCAGAACGTCCCGAATTGGGGCGGCATCTGTCTCGATCAAAAAGGACTCTATTGGGAAATCCTGACGAAGATGGCCACGCACTTCGAGCGAGGGAACGATCTCATTTTGCTGCAAACCCGGCCGACCGGAAAGGACATGCTCTGGCGTTCGCCTCACACGATCAACATCACCGGCAATCTGAACGTCCCCGCCTCGACTTACGCGAAGGTGATCGTGGACACCGCTGTGTCCCTCATGGGCGGGCGCGGGAATCCGTTTTTTAGCACCAAGGCCCAGCTCGCGATTCAAACAGGATTTGAAATCCTCCGCCACGTCGATGCTTACGTGACCATTCCAAACATTCATCGGCTGTTACTTAATCCCGAGGACAGCAACGCCATGATGCAAGACCTCATGGAAATGGGCGACGAGCGTTCACTGGAATTGCTCACGGCTTTTCGAGACGGCTATCTGGGGCAACCGACGGAGCAGTTGGGCGGCGTTCAGGGAACATTGAGCAACTATCTCGATTTCTTTCTCAATCCGGAAATCGCGGAAGTCTTTTGTGCAAACGAGCCGACTTTTTCCGTCTCCGAGATCGACGACGGGAAAATCGTCTGCATCGCCATGCCCCAAAAATTTCAGAGCGAGCGACTATATATCAATACGATCCTGAAACTCTCCTATTATTTTCACGCGCTCAGCCGGTTCGACAAACCTGCTGAGGAACGGGAGAAAGACAACCTCATCATTCTTTTTGCCGACGAAGGCCAGGAGATCATCACCGGCGCGGAATCTGCATTTGCGGACCATCGGGCGGCGGGCGTGATTCGCGAAGCGAAGGCGACCATCGTGCTCGCGACCCAAGCCTATACGTCCATTCTCGGAGCGCTCGACAAACGCCATGCCGATGTCCTCATGCTGAATCTAAGCAATGAATTGATCTTTACCGTCGCCAATCACGATTCGGCTGTCATCGCCTCGAAGAATATCGGGGAGCGGGAAGTTGTCGAAAAAACGTGGGGATGGTCGGCGGGCAAACGCTCCTACAACTATCAGAAAAAGATCAAACCATTCTTCGAGGCGTATCAACTCCGAAAACTGCCGAAGTTTACCGCCGTCATCCGGCATTGTGAAAAGCCGTTTCGCAAACGGCTCATTCCGCCGATCCAGCCGGACGGCCGTTTCCCGCGCTGGTTTACCGGCTCCCGGCCCGACTACGCCGTGCGCCAGTGGTTCAAAGACAAAATCAATCCGCCATCCAGCCATGAAAAATCCCGCCCTCATCGAACATCTTAATGGCCTTGAGCCGCACCTGTTTTCCAAGATCAAAGGCCAAGGCCACGCCATTCCCCGCGTGTGCTCCGTGCTGGAACGCGGCCAGTTTGGATTGCAGCCGCCGGGCAAGCCGCTTGGCTCGTTCCTGTTTCTCGGGCCGACGGGGGTGGGGAAAACGGAAACGACCTTGGAATTCTCCCGATACCTCTTTGGTGAGGACTCTATATTTCGATTCGATATGTCGGAATTTCTTCATCTGGACGCGGTGAAGCTGTTCATAGGCGACGAAACCGGCAATCCCGGACGCCTCGGAAAAGTCCTTTCGGGGCACCGCTACGGTGTTCTTCTCTTCGATGAAATCGAAAAGGCGCACCGCCTGATCTGGGATCTCTTTTTGCAGATGCTTGATGCGGCGCACATTACTCTTGCCGATCATCGGACTTACGATCTTTCTGGGTTCTATATCGTTTGCACGAGCAACATCGGTTCGCAGCTCCTTCTGCGCCCCACGCGGTTGCCGTTTGCCACGTTGGAACGGGCGGTGCTGGCGGAACTCCACCAATTTTTTCGCCCGGAGCTTATCGGACGCTTTGACGAAAAGATCGTTTTCAAACCATTGTCCCCGGACACCCAGCGTGAAATCGGCCAACTCGTCATTTCCGAGGAACTGGCTCGCTTTCGGGCACAGGGTATTGACCTCACTATATCCGAATCCGCCTTCGAGTTCCTCGTGAGGAGAGGCATTCATAAGGCGCTGGGTGCCCGCCCCATGAAGAGAACTGCACAAAAATTCATCGGTGACGCGATCCGGCACGCCCTGAAATCGGGTCGCCCGCCTACGGGCACACTCACCATTTCAATGACCTCCGACTGCCTGTATCTTTCCCCGGTTGGAGAGGGCGCGCTGTAGCCGTCACGCCCGACTGATGCTCGACAGTCCTTGTTGCTACGGCTTAGGCATTCGCCAGAGCTGCGGTTTCCTTGCACGCACCGTTCGGATGGTCCGTCTCAACGATGTAAGCGGCGCGAACGACCGCGCTCTCGGGAACGTGGCAGGTGCCTTCGATGAATTGAACCTCCACACTGAGACGAAGGAAGTTTTCCACGTCACCTTGGGGAGTTCGCAACACGACAGGGCCGGCTACATGAACAAGAGAATCGTCCTTTTCCAAAAGTTCGATCTGGAAAGAAACGACTTCCATCCTTGGCCTCCGAATTTGCGTCGGATCATATATGCCAAGGGCCAGTCGATTTTTTACAAAATCTAGTAGAGCGGTTTCTATTGCGGTCTCGGTGGCCGGCGGGATCTCAGACATCAAAAAATAAATAAACCGACCCCACAGGACAAGCAAGACCTCGACAATCGTCTGTTTTGATAAATTGATATGGCTATCGCGTTCCTCTTTTTCGCTATGCAGCCACATTCGGGCTGTTTGCTATGACTTCGATGGAAGGCCGCGTCTTTTTGAAATTGGCTCGGTATGTCAACAAGGCCGCTGCAAGCAACAGCAAATCTCTTCCGAGCGAAAGCCAAGTTTTCAACGGTGAGGGTTTTCCGCTGCCGAAGCATCCGCAGTCGATGTTGTAGACCCATAGCCTGCTGACCTCGAACCGCCCTGCGATTGCCTTCGCTCGTTCCAGGGCGCGCAGCTCCCGATCTCTCAAATCCATACGTCTGCATCTTTTTCCTCCTCCTATGAGGAAAGCAGGTCGCCCTCTTAATGTATATAGTTAAATCAAAGGGTCTTTCCTAGATTAGAGGAGAAGAGCTGAGGTTTTTGATGAGTAAGGAAAAGAGGTTATCATGGCGATGGTTGAAGCGCCATTCGGTTTCCTTGAGATGATCATAGAAGTGTTCCCAGCGCACTC
>Ga0065721_10050390_pt1 | contig 20626 bp, 24 predicted proteins | sample Mesricmetagenome_FD_59108 | JGI IMG/M metagenome (GOLD analysis project Ga0065721, IMG submission 59108) | Mesophilic microbial community from rice straw/compost enrichment Sample: eDNA_1 v2 (version 2) | ecosystem: Engineered > Solid waste > Grass > Composting > Bioreactor | place: USA: Davis... | reverse complement strand
CCAAAACCGGGTTGCAATTTCGTCCGCGTCCGCATAAGTAGCGCCTCACTGGTCAGCGCCCATCGTCTAGCGGTCAGGACGGCGCCCTCTCACGGCGCAAACAGGGGTTCGATTCCCCTTGGGCGTACCAATTCTCTCAATGACTTAGCTGATTTGCGCAGTTTTCGATCAAATATTGGTCGAATATACACCTTCGCACAGCCGCACACAGGGACGAACGCAGAGAGGCTTTTCGCCTAGGATTCGCTCCCTGAATGCACGGCATCCGGTTGCTCGAACAGAGACGCGTAGAGACCAATCACGCAGCCGACTAGCTTGCTTTCAAGATAGCCGTCGTCGCTGCGGAACGGCCATCGCTCCATGCCAGCATTGGAAGTTGCGGGGTGTGTCCGGTCCAAGCCGTCGCAGCGTCTGCGCGATCGAGAGCATCGAGAATCGCGCGGCCGCGAAGCCCTGATATGCTGCGGACGCTCCAGCCCCGACGCGGGATCGACGCTTCGCACCATTTGAACTCCCTGGAAACGGCTTCGCAAACGGCGCGCCGTCCGTCCAGCCACTAGATCACGTAGGTTTCGAGGTGCCGCACGCGACGGTCGGTCGTGTCGACCACGACGAACTCTTCGGCCGGATATGGGGCATCGAATAGCTGTCGGTGACCAGATGGGCGATGCAGCCGGCGGGCAGCGTGACAAACATCATCAGCGCCCTGTACTCGGGCTGCGGGGATGAGAGGCGCGGCTCATGGCTTCGGCCCTCGCCTTGGACGATGCGCGGCAAGAAACCGCTCGTCCGCTTCGATAGCGGCGCCGACGGCGGCTTTGCTCACCGGCAAGTTGTCGAGTTTCTGACGGCGCTTCCACGCCACGTCATAGGTGTAGTTCACGGGAGTGAGCAGCAGATCAGCGATGGCTTGCCGATACTGAGGCAAGTAAGCCCAGCGGCCACCCGGAACCTGTATCGGGCCGTCAGCTACACGAGAGCAGCGTTCGGGGTCGGTTAGTTCGGCGAGTTCGACAAGCGCCGCGAAATAGCGCATCCTCGCCTCTGCCCGCCTCCAAACCCTCAAGCGCTCATCGCGCAATTCTCTCCGAAAACGGCCATCGATCAGCACCGCGTCGGGCAGCGGCTCCATCACCTTGTCGATGAAGACGGAGAGTTGATTGCTATGGCGAGTGTTCGCGCGGTTCATGTCACGCCTCCACGCCGAACAGGGCGATGATGGCGAACGCCGCGGCCGAAGCCCCGGCGCTGCGCAGGAACAGGCGGCGGGAAAGATTGGCCATCGTCAGCCCTCCACCGACGACAGTTCTTGAGCATGGCCCAAAGGACGTTTTCATCGTCCAGATCGTTCTTCCGGTGATAGTCCCGGATGTAGCGGCTCTTGGCCCGCGCCTCTGCCGCTGATCGCGGCCGATGGCAGCAGACATCAGCGATAGCGCGATACTCGGCACTGCTTGCCCTGCGCCAGCGGACGAGTGCTGCCTTCGTCGGAGATCTGCCGAGCGCGCCAGGGTCTGTCTCTGAGCAGATCGCATTGATGCGCTGGTGAGCCGCCTTGTGGGTCCGGATGAGGTCGGCCAGGGTCGGGCTGTTCTGCACGGGACCAGCGGCGTGTGCGGCAAACCCGGTGAGCGCGGACGCCATCCCGGCCCCGGTCATCGCAAGGGCAGTGCGTCGGGTCATGCTCATGCCGCACCCACTTTCGGCATCGCAGCCATCATGTGCGCCATGGACATCGCATATCCATTGATGCCGGCAAGGAAACCGACGTGGATACCGCTCCACTCCTCGCCGCCCTTGGCCCGATCGATCATTTCGCGAACGATGCAGGTGAGGAGGGTGGAGTTGCCGACAGTGGAGTGCTTCCCGACATAGGCGAGATATTCCTCGGCCATACGCTTGCCCGCCTCGCAGTCGTCGTCATACGAGCCACTGGGATGAACTATCCAGTAATCGATGCCGGTTCCTCGTTTTGGACGGGGCGCCATAAACGACAGGTCGTCCGCCGGATGCGGGCCGTCGAATCTCCTTGATTTTCCAAATGTCTGGGTGGCTGCGGCGGAGGCTTTCAAAGCGATGCTTGGCATGGATCGTGTCCTCAAGATGCCTTTTTTGATACCTGAGGTATTAAGCATGGGGATTGTGCCCGTGTCAATACCTGAGGTATTATATGGTTCCTGAGGGTCTAAATGGCTGAGATGATTTCTAGCGAACAGATACGTGCCGCCAGAGCCTTGCTGCGCTGGGAGCAGAAGGATTTGGCGGCATCATCGAAGGTTTCGCTGCCTTCGATAAAGAGGCTGGAATCCCAGCCTGGGCTCCTGGCCGCTCAACCTCGAACGATCGATGCCCTGGTAGGTGCACTGGAGGCCGCCGGCGTGGTGTTCGTCGCCGAGAACGGCGAAGGCCCCGGAGTCCGTCTACGGAAAAAACCGACCACTACGCCTTAGGATCAACCTTGTCGCGGCGGGGCGAAACCTTCCGGGCTTTCCTCTTTCGAACCGGAGGCTTTGGTTTGCTCGCTTGGCGCCGTGCACGCTCGGCTTCGGCAAGGCGTTTTCGTGCTTCCTCCCGAATCCTCTCCATGGAATTGACGCCGTCCATCAGTTCCGAACGGCCGCGCTGCTCCTGCGTGTTCTGACCTACGAGACGAGAAGCGGCAACCTGGAGGGCACCTCGCACGATGGTCTCGCGAGCATAGTCGCGCTCCCATGCATCGTCGTAGGATGCGTTCTCATCCTCTCGTCGGATCGACAATGCCTGGTCGATTTCCCAGCTTGCGGGCCAGTGACCGACTTTCTCTCGGTATCGCTGGAATGCCTCGATGACCGCGACGCACTGTCCCGCGATTTCGTAGGATTTCCCCGCGCCGCGAACGACACGGATGATATTGGCCGCCAACTCCCGGAGCGGCCACTCGATATCTCGCTTGGCCCATTCCTTGTCGATGTCTCTCTGGTTGTTCTCGACGGCCAGCCGAAGGTGAGGCTTTCGTTCGTCATCGCCGCTCATCTTGTCTCCCCCAACCTTCATTGCGATGACTATAGCATTCGGCCAATCCGTCTCGTCTACAACGTCCTGATTTCGATCACCGACAGATCAGGAGATTTTATTAACTACGCAACGTTAGATTATTGCGTGGGACAGGGGCAAAATCTTAATAGAGAATTACCAATCGCCGATTTCATCAGGCGATGGTCCAATCTTGACGGTGGCCAAGAGCGGGCAAACTATTCTCTTTTCTTGGCAGAGCTATGCGATGTGATCGAGGTCAGGCGGCCCGATCCTGCATTAGCCGCACATGACTTCAACGACTACGTGTTCGAACGGCGCGTGGAACGAAAGCGTCCTGACGGGACGACCGAGGCTGGGCGCATCGATCTCTACAAGCGCGGGTGCTTTATCCTTGAGGCGAAGCAAAGCCGCCTCCGGGGCGGCAAGAAGGCGGTGCCAGAAGGTCAGACGGACCTGTTCGCCGCGGCGGAGAGAGGGCCCGCCGACACCGCGGTGCCCGGCCTCGACCATGTCATGGTCCATGCGCGCCGGCAGGCCGAGCGATATGCAGCTTCGTTGCCCTCCGATCATCCATATCCGCCCTTCATCATCGCATGCGATGTCGGGCGAGCGATCGAACTCTATGCTGACTTTTCCGGCCACGGACGCCACTACGCCCAGTTTCCCGATGCCCGCCAGTTTCGCATCGACCTCAGCAAGCTGGAGAATCCTGATACCCGAGAACTGCTACGTGCTGTATGGGAGCAGCCTCAATCTCTGGATCCGGCGCAGAAGACGGCCAAGGTCACAAGAGAGATTGCCGGGCAGCTGGCGGAAATCTCGAAGGCGCTCGAAGGTCGAGGTTTCGAGGCTCGCAGCGTTGCGGTTTTCCTTATGCGGTGTCTTTTCACGATGTTCGTTGAGGACGTCGGGCTGCTCCGCAAGAAGGGCTTCACGGAGCTGCTGACGAAGTGCCTCGATGACCCCACGCGGTTCACCTTCGAGATCGACGACCTCTGGCGGCACATGGACCGCGGAGACTATTCGCCCGGCATTGGCGAGAGGCTGCTTCGATTCAACGGCAAGCTGTTCAAGAACGCTGCGTCGCTTCCCCTGACCAGGGACGAGATACGTCTTCTCCGCGACGCTTCGGATGCCGACTGGCGCGATCTGGAACCTGCAATATTCGGCACCCTTTTCGAACAGGCGCTGGACCCGGTCGAGCGCAAGCGTCTCGGTGCGCACTACACGCCCCGCGCCTACGTCGAACGGGTTGTAGATTCCACGATCATCGAGCCTCTCACCAAGGATTGGATTGGCCATCAGTCGGCTGCCGAGCGCGAAATCCGTGCTGGCTCGACGGCAGCCGCCATCCGCGAGGTCGAAGATTTCCTCAGGCGCCTGGCTTCGGTGCGGGTGCTCGACCCGGCATGCGGCACAGGGAATTTCCTCTATGTCGCCCTCCGCCGAATGAAGCAGTTGGAAGGCGAGGCGCTCAAGCAATTGCAAGATATCGGCGGCGAGGAGGCGGTTGCGCGCGTCGCCGACATCTCGGTGAAGCCGGAGCAATTCTTCGGCATGGAACTCAACAGGCGGGCCGTCGAGATTGCCGAGCTGGTGCTCTGGATAGGATATATCCAGTGGCACATGCGGACACGGTCCACCGTTCCTCCCGAGCCGGTCCTGGGCAGCAGCGACCATGTTCATGCGAAGGATGCACTCATCACGTGGGCAGGCTACCCGCAACCCCAGCTCAAGCGAGACGCGTTGGGTAAGCCCGTGGCCGATGGCCAAGGCAACGAGCTATATGTCTATCCGAACGCGATCGGCGCTGACTGGCCCGAGGCTGACTTCATCGTGGGAAATCCCCCGTTCATCGGAGGGAAGGATATTCGCGGGCGGCTAGGTGCGGGCTACGCCGAAGCCTTGTGGAGTGCGAATCCGCAAATGAATCCTGCTGCGGACTTCGTGATGTACTGGTGGGACCGCGCTGCCGAATTGCTCGTCCAGAAGGGAACGCGACTGCGCCGGTTCGGCTTCGTCACGACCAACTCGATAACGCAGGTATTCCAGCGGCGAGTCCTTGAACGACATCTCGCGGGCACTTCGCCCGTTTCCCTAGTGCTCGCCATCCCCGACCATCCGTGGACCAAAGCATCGAAGGACGCCGCCGCGGTCAGAATTGCCATGACCGTAGCTGAGGCCGGCGAACGGGACGGTGTGGTGCGCGTCGTGACGAAAGAGGGAGGTCTCGACACCGACGAGCCCACGATCGAGTTCGCAGAACGTGAAGGCAGGATTAATGCCGACCTGACGATAGGGGCAAATGTGGATCGCGCCGTCGAACTTACCGCCAACAGCGCCATCTGCTACCGCGGTGTTCAGCTGATGGGTGGAGGGTTCATCGTCAAGGAGGAGCGTGCGCGGCAGCTTGGCCTCGGGCAGCGATCCGGTCTGGAGCGCCACGTTAGACAGTATCGGAACGGCAAGGATCTGACATCACGGCCGCGTGGGGTCATGGTCATTGATCTGTTCGGCACCACGGCTGACGAGGTTCGGCGCGAGTTCCCCGAAGTCTATCAGCATCTTCTCGAGACGGTCAGGAGCCAGCGAGCCGATACCTTCGCGAAATCTCCGACCAAGGATGCACGAGATTATCTTGATCACTGGTGGCTATTCGGAAAGCCGAGAACCGAATTGCGTCCCGCTTTAACAGGGCTGCCCCGCTATATCGCGACCGTGGAAACCATGAAACACCGCATCTTCCAGTTCATGGAAGCAGAGGTCCTTCCGGATAACATGCTGGTCGCGATTGCGTCGGACGAAGCCTTTCACCTGGGCGTTCTATCATCGAAGATCCATGTGACCTGGGCTTTGCGCACTGGAGGCCGGCAGGGCGTCGGCAACGATCCGAGGTATTCGAAGTCTCGGTGCTTTGATCCTTTCCCGTTTCCCGACGCTGCCGGGTCGGCTCGCGCCGAAATCGGTGCGATTGCCGAAGAATTGGACGAGACGCGAAGGAGGGTTCTCGCAGAGCATTCCGACCTGACGCTCACCGCGCTCTACAATGTTCTTGAGGCTCTCCGAACTGGCGCTGCACTCTCCCGCAAGGATCAGGACATCCGAAGCCGCGGCCGTGTTATGATCCTGCGGGAGCTTCATGATCGCCTCGACGCCGCCGTCGCAAAATCCTACGGGTGGCACGCGGATATTGACGCTGAGCAGATTCTCGACAGTCTCGTCCGGCTGAACGAAGTCCGAGCAGCAGAGGAGCGCCGGGGCTTCATTAAGTGGCTGCGCCCCGAGTATCAGATCGACAAGATCGGGCCGCTTGCGCATCGCGGCGACCGCGTCCAGGCGATTCTGGCGACCAAGGTGAAGGCGAAGAAGACCCCGTTCCCGACCGCACGACTGGATCAGGCGCAAGTCGTCCTCGACCTTATGGCACGTGCGAAAGCGCCTCTGTCGGCAGAGGAAATCGCCGTCACATTCACATCGTCGGACGAAACCGTCGCCGAGGTGCGCGATGTGCTTCAGTCCTTGGTCCGGCTTGGCCAAGCGGAAAGCTACGACAAAGGGAGAAGCTTCTTCCGAGCGGCATGAGCACTACTCTTCGACATCGCCAGGCTGTTCGTCGAACCGCATCGGACGCCACATCCATCCCCTCTGCCCCCAACTATTTGGAAGAGGCAGCGCGCCGAGTCGGAATTGATAGAGGCGCGCCATGGCGGCAAGCCGCCTCTCGAATGCCGCGCGATTGTCGTCGGTGACTTCGCCCTCATACTCAAGAGGAAATGCCTTCAGGAGCATGAGCGCGGCGCGCCTGCTGAACTCACGATGAAGGGCACGCCCAATGTATGACCACGCCAGGCGTCGCGTATCCTTGGCTGTGTCGATCGCCAGACGTTCGAATCTGACGACTGTGCCATAGTCGAAGGGAAAATTCGTCCAGTCCCAGGATTGCCCGATCGAGAGCGCCATATCGTAGTCTGCTTGGCTCAGGGCATCGGCCTCATCGACGAATTCCTCAATCTCGCCCTCTGGTGAGCCTCGCCATTCGACGAATTTGGCTGCAGCGCAGACGCCCTGCGCACTTAGGATGCGCCATTCAACGTCCCGGTTCTGGAACAGATAGCTATCCTCTGCCTTCCAGAACGGACGACGCCGACATTCGACGGTGTAAGGACCGTCGAAGCAGTCTCTCCATGCGACCCTGCCATCCGGCTTTTTGCCAATCTCCGCGGCAACCGCGTCTATCCGTTGCTTGATAGGATTCCAGCTCACAGAGGCATCGTCCTAGCGCAGAGCCAAGAGGGCCAGCACGACCACAACGGCGGCAAAACCAAATTTCAACACCTTGGTCAGTTGCAGGATCGCGTCGGTCCTATCGGCCCCATTGGCCAATCCCGCTTGAGGCGGATCGCCGCCGACCGTTGAGATGGTAGGTGTCTGATCCCAGCCGAATCCTTCGATCGATCCTCTTGCTGTTCCTGGAAGTCCCCGACGCCCCGGATCGAGATACCACTTCACACGAGCAGATGGCGGAGCGTGCACGTAGGCCTTCCCGAGCCATAGATCGGTGTGGGCGTGGAACCAGACCTTTCCTGCACTGCCGTCGCGGTGAGAGGACAACAGGGCATCGAACACGTCGGTTGGCAGATAGGCCTGCGCCCACCAGCTATCATCTGATCCGATCTCCCAGTCGGCAGGCGAAAAGCTGATCGACAGGCGCCATTGGAATTCGGAGTCGGTCTCCATCATCTCTGGCGACATGCGGACCAGGGCCACCGACAATATGGAGGTTGCCGAATCCGCCTCTCCCGCGATTCCTATGGTCGCATTCTCAAGGCTTCCTTCTCCATCGAGCGACGTGCGCGGATAGACCTTCCCGTCATGAAGGGAATAACTCTGTCGCAGGCGCATCCCATCCAGATCGACCCGCAATGATCTTATGGGATCGCGAACCAGCGGCGCGTCGGCACCATAATGCAGCTCGTCGCCTCGGATTTCCCAAGTCGTCTCTTCGTTCAAGCTTGCCCCTCCACCCGTTAGTTACCGATGTTACCATCTGTTCTCACTCCGGTAACGATGGGGATATGCCCGAATGCTTGGAAAGCCCGGGTATTGGCTGGATGATGTTACCGCGTTACCGTTGTTACCGGGGACTAGCGATGGGCGCGCGGGTGGAAAAGGTTTCGGCGGAAGATGACCTGCGAATGCGGCTCCGGGCGATCCGAGAGATCGGCGACGATCAGGGATTCGCTGATGCCACCATCGCTCGAAACGTTCTCCACGAAGACCTTGGCTATTTCGACGCACCGCTACAGACCTACAATCTCGACGATGCGACACGAGACAGGCTGCTGGTTCATGCTCGGCAGGATGCGGCCCATGCGGTGATTACGGTCGGATCGCTGGCAAAGGAGATGCGAAAGCTTCGCCGGATGCTGACCCTGTCGCTGGGAATATCAGTCATGCTGGTCCTGGCTGCCATCGTGGGTATCGCCGCTCATTTCTGGACCTGATGCTGGCCCGAACACGGCGTCGCATCAATCCACCAGATCGATTCCTTCACGAGCAGACGCGAGCAAGGCCGACACGATCCGACGCCCTTTGATGGCCTCGCAGGTGAAATTGCCGTGCCGGAACTGACCGTGAGCCGCACCCCTCGGAGCACCGCCACGAGCACCGTGCATCCGGCATACGCGCCATCCATTCACCGCAGGAGCGCGGCAGGGCTCTCCGGTTCGCTTCGAACGAGCCGTGCAGCGTGCCGATGCGTGCATGGGGTTAATCATCGCTTTTTGATCCATCCCGCCCCCTCTCGACGACACCAACCATGGCCTGTCCCCCGTCATTGACCGTGACGCGCTCGACATAGACACGCTGTTCGCCCTTGCTCCGATAGCGTTTCAAAGCTTCCATCTGGGCTGCGAAGGTGCGAGCCAGCTTGTTGAGCGACCGCTCGGCACTGTCGTGCTGCTGGATAGTGTCGACGCGCTTCATACGGGCCGCCATTTCCATCGTCGCGTCATGGACGGCTGCCATCTGGACTGCGAGCATGGATTCCAACTGGTCGCGCGGCTTGACGCCAGCCACCATCGCCATGAGCTGTTCGATCTTGCCTCCACTGGTCACTCGCTTGATTGTGCCTATGTTTGCCAGCGCGCTCAGCGTGTGTTCGTAAAATCCGGGGTATGCGGCTCCGATGGCTGACATTTGAAGGGCCGACCCGGTTCCCAAGTCCTCGTGATCCGGCCCGATGCTTACCGTCTCGCCTTTCTGATCAACCTTTATGGTCGGGAGTGGTGGATGCTCAAGCCGGAACTTATTCCAATCCTTCATGGACTGCCGCTCGGCGTCGCTCGGCTCATATGGTACGACGGGGATGATAGAGCCTGAGGATTCAGTCTCCTTCGCAGCGTTGTCCTTCCGAGGTTTCAGGCGTTGGATGGTCCCCATGATGCTACCACAGCCCTCCGCCAGATTTCCCACCGAAGATTCCGCCCAGCCCGAACAAGCCGCCTGGCTTTTGAAACTGAGGGGCAGGATCGGTGCCGGCACCTATAGGACCGAGGGTGGCGGTTGACGGCGGAGGCGCAGATGGCGCGGCGGGGAACTGCCATGGCATCCGATTGCCGGAGAGTGCTTCCACGATCCCTTGGATTGGAGGCTTGTTCTGCTGTTGCGGCATGGCTCCTGGCGGCGGAGGTGGAGCGTCGGGAAACTGGCTGTTGTAGCGGTGTTTCATGGCCGCATATCCGATGGCAGTTCCCAGCCGCTGAAGGCCGGAGCCAATATCTGTTGGCATCCCGCCGTAGGTCAGCTCCGTCTGTGCGGAATCCATCCGACGCCGCAAGAGTGCCAGCTGCTGGGGTGTGAGGGGCTGGTTTGAGAACATCATGTCCGGAAATCCTTCGTGGCTCGCATCGTGATGGAAAGAAACGCGTTTCCGATTTTACCCCGCCTAGTTCAGCGCATCGGCCTCGCCAGTGAATCCCTCAGCTCCGAAACCCGTCTGGGCTTCGAGCGTCTCGACTACCCGATGGAGGAAAATCAGGGCGACAGTCGCAGATAGGCGGCTTTCATCCATGCGCTCCAAGTCTTCGGGCTGAAACTCTCCGATGGCTGTGGCGAGCAGCTTGCGGGAAACAGCGGCCAGCGCGAGCGCATCGACAGTGGTGGAGGCCGGCGCATGACACAGCATCTCCACCATCGAGTTCAGCGCGACGCTTGCCGGGGCACCCGCGAGGCGCAGATCACGGACTTCCTGTACAATCGAGCTACAGATTTCGGCGGCTGCTTCACCTGTCATCGTTCTTGCCCCATACTGGTCTGATGGTTCGCACCCTCCAGATCGCCACAATCGTCGCCTTCGTGCTGGTCATGATTGCCATCCACCAAGGCTTGGGAATCCTTGCCGCGATGCAGGGGCCACAGTTCGTCTATGGGGCTCTGTTCGGGGGAACATTCGTCGGAAGCGTGTGGGCGCTCTGCCATTGGCTGGAAGGATCATCGGTTTCCTCCGACCGCCCCGCCAAGCATCAGCGCCTTCGCGATATCGATATGTGACTGAGGGATTCGACGAGCGCTTTCTGACTGAATCAAAGCCTCGATGATTCGCTGAGGGTTGGATGTCGTCAGCCCGGCTGCTAATCCTGCATTGCTTGCCTGTCGACGAGCCCCGTTGAGTGCTTCGAGTATCCGCTCAGCACCTTGGACACCTGCCGATCGAGCGGCACCCAGAATACCCCCGGCCATGTAGCCTTCGCGTGGTCCGAACTGCGGTCCCGAACCACCTCTGATTTCTCTCATGGCGGCCGAGCGTGCAGCGGTCTCGGAATTGCCCGTCACCACGTCGCGAGTGCGAGTGAATGCGGTCTCTGTTTCCAGCACACGCAGCATTCGCGCGGCCTGTTCCCGCCCGACCAGCAGTTCCAGCTTCTCGCGATTGAATCCTTTCTCGAACGTGCTCCGGGCCGCCAACGCATCGTTGCGCGCGGTGCCCATGATGGACGCGACCTGAGCGCGGGCGCCCTGGAGGTAGGCGTCACGTTCGGCCTGTCCCATCCGCGAGAGCTGCTGGCGGATCGCCCCCGGAGTAACCGAGTTGCGGAACACGCCTTGACCCTCTTCCATCGCCTCCATGACGGCGGATGGCCCGGAGTAGGCATCCCGTGCGGCCTTATAGGTCGGCACGGCGTTGTCGAGTTCCGAGCGCAGCTTGTTGGCCAGCCCCGTCGCGACGGATGCCTGTTCGGCTCGTCCCGCCCGCTTTGCCTCGCCCGCGATGTCGTCAAGCGAACGCTTTACGTAGTCCCAATACTGGAGATCGGGATAGAGAGGTGACCCACCGGGCCGGGACTGATTGAACGAGATACGTCCGTCCGGCGTCACCGTCACACGCGGATTGAAGGAGCCGAAGCCGTCGAGCACCGCGCGATCCTGCCCGCTCTCCGCAGCTTGGCGCATTGCCCGGGCGAAGACGGGACTTCCTGCCATTCGCTCCAGATCAGGCGACCAGATGCCGCCAGCACCCTCCTCGTAAGCCTTCTGATAGAGAGGTTTCGCTGCTGCCGAACGCTGAGCAATGATGTCATCGGCCAGCATGAGCGTGTCGACGTTCTGCCCCAGCGCGTTGTCGAGAGCACCGCCAACCCTGCCGCCAGCCCCGGCTTGACGCCTGGCTATGGCCCCCCGAACGATTTCCTGCCCGCGCCCGGGTGTTGCAGCCAGTGCTCCCGTCTGACGCTGGAGATTAGGACCGAGGTCAGCCAGCATGGCTTCCGGGCCCATCTCTGAAAGGCGGTGCTGAACCGCGGCGGGATTAAGGTCATCGGCATCAATCGCCCGCGACATCATGCCGAAGGCACGAGGGGTCATCTCCGCAGTCTGGGCAGCGCCACGGCGCGCCAGCAGATCGGATGCAGCATGATATCCCTTGCCCAATACCTGCCCGACAGCAGGCCCGGCCAGTCCGGCGCCACCACCCATCATCATCCCTGTAGCGATGGCGTCTGCATCTCCCTCGGAGCGGACGGCACTATCGGCTCCACCAAGCATCGAACCGGAGATGCCGCTGATAAGGCTTCGTCCGGCGAGGGAGCCCCCGCCTGCACCAAAGGCAGCGGGTGCCGCCATGATGGCCGGAATCGTGCCCGCGACGGCACCCGTCATCGAAAGGCCCGCGTCGATGTATGGGTGCTGCTCCTGAAAAGCGGCGTCCATTCCCTGTTGCATGGCCAAGGAGCGCTCGTATCGCTCCCCGAACGTGTCGCCCGGCAGATCCCAATCATCCGGCAGGATCGGATTGAGCAGCGGTGCGAGAGCCGCGTTGGTGGCCGCATTCATCTTGTTGAGCGCGCCGCCGATGATCGGAACACCTGTCGCAAGGGACCGCATGACATTGTTGGCACTCAGGTCGCCGGACGGCAGTTCCTGGGCGGTTGCTCCTTCGCCAATGTGTGTCCGGAGGGCAGCTAGAGCGCCTTCCGCGTTGTCACCCGTAACGCGGTATTTCCTCCCATCGGGAGCGGTGATTTCGAACTGCTTCGCCCCCGAACGCTGTGCACGTCGACGGTCCAGCTCTGCCTGAGCCTGCTCTCGGGTGATCCCCGAGTTGCTAGGCGACTGGTATCGCGTCCACGGACCCTCACCACGGTCGGCCCGACGACGATTGAGTTCGTCTTGTGCCTCCTGCTGATACTTCGTCCAAGGACCGTCGCCCGCATCGCTTTGGTCCTCAGCTCTACGCCTTCTCGCGCGGGCTAGAGCGAGAGCACGCTGCTGTTCGATAGTAAGTTCCGCCATCAGATCGCTCCCCTGCTCATGGCTGCGAGTGCCGCCGTCCGGTCGGTGACAGCGAAGCCATGCCCGCTCAGCAGCGGCTGCACGCCAGGCAGCTTTCCCGCGCGCGCGTCGGAAACGATGCCACCGATGGCGCGGCACTCTCTCCGATGCAGCCGCCAGAGCTGCATGAGCGTCATCGGATGGGCGGAAATAGCCGTCACGCGGCGGCCCTCCGAGCAACGTTGGCAACGGTCTCTCGGATGTATTCGGACAGGGTGAGGCCCTGCCGGGAAGCCGCGATGCGAAGTGCGGTCTTCTCTTCGGTCGAAACACGAAGACGGATATTTTCGATCATTGCGATCCGACGACGCATGTTGCTCTCCCGACTGCTTCGGTAGGCAATCTACGCGTGTCCGGACTTGTTCGCGTTCCGCATCATCGGCAATGTGCGGCATAGTCCGCAAATGCGCTGGGGTACATTCCACTCAAGGTTTGCCAGATTGGCCGCGCGAACTTAGGCAGCGCGGGGAGGGTTGCTTTGGAATCTATGCCTGAGACAACCGCCCGTAGAGGGTCAAAAAAAATTCCGAATCCATATCAACGGGTTGCGCTCGGATCGGGTGTTTGAGGTAGTTTTTTGAAGGCTACCGTTATTGCCTTCTTAGGAAAGATGGGCCATATCCCACCTCAACAACACCCGCCACGCCTCGGACGGAGCTTCGGCTTCGCACTGCGCACCCCGGCGGGTTTTTCTTTTTGGCGAACGAGAATCCGTCTATGAGACGGCATGAAGTTCACGAAACCGCCACTCTCAATAGCCGACCAGATAGCACGTATTGAAGGGCGGGGCATGGTCGTGCCTGATCATGCTCTCGCTGCTCACTACCTTCGCCATATCAGCTACTACAGACTTCGCGCCTATTGGCTTCCCTTCGAGGAAGCTGCTCCGGCCGATGGCGAACACAAATTCAAAACCGGCACCTGCTTCGACGACGTTTTGGCGCTCTATGTGTTCGATCGGCGGCTTCGGCTTCTCATCATGGACGCCATCGAGCGAGTCGAGGTCTCGTTGCGTGGATGCTGGGCGCATCACCTCGCAATGAAGTACGGGTCTCACGGTTATCTGGATCCGTCCCTGTATCAGAGAGCCGATCGCTACGCTCAGTCTTTCACCACGCTTATTGGCGAAGTGGGAAAATCCAAGGATACGTTCATCCTCCACTATAAGGCCAAGTACGATGATCCGGAGCATCCACCGATTTGGATGACTGCAGAGATCATTTCACTGGGCCAGCTTTCAATGTGGCTTAGCAACCTGAAGCACCGTCCCGACCGTCAGGCAATTGCCAAGCCCTATGGGATAGACGAGAAGATTTTGGTCTCTCTTGCCCATCACTTGACCTACATCCGCAACATCTGCGCTCATCATGGTCGCCTGTGGAACAAGCAGGTGACAGTCAAAATGATGGTGCCTAACTCTCCCGGAAGCCTGAAGCTTGCAATGACCTCGTCATCGCAAGGCCGTATATACAACACGCTGGCCGTTCTCGGGTACCTGATTGGTATTGTCGCCCCCGGAAATCATTGGAGGCAACAGGTCTTGGAACTTATGGATTCGTGCGCGCTCGCGGATCAGACGGCGATGGGCTTCCCGGCAAACTGGAAGAACTTATCAGCATGGAAGCCCCCGGTAGCGCCTGCCTGATGATCGTGCCCATGACACGAGTGAGGCTTTAGCCATTCTCGTCTTCTTTCAGATGCGCCTATATCCTGCCAAGGCTACACCGTCCCCAGAAGCCACTATCGCAAGTCCCACCGGATCAACCCGCCAGGGAGCTTTCGGGTGCAATTGCTTCCCGATCCCGTAACGCTTGCACCAGCGGGCGACAGTATCGGGTGACACCCCCGCGATACCCGCAGCCTGCTGCAGAGTGATCGGTTTTGGGTTGCCTCCGAGGATCCCGGTAACAGCGGCAACATGGTAACTTTGGAGGGTCTCACTCATCGGACCAATCTCCCGATGTTACCGCGTTACCGTTGTTCGCGGCTTCGACAGATGCGGCTTCCGAACCTGCATTCCGAGGGTGAACATATCGCCCACGCCCGGATTTCTGCACCTCTCCGGCCTTCATCATGGAGAACAGGAGCTTCCGAACGTTACCGTTCTTCATCCCGGTAACGTCCGCCAGCTCCGTCGGAGACATGGGCTCTGGAGCCTGCTCCAATGTTACCAGAATGTTACCGCGTTCGTCGGAACGGCGAACATCGGCAGCCTCTCCGGTAACGTTCCAGTAGCCGGCTGTGAACGTCATGGCGCTTTCCTTCTCCTCCACATCGCGCCCGCGGACGTAGAGAGTCACGCCATTGCTGTCCCGATCAAGCACCAGCGTCGTGTCCGCGCACGCCGATAACCCGTTCGACCCGCTGAGCGCTTCCAGCGGATCGTCGGCACCACCCTTCTTCGTATGGTGAAGTGCGACCACAGCAACGCCGTGAGTGGTCGCCCATTCCTGGAGCCCGGCCATCGTCGAGTAGTCGCTTTCATATGCGTTCTGGTTGGCGCTGCCGGCCGGCTTCACGCGTTGGAGAACGTCAATGATGACCAGCCGGGGTTTCGGCACAGAAAGCCGCCAGTCCTCCAAGGCATCGAGGAAGCCTGCGTTGAGCATCGGAGCTTTCTCAACCCATTCCAGCCGCTTCAGGTCGGGACGCGAGCGGGGGTCAGGATAAAGGGCATCGATACGACGCTGTATCCTTCGCTGGCCGTTCTCCATGTCGATGTAGAGCACATCGCCTTGCTCGCATTCGATCCGGCCCATGGCGACGCCGCCGCAGGCCACTGCGATGGCCCAGTCAATGGCGAGCCAGGTCTTCCCGAGCTTCTGCCGCCCGGCCAGGAGAGCGAGTCCTTCACTCACATAGCCAGGAACGATCCAGCGAATGGGCGGGAACACCGTCGCCATAATGGTCGTGGTGTTCGTGCGGACGAAGCGCGCCTTCGGCTTCTCTCGTCTGCCTGCCCTGCCGCCGTCGATCGGCATCAGGTGGGCCCCGAAGACCTGCTGAGATGCTCCGACCGCGCGAAGGGCCTCCTCCGGGGAAAGATGCTCGCTCATGCGGCGACCCTCCCCACGAGGTCATTGAAGTCCGCTCCAACAGTGGGCGGCGCCCAGATCACACATTCGCGGCCGGCGGCCGTCCAACCTTCGGCGCACAGGTTGGCGGCGTTGCCTCCCGTCCCGCTCGCGTCGTTGTCCGCGAAGATGGACAAGCAATCGATGCCGGGAAGGACAGGGAAGCGGGCGAGCGTTCCAGCGGTGAGCGTTGCCCATACGGGTGAAAACCCGAAATTTCCGATCACTGTCAGCGCCGTTTCGATGCCCTCGCCGAGACCGAGCCCGCAGGTCACGCTGTCGTCGGACGAGAGCCTGACGCATGCGCCCTTACTGGGGCCGAGCATCTTCTTCGCATCATCCAGACCACGGACGCGAGCCTTGCCGCCGCCGTCCACCTGCAACGCGGTGCGATGGATACCCTGAAAATCGCCAGTCTCGACATTGGTCATAGCGCCGAGCATGGCGGGCAACCTGACCGTCTCTCCGCTGTCCAATCGAAAAGGACATGCCGAATGGAAACGAAGAGCATGGCCTCTGAAGGCGTCAGCCGTGAGTATGATGCCTCGGCCGATTAGGTAGCGTTCGGCGACGGTGCCCCTCATCGGGCAAGCTTCCTGCCACAGGGATAGGGCGAACTCGCGCCGCTGAACCATCTCCGGCGACGAAGTGGGGGGCGTAATCTGCGCCGCCGTCCTTTCATGGCCGCCATGACGCTCGAAAGAGCCAAGGCCGAGGAGCGCGCGAACATGATCCCGGCACACCTGCCAGTCATCATTGGCGAAGGAATTAACGAGAAATCCGTCCGGAGCATCCGCGTTGAACGTGACGCTTAGGGAACGGTCTGCTGCACTGTGGCCGGGACCAGGACACAATACGGTGTCTCGGCTCGCCACGTCGCCGTGAAGGGCCTTGGCTGCGAAATGGATATTCATGCAGCCCTCCCGTGTTCGGCGACGATAGACACCTCGGAGTGGAGGACATATCGGGCATGATTGCCCGCAAATGGGCCGCCATGCGGCTCGTCGATGGTCTCGATGACGAAGCCGGCGCGCCTCAGCTTGAAGACATAGTGGCTCCAGCGTGGTCCCGGCGTTTCGATCGGAGTGCAGCCTCGACGCCCGGCACGTATCAGATTGCGAAGGGCCCAGGCATCGCGTCCCACGACCCTTACGGTCTGACCATCGGGCTCGATGCGAGCGGTGACATGATATTTCGTCATGCTGCACCTCCGAGGCCGGAGAGATGGCACACCAGACGAGCCCTCGGAAGAGGAAGCCGAAACCGGGTCGAGATGAGCGCGGCGGCATACTCCGATGTTGAGATTTCCGAACGGGTGGGGTAGTTTTCGGCTCTCACAGCTTTCGAAACTACCGAGCCGCCGTTCCCGATGATTGAGCCCATCGGAGCGGCGGTTTCGCTATGGAAGTCCATGCTTCACCCCCTGTCCGCCGTGCCGGCAGGGAGAGATTCGACGTACTGCCTCAGTTCATCGACGAGGACGAGCGTGCGCTTGCCGCTCTTCCTGGGGGTCAGCTTCTTTTCCCGGAACAGGGCATAGAGGGATGAACGGCCAATGCCGACCATCTGTGCCGCCTCTGGGATGCTGACTGCAAGCTTTGTCATGAGTTGCTCCTTCGGGAACAACGATCGGCATCCGGCCAATCACGCAACCTGTGCGTCAGTGCATCAGGGCGTCCACTATTCTTCACATGCGTGCCCGTGCATCACGGGACAGGGATCATTTCTTCCGCGACGTTTGTCCGGTGGCGGTCGCGCGCTCCCACGCCTTCCGGATTCCGTCTGGCGACATGGGCTCGCCCATCTCCCGCGTAACGGCCTCCACGAACCGGACGAAGGGTCCAGCAGGCTCGCGGTCGCTCGTGAACTTGATTGACGGTGGCTGCCCGAAGCCTTCCTCGAACGCCTTCCCCATCCCGGAGATGAAGGAGTTGCCTGGCGTAGCCAGGGATGCGGAATCGCCCTCGACATGCGAGAGCGGAGCAGTCTCGTGCAGATCTGCACTCCTGAGGCGCGCTCGCTCCTGTTCGGCCGCCTCCTGCAAGCGCTCCAGGCCGACCATGAGTTGGGAGAAGTCAACGACATGGAAGCCGTGCTCATCAGTGACACGAAAGCGAGACGCCAACGATGAGGTCAGCGGCAATTGGTCGTCCTCGATCAGTGCAACCAGCTCTCGCGTTAGGCGACGCGTGCGTCCAAGGGCCTCATATCTCCGCTTGGCGCGACTATCGCTGGTCCAGTCGCCATGCACGTCGCGGAGGGTGTATGCCCAAGAAATCGAACTCGATAGATCGGCCCGGGCGTGACGGACCTTGTCCCAGTCGGCAGGCGAGCCAGTCGTGGGAAGCTGATATGCGTCGCCGAGGGAGGTGTCAGTGGCGCGGACGCTCTCGACGACACGTCCGATTTCCTGGAAATCGAGGATGCCGGAGGTTCTTGCTCGGCCAGTCTCACTCACGCGCAGCACCCCGCCGCAGCATGATCAGGCGGCAGGACGCCGAGGCATCTGTCCGACAATATGAACGGGCGTTGCATGACATGAACTCGCCTATTCGGTTTTCTTCCTCTTTCGCGGAAGCCTGGTGACGGTCGCTGGAACATTCCTTGCGATCGAGAGAGCTGCCGGGGCAACCATTTCATCGACCGTGTCCAGAATGGACGAACTGTAGTGCTTTTCGATCATTCCAGTGCTGGTGTCATGAAGCGCCGCAACTACGCGGGTCGGTATCCTTCTCTTCAGATGTCTTACAATCGAAGAGTGCCGCAGCGCGTATGGCACGATGGCATCTGCGTCTGCGGACACTTCAAGCCCAGCTCGGCGAACAATCTTCTTCCAAGCGTCCATCATGCCAGTTGAAGACCGCCATGGACCGCGATCAACCCGGACGTAAACGTTCATACCGTTCTGTCGCGGCGCTTGCTTCTGATACCAGCGCTCAAGCAGGAATTCATTCGGCGCTCTCGCGACCAGGACGGGATGAAGCGCCTCGATCACATCTTGCGTCACATGCATTGCTGCAAAGGGGCGCTGTTTCTTTCCAGTGCCTTTTCGGCTGACCGGCACCATGATCCGGGAATGCTCTGGCTGAACATCCCGCACGCGCAACTTCGCCACTTGAGAGAAACGCGCGCCGGTGGCTGCCAACACAACTATCAGGCGGTACAGGTCTCCTTCCCAGTTCTCTTCGCGATCGATCTCTTCTGCCGCTGCGAGAACGACCCGGATCTGATCGTCTGGCAGCGCCAATCCATCTCTAGCCTCTGGAGCGTCATCAACCTCTATCGCGAGGCCATCCTTTAGCGACATCCGGAACTCGGCACTCAGTCGATTTTTCGGGTTCTTCGCAGCTTGATTGAGGGCTGCCTTGAAGTCGGTTGCGATGCGTTCCTTGGCGGTAGCCTTGAGATCGAGACTCAACCCTGCTGTCCACTCCTGGAAATCGCTCAAGCCGAGCGTGTAGAGCGGACGCTCGGCCAAGGACTTGTCGCCCAGCACGTGGTTCTTCAGCCGGTTGTGGATGTCCCTGCGTTCCTTTCCGCCACGGGCCACGCTCTCAGCTGTCTTTTTAGCTACATACGCGTTGATGGCGGTCTCGACGGTAATGGCCTTGCCGTTCGCTTCGATCCTGGCTTGGTGTCGGTAGTGCTCTGCCAAGGCGCCAGCCATCTTCACTGCATCGTGGAATTCGAGGATCAAGTCCCCGTCCGCAGGCTGGAGGTCGTCTGCGGCGGCAAACGGTTTCTGACGATACTTCCCGTCGCCTAGGTACCATCGTACGAGCCACTCGCCGCCGAGCTGCCCCTTCCGATATCCGAGATGGAGATGTTTATCGATGCCTCTCCAATGCACTCCTTGCTCCAGCTTAGCGCGGAGCTTCGGAGTCGTAATTGGCGAGTCCTTTACGTGTCGTGCCATGTCGATCGATAGCCGTCAAAAATCCGTCAAATATACAGTGGCGAGGAATGACGCACACTGACGGACAGACGTCAAGGAAAACAAGGGTTTTGATGTACGTTCACGAACGGCGTTGAACGAACGCCTGCCGAACTTTAGACCCTCTCACGGCGCAAACAGGGGTTCGATTCCCCTTGGGCGTACCAGTCTTCCTCACTTCGACATGATGAACCGACACTGCCGCTGAGCGGAACTGCTTTGCACGTCAGCCCCAGACGAGGCTGTCCCACAACCGGCAACTCGAATCACCTCCGATCAACTGAACTTCGACCGGCTGCAATCACCTACGCCCCCAGTCGCGCCTGCGCGAGTCTCAGGGGCGGCCCATCGAGCCAGTAGTGGCCAGTCCGATGGATCGCATCGTTTAGGTTCCGGACGCAGAATCGGTTCAAGGGACGCCAAGCCAGCACCTGGCGGCTGAAAAAGTCCAGGCCGCCGGCGCCAAGCTAGCTATGGAACTCTGTAACCCTGCAGGAACTGGAGCATCGCACGCGTCGCGCGTGGCCAACTGTAAGAACCTGATTTTGCCCAGCTAGTCGTTTCGAGCGCACCCGTGTGTTTCCGTGCCCAATGAACGAGATGGTCGTGGGGCAACACATACCGGGTTCCGTCCATCTCAATGGCGAGCGACACACCCTTTCCTTCGAGGTCCCGCCAAATTATGGGGCGCTTCGTGCGACGAATCCCATTGTCTCCCGTCCGTTGCCGCGTGTCCTGTTTTGCCACGATTGGAGCCTTGTCGAACGTAGCTTCT
>Ga0065721_10050388_pt1 | contig 20629 bp, 17 predicted proteins | sample Mesricmetagenome_FD_59108 | JGI IMG/M metagenome (GOLD analysis project Ga0065721, IMG submission 59108) | Mesophilic microbial community from rice straw/compost enrichment Sample: eDNA_1 v2 (version 2) | ecosystem: Engineered > Solid waste > Grass > Composting > Bioreactor | place: USA: Davis... | reverse complement strand
GCTCGCCTTGCCGCTCGCCACGCGCTGCCTGCCGTCGCGATCACCACTGAACTGAGCGTCGGGCGGCGAGATGTGATGGCCGCAGGGCTGAGCGGAACCCACGAGGGCGAGCCAGGTTCGGACGGGCTGGCGGATGTGGTGCGGCGCGTGGCGCAGACCTGGGCGCCGCGACGCGATGCGTGACTTACGCAACGCGATGTAGGGAATATCGGGGGCGCGTCGTACGCTGGTACTCACGGACGCGACAGAAGGGAGCCGCCCATGACAGACACTGCTATCGAGACCAAGGCCCACGGGGTAGTCATCACTGACGCCGCCGCGGCCAAGGTGAAGAGCCTGCTCGAGCAGGAGGGCCGCGACGACCTTCGACTGCGACTCGCAGTGCAGCCGGGAGGCTGCTCCGGTCTTATCTACCAGCTGTACTTCGACGAGCGCACCCTGGATGGGGACGCGATCCGCGACTTCGACGGTGTTGAGGTTGTTGTCGACAAGATGTCCGTCCCGTACCTCGACGGCGCAACGATCGACTTCGCGGACACGATCGAGAAGCAGGGCTTCACGATCGACAATCCCAACGCGTCCAGCTCGTGCGCGTGCGGCGACTCGTTCAGCTAAAGAGTTCTCTTCATCGCAGACGGACGGTGAGGGCGAAAGCCCCGCCGTCCGTTTCTGTTTCTCCGACGAACTCGTTGCCGGTCATGCGGGCCCAGGCGGGCACATCGACGCGAGCGGCTGCGTCCGTGCACTCCACCGTCAGCTCATCGCCCGTGCGCGCGTCAACGGCAGCCTTCGCGAGTTCGATGATGGGCAGCGGGCACAGCATCCCGCGAGCGTCGATTGTGATCTCAGTCAATGGGGGGCGCTCCCGCCTGTTGTCGCAGGTCCTCGATCGCGCTCGTGACCGCTGCCAGGAAACGCTCGATGTCGTCGCTCGTGATGCCGGGATGCAGAGCGAGGCGCACATTGCCGTGCGTCAGCGAGCCGACGGCGCCGAGCACTCGCGAGGGCTCGAGAGTGCTCGTGGTGCACGCCGAGCCTGAACCGACAGCAAAGCCCTCCTGGTCGAGCCGGCTGAGCAGCGCCTCGCCGCCCACGTAGAGGCACGAGAACGTCACGACGTGCGGGAGTCGGCTCTCCGGGTCTCCCACCACATCGACGCCGGGAACCGCGGCCATGCGCTCGCGAACCCGGTCGATGAGCTCGGCCTGGCGCGTCGCCTCCGCGTCCGCGTTCTCGAGCCGCTCCTGCAGCGCGACGGCCGCGGCAAGGGCAAGCGGCACGCTCACGCCACCGGGCGCCCAGTCATCGCCTTCGGGCCACGCCGGCAGCCAGCGCGTGTGGGGACGCAGCGCGATCACACCAATGCCCGACGGCCCGCCCCAGTCCGCAGGATTCATCGCCAAGGCGTCCCACGCCTCGGGAGCGGCGATGTGTCCGATGGAACTGGTGGCGTCGACGATGAGCGGCACTCCGCGCTGGGACGTCACCTCGTGGACCGCGGCAAGATCCTGCACCGTTCCCAGCTCGTGGTTCGCGTGCTGGATGGCCACGATCGCCACGCCAGGATCGATGAGTTCCTGTGCAAGCGCGTCAAGGTTCACGTGGCCGAGGCTGTCGACAGGCACCTCGCGTGGGGGAGCGCCAGCCATGAACGATGCGGCGTGGATGACAGCGTCGCGCTCGATCGCGCTCACGACGACGTCCGACCGGCCCCTGCGCGCCGTCCAGATGCCCGCGACGAGCTTCTCGATCGCCGCCACCCCCGACGGCACGAAGTGAATGTCCTCAGCCCTGGCGCCCACAGCGTCGGCGATTGCCTGTCGAGAACCCTCGAGCAGCGACCGGGCGCGCCGCGACTCGGTGCTGAGGCGGTCCGGATCCGCCCAACCCTCCGCGAAACCCGCGCTGAGCGCGTCGATGGTGCGCGGGGACAGGGGAGCAGACCCGCCAGAGTCCAAATACGTGCGGGGTGCTGACATGGCATCACGGTATCGCGCGATACACTGGCCGGGTGTCCAACAGCCCTCGTTCGCGCGCACCCAAAATCGCCCTCGCGAGTACCGGTGCGGCTCTTCTTGTTGCCCTATTAGCAGGTTGTTCAACCGGCATTGAGAACGGCGCACTGCCGTCGACGCCGGAGATCACCAACCAGACCGGTCGAATCATCGCCCTCTGGAACGGATCGTGGATCGCCGCGCTCGGCGTCGGCCTCGTCACGTGGGGCCTGATCCTGTGGTGTGTCGCGGTCTACCGCAAGCGCAAGGACGACAGCAAGCTGCCGCCCCAGACGCGCGCGCACCTGCCCCTTGAGCTCATGTACACGGCGCTGCCGCTGATCATGATCGCGGTGCTGTTCCGCTTCACTGCCACGGACATCGCGGAGATCAAGGACACCTCTGCCACGCCGGATTACACGATTGAGATCATCGGCAAGCAGTGGAGCTGGGACTTCAACTACACGGACGACGACACGCACCTCGCGGGCGTCCAGGCGCAGCTCACCGGTGAGGAGGGCGTCGAGGAGACCCTTCCGACGCTGTACCTGCCCGTCGACAAGCGCATCGAGTTCCACATCATGTCCCGCGACGTGATCCACTCGTTCTGGATCCCCGCGTTCCTCTACAAGACGGATGCCATCCCCGGACGAGAGAGCGTGTTCCAGGTGATCCCCACCAAGGAGGGGTTCTACAAGGGCAAGTGCGCTGAGCTCTGTGGCGAGTACCACGCCTCGATGCTCTTCAACGTCAAGGTTGTCTCACAGGAGGAGTACGACGCTCACATGGAGTGGCTCCGAGCAAACGGCGGCGATGGCCAGCTTGGCATCGAGTACAGCCGTGACCAGGTGGTCAAGATCACGCAGGACCAGGCAGCGGAGGAGAACCACTGATGGCTACCGTCGCATATGAGGCCGACGCTGCTGGCATCGAGGCTCCCGCCGTTCCGGTGGCGCCTCGCAAGGCCGGCTCGCTCGTCGTCAACTGGATCACGTCGACTGACCACAAGGTCATCGGCAAGCTGTACCTGATCACCTCGTTCTTCTTCTTCATCGTGGGCGGTCTGCTCGCGCTGCTCATCCGTGCGGAGCTCTTCGAGCCCGGCATGCAGGTGGTGCAGTCAGCGGAGCAGTACAACCAGCTGTTCACGATGCACGGCACGATCATGCTGCTGCTGTTCGCGACGCCGCTGTTCGCGGGCTTTGCCAACATCATTGGCCCCCTGCAGATCGGTGCCCCGGACGTCGCGTTCCCGCGACTGAACATGCTTGCGTATTGGCTGTACCTCTTTGGTGGCCTCATCGCGATGGCCGGATTCTTCACGCCGCAGGGCGCCGCATCGTTCGGCTGGTTCGCCTACGCACCCTTGTCGAACTCCATCTACTCACCGTCGCTTGGTGGCGACCTGTGGGTCTTTGGTCTCGCGCTTGGTGGCTTTGGAACCATCCTCGGTGCCGTCAACTTCATCACCACCATCGTGACGATGCGCGCACCCGGAATGACCATGTTCCGCATGCCCATCTTCTCGTGGAACATCCTCGTGACGTCGATGCTCGTGTTGATCGCGTTCCCGCCCCTTGCAGCCGCGCTGCTTGCGCTGGGTTCGGACCGTCAGCTCCACTCGCAGGTGTTCAACCCGGACAACGGTGGTGCCATCCTGTGGCAGCACCTGTTCTGGTTCTTTGGCCACCCAGAGGTGTACATCATCGCGCTCCCGTTCTTCGGCATCATCACCGAGATCATCCCGGTGTTCTCGCGCAAGCCGCTGTTCGGCTACACGGGCATGGTGTACGCGACTATCGCGATCGCCGCGCTGTCCGTGACGGTGTGGGCCCACCACATGTACGTCACGGACGCCGTGCTGCTGCCGTTCTTCGCGTTCATGACCATGCTCATTGCCGTGCCGACTGGTGTGAAGTTCTTCAATTGGATCGGCACCATGTGGCGAGGCAAACTCACGTTTGAGACGCCCATGCTGTGGGCCATCGGCTTCCTCATCACGTTCCTCTTCGGCGGCCTCACCGGCATCATCCTGTCCTCGCCGCCGCTGGACTTCCAGCTGTCCGACTCCTACTTCGTGGTGGCCCACTTCCACTACGTGGTGTTCGGCACCGTGGTCTTCGCGATGTTCGCTGGCTTCTACTTCTGGTGGCCAAAGTTCACGGGCCGCATGCTCAACGAGCGCCTGGGCAAGATTCACTTCTGGATGCTGTTCATTGGGTTCCACGTGACGTTCCTCATCCAGCACTGGCTGGGTGTTGACGGCATGGCGCGTCGCTACGTCGACTACATGCCTGAGGACGGCTTCACGTTCATGAACCAGGTCTCCACGGCCGGCTCCGTGCTGCTCGCGCTGTCGACGCTGCCGTTCCTGTGGAATGTGTACATCACACAGCGCAAGGCGCCCCAGGTGCTCGCTGACGACCCGTGGGGCTTCGGCAACTCGCTCGAGTGGGCGACCTCGAGCCCGCCGCCGCGCCACAACTTCACCTCGATCCCGCGCATCCGCTCCGAGCGCCCCGCGTTCGACCTGCACCACCCGGAGGCGGCCGCGATCGACCACGCTCACAGCGCCAACGACCCGATGGTCGACGACGCAGAAGTTGAGACGGATGACTCCGCAGAGGACTCCGCCAAGGACAAGGGAGAGTAGGCCATGAATCGCGAAGCGAACGTCTTCTACCTTCCCTCGTTCTTCTTCTTTATCGCGGCGATCGTCTACGGCTCGCTGACGGGCTGGGGCGAGTGGGTCGGCATCGTCTGCATCGCTCTGACCGGTGGCATGTTCATCATGGTCGGCGTGTACTTCAAGATGCTCGCCAAGCGTCACGGTGAGCGTCCTGAGGACCGCAACGACGCCGAGATCTCCGAGCTCGCAGGCGAGCAGGGAATCTTCGCGCCGTGGTCCTGGTGGCCGCTCATCCTCGCAGGTGCTGCCGCCCTCGGCTTCGCCGCGCTGGCGATCGACTGGTGGCTCATGGCACCGGCAGCTGTGCTCGGCGTGATCGGCCTGGTGGGCTGGGTCTTCGAGTTCTCTCGCGGCCAGCACGCTCACTGAGCGCACACAGCTCCAGCCGCCCGGCTCTCCATTACGGAGGCCGGGCGGTTTGCTGTGTACGGAAGGCGAGCCAGCGTCGGGCAGGAGAGAACCAGCCCAAACCCCAAGGCGCCTCCTGGAACGCTCCGCACGGACGCTGTGACTCCGGTGAAGGCTGTGACACGCAACCTGCCGTCCGACGGTCACATTCGCAACATGTGTCCCAACGCCCGTGCGGAGCGTTCCGCTGGGCACAGGCGGGGTGTCAGGTGCCTGGAGCACGCGAAAGGGCCCCCAGCACTCGCTGAGGGCCCTTTCAGAGCTTGGTGTGGTGCGACCTAGAGGTTCACGTGCTCCATCGAGACTGCGTTCGCGAAGCGCTCCTGGACGTTCGCCCAGTTCACGACGTTCCACCAGGCCTTGACGTAGTCGGCCTTGACGTTCTTGTACTGCAGGTAGAACGCGTGCTCCCACATGTCGAGCGTGAGCAGCGGCACCAGACCGATCGGCACATTGCCCTGCTGGTCGTACAGCTGGACGATGAGCAGCTTCTTGGCGATGGTGTCCCACGCAAGGATCGACCAGCCGGATCCGAAGATCGTCATGGCGTTGTTGGTGAAGTGCGCCTGGAACTTGTCGAACGAGCCGAAGTCGTTGTCGATCGCGGCAGCGAGTTCACCGGTGGGCTTGTCGCCGCCCTCGGGGGAGAGGTTGGTCCAGAAGATCGAGTGGTTGGTGTGGCCGCCGAGGTTGAACGCGAGGGCGCGCTCAATGCCGGCGACGGCGCCGAAGTTGCCCGTCTCGCGAGCCTCCGCAAGCTGCTCGAGCGCCGTGTTCGCGCCAGCGACATACGCGGCGTGGTGCTTGGAGTGGTGCAGCTCCATGATCTGGCCGGCGATGTGCGGGTCGAGCGCACCGTAGTCGTAGGCAAGATCGGGCAGGCTGTAAACGGCCATGCTTTCCTCCATCGTCGTGCCCAGGCGGCGCCCAGGCGATTACCGGGAACTCTTCGAGCCTAACGAATCGCCAGGCCCTTTGTAGGCGACAACCTCGCCACAGCGTCGGGCATTCCGCCCGACGCTCCACTCACCTATACCCGAAAGCCCTGGTGGGCAATCGGATCAGTGGTGAGCGTGCTTGGCCTCTTCGTACTCAGCAGGGGTGACAGGCTTGACGCGCTGCTCGTAGTAGAAGTGCGACAGGCGCTTCTTGAAGCGGTCCCACTTGTATCCCTTGCGGCGCACGCCACGGTCGTTGAACTCGGGCTCAATCTCGATGGGTGCGATGTCGTCGTGCTGGACGCGCAGCCACACCTCCTGATCCGTGAGCGGCTCGTGGACCTCGATGTACTCACCGTGCTCGTAGCGCACGATGCGACCGGTCTCGTGGCCGTGCAGGACCAGCTCCCTGTCCTTGCGCTGCAGGCCGAGGCAGATGCGGCGCGTGATGACGAAGCCCAGGATCGGCAGCGCGAAGATGCCGATGCGGTTGAACAGCGTGATGTCGTTGAGGGAAAGGTGGAACAGGTTCGCAATGATGTCGTTCGAACCCTCGATTACGAGGACCACGTAGAACAGGATCAGCGCGACGCCGAGGCCCGTGCGGACGGGCACGTTGCGCGGACGGTCAAGCACGTGGCGCTCGCCGCGGTCACCGGTGGCCCATGCCTCGAACCACGGGTACAGCGCGAGGAACGTGAAGAACAGTCCGGGGATGATCACCGCAGGAACGAGGATGTTCCACGACCACGTGAAGCCCCACAGCTCCCACTCACTGGGCACACCGCCCAGCCAGCCTGGCATCAGGCGCAGCGCGCCGTCGACAAACAGGATGTACCAGTCGGGCTGGGTGCCTGCGGAGACGGGGGAGGGGTCGTACGGGCCGTAGTTCCACACGGGGTTGATGGTGAACAGACCAGCAACGATCGCGATGATGCCAAACACCACGAAGAAGAAGCCACCGGCCTTGGCCGTGTACACGGGGAACAGGGGCAGGCCCACCACATTGCGGTGCGAACGGCCGCCGCCCGGGTACTGGGTGTGCTTCTGCAGGAACACCAGGAACAGGTGCACGGCGATGAGGCCAAGGATGAGGCCCGGCACCAGCAGGATGTGCGCGGTGAACATGCGAGGAATAAGCACTTCGCCGGGGAACTCCCCGCCGAACAGCCAGTACGAGATGTACGTGCCGATGATCGGGATGCCCTTGACGACACCGTCGATGATGCGCAGGCCGTTGCCCGAGAGCACGTCGTCGGGAAGCGAGTAGCCGGTGAAGCCAGCAGCGAGCGACAGGATCATCAGGGTGAACCCGACGAGCCAGTTGATCTCGCGCGGCTTGCGGAACGCGCCGGTGAAGAACACGCGAGCCATGTGCGTGACGATCGCCGCGGTGAACAGCAGCGCCGCCCAGTGGTGCATCTGGCGCACGAGGAGGCCACCTGGAACCTCGAAGCTGGTGCGAAGCGTGGACGCGAATGCCTCTGACATCTCGACGCCGTGCATCGTGGCGAACTCGCCCTCGTAGGTGACGAGCGTCATGGACGGCACAAAGAAGGCCGTCAGGAAGATGCCCGTGAGCAGCAGCACGATGAACGAGTACAGCGCGATCTCGCCGAGCATGAACGACCAGTGGTCGGGGAACAGCTTGCGGGCGAGGAACTTGACGAACGAACCGACAGAGGTGCGCTCGTCGACCCAGTTGGCGGTGCCGGAGGCAGCCTTATTGATCTTGGTTCCCATTAGTGGCTCCCCTCAGTCTCAGCAGGGGCTTCCGTGGCGTCGCCGCCCTTCAGGCGGTCCCAATACGAGGGGCCGACCGGCTCGAGGAAGTCGCTCTTGGCAACGATGTAGCCCTCGTCGTCAACGGTGATGGGCAGCTGCGGGAGCGGACGCTTGGCAGGACCGAAGACCACCTTGCAGCCGTCCGCCACGTCGAACGTCGACTGGTGGCAGGGGCACAGCAGGTGGTGGGTCTGCTGCTCGTACAGAGCAACGGGGCAGCCCACGTGGGTACAGATCTTCGAGTACGCGACGATGCCGTCGAAGGACCAGTCCTCGCGACCCGGCTGGATCTTCAGATCGCGGGGGTCGAGGCGGATGAGCAGGACGACGGCCTTCGCCTTCTCCTCGATCTTGTGGTGCTCGAGCTCGTTGAGTCCCTCAGGGATCACGTGGAAGACCGAGCCCAGGGTGACATCGGCGGCCTTGATGGGGGTGCCGTCGGGGTCGCGAGCAAGGCGCACGCCCTTGGCCCACATGGTGTGGCGCAGGTTGGACACCTTCCAGTCGCCGCCCATGTTCGCGATCTGAGGCACCAGCACCGCGAGGGGAGCGAGGAGGACGGCCGTCACGAGGGAACCCTTGAGCAGCGTGCGGCGGCTCGTGGTCAGGCCCGAGTCCTCAGCGCCGTCCTTGAGGTTCTGAATGGCGCCGGCGCGGCCCTCTTCGGAGCTGCGCAGCTCGTGGCGCTCCTCGACCATCTCGTGGTCGCGCATGAGCGTGCGGGCCCAGTGGATGGCGCCAAGACCGATTCCCAGCATCGCGAAGCCGATGCCGATGCCGAGCGCGATGTTCATCGTGCGAATCGACGCGATCTCCTGGCTGTCGTCGAGCACGAAGTACGCGACAACTGCAGCGATGGTGCCGAGGATCGACAGGCCGAACAGGGCGGCCGTTTGACGCTCGGCCTTGTTCGCGGCCTTGGGGTCGGTGTCGGAGCGGCGGGGACGGTGATACGGAAGTCCGGGGTTCACCCACTCGCCGTCCACGTGGGTCGGCTCAGAGGTGTGCTGCTTCTCGTCGGTGCTCATGAGGCGCGGGCTCCCACGTAGATCGTGCTTGCGATGATCAGGCCAAGGCCGACGAGCCAGCCCCAGAAGCCTTCGGCCACGGGGCCGATGCTGCCGAGCTGGAGGCCGCCGGGCGAGCCCTGCTGCTGGAAGTCGAGGTAGGCGATGATGTCGCGCTTGTTCTCAGGCGTGATGTTCGCGTCGTTGAACACGGGCATCGACTGAGGGCCAACGAGCATCGCCTCATAGATGTGCGTGGGCGAGGTGCTCCACAGGTTGGGGGCGAACTTGCCCTGCGTGAGCGCACCACCACCACCGATGGAGCCGTGGCACATCGCGCAGTTGGTGCGGAAGATCTGCATGCCGTTCGCCGGGTCGCCGAGAGCGGGGTCAACCATCTCAGCAGTGGGAATAGCAGGGCCTTCGCCGAGCGAGGCGACGAACGCGGCGAGCTGCGCGATCTCCTTCTCATCGAACTGTGGCTTCTTCTGCGGAGCCTGCGGACCCGAGGCCTGCATGGGCATGCGGCCCGTGCCCACCTGGAAGTCGACGGCCGCCGCGCCAACGCCGATCAGGGACGGCGCGACGCCGTCGGTGCCCTGGGCTTCGAGGCCGTGGCACGAGGCGCAGTTGGCAGCGAACAGCTTCTGGCCTTCTGCAATGTCATCGGCCGACGCTGTGGTCGCCTTGGCGCTTGAGCCGCCAACGACAAAGCCGATGGCCGTCAGCGTTCCAAGGAGGAACATCACGAGGAGGAGGGGAGCCGACTTGCTATAGCGTCGGCGAGCGAGGGAGTTCATCGCTCTCCTTACTTGATCACGTAGATCACGATGAACAGCGCGATCCAGACGACGTCGACGAAGTGCCAGTAGTACGACACGACGATGGTGGTGGTTGCCTCGTGGGTGCCGAACTTCTTGGCCACGAAGGAGCGGCCAAGCACGAACAGCATGGCGATGAGACCGCCGAGCACGTGAAGGCCGTGGAAGCCCGTCGTGAGATAGAAGACGGAGCCGTACGGGGTCGACGAGATCGACAGACCCTCGGACACGAGCATCGCGTACTCATAGATCTGGCCGGCGATGAAGATCGAGCCCATGACGTAGGTGAGGACGAACCACTCCTGCATGCCCCAGCGTCGGAAATTGAGCAGAGATCCCTCGCGTCGTGCCTGGTAGCGCTCGGCAGCCCACACGCCTGCTTGGGCGGTGAACGAGGAGAGCACCAGCACTGTGGTGTTGGCGAGAGCGAACGGCACATTGAGGAGTGCGGTCCACTGCTCCCACTGGTCAGGGACCTCTGCTCGCAGTGTGAAGTACATAGCGAAGAGGCCCGCGAAGAACATCAGCTCTGAGCTGAGCCACACGATCGTGCCAACTGCCACCTGGTTAGGGCGCGTGGCATGGATCGGCGACGGCGCGGTCGTTGCCTGGGACATAGGTCCCATTATTGCGTACGAGACCCCTGGTGCGTGCCAATCTCGCGAGGTCCGGCGCGCCTTTCGCCAAAGGGCGCTGACGACCCCCGCGTGAGCGTGTCAGAATGGCGGTCATGAGTGAAGTTGTGAGCCATGAGCATGGCGCTCCCGCGCCGCGTCCCGCGCGCATCCTGCTGTACAGCGATGACCGCAACGTACGTGAGAAGGTGCGCTTCGCTGTGGGGTCCACCACGCACGGCCGGCCGATCGAGTGGTTCGAGACGGCCACCCACGCCGCGGTGACCAAGGCTCTCGACACGCAGACCTTCGACCTCGTCATTCTGGACGGCGAGGCGGCGAAGGTGGGCGGCATGGGCATTGCCCGCCAGATGAAGAACGAGCTGTACGTCTGCCCGCCGATTCTGCTGCTGGTTGGGCGCCCCGCCGACGCTTGGCTCGCCACCTGGTCGGAGGCCGACGCTGCGATTGCCCACCCGCTCGATCCTTTCGTTGTGCGGGAGGCAGTCGACGAGTTCTTCGCTCCCGCCCCGGCGGCTTGATCCATGGCGACGCTGCAGGAGCTGCTGTCGCGGCTGGTTGAGCACGATGACCTCACGGCGGAGGAGACCGCCGCGGTCATGGACCAGGTGTTGACAGACAGCGCCTCTCCGGTCGTGATGGGGGCGTTCCTCGCGGCGCTGCGCGTCAAGCGAGAGACGCCGGAAGAGGTGGCCGGCCTTGCGTCCGCGATGCTTTCCCACGCCGTGCGCATAGACGTCCCTGGCCGCACCGTGGACATCGTCGGCACGGGCGGCGACGGCTACAACACCGTCAATGTCTCCACGATGGCTGCACTGGTCATCGCCGGTGCTGGACTGACCGTTGTCAAGCACGGCAACAGGGGAGCGACGTCGATGTCGGGCTCCGCGGATGTGCTTGGTGAACTTGGGGTCCGCCTCGATCTGCCCCCGGAGCGCGTTGCCGAGCTCGCAACTGAGGTGGGCATCACCTTCTGCTTTGCCCAGGTGTTCCACCCCGCGATGCGTCACACCATGCCGGTTCGCAAGGAGCTCGGCATTCCCACGACGCTCAACATTCTTGGTCCGCTGACCAACCCGGCCCAGCCGGCCGCGTCGGCGATCGGCTCCTCGAGCATCCGCGTCTCTCCCGTGCTCGCTGGGGTGCTTGCCCAGCAGGGGCGCGAGGGACTCATATTCCATGGCGACGACGGCCTCGATGAGATCGCGCCCACGGGTGCGGCAACCCTGTGGGAGGTCCGGGGCGGTGAGGTCGTTGAGCTGCGCCTCAACCCCATCGTGGATCTTGGACTGACGCCCATTGAGATCGAGGACATCCGGGGCGGCGACGCCGCCGCGAACGCCGAGGTCGTCCGCGAGGTGCTCGCCGGACGTGGAGGAGCGGCGCGAGAGACGGTGCTGCTCAATGCGGCCGCTGGAATCGTCGCCGACGGCACCCTCGAGGGCACCGCGAGCGGCACCATTGTCGAGCGCTTCGCGGCCGGACTGCAGCATGCCGAACGATCCGTGGACTCGGGCGCCGCAGCGTCGGTCCTGGATCGCTGGGTCGCCGCAACTCGCGACTGAAATCGGTCCCAGCGCCAGGCAAAATCCCTGGTAACGGGCCTTTTTTCTCTACCGGTTGACGAAAACGGGTTTCAAACCTAGGTTTCCCGACATCGTTATCGAAATCGTTATCGAGTGCTGGGGCCCGATGGCGGATAGGTGACGCACGACCGGTGAAAACTGCTCGCGCACACAGGGGTGCGCGCGCGTTTCGCCCCATGCACGCAAGGGAGCGTTCATGTCACGGAGCAAGGTGGCAGCCGCCTTCAGTGGGCTCTTGGGAATGGTCGCGGCGGCGATCATTGCTGTGCCTGCGCAGGCCGCGCCAACAACAATCACGATCGATTTCGAAGACCAGACACTCGGCACGTGGTCGCAGAATGACTCGCCGACTCTGGCCTATGTGCCAGACCCCGACGACAGCGAGAACACCGTTCTCAGCGTGTCCGGCCGCGCCAACGGATGGGACGGCATTCAGTCGGCAACGGGAGTGTTCAACGAGGGAGTCGAGTACACGATCTCCGCGCGCGTCCGCACCGAAGGGGTGAGCGAGAACGCGCACTTCACATACAACGAGCCAAGCGCTGGCGAGCCCTACGTATGGGTTGGCACCACCCCCACTGGAACCGCGGGCGAGTGGGTGACCGTCTCCGGCACCTTCATCCCTGGCTCTGGCGCGGCGAACGCGAAGATCTACTTCGAGGTCGAGGGCCTCCTCGATTACCTGATCGACGACATCACGATCACGTACATGAGCAGCTGCAGCACCGGTCCCGAGCCGGGCACCGTGGTGCTCAGCACCGGCTTTGAAGAGGGCTTCGACGGCTGGGTCAAGCGCGAGCCGACCGACAGCTTCTCGTTGACTCGCACCACCGCCGACAAGCACGGCGGCGACTACTCCGCACTCGTGTCCGAGCGCGTTCACCAGGGCAATGGCATCGGTTACGACGTCACGGAGCTGCTCGTTCCGGGCGCCCAGTACGAGTTCACCGCATGGGTGAGGCTTGCCAACAACTCGTCCGACGAACTGTGGGTGTCGATGCGTGCCACGACTGGTGCGAACCAGACATTCACGCAGCCCGGACAGTTCAGCGGCCTCGGCGGCGGCGAGTGGAAGCAGATCACCACGAAGTTCTACGCACCCGTTGCCGACGAACTGTTCCTGTACATCGAGACGCCGTACGAGAACGGTGATGCGGGCGACACCACGGACTTCTACGTGGATGACATCTCGCTTGTGGTTCCGGAGCCTCCCGTGGTTCAGGACCTCACGCCGATCAAGGACACCCTCCCATTCCCGGTGGGTGTCGCGATCGACCAGCGTGAGACGGTGGGAGCGCCCTCGCAGGTGCTGTTGAAGCACTTCAACCAGATCACTCCTGAGAACTTCATGAAGCCAGAGGGCTGGTACGACACGAACGGCAACTGGTCGCCGAACCAGAACGAGATCGACTCGCTCATGGACTTCGCGAAGGCCAATGACGTTCGGCTGTACGGGCACGTGCTGGTGTGGCACAGCCAGACCCCGGCGTGGTTCTTCCAGGACGAGAACGGCAATCCGCTCACGACGTCCGAGCACGACAAGCAGTTCCTGCGCGACCGTCTGCGCACGCACATCAACAACGTCGTCGACTACCTCGCCCAGTGGGGTGAGTACGGCGGTGACAACCCCGTGGTCGCATTCGATGTCGTGAATGAGGTCATTGACGACTCGGCGAGCTACGCGGACGGCATGCGCCGCTCTGAGTGGTACCGCATCTTGGGTGAGGAGTTCGTCTCTCTCGCATTCCAGTACGCGGAAGAGGCGTTCAACCAGGGTGACCACGTCGCGGAGGGTGCCGACCGTCCCGTCAAGCTCTTCATCAACGACTACAACACGGAGATGTCGGGCAAGCGTGCACGGTACCTGGCACTGATCGACCGACTGCTCGCGGCCGACGTTCCTGTCGACGGCATCGGACACCAGTTCCACGTGAGCCTGTCCATGCCCATCTCGGCGCTGGAAGACGCGCTGTCCGACGCCAGTTCGCGCAATCTGCTGCAGGCCGTCACGGAGTTTGACGTGACCACCGGCACGCCGGAGTCGCAGGCGAAGTTCATCGACCAGGGCTACTACTACCGTGACGCCTTCGAGGTCTTCCGCTCCTACGAAGAGCAGATGTTCTCTGTCACGGTGTGGGGTCTCAACGACGCTCGCTCGTGGCGCGACTCCAGTGGTGGCCCGCTCATCTTCGATGACGGCTTCCAGGCCAAGCCCGCCTACTACGGCATCGTCGAGCCTTCAGGTGAGGAGGACCCACTCCCAGCGCGACTGCGCACGGCGAACTCCTTCGCTGGCGATGTCCCGGCCACAGCGGAGGGCATCGACTCTCCGCAGTGGGATCGCCTGCCGCTTCTTCCTGCTGGCAGCTCGGCCGGATTCCAGACGCGCTGGACGTCCGACGGCCTGACGGTCTACGTCGAGGTTGAGGACGCTACGACCACCGCAGACGACGCCGTCACGGTGCAGCTGGGCGACGATGAGTACACGCTCACCCGCGCCGGCGCTGGCGACGGTGCGATTGTTGAAGGGGACGCCGGTTACCAGGCGATTCTCCAGGTGCCGCTGTCCGGCGCCGCGATCGGCAACACGCTCCAGCTCGACGTCCGCGTGAGCAACGACGGCAGCGTCGACGGGTGGAACACGCCTGGCGTGCTCGGCACGGTGACGCTTGTCGAAGAGCTCTCGCACGTGAACGTTCCTGAGGCCGCGATCGCGCCGGTCATCGACGGAACGCTCGACGACGTGTGGAGCACCTCGTCGCAGATCCAGACCCTCAAGGAGATATCGGGCACCAACGGCGCCATCGGCACCTTCCACCTGCTGTGGAAGGACCAGACGCTGTACGTGTACGCCGAAGTCGCGGACCCAACCGTCGACGTCTCGGGTTCCGACCCGTGGATCCAGGACTCCGTCGAGATCTACGTGGACGCCGCGAACTCGAAGAACGGCTCGTACCGCTACGACGACACGCAGATCCGCATCAACGCGGACAACGTGGCGTCGTTCGGCACCGGCGACGAGGGCTTCCAGGCCGCTCGACTGCAGTCGCAGACGAAGCGCGTCACTGGCGGCTATGTCGTCGAGGCGGCGATCAGCCTCCTCGAGTACGGCGGCCTCGGCACCGTTCAGGGCCTCGACGTCCAGGTCAATGACGCCACGGGCGGCACCCGCACGGCGATCCGCAACTGGGCGGACCCGACGGGAGCTGGCTACCAGTCAAGCGCCCGCTGGGGCGTGGCAACGCTCGTCGAGGGCAGCCTCATCGAGCAGACCTTCACTCCCAAGGTGTCCGGTTCGGCGGTGGTCGGCACGACGCTGTCGGTCACAGGCCTGCCGACGGGAGCGACCCTCAGCTACCAGTGGCTGCGCAACGGAGTTGCCATCTCCGGCGCCACCAACGCCACGTACAAGCTGACTGCGGCCGACGCTGGAAAGCAGATCAGCGTGCGAGTCACCAGTGTTCGCGACGGCTACCTAGACGCCACCAAGACGTCTGCGCAGACCGCCAAGGTGCTGAAGACCTTCACCAAGACCTCGGCGCCGAAGATCACTGGTTCCGTCAAGGTGGGCAAGAAGCTCACGGCGAAGGTCTCCGCGTGGTCGCCCGCCGCGAAGTTCACCTACCAGTGGTACAGCAACGGCAAGAAGATCAAGGGAGCCACCAAGTCCACCTTCACGGTGAAGAAGGCCCAGGCAGGCACCAAGATCACCGTCATGGTGACGGGCTCTAGGAGCGGCTACCAGTCGGTCTCGAAGCTGTCCGCTGCCAAGAAGGTCCCGCTGCTGAAGTTCACGGTCAAGAAGTCCAAACTGAGCGGTCCCACCAAGGTGGGCGGAACGCTCAAGGTCACCGCGGGCACGTCCTCGGTGAAGACGACCAAGAGCTATCAGTGGTACGTCAACGGCAAGAAGATCAAGGGTGCGACGAAGTCGACCTACACGGTCAAGGCTGCTGACAAGGGCAAGAGGATCACCGTCAAGGTCACGTACAAGGCGAAGTACTACGCGACCAAGACAGCAACGGTGGGCCCGACGTTCCAGATCAGGGCTCGCTAGGCCCGCGTGGCCCACGGCGGTGGGGATGACGCATCACGCGTCGTCCCCACCGCTTGGCCGTTGTCGAGGGCGCGAGCGATCACCCAGCGCTCGTGACGGCCAGCGCTGTTGACGGGCATGGACCACTCGCCGTCCACATACAGTAGCCGGGTGCCCTTGGCATCGAGCCAGCGCGAGACCAGTTCGCGTTCCTCGATGAGAACCTCGGAACCCACGTCCAGCGCCTGGGTCTTCTCTCGCAGACTGTCGGCGGCCGCCCACACGCCAGACTCGACCCGCGCAGAGCCGACAAGCGCACCGGCCCTGAACGCCGCAAGATCCCACGCGTCGCCGACTCGTCGCACGGCGACGATGTCGCACCGAGACAGCGCCTCCAGTCGCTGTGCGCGCATCGCACCGTCAACGAGCGCACTGATGCCGTTGCGCAGTTGGGCCGCTCGCTCGAAGTCCAGCGCCTCCGCGCGCTCGGCGATCACGCCCTCCAGGGCGGAGACGATCGCTGACGGATCCTCCTGCAGTGCCCTGCGCGCATGCTCGGCCACGTCTTCGTAGCCGGATTCGGCGCCTTTGACGCAGGGAGCGCAGCATGCCCCCAGGTCCTTGAGGAGGCATGCCCGCGCATTGGCGCGAGGTGTGATCGGAAGGCGAGTCGTGCATGTTCTGATCCCCAGCGCGGCCTGCGCCACCTCGATGGCGAGGGCAGCGTCGGACCCATTGCGCATGGGCCCAAGGACGGCGTTGCCGCGACCGGCGGATCGCGCCAGGCTCAGTCGCGGATAGCGCTCATCGGTGAGCTTGACCCACGCGGTGCGCTCTGGCCGCGCGGAACGGCGGTTGTAGCGAGGGCGGTACTCCGCGATGAGCCGCACCTCCCTGATGTTCGCCTCGAGTTCCGTGGCGCACACGATGGTGTCGACGCTGGTGGCAAGTTCGAGCATGTCGCGCACCCCGCGGCGCTGCTCGGCGTTCGTGAAGTACGACTTCACGCGAGAGCGCAGGTTCTTCGAGGTGCCCACGTAGAGCCGCTCACCGCGAGGACCGCGGAAGATGTAGACGCCGGGCTTCGCAGGCGCCGCGTCTGCCATGCGCGCCTTCTTGCGGACTCGCTCAGGCATGGGGTTGCGCAGCGCCCCAAGGTCTTCTCGGTGAGTGATGCCGAACGCCGCGAGGCGCTCAAGCATGCGGTGCATGATCTCCGCGGTTGCTCTCGCGTCCTGGAGCGCGCGGTGGTTGGGCGTGACCTCGGTGCCGAAGACGCGAGCCAGAGTCGACAGCTTCTTGTTCGGCGCCTCCTCCTTGGTGGTCGCGCGGCGGGCGAGCACAACCGTGTCGACCACCTCGTTGCCGGGCCACTTGTAGCCATGTGTACGGCACGCGGCCCTGAGGAAGCCCGTATCGAAGGGAGCGTTGTGGGCGACGAGCACCGCGTCGCCAAGGAACTCAAGGAAGGTGGGAAGCACCTGCTCGATGCGCGGTGCCCCCACGACCATGGCGTCGGTGATGCCCGTGAGCGCGACGATCATGGGCGGGATGGGAGAACCAGGGTCAACAAGAGTCTGGAACTCGCCGATCACCTCTCCGCCGCGAGTCTTGACGGCGCCGATCTCCGTGATGGCGCTGGAGAGGGGGCTGCCGCCCGTGGTCTCGAGGTCGACAGTGACGAAGGTGGTCTGCGACAGCGGCTCGCCGAAGTCCTCAAGAGCGCGCTGCAGATGCAGCAGCTCCTCGACGGTGGAGGACGGCGTGGGGCTCATGCCTCGAAACTACGTCAGGGGCCTGACATGCTCCATGTCAGACCCCCTCCGTAGCCTCGGCCACATGATCATTGATTGCGATACCTGTGAGGTTCGCGGCAAGGAATGCGCGGACTGTGTTGTCACGTTCCTGACGATCGGCGTCCGTCCGGTCGACGAGGTCGTTGAGCTCGACTCCGAGGTCACCGCGGCCGTCCAGGCGCTGTCAGACGGCGGGCTCGTGCCGCCGCTGCGACTCGTGGAGAGGAAGGCCGTCTAGTGGTTGCCTGAGTCTCTCGTGTCCGTGTACAGGTCCTCAATCGCGTCGGCGAAGTCGCGCAGCACCAGGTCGCGCTTGACCTTGAGCGACGGCGTGAGGTAGCCGTTCGCGATCGTGAAGTCGTTCCTGAGCAGCTTGTATTTGCGGATGGACTCGGCGCGAGACACCGCCTTATTCGTGCGCGCGACGGCCTTATCGAGGTGCTCGAGCACAGTGGGGTGCTTGATCGCGTCCTCAACCGTCAGCGCTGGCAGTCCATGGCTCTTGAGCCAGCCGGGAAGCGCCTCCTCGTCAAGGGTGATGAGCGCACCGATGAACGGCTTCGCGTCGCCAACTACCACCACCTGACTTACGAGGGCATAGGCGCGCAGGCGATCCTCGAGCACAGCGGGAGCGACGTTCTTGCCGCCAGCGGTGACAATGATCTCCTTCTTGCGACCGGTGAGGAACAGGTACCCGTCCTCGTCCAAGTGGCCGATGTCGCCCGTCTTGAACCAGCCGTCCTCGAAGGTCTCTGCGGTCGCCTCCGGATTGCGGTTGTAGCCGTCGTAGATGATGGGGCCGCGCAGGAGCACCTCGCCGCCATCGGCGATCTTGATCTCGAGGCCAGACAGCGCCTTTCCCACGGAGCCGATCTTGGACAGCGTGGGGCGGTTGACCGTTGCCGCCGCCGTCGTCTCCGTGAGTCCATAGCCCTCAAGCACCGTGAGCCCAAGCCCGCGGTAGAAGTGGCCAAGGCGCGCTCCAAGCGGCGCTGAGCCGGAGACCGCCCAGTGGGCGCGACCGCCGACGAGCTCCACGATCTTGCTCAGCACGAGCTTGTGGGCCAGCTTGTGACGCATCTTCAGCGCCATCGACGGTCCCTGTGGAGTGTCGAGGGCCTGCGAGTACTCGATCGAGGCATTCGCGGCCCAGCGGAAGATCTTCACCTTGCCGCCTGCTGCGGCCTTCTGCTCGGCGCCGTTGTAGACCTTCTCGAACACGCGAGGCACCGCAACCAGCAGCGTCGGCTTGAACGTGCCCAGCAGGGGAACGAGGTTCTTGGAATCGGGGCAGAAGCCGATCACCACTCCCGAGGAGAACAGCACGATCTCGATGAGTCGTGCGAACACGTGCGCGAGGGTCATGAACAGGACCGTCGACGCACCCTTCTCGAACAGCACCTCCGGCAAGGCCTCCTGGATGCCCTTCGTGTGGTGCACAAAGTGGAAGTGGTTGAGACGCACGCCCTTGGGACGGCCGGTGGTGCCGGACGTGTAGATGATGGTGGCGAGGTCATCGAGCTTGATTGCGTCCGTGCGGCGGGTGACCTCGGCGAAATCGCCGCCCTCGCCGAGTTTGTAGAGCTCATCGAGGATGCCGTCGTCGATGACGTGCACGTGCTCAAGCGGCGACTCCGACTGCTTGGCGACCTTGCGCGCGAGCGCCGCGTTCTCCGCGGTCTCGACAAAGACGCGGTTCACATTGGCATCCGACGTGATCCAGTCGATCTGGTCCTGCGACGACGTGTCGTAGATCGGCACGGGGATCGCACCAACTGACCACAGCGCGAGGTCGAGGATGGTCCATTCGTAGCGAGTCTTCGCCATGATCGCGACGCGGTCGCCGGCGTTCACGCCAAGGGCGATTATTCCGAGCGCGGCGCGACGCACCATGAGCATCGCCTCGTTGCCGCTGACGTCGTGCCACTGCAAGTTCTCGTCATGCCACCTGAACACGACGTCATCGCCGCGTGCAGCCCATCCCCCCTGAATAAGCGCCACAATGTTCTGGGCGTCGTAGTGCTGGGTCTGGGTAAACGTCATTGTCTCTCCCGTGGCTTGGCGTCCGTTTGGGAAACGATACCCTCGTAGGACGTCCCAAGAGTCCCAGAAGGCGAGGAACATGCACGCGGTCGGTGTGGACATTGGCGGTACCAAAATCGCCGTAGGCGTTGTCGACGACTCAGGCAGGATTCTCGCGAAGACAAAGCGCAAGACGCAGCCCCAGGACGTCTCGAGCATCAACGAGGCAATCGCCGACGCTGTGGCTGAGCTCGCGCAGGACTACCAGTTCAATGCGGTGGGCCTCGCAGCGGCTGGTTTTGCGTCGTCGGACCGCCACACGATGCTGTTCGCCCCCAACCTGGCATGGCGCGACTATCCGCTCGCCGAAAAGGTGCGCGAGGCCATCGGCCGCGACGACATCACGGTGGTGGTCGAGAACGACGCCAATGCCGCAGGCTGGGCGGAGTTCGCGTACGGCGTGGCCACCGACGTCAGCCACATGGTGATGCTCACGATCGGCACCGGACTCGGCGCCGCGATCGTCACCGATGGCCACATGCTGCGCGGTGCCTTCGGTGTCGCCGCGGAGCTTGGCCACCTGCGCGTTGTTCCTGATGGCGAGCCGTGCGGCTGCGGACAGAAGGGCTGCTGGGAGCAGTACGCCTCCGGCTCCGCGCTCACGCGCGAGGCACGCAAGCAGGCGGCGGAGCGCCCTGCAGAGGCCGCCGCGCTTATCGAAGCCGCCGGGGGAGACCCGGCTGCCATCACCGGCCCACTCGTGACCAAGGTGGCGTTCACGGGCGACCCCTTCAGCGTCGGGCTGCTTGCCGACCTTGGCCGCTGGATTGGTGAGGGCTGCGCAACGCTCGCTGCCGTGCTGGATCCCGAGCTGTTCGTCATTGGCGGCGGCGTGGTCGAGGCGGGCGATCT
>Ga0065721_10050389_pt1 | contig 20631 bp, 15 predicted proteins | sample Mesricmetagenome_FD_59108 | JGI IMG/M metagenome (GOLD analysis project Ga0065721, IMG submission 59108) | Mesophilic microbial community from rice straw/compost enrichment Sample: eDNA_1 v2 (version 2) | ecosystem: Engineered > Solid waste > Grass > Composting > Bioreactor | place: USA: Davis... | reverse complement strand
TTTCATCGAGCGCCCGGCCGTGGAGCGCGCCGGCCTGGCTCGCGGCTTCGAGCCGTTCGACTGGCAGGGCCGCCGTCTGGGCAACTATCGCATCGTCAGCGAGCTCGGCCGCGGCGGCATGAGCCACGTCTACAAAGCGGTTCGCGACGACGATCAGTACTACAAAGAAGTGGCGATCAAGCTGCTGCGTCCGGGTCTCGATACGCAGAGTCTGCTGCAGCGGTTGCGCGACGAGCGCCAGATCCTCGCCGAGCTCAGCCACCCGAACATCGCCCAATTGCTCGATGGCGGCGTCACCGATACCGGCGCGCCCTATCTGGTCATGGAGTACATCGAAGGCGAGCCCATCGATGTGTATTGCGAACGGCGCGAGCTGAGCATCGCGGCGCGCATCGACCTGGTGCGCACCTTGTGTGGTGCCGTTCATTACGTGCACCAACACCTCATGGTTCACGGCGACCTCAAGGGCGGCAACATCCTCGTGACCAACGACGGCGTCGTGAAGCTGCTGGACTTTGGTATCGCCAAACTGCTCAATGCCGCGAGCGACGCCTCGCACAGCATGATCAATCAGGTCGTGGCGCTGACGCCGGCGTATGCCAGTCCGGAACAGATACGGGGCGAGCCGATCACCACGGCGAGCGACGTCTACTCGCTCGGCGTGCTGCTCTACAAGTTGCTTGCGGGCACCTTGCCGTTCGACGTTCCGGCCGAGTTGTTCGGATGGGAAGCGGCCGCGGCGCTCGGCGATCGCCCACCGCGCCCACCCAGTATCGCTGCCGCGGAAAGAAAAGCCGCAGGCCAGCGGCGTATCGCGCCACAGCTGCGCGGCGATCTCGATGCCATCGTCATGAAGGCGCTCGCGAAAGAGCCCGAGGATCGTTACGGCTCCGCCGAGCATCTCGCCGAGGATCTGCATCGCTATCAACGCGGATTCCCGGTGCACGCACATCCCGCCAACGCCTGGTATCGCACTCGGAAGCTGGTGATGCGTCACAAGGCGGCGACGGTCGCGACGGTGTTGTTTGCTGTCGCGATAGTCTCTGGTGTCGTTGCGACCGCGTGGCAGGCGCACGTCGCAAGCAACGAACGTGCACGCGCCGAACGTCACCTGGCGGAGATTCGCAAGCTCACCAACACCTATCTGCGCGATGTCTACAAAGCGGCCGTGAACCTGCCGGGTGCCACCGAAGTACGCAAACTGCTGGTGGAGAACTCGTTGAAACATATTTCCGCGCTGGAGGGCGAAGCGCAGGATTCGCTCGAATTCAAGCGCGAGCTGGCGTGGGCCTATCAGAAGTTCGGCGATGTACAGGGCGACTACCTGGGCGCCAACCTCGGCGATACCGAGGGCGCCGTGCAAAGTTATCGTCGCGCGCTACGCCTGCGTGAGCAGGTCGCCGAGCAGAGCCCGACGCTGGCCGACTTGTCCGAGCTGATGAACAGCTATCTCGCGCTGAGCGAGCTGTTGGCGGCGCAGAGCAAGCTCGAAGAAGCCATCCCACTGGCGGAAGCGGCGAAAGAGATTGGCAAGAAGGTGATTGCCATGCCGGAGGCCACCGCGGCCGAGCACCGGATGGCGGCCGCGGCCGATCTGGTGCTGGGAACCGATCTCAGCTCGATCGATTCGCCGCGCGCGCTGGCAGCGCTGGAAGCGACACGAGTCGTTTTCGAACGCTTGTACACCGAGCGCCCCGACGATCTGGACACACGGCTCGATATGGCGCTGATCCACGCCCGCATCGGCTTCGCCCATGGACGCGCGCAGCAATACGAATCGGCTTTGCAGGAGTACCTGAAATCAACCGAGTACGTCGAGCAACTCGTGCGCGACTACCCAGCCGATGCAGAAATAATGCGCGCCTCGGCCTTCGCGGCGGTCAACGTGGGCGAGTACTACAACTTTCTGAACCAGCCCGACCAGGCACTGGAGTACATTGAGCTCGCGCTGGGACGCGTCGAGCATCTGCACGTGGTCGATCCCGCGAACCAACAGGCAGCGCTCGCCGTGGCGTACGTGCTCAATCATCTCGGCGACAGCCATCTGCTGAAAGGCCAGCCGAAGACGGCCCTGACGCATTTGAATCGGGCGCTCGCGCTGGTCAACGCAGCACCACCGGCGAAACCGACCGACATCGCCGAAGTCCGCATGCTCCCCGGCGTCACGAACTTCCGGCTCGGCAAGGCGCACGCCCTGCTGAATCGACCGCATGACGCCGCCACCCATCTGGAAGCCAGCGTCACGCAGCTGCAGCCGTTGACCGACGATGCCGTGATCGGCAAGGACGCGCAGCGCTTCACCGAACAGGCGAAGCAGCTGCTCGATTCCCTCAGCTGATCAGATCAGCACCTCGATCGCCGGCTCGCGCAGGTTGTAGGTCGAGCTCATCGCCCGTCCGTACGCGCCGGCGGTCGCGATCAACAGCACGTCGCCTTCCTGGGTCGGCGGCAGCAGCCGATCGTTGCCCAACTGATCGCCCGACTCGCAGATCGGGCCGACCACATTGACGACCTCGGTGGCTAGATCGTCCAGGCGCGTGAGATTCACGATCTCGTGATGCGCGCCGTACAGCGCCGGTCGGATCAGCGAGTTCATGCCGGTGGCAACGCCGACGTAGTGCACTTCGCCCTTGCCCTTCAGCTGCGTCACCTGAGCGAGCAGCACGCCCGCCTCGGCAACCAGATAACGACCCGGCTCGATCCACAGCGTCAGCTTTGGATGCGCCGCCTTCAGTGCGGCCAACGTCTCGCCGAATTCGGAGAGCTTCACGCCCTGCTGGCCCAGCCGCTCCGGCACGCCCAGGCCACCGCCCAGATCGACGATGCGCACGTCCTTGAAACGCTGCGTCAGCGCCGTGAGCGTGTCGCCCACCGACTTCCAGTTGTCGACCGTGAACACTCCGCTGCCGGTGTGCGCATGCAGACCGACGACCCGGGCACCGGAGGCCTTCACCAGGCGCTCGAGCTCATCCAGCTCAAACAACGGCACGCCGAACTTCGAGTGCACGCCGGCCGTGCGCACTTTGTCGTGATGTCCGCGGCCATAACCGGTGTCGATACGGATGAACACATCGCGCCCCTTGAACACCTCCGGCCAGGCCTTCAGCGGATGCAAGTTATCGAGCGTCACCCAGATGCCCTGCTGCACGGCCCATTCGTATTCGGCGCGCGGCGCGAAGTTGGGCGTGAACAGGATCTTCTGCTTGTCGAGCTTCGGCACCGTCTTCAGCACGTGCTCGACTTCGGCGCGCGACACGCACTCGAAGCCCAGGCCCTGCTCGGCAAACAGCTGCAGAATCTCCGGATGCCAGTTGGCCTTGAGCGCGTAGAACACGCCTTCGATGCCCGGCAGCGCACGCAGCGCCTTGGCCTTGGCGGTGAGCGTCGCACGGTCGTAGACGAACGCCGCGCCATGTTCCCGTCCCAGCGAGATCAGATCGTTGCGCCGGTCGTGCCACCACTGCTTCAGATCGATCGCCGACTTGTCCTTCGGACCATACAGCTCTTCCCAGGTCGGGCCGAGCACACGATCCGCGGTCATCTTCTGAATGGCGATGTCATGCAGACGCGACACCAGCCGGTCGCCCTGCTCCTCATCGATCACGAACGTGATGTTCAGATCGTTCGCCGCCTGCGTCACCAGGTAGATCTTCTGCTCTTCGAACAGCTCGAGCGCCTCGCCCAAGCGATGCAGGATGGCGCGAATGTTTCTTCCGACCAGGCTGACCGCCGCGCACGGGCCGATGACTTCGACGCGGCACAGCTTGCCGAGATCCACGACCAGCGCATCGAGCGTCGCCTTGTCCAGCGTGTTCGCCGCCGGATCCAGCGACACGGTGACGCTGGTCTCGGAGGTCGACACCAGGTCGATCGACAGGCCGTGGCTCTTGAACACCTGGAAGGCATCGGCGAGAAAGCCCACCGAATGCCACATGCCGACGGTTTCCATCGACACCAGCGTGATGTTCTTCTTGATCGTGACAGCCTTCACCTGCGCGGCGACGTTGCCACCGTGAGTGGTGATGACGGTGCCTTCGAGCTTCGGTGTCTGCGTCGCGTAGACGTACAGCGGGATGCCGTACTGCTTCACGGGCATGATGCAGCGGGGATGCAGAACCTTTGCGCCGCTGCTGGCGATTTCCTGCGCTTCGTCGTATTCGAGCGCACGGAGCAAACGAGCCGTCGGCACGGAGCGCGGGTTCGCGCTGAACATGCCGGGGACATCGGTCCAGATTTCCAGGCGACGCGCGCCGAGCTTTGCCGCGAAATAGCTGCCCGAGGTATCGGAACCGCCGCGCCCCAGGAGCACCGTGTCGCCCTGCTCGTCGCTGGCGATGAAGCCCTGCGTGATGAACACCGTGCCCTGCGAGGACCAGCGGCGCTGCAACTCCAGGTCAGGCTCGTAGTTACAAGTCGCCGACAGATAACTCGACCGCAGATTGGCGTTGCGACGCTGTTCGGCCTTGAGCACCGTGCGCGCATCGACCCATTGCACGTCCAGGCCTTGAGCGGCCAGGAATGCCGCGCCGAGCCGGGTCGCCATCAACTCGCCCTGCGCCATCACGCGCGCCCGCAGGCGCTCGCTCACCTCACCAACCAGCGCGATGCCGGCCGCAATCTGCCGCAGACGTCTGAACTGTTCTTCCAGATCCTGGCTGGGGGTCACGCCCAGATCGCGCGCCAGATCGCGGTGGCGCTGCTCGATCTGATTCATCACGCCTTCGGCCTCGTTGCCCAGCGTGTTGTGGCTGGCGAGCGAGATCGCGAGCAGCTGCTCCAGACGATCGGTAATCCCCGACAGCGCGGAATGAACCAGTACCGGGCGCATTCCTTCGGCCAACCGATCGCGGATCACCGCCGCGACATTTTTCCAGTTCGCGACCGAGGAAACGCTGGTACCGCCGAACTTGAGCACCACCCACGGCGACGCCGCGGGCGTGGAATCAGCCATCGTCATTTGTGAGCTCTACTAGAGTGGTGAATGAAAGGATCGGGTCGCGGGCCAGCGCGCACCATCCTGCTCCGTTCGGGCATCCTGCCCAGCACCGGAGTTGCGGTCAGCTGCAGGGGCGCGAAGCGGATGGCTCGCGCGGCACCTTACTATTCTTCGTCGAAGTCGTTCAGTTCTTTCTTCAGGCGCCGGTCGGCCAGGACATCCTCGAGTTTGCTCCAGGCTGCTTTGCCTTTTTTCGCCGCGGCGTTGGCGTTCGGACGGGCGCGTCGCGCGCCAGAATCAATGAACTTCTCATAATTCTGGTCTTCGTCGCTCTCGGCGACGAAGTCATCATCGATATCGAAGTGATCGTCGTCTCTCTCCACCATGGGCTTTCCTGAAAAATCCAGCCAAATCAACTAGATCGGTAACCGGCAGGGCCGGAAGCCTGCGGACTATATACGACTCCCGGCGGTTTTCAATGGCTTGGAGGACAGGCACCTCAAATAGTTCGCGCCGGCGGCCCCCGGCGCAGTGCATCAGGCGCCGTTGCTGACGATGACCGGCGCCCCCCGGCCCAGACCCAGCGCCTCGGCCGCGCTCTGCTCCGCCCGGGCGATTTCGACGACGCCGAAGGAGTTGACGAGGGCCAGGAACTCCCCCGGGCTCACGTCGCCGTAGGTGCGCCTGAGGGCAAAGCTGTGGCCGCCGGTCTTCACCATGGGCCGGCTGAACGACTCGATCAGGCTGCCGTCGATATTGGTGATCAGGTTGCCGAAGTGGTCCGTGGTAATGACCACCCCCGCGACCTGGTCCGCGGCGACGCTCGGCTCGTCCACCCAGGAAGGCACGATGTCGTGAGTTTCCGGTCCCAGGTCGGCCGGATGGGCGCGCCGCCCGGCGATTTCCGCCGCCAGCGGCGCGAAGATGTCCCGGCCATGGAAGGTGGCGCTGGCGGGCGGCAGCTTGAACTTGCCGGCGGCATGAGCGGCATCGAACCGGTAGATCCTGGCGTTGGGCACCTTGGTCAGGATGGGCGCGAGCAGGCCATTGTCCGGCGCGAGAAACGCGTGTCCGTTGGCGACGACCGCGACGATGTCCCGCTTGGTACCCACCCCGGGGTCGACCACCGCCACATGCACCGAGCCCTCCGGAAAGTAGCTGTAGGCCCGCGCCAGCCAGAAGCCGGCCTCGGCCGGCCAGTAGACCGGCACGTCGTGGGTCACATCGATGATGCGCGCCTCGGGCAGCCGCGCCAGGATGCGCCCCTTCATGGTCGCAACGAACGGTCCTTGCGGACCGAAGTCGGTGGTGAGTGTGATGACGCCGCAGGCTGAGAACATGGTTGGAATGAAAGCGTTCGAGTTCAGTTGCGATATTCGCAGCGGCCGAAGTCCTGCACGATGACATTGCGCTCGCTGGCCACCACCCGGAATGACGCGTCACCGCCGCCGATGTTCCAAACGTCGAGCCGCAGCGCCTCGCCAGGATAGACCGGACTGGTGAAACGCGCATCGAGCCGCGTCAGTCGGGACGGATCGTCGCCGCACAATGTCTTGATCAACGCGCGCCCCGCCATGCCGTAATGACACAGGCCGTGCAGGATGGGCCGGTTGAACCCGGCGCTCGCGGCGATCTCCGGATCGCTGTGCAATGGGTTGTAATCGCCGGATAGGCGATAGAGCAATGCCTGAGCGCGCGCGGTCTTGATCGTGATGGAATGGTCCGCCTTGCGGTCCGCCGGCACCGGCCGCGGCTTCGGCGCGCCGTCGCTCTTGCCACCAAAACCGCCATCGCCGCGCAGGAAGGATACGACTCCCATGGTCGCCAGCAGATCGCCGTTGGCGTTGTCGTAGAGCTTGCGCGTCGAATACAGGATCGCGCCCTTGGTCTTGCCCTTGTCGTAGATCTCATCGAGCGAGAACTCACCCATCACCGTGCCTTCGGTCGGCAGCGGCTTGTGCACTATGAGCGACTGTTCGGCGTGCAGCAGCATCTTGTAGTTGATGCCGAAGGCCGGATCGGCGAACAGCATCGGCAGGGTGCCCAGCGTCACCGCCTGCGTCGGCAGCGCGACCAGCGCTTTTTCGTAGACGTATTTGAGATCGCCCGCGTCGGTCGGATCGTCCGCCCCAACGCCCAGGCCGAGCGCATAGAGCATCGTGTCACGCCGGGTGTAACTGTGGCGCAGCGGCTCGAACTGCATGCTCTTCAGCCTGGCGTAATCGATCGGCATGGTCGCTCCCTAACGCGAACTGGTCCGCCGGGATTGTCACCGAAACATTCCGGGCGCGCCACGAGCATCTTTGCGGGTGCCAGCTTGCAGAATTCGAAAACATTGGCGTAGCATCGGTTCCGCGCATGTGACTGGCGTAGATGGAACAACCATCGGGAAGCATGCGTGCAGGGCCCTCCCTGCCGCGGCCGCTCGCCTGGGCAACTCAGTCCACCCTTCACAGGAGCGCCGCCATGCAGATCTCATTCGACTTGCTGAGATCGTCCGACCCCGACGTGTTCGATGCCGTGATCGGCGAGGAACGCCGTCAGCGCGAGGGCCTCGAGCTGATTCCCTCGGAGAACTACGCCTTTCCCGAGGTGTACGCCACCAACGGCTCGGTGTTCGCCAACAAATACGCCGAAGGCTATCCCGGGCGGCGCTATTACGGCGGGCAGCAATTCACCGACCGCATCGAATCGCTGGCCATCGAGCGCGCCAGGCATTTGTTTCGTGCCGAGCATGCCAACGTGCAGCCGTTGAGCGGCTCGCCGATGAATCAAGCCGTGTACATGGCCTGTCTTGCCCCTGGCGACACCGTGCTCGCGATGGATCTTTCGCACGGCGGCCATCTCACGCACGGCGCACCCGTGTCGTGCATGGGGCGCATCTTCAACTTCGTTCGTTATAAAACCTCGCCGCCCGACGGTCACATCGACTACGACGCCGTGCTCACAACCGCGCGAGAAGTGAAACCGAAGATCGTGCTGTGCGGCCACTCTTCGTATCCGCGTGAAGTCGACTACGCACGCTTCCGGCAGATTGCCGACGACGTGGGCGCGCTGTGTATGGCAGACGTATCACACGTCGGCGGTCTGATCGCCGGCGGCGCGCTGGCCAATCCACTCGACGCCGGCTTCGACATCGTCACCACGACGACACACAAATCGCTGCGTGGGCCGCGTGGAGGAATGATTCTGAGCAAGGCGTCGCTTGCACAGAAGATCGACGCTGCAGTGTTCCCTGGCATGCAGGGCGGACCGCATATGAATGCCGTCGCCGGCATCGCCGTGACGCTGAAACTCGCCGCCGAACCCGCCTTCAAAGCATACGCGGCCCAGGTCGTGCGTAACGCTCGTGTGCTGGCCGAAGAGCTGTTACATCTCGGCTGCACGCTCATCACCGGCGGCATGGAGAATCATCTGATCGTCATTGACACCGTGCAGTCGTTCGGCATCGACGGCGGCGTCGCCGAGACCGCCCTCGACCTCGCCGGCCTCACCGTAAACAAACAAGTCATCCCCGACGACCCTCGCCCGCCGCTCAAGCCCAGCGGCATCCGCCTGGGCACACCAGCGCTCACGACCCGCGGAATGAAGGAGCCGCAGATGAAACAAGTTGCGGCATGGATCGCTCAGGCACTTCGCACTCCGGCGGATGAGCCGAAGCTGCGGGAGATTCACGAGCAAGTGAAGGCGCTTTGCAAACAATTTCCGGTGCCGGGCCTGGACGCTTAGCAGCTACCGGCGAAGCACCTGTTCGCCTTCGATGAGGCTGGCGATAAAAGCTCTAGCCTCATCGTCCTCGACATCCGCGAGAGAACGGCCATCATTGTCTTTCCACAGCAACCTTCCGTTAGCGCTGTATCCAACGATCACGGACGCGGCCTGGCTCGGACTTGGAAAGGCGTAGTTTTCAGAGAATTCGAATTGCTCTCCTACATCAAGCAGCACGCCAGCACTGATCAACTTAGCGCGCACTGTGGAATTTCCGCGAGACAGACTGAACGCCTCATCCTTCGTAGCGCGGGACCCTTTCAGGACGACAAACGCATCTGTCGTGCGAACGGCCGAGGCTACGATGGCGCCAGTTCTGAGCTGAAATTGATCACCGCCCTCGTTTCTCGCTCCTGCCGCAGGAGCACCACCGCTGGCTATATCGGAAGCGCTGACGGCCTCTCGCGCAACCTGAGACGCTAGAATCGGATCGAGCACGCGATGCCCCAGCACTCCGAGCAGCGTTCGGATATTTCCCGCAAACTCGTCCATTGCGTCGCGGTCGGCTCGAGGTAGCGCCGGCTGCTGGGGCGTGACCGAGTTGAGAACCAGATAACGGCGAGCCGCCTTGGCCCCATGAACGAGTGCGGATTCCAAGTACTTGATGTGAGCCTTGGTAAGATTGTCGTCCTTGCTCGTAAACGCGATGCATTCGGACCAAAAGTCCTTCGTAGCCATGTGTTCGGGGAGTCGCTCGGTGACGACCTCTGCTTCGCCAATATAAACCGCGTCGCGGCCGCTGACTCCATCAACACCCAGCAAGAAGTAGACACCTTGCTTCCTGATCTCCGACCAGTTTTTCAGCTCGGCGATGTTATTGCGCGAGAATGCAAGCGCCTGGCCGGTCCAGTTTACGATTTCGGCATGCCGGATGCCGGCAACGTCACCGTCCGCCAAGAAGATCCGGATGGTTCTGCCCATCGATGCCTCGTGGAATTATTTGTTTGTTGGCTCGCTGTCATCCAAACGCCGCATCCACATCCATGCTCGGATGCAGCAATCGCAGAATGGTGATTCCATCCTGTCGCTGCACATAAAACGCAATGTGAGCGGCAACTCTGAAGGAGCGCACACCGGGCGCGAGTGCCTCGCGTTGACGCCCCACGTCTGGCATAAGGCTCAGCTTCTGTAGCGCCACTTCGAGCTCCTCGCGATAGTGGCGCGCTTGCTCGATACCCCACGTCTGCTTCGTGTAGCCCACGATCTCCCGCAAATCCGCGGCCGCGCGAGCGGTGAGATCGTAGCGCGACATTACTTCTGAAGATCGTTATCGATGCCCGCGAAAGCATCAGCGGCGCTTACAACGTTGCCGCGCTTCAAATCGTCGAGACCTTTGCGTACTTCCTGACGGAGGAGACGCAGCTTGAGTTGCTGTTGCTCTTCATAAGCCGCCGCGGACATGACAACGGCGACGGCTCGACCGTTCTTTGAGATGGTCACCGGCTCCCGCTGAGCTTTGTCGAGCAAAGCACCGAAATTCGTTTTGGCATCGGCGGCTGGGATGGTTTCCATGCGAACGCACCAGAGATTGGAACTGCGCCGGATTATAGAGCTGGCGGTCGAATTAACCAAATTGGTCAATTTTACCGTCCGTATGTCATTGAATGGCAAGCTAAACAGTCGCTTCGATCCTCTCCCCGCTCTCGGCATCGAAGCAATGCAGCCGCTCGGGCGAGGCTTGTAGCGTGATGGTCGAGCCCAGTGGCGGCAAGTGATAGGGCGAGGATCGTACGCTGATCCGCCACGCGCCGGCGCTGGCGTGGATGAAGGCTTCGTTGCCGACGGTCTCGATCAAATCGACCAGCACGGACAGGCGAACATTCCCGGGCGGGCTGGCGCCGTCCACCCGTTGCAGGTCTTCCGGCCGGATGCCGATGACGATGGATCGCCCCGCCGGCAGCCCCGGCGGAACGGCGAGTTCCGCACCCTCGCCCTTCAGCACAGTTCCGCTGCTGTCCAGCGAGCCACGGAAGAAATTCATCGCTGGATTGCCGAGGAAGCCGGCAACGAACAGATTCACCGGCCGCTCATAGATATTCATCGGCGTATCGATCTGCTGCACGATGCCCCGGTCGAGCACGACGATGCGCTGGCCCAGCGTCATGGCCTCGACTTGATCGTGCGTCACGTACACCATCGTCGTTTTGAGCGAGCGATGCAGCCGCGCGATTTCCGTCCGCATCGCCGAGCGCAGCTTGGCGTCGAGGTTCGACAGCGGTTCGTCCAACAGAAACACCTTCGGATGCCGCACCAGTGCGCGCCCGAGCGCAACGCGCTGGCGCTGCCCGCCGGACAGCTGTTTGGGCAATCGATCGAGCATGGATTGCAGCTCGAGCCGATCGGCCGCGTCCCGCACGCGCTCGGCCACCTCCTGTTCCGAATGCCCGCGCAGCTTCAATCCGAAGCCGAGGTTCTCGCGCACCGTCATGTGCGGATACAGCGCATAGCTCTGGAACACCATGGCGATGTCACGATCGCGCGGCTCCAGATAGGTCACGTCGCGATCGCCGATATGGATGCTGCCGCTGGTCGCCTCCTCCAGCCCCGCGATCAGACGCAACAGCGTGCTCTTGCCGCAGCCCGACGGCCCGACCAGCACCAGCAGCTCGCCATCGGCGATATCGAACGTGGCGCTGTCGACGCCCACATGGCCGTTGCTGTAAACCTTACGTACGGCTTTGAGTTTTACTGCTGCCACGCCCGCCCCAGCTCCTCTACACTGCGCCCATGATCCAGCCCATCCAATTTCCCAAGGATTTTCTTTGGGGCTGCGCGACCTCGGCCTATCAGATCGAAGGCTCGCCGCTCGCCGACGGCGCCGGGCCGAGCGTCTGGCATCGCTTCTCGCATACCCCCGGCCGCGTGCAGGACGGCGACACCGCCGATGTTACCTGCGATCACTACCGGCGCTGGCAGAGCGATGTCGATCTGATGCATTCGCTGGGCTTGAATGCCTACCGCTTCAGCATCGCGTGGGGCCGCGTACTGCCCGAAGGCATCGGACGCATCAATCCGGCCGGCCTCGATTTCTACGAACGCCTGGTCGACAGGCTCCTGTCGCGCGGCATCCAACCCATGGTGACTTTGTTCCATTGGGACCTGCCGGCCGCATTGGACGATCGCGGCGGCTGGTTGAATCGCGACATCGCGCAATGGTTCGCCGAGTACGCCGATGTGATGTTCCGGCGCTTGGACGATCGCGTCACGTACTGGACGACGTTGAACGAACCTTGGGTGGTCGCCGACGGCGGCTACATGCAAGGAGTCCTCGCGCCGGGCCATCGCAATGTCTTCGAAGCTCCGCGGGCCACGCATCACCTGATGATGGCGCATGGCGCGGCCGTACAAGCCTACCGAGCGACCGGACGCAACAAGATCGGCCTGGTGGTGAACATCGAGCCCAAATATCCGGCCTCGCAATCCGATGCGGATCTTGCAGCCACGCGTCGGGCCGAGGCATACATGAACCGGCAGTATCTGGAGCCCGCGCTGCTCGGCTCGTATCCCGAAGAGCTGCACGAAGTCTTTGGCGAAGCCTGGCCCAAGTGGCCACAGTCCGATCTGGACCTGATCCGGCAGCCGCTCGACTACATCGGCGTGAACTATTACACGCGCGCGGTGGTTCGCGCCGATGCCAACGCATGGCCGCTGAAGTCCACGACGGTGAAACAGAAGCAGCACACGCACATGGAGACCGGCTGGGAAGTGTTTCCTCAAGGTCTGGTCGACACCCTGTTGTGGATCAAGGACCAGTACGGCAACCCGCCGGTGTACATCACCGAGAACGGCGCTTGCTTCTTCGATCCGCCGCAAGTCGAGGGGCCGGTTCTGGAAGACCCGCTGCGAGTCGACTATTTGCGCAAACACATCACCGCGGTCCACACGGCCATGCGGCGTGGCGCCGACATTCGCGGTTACTTCGCGTGGTCGCTGTTCGATAACTTCGAATGGGCGTTCGGCTTCTCCAAGCGCTTCGGCATCGTGCACATGAATTACGAAACGCTGGAGCGCACGCTCAAGAGCAGCGCGCATTTCTACTCGAAGGTCATCGCAACCAACGGCGCGGCGCTGACGCAATAGCGGCCTCATCGCGGAAAGACGATAGTGAACGGCAGCTCGCTGATCCGCAGATCGTTGCCAAGCCACCGTCCCAACCCCTGCCGGATCGACTGATGTTTGGGGACCTCGCCGGGCCATGACACCGCAACGCCGCCCACCGGCATCTGCTGCAGCGGCTCGATGTGCAGCGTGGTCTCGTCATCCTCGACCTCGAGCGAGTAACTGAGCGAACCGAACGGCGTGCGCAGGTTGCGGACCTCGAATCCTTCCTTCCTGGTCCACGCCTCCGGCACGCCGGCCATCAGCACCAGCGTCTCGTCCGCCTGGCGCTCGAAAGCAAACATGTCGAGCACCGAACGGCCGTAGTCGGAAGCGACCCAGCCGTGCGGCATGTCGCCGATGAATCGGCTCTCGCGAGGGTCACGGCCAATGACTTCCGCCCACTGATTCCAGGACGCCGGGCGCCGGTCGTCCATGAAGAACTTGATCAGCTCTGTGCCCCGCTCGCGCCAGCCCAGGCGGATGAACGCCCCCAGATTGCGCCACTCGTAAGGTGTGTATGCATCCCACTTCGTGTCGGTGCGGCGCTCGACGAAGTGCTTCCAGTACCTCTCGAACGTGGCACGCAATTGGCTCGGCGGCAGCATTTGCGTCTCGCCGACCGGGGCAAGCGCGATGGTGGTCGACGTCGCGTCGAAGTCGCCCAGTTCAGCAGAGCCCGGCAGGTAATCGATGTTGTGCAGACGCATGGCAACGTTGAGCGAGCGATACAAGTCCGAACGGAACTGGTCGCGCGACTCGAGGAACGCGTGCATCTGTTTTTTCTCGTTCAACGCCCGGGCGATGCGAACCGCCGACTCGTAGCCGCCCAACGCCCAGAAGTTGTCCCAGTACGAATGCATGGGCTTGGCCGAGTAGCCCTCGTGACTGATGGACGCCGGCATCAGCCCATAGAATGCGGCCCGATCGCCCTGCTGATTCTCCGGGGTGCGCTCCGAGAGCCGCAGCTTGTCCATGTATTCGACCGCCTTGACCACCGCCGGCCACATGGAGCGCAGCAGCTTCTCATCGCCGGTGTAGCGGTAGATTTCGTCGATCAGGAACAGGAACTCGCCATTGCTGTCATTCTCGGGCACCGGATCGGCGCCACGACGATCGACACAGCACGGGACCTTGCCGTTTGCAAACTGATACGGTGCGAACCATTCCAGAAACTCCTTCGCGACCTCCGCATGCCCCATGCGCAGCAGCATCTCCGACGTCATCGCGCCATCGCGGATCCAGGAACGCTCATACGAACGGGAACCGGGCTGCAGTGCCGGGCCGTCTCGATTGATCAGCACATGGGCGAGCGCGGTTCGCAGCGTGTCGTACAGCTCGCGGTCGGCTTTCGGCAGGATGAGCTCGACCCGATTGAGCTTGTCGCGCCACTGCTGTTCGACCTCCTCCTGATTCTTCGGTGCCTGCGAGCTGGTCGCGAGGTGTCGCTGACCTTCCGCAATGCTGCCGTTGGCTTGCGTGCCGGACTGGTGCAGCGGCAGGTCCAGAACGATCTTCCGGCTCTCGCCCGGGCCCAGATTCAGCGAGTACAGCATCGCGCCCGACGCGAAGCCACTCTCATCCGTAATCCTGGCCGGGGCCTCTGGCGCAGCAAGCCACTCGCACGGCGTGTCCGCCGTCAGCGAGGCTGCACGGAATGATTGCGGCGGCGTTCGCGGAAACACACTCGGGACTTTGTCCACACTGACCGCGCCGTTGTCGAAAGCCAACTCGTGAATCGGACTGACCCCGCCCGCGGTGTTGAGGAACTGCGCCGGTGGATTGACCTGGAACGGTCGCACCGTGAGCGCGAGCGTGTACTGACGCCGGCTCTTGGTTGGATTGCGAATCGTATAGACCGCCTCGGTGCGCGCATTGCCCGGCTCGCCGATCCCATAGGCCGTCGTGGTCAGCATGACATCGGAATGTTTCCACTCCACGGACGGAATGGGCAGATAGTGATCGGCCAGCGACTGCCGAATCGACACGTCCGCCCAGGTCAGCCATCGATCGTGCACGCGGACGAACGGCTCGATCGAGAAACCGCCCTTGCGCGCTTCGAGCGCGCCATCCTCGGAAATCATGCTCTCTTCGGTGTCGCCATCGACACCGACGATCGTCCAGTACGTTTGCTCCTTGTAATACGCCCGCGGATAGCAGCCACGCCGGCTATCCTTCGCCAGCGATTCGATGAACGCATTCGGCGACGCGCCGAACTGCAGATCGCGCACGTGCAGCTCGGAGATGCCGACTGCGCGCCCCGGGTTCGGCATGCTCAGTCGTATGAATCGCGCTTCTGACTCCGGCAGCAGATGCGAGTCACGGCCGCCGTTGCCGCCTTCGATGGTGCGCACTCGGGTCCAGGACTTGCCGTCCATCGACAGCTCGAGGGTGTATCGCTGTGCGTACAGTTGCGGCGCCCAGTCGATCTCCAGGCCACCGAATTCCTGGACGCTCTGCAGATCCAGCGTGAGCGATTGATCGTTGCCACTCGCATCGCTTTGCCACGCGGTCTTTGCATTGCCGTCGATGACGCGCGCGGCGACGTTGCCGTTTTCTTGTGACGAAGCCGTCACGATCGGCTTGGGCACTTGCGACGGCTTCTGCACGGGTTTGATCGCCAGTCGATCGAACCACAGGCTGCCCTTGCCACCGTCCTGACCGGCGGCGACCACGAACTCGATGCCTGCAAACGATCTGAGCGTGCGATCCTGCGTGGGGCCCCAGGCGAACTCGATCTGGCGACGTTTGATACGAATCTGTTGCCACTCGCCGCTCACCTGAAAATTCGCGCGCCGGAACCACCAGACGTTATCGCCCGAGGCGTCGACGAACTTCATCTCGAAGTTGTTGCGTCCGGCTTCGCCCCGCATCCAGAAAGAGATCTCGTAATCCTCCGGCAGCTCCATCGGCAACTTGCGTGTCGCGGCCGCGTAGCCGGCGGTGTTGTTGAGATTGAACTCCAGCACGAGCGCGTTGCCCTCGACGCCTCTGGCGTTGTGCACGGAGGCGTCCACGCCATCGGAAGCCAGAGCGTTCCATTCACTGGCGTTTTCCATCTCGTCCATATAACGGACCTCCAGCTGCGGAGCCTGCTCCGCGGCCAACGCAAGCACCGGCAGTATCAGCAAGGACCAGACCAGCATCTTCATCCCTTCACGCTCCCCGCGAGGATGCCGGCGATGTAATACCGCTGGAGTGCCAGGAACAAGGCCAGCACCGGCAACACGGTGATAACCGCGCCCGCCATCATCAATTCATTGTCCTGCACGTGCTCGCGCGACAGGCCCGCCAGCGCAACCGGCAGCGTATGCAGCTTCTGATCGGTGAGCACGATGAGCGGCCACATGAAATCGTTCCAGGTCGCGAGGAACGTGAGGATCGCGAGCGTCACGAGAATGGGTTGCAGCAACGGCACGACCAGCGACCAGAAAATCCTGGCCTCGCTCGCGCCGTCGATTCTCGCCGCCTCGAGCAGCTCATCGGGCAGTGACAACGCATACTGTCGAATCAGGAAGATGCCGAAGACGCTCGCCATCGCCGGCACGATCACGCCGCCGTAGGTGCTGATCAGCCCCATCTCCTTCACCAGCGCAAACAGTGGGATCATCGTGACCTGCGCCGGAATCACCAGCGCGCCGAGCAGCGTCTGGAAAATCCGCTCGCGGCCCTTGAACCGAAGCTTGGCGAACGCATAGCCCGCCATCGTGTTCAGCACCAGCGCAATCACCGTTGCCAGGCTCGCGACGATGGCGCTGTTGAGCATGTATCGGCCCGCGTTGTGGTTCGCGAACAGCTGCCGATAATTGTCGAGCGTCGGCTCCGCGGGCAGCAGCGGCGGCGGATACGTGCTCGCCGCGCCGGTCGGCATGAACGACACGGACACCATCCACAGCAGCGGGAATGCCGTCAGCACCGCGCCGATGATGAGCAGCAGATTCACGAGGATCGTCGGCCCTTTGCGTTTCATCGATCGCCTCGCTGCCGCCCGAGGCGCAACTGAAACGCGGTCACCAGGAACATCAGCACGAACAACAGGAACGCCACCGCCGAAGCGCGCCCCAGGCTCCACCATTTGAAGCCCTCCTCGTACATGAAATACAGCACGCTGAGCGTACTCTGCAGCGGACCGCCCTCAGTCATCACATAGGGCTCGGCGAACAGCTGGAAGTAGCCGGTCATGGTCAGGATGCTGACCAGCAACAGCACCGGCGCGATGCCTGGAAGCGTGATGTGACGGAACACCTGCCAGCCCGACGCCCCGTCGATGCGCGCCGCCTCGTAGAGATCCTCGGGAATGTTCTGCAGCGCCGCCAGCAGGATGATCATGTTGTAACCGAAGTTCTTCCACACCGCGAGGATGACGATTGCCGGCATTGCCCAGTGCGGATCGCCCATCCAGTCGATGGGATCGATCCCCAGACCGCTCAATCCATAGTTCAAGAATCCGTAGCGCGTGTGAAAGATGTAGCGCCACACCACCGCCACGGCGACCAGCGTCGTCACGACCGGTGCGAAATACACCGTGCGAAAGAAGCTGCGGAAGCGACCGAGCCTGGAGTTCACCAACAACGCCGCGCCCAGCGACGCGCCGATCGACAGCGGCACGCCGAGGACGACGAAGTACAACGTGTTCCACAGAGACTTCCAGAACAGCGGGTCCTGCAGCAGGGTCACATAGTTGTGGAAGCCGATGAATCGCAGGTTGCGCCAGTCGCTGAGCGCGTACAGATCGAAATCCGTCAGGCTCATCAGCAGCGCGCCGAGCACCGGCACGAAAAAGAACACCCCGAGCACGATCAGTGCCGGGCCGACGAACCACCAGGCCGCCATCGAGCGCTTCATCGTGCCTCCGGCCAAGGAGGCGACGGCTCGAACGCTCGCCGCATGGCGGACGCTTCAATGCCGGCGGCATGATTCATGTCGCACCTGGCAGCGTGTTCCGTTCCAACATCCAGCGCCGCTTGGCGAGAATCTCATCGGTCTTGCGATCCAGTGCGACGACCGCTTCATCGATGGTTTGCACGTGCTGCACCACCCGCTCACCGGCAAGCCGCATCTCGGTCGCGATACGCTCCCACTCCGGCACTTTCGGCGGCGAGCGCACCCGATCCAGCTGCGCGAGAAAGGCGCGCGCATAACGCGACTCGACCAACGCCGGCATCTGCCACGAACTGCGTCGCGGCGGCATGTCACCGGTGAGATCGTAGAATCGCTGCTGCGTGGACGGTCGAGACAAATACTCCGCCAGCAACCAGGCTTCCGGTTTGGCCTGCGAGGTTTTGAACACGACCAGGCTGGAACCCCCGGCGCTGGACACCCCCGGCCCGTCCGGCCCCGGCATGGTCGCGGTCATCCAGTGGTTCTGTACCGCCGGCGGTAGCCGCCGCTTGAACTCGGCGATGTTCCACGGCCCGGAGATATAGAACGAAAAGAAGCCCCGCCCGAACTCGTCCCACACATTCGAGATCTGTGTGTTCGTCATGCGCGGCGCCCAGCCACGCTCGAACAGACTGTCATAGAACGTGAGCGCCTTCCGGAAATCCGGCCCACGAAAGTTGCCGTAACGCCCGCCATCGCGCAGCAACTCCTCCGGCAGTTGCAGCGCCAGCACCAGCAGCGGCTCGAATTCGTTCAAGGGCAGCAACACCGAATAGCGATCCGGCCCGACCAGCTGCTTGATCGCGCCCAGCATCTCGCTCCACTGCTGCCAGGACTGCGGCGGCTCCTCGAAGCCCGCCTGCTTCAGCAGGTCGCTGCGGTAGTAGAGCAAGCGGGTGTCGACGTACCAGGGAAGGCCGAACAACGTCCGATCGATCCGGTTCGACGCGAGAATGCCCTCGAAGTAATCGTCGAGCTGCACTTCCCTGGAGCCTGCGATGTAGCTGTCGAGCGGCTCCAGTACGTCGAGCGCCGCGAACTCTGGAATCCACGTGTTACCGAGCTGGCACAGATCCGGCAACGTCTCCCCTGCATAGGCCGTGAGCAGCTTCTCGTGCGCGACCGTGAACGGCATCTTCTGCACGTTCACACGGATGTCGGGATGCTCCTGCTCGAAGCCGCGAATCAGCTCGGCCGCAACATCGCCTTCACGGCCCGCGCCCCAGAACGTGATCTCCTTGCGATGGCTCGAACGGCCGCAGCCAGCGAGCGCGAGCGCCACGCCGGAGAGCGTGGCGATCGCCTCGCGACGATTCAGCCCTGCGACGACTGGCCTCGATGCCATGGCTCACGAACTGGGTTGTGAAGGTGCGGGCTGATCGAGCCAACCGCCCGTGAAGCCTGCCCGCTGCAATCCCCGCCGGATGTGCGGATTGGTCCGCATGATGCTCCAGATCAAGCCGCTGCGATAGTTCTCGATCATGGCGACGATGGGGCCCTGGTCGATGCCCAGGTAGTCGTCCGCGACCCAGCCGATGCCTTCGATGACCCGGCCATGGCGCAGCGGCACGTCGGTGAACGTGAAGCTCGGATTGACCGAATCCAGGAAGCCGTACTTCTGATACAGATGTTCGCCGAAGCGCGCACGGAACGCACGGATCGCCGGGATCGCAATCTCCGGCGCGAAGGCGATCGAACCGATCGATGCGGTCGGCGCGATCGTGCCATCGTCGACGACATGCACCGACGCGGTGGCGCGAGCCGCATACGTGAAGAAGCCGCGCTCCTCGTTGTCATAGATCTGCACCGTGTCCGCCGGCCCATCGCAGGCCGTCAGGCCCCAGATCTCGCTGTCGTAGCCACGCCAGCGCATCGGATTCTGACGTGCGTACTCGCGTTGAGCGTACGAAGCGCGCCGGCTGTTCTCGAAATAGTCGTAGCCTTTTTCTCGATTCCACGCGTCCATGATGCCGCGGAAGTCGATCCACACGTGCGAGTACTGGTGGCCGAATTGCGGGCCGAACGACAGGAATTCCTGCCCTTCGAACTTGCCGTACGTGTCCTTGTACGTGCGCATCCATTCGGTCCACGCCTCGGGCTCGATCGGATACGTGGGCGAGCCGAGCGCGAGGATGTACATCAACATGGCTTCGTTGTAGCCGCGCCAGTCGAAACGCAAAAAACCGCTCTCCGGACGCCAGCCCAGCGCAATGGTCGGCGGCCGGTTCTGGGCCCACTGCCAATCGACGCGCGAGTAGATCTTCTCCGCCAGATCGCGGATCTCGCGCTCGGAGCTGGTGTCCCGGTCGAAATAGCTCTGCGACAACAGCACGCCACCGAGCAGCAGCGCGGTGTCGACGGTCGACAGCTCCGTCGTGCCGAAGCGCTGGCCGTTGTGCATGTGAACGAAGTGATAGAAGAAGCCCTTGTAGCCGCCCATGCCGGTTTCATCCGGCCCCTGCGGCATGGACCAGAGAAATCGCAAGGTGCGCAACGTTCGCAAGCGCGCTTGCGAACGCGACACGTAGCCCCGGTCCGCTCCGATCACGTAAGCGGTGAGCGCGAAGCCCACCGCCGCCGTGCTCGCGAACGACGGCGATGGGAAGCGATCGGGCGCGAGACCGTTTTGCTTGTTGGTCGTGTCCCAGAAGAAGCGGAAGGTGCGGCGCTGCAGGTTGTTGATCACCGGATCGCCATCACGCTCCGGATCGAACACTCGCGAGCGCTCCACCACGACTCCAGGCACCTTGGGCTTGGTCGGCTTCTGCTCCGCGGCGCCGGCAGCGCCTACGAACAGCGCCGCCGCAACGAGCCAGAACAGCCGGGGCCAGGTGAAGGAGTCATGCAACCTCATCGTGTACGAATGCCATGGTATCCAACGATAAAAGATAACTCACTCAGTGCCGTCCCTGGGTACATGCATGTCCCCCGCCGCTGCCCGCGGCGGG